>WNFO01015770.1_pt1 | contig 22091 bp, 22 predicted proteins | sample 5400251 | NCBI WGS metagenome assembly WNFO01 (sample SAMN13153354, study PRJNA577476) | soil metagenome | isolation source: 100 cm saprolite under Madrone tree | place: USA:California | collected 2016-06-14
GCGCTTGAGATCTTCCATGAGCGGTCCAAATGCCGCGTACGCTTCGGCGGGGCCGGACAGGACGACGCGGGCGCCTGGGGTCCGAGCCCTCAGGCGCCGCGTCAGCTCGAACGCGGCGACCAGTCGTGCGGCCTTGGCCGGCCCGATGCCTGAGAGTTTCGCGAGCTCGACGACCTCGCGGCCCGCAACTTCGGCCAACGAGCCATAGGCGGCCAGCATCTCGCGCGCTACGTCGATCGCGCTCTTTCCGCGGGTGCCGGAGCCGAGCTGGATGGCCAGGAGCTCGGCGTCGGCGAGGGCCTCGGGACCGTTCCAGTAGAGCCGCTCGCGCGGCCGCTCGGCCTCGGGCCAGCGTTCGATCGTCATACGTCTGTCGTACGCGAGTCGCGCCCGCCGGTCAATGCGACGAGTCCGATACGGTACCTGCGCTCACGTGCGGATCGTGATCGCCCGGGGCTGGTCGCCAACGCCATCGATGTGCACGTGGATCGCCTCGGGCGGTAGCAGCGACTCCAGCTTGTCCGCCCACTCGATGACCGTCACTCCCCCGCCGCCCAACAGCTCGAGAAGGCCCAGATCCATCAGCTCGGTCAGGCTCTCGGTCCGGTAGGCGTCGACGTGATAGACGGGCACGCGGCCGGGGTATTGGTTGATGAGCACGAAGGTCGGGCTCGTCGCGCGGCCAGGGACGCCGAGGCCGCGAACGAGCCCCTGGATGAAGCAGGTCTTCCCGGCGCCGAGCTCCCCCGTCAGCGCGACGACGGCGCCGGGCCCGAGGGTACGGCCCAGACGCTCGCCGGCGCCTTCCGTCTCCTCGGGTCGCGCACTGGTGATCTCAGCCCGAGGCGCCACCCAGCCTCCTGAACGCCTCGGGGATCGCCGCGACGACATCGCGGGCGATCAGCGCCTCCTCCCCGACGCGCGCGGCGGCGATGTCTCCGGCGCTCCCGTGCAGGTACACGCTCGACTGCAAGGCGGCCCCCGGATCCATGCCGCGCGCCAGGAAGGCGCCGAGCATGCCCGTGAGCACGTCGCCGGTGCCCCCACTGGCCATCCCGGGATTACCCGTCGGATTCACGAAGACGCGCCCGTCGGGCGTGCCGATCACGCTCCAGGCGCCCTTGAGAACGACGTAGGCCCGGTAGCGTACGGCGAACTCCCGGGCGGTCTCGATCCGATCACGCTGCACGTCGTCCACCCGGGCTCCCAGCATCCGCGCCATTTCGCCGGGATGAGGCGTGAGGCAGCGCACCGATGGCGCGGCACCCAGCACCTCGAGATGGCCGGAGAGGGCCGTCAGCGCGTCCGCGTCGACGGCCAGCGGCTTGCGAAGCTCCTGGATCAGACTCCGCACGGCCTGCTGGGTCTCTTCGTCGAGGCCGATGCCCGGGCCGATCGCGACGGCGTCGCGGGACGCCGCGAGCTCGGCGATCACCTCCCGCGCCTTCAGCGCGAGCGTGTGGGTAGGGGTCTCTGGCAACGGCTCGGTCATCGCCTCGAGCACGAGGCTTGCGACGACCGGTTGCTGGCTCACGGGCGTCGCGACCGTGACGAGCCCGCTTCCGCTGCGCATCGCCGCGGCTGCCGCGAGTGCGGCCGCGCCCGTCTTGCCGAGCGAGCCGGCCACCAGGAGCAGATGGCCGTAGGTTCCCTTGTGAGCCACGCGGGGGCGTCGCGGAAAGTGACGGGCCACGTCGCTCGGCTCGAGGAGAAACGTCGTGACCCCGCGCACGACCTCGGCGTCCGGGACACCGATCGGGACCACGCTCACAGTTCCGGCGAGCTCATCGCCCGGGGACGTGATCAGGCCACGCTTGAGTCCGGCGAAGGTCAGGGTCATCGTTGCCCGGACCGCGGCTCCCGCTTGCGCTCCACCGTCCGCGGACATCCCCGAGGGAATGTCGAGGGCGACGACGGGCCGACCGCAGGCGTTGATCAGCTCGATCGCGCGCGCGACGCTCCCTTCGGGAGAGCCCCGCGAGCCGGTTCCGAGGAGCGCGTCGACAACGAGGTGGGCCCGCGCCAGCGCGGCGGCGATCGCTCGGTCGTCTTCGAGGCGAAGGGGGCGAACGCCGATGCGCCGCAGCTCCTCGAGCTTGAGCCGGGCGTCGCCGCCGATCTCGGCGGGCGAGAACGCGAGTAGCACCGACGGTAGCGCGCCGCGGCGCTTGAGCCACCGCGCGACGACGAAACCGTCGCCGGCGTTGCCTCCCTTGCCGCAGACGACGACGACGCGCGCACCGCGGCGGGGCGCGCCGAGCGCGGGGAGCGCGGCGACGATCGATTCAGCCGCGCCGCGACCGGCGTTCTCCATGAGGGTGGCCCCAGGAATGCGCAGCTCGGCGATCGCGCGCCGGTCGAGCCGCCGCATCTCATCGGCGGTGAAGACGCCCAGCACGGCGGCTACTTCCCGGGAGTGGGCGGGAACGCCTGGACGAGGAAGTCGGCGAGGATCGCGGTGTAGGTTTCCCGCCACTCGGTGCGCGCGGCCTTGGGAAGCTCGATGTGCAGCGCCCGCTGCGGGAGCCTGAGGATACCATCGCGCTTCGCACCGGACGCGGCGTAGCGCACGGCGTCGGCAGGCTCAATGAGGATCTCGAGATGTGGCGCTCCCCGGTTCACCCGCAGGTGCGCGTCTCGGACCAACTCGAAGAGCGTTCGAAGCCTGACGGCTTCGGCACGGTCGACACCCACGGTGGCGATCTCGATTCGGTTCACCGCGTCGTGATGGTTGTTGCCGTGGATCTCGGCATAGAGGGTGAGCGGCCCCTGCGCGACCTCACGCACGCGTCGCTCGTACGCCTCGTAGACCTGCCGAGCGCTCTCGGTGGCGACCTCTTCGGACGCCGGACGCCCCGGCGTGCCCTCGAGCGGCCGGTTGACCTGGTAACGCCGGCCGGCGCCCTCGCGCGTGTCCGGCTCGAGGTTGAAGCCGGTCGCGATGACTACGCCGAACCCGGTGCGGCGGCCGAGCTCGGCGACGATATCGCCGGTGCGCGCGTCGGAGATGCCGTGCGGCGCTGCGATCACGACGCCGCGTCGACCGATTGTGCCGGCGAGCGCGCCGGGCAGGCCCTCGATCTCGGGGAGGCTCGCCCGGGTGGCGCAGCCGGAGAGAACGATGGGTCCGATCGCCAAGCTAATCGCCCACCAGAATCGCCTGCGCGAGCGCATATTCCCCTTCGTGGGTCAGCGAGAGCAGCATCCGGCTCCCGCCCTTGAACAACCCGATCTCCTTCGACTTGCCCGACAAAACGAGCGTCGGCGCCTGGGTGCGTTCACGACGGACCTCGAGCTCGCGCCAGTGCACACCGAGCTGCAGCCCGGTGCCCAGCGCCTTGAGCCCCGCCTCCTTGGCGGCAAAGCGCGCCGCGAAGTGCGGCGCCGGATCCCTCCGCGCGCAACAGTACGCGATCTCTTGCTCGGTGAACACGCGGCGCAGAAATCGATCCTGCCAGCGGTCGATCATCGAGCGCATGCGCGGAATGCTGACCAGGTCCACGCCGATACCGGAGATCGTCATCGGGCGCCGATCTGAACGCGGATGAGTCCGGCGAGGTCGTCGGCCATCGCGCGGATGCGGGCCGCGTCCGCGCCTTCGATCATGACGCGGGCCAGCGCCTCGGTGCCCGAGTACCGGATCAGGACGCGCCCGCGGCCGTTCATCTCGTGCTCGAACGCGGCCATGCGCTCGCCGACCCCGGTGATCGAGTCAATCGGCGGCTTGGACCGGACGGGTACGTTGATGAGCACCTGGGGAAACTTGCGCAGGCAGGCCGCCAGCGAAGCCAGCGGCTCGCCCGTCTCGGTAGCCACGCTGAGCAGCGCGAGCGCCGAGAGGATCCCGTCCCCCGCGGGGGAGTGGTCGAGGAACAGCAGGTGGCCGGATTGCTCGCCGCCGAGATTGGCGCCGAGGCGCTGCATTTCCTCGAGGACGTAGCGGTCCCCGACCTGCGTCTTGACCACGCGGATCCCCGCGGCCTCGAGGGCCTGGTCGAGGCCCAGGTTGGCCATGACCGTGGTGACGACGATGTTCTGCTTCAACCGCTGGCGCGACGCCAGATGGCGCCCCGCGATCGCGAGCGCATAGTCCCCATCGCGGATCTCGCCCGTGTGGTCGACCGAGATGAGCCGGTCGCCGTCGCCGTCGAACGCAAAGCCGATCGTCGCGCCGCTGGCACGGACCTTCCGCTGGAGGTTGTCGGGGTGGAGCGCGCCGCACCGGGCGTTGATGTTGGTGCCGTCGGGCCGCACGCCGATCGTGATCACCTTGGCGCCGAGACGCCGGAACACGCGTGGCGCGACGCGGTAAGTCGCGCCGTGGGCGCAGTCGAGGGCGATGGTGAAGCGGCTCAGGTCGAGCGGAAAGCAGCCGCACAGGAAGTCGACGTACACTGCCTCGGCCCGGTTGTAGCTCACCAGCGCGCCGATCTGCGCTCCGCGGGCGCGGGGCGCGCGATCCGGGCCCTCGAGCCGCTGCTCGATCTCGGCCTCCCACGCGTCTGGAAACTTGGTCCCCTCGGACGAGAAGAGCTTGATGCCGTTGTCCTCGAACGGATTGTGCGAGGCGCTGAGCACGATGCCACCGTGAGCCTCGAGGCGACGCGTGAGCACCGCGATGCCGGGGGTGGGCAGCACACCGACGGAGTAGCAGTCGGCGCCGGCGGACAGGCCGCCCGCGATCAGTGCCGCCTCGAGGAGCGGGCCCGAGCGACGGGTGTCCCGTCCGATGACGAGTCGCACCCGGTCAGCGCCGTGGTCGAACTGGAGCGTTGCCACGAGCTGGCGGCCCACACGGAACGCAAGCTCGGGCGTGAGCGGCTCTTCGTTCGCCACGCCCCGGATCCCGTCGGTGCCGAACAGGCGGGTCATTGGACGTTCACTGGATTCGCCACTGCGGCTCTCGCTCCTGTTGTATTTTCGCGCGACTCGGATGGCGGGGCCCCAGCCCCGCGACGTCCTGCGGCTCGCACGTCCATTATAGGGTGCGGGGGGCCTCGCGGATGCGTTCGGCGATGCGTGCCGCATCGAGCGTTTCGGCGACATCGTGGGCCCGGATCAGTGCCGCACCGTTCCACACGGCCACCGTGGTCGCGGCGAGCGAGCCCGCGAGCCGCTCCTCGGTTCTCGGCCGGCCGGTAATCGCGCCGATGAAGGACTTCCGTGACACGCCGACGCAGAGCGGGCGCCCGAGGGTCTTGAGCGCGCTGAGCCCCGCCAGCACTCGTGCATCCCACTCGTCCCAGGGCACCCCTTCGTTCCGGAAGAACCCGATCCCGGGATCGAGGACGACACGCTCCTCGGAAATCCCCGCGGTGCGGGCGCGCTCGAGCCCCCGCGCCAGCAGCGCTTTCACGGACGCCACCGGGTCCACGCCCGATGGCAGGGGCCTCTCGACACCCGACACGATGGGGTTCGCGAGGGGTCCGGGCCCCTCCGGAGACGCCATGAGAATGATACCGGCGTCACGCTCGCGGACGAGCGCGGCGACGGCCGGGTCACGCAGGCCCGTGACGTCGTTGATCACCCGCGCGCCGGCATCGAGCGCGCCACGGGCCGGTCCCGGACGGGCCGTGTCGGCCGAGATCGGCACCGGCACCTTGGGCGCCAGCACGTCGATCGCCCGCGCCAGCCGCGCGCGCTCGTCCTCGGCGCTGCGGGCGGTATCGAGGTAGGGCGCCGTCGATCGGGCGCCGACGTCGATGAGCGCCGCCCCCGCCTCCACCATCGCGAGCGCGACGGTGAGCAGATCATCGCCCGCGGCGTATACGGAGCCGGCGTGAAAGGACTCAGGGCTGACGTTCAGGACGCCCATGACGGCGACAGGAAGGTCGCTACCGAGCGAGACGCCTGCGAGGATGGCTCGATGGACCAAATCGAGCCGCGAGCCGCTACGCGGGCGCGCCGGCTTCCTGGAAGGGGCGGGTGCGCAGGATGCGGGCGATCTCCTCGCCGTCGAGGGTCTCCCGCTCGAGCAGCGCGCGCGCCAGCGCGTGAAGCTTCTCGATGTTCTCCTGGAGGATCTGCCTGGCGCGGCTCGCCGCTTCCATCACGATCCGCTTGATCTCGGAGTCGATGAGGAGGGCGGTGTCCTCGCTGTAGTCTTTCGCCCGGGCGACCTCGCGGCCGAGGAAGATGTGCTCTTCGTTCTTCCCGAAGGTGAGTGGCCCGAGCCTGTCCGACATGCCCCACTCGCAGACCATCTTGCGCGCCATCTCGGTCGCCTTCTCCAGATCGTCGCCCGCGCCGGTGGTCTGCTGGTTCAGCACGATCTCTTCGGCGGCCCGCCCGCCGAGCAGGATCGTAATACGGTTGACCAGGTACTCCTTCGAGTAGTTGTACTTGTCGTCAACCGGGAGCTGCTGCGTCAGGCCGAGGGCGCGACCGCGCGGGATGATCGTCACCTTGTGGACCGGGTCGGTGCCCGGCAGAACGTCGGCCACGAGCGTGTGGCCCGCCTCGTGATACGCGATCGTCCGCTTCTCGGTGTCGCTGATGATCATCGAGCGCCGCTCCACGCCCATCAGGACCTTGTCCTTGGCGCTCTCGAAGTCGGACATCTCGACGAGCTTCTTGTTCTGGCGCGCCGCCAGCAGCGCCGCCTCGTTCACGAGGTTCGCCAGGTCGGCGCCCGAGAACCCGGGCGTCCCCCGCGCCAGCACCTTGAGTTCGACGTTCGGAGCCAGCGGGATCCGCCGAGCGTGCACGCGTAGTATTTCCTCGCGCCCCTTCACGTCGGGCCGGGGCACGACGACCTGACGATCGAACCGCCCGGGCCTCAACAGCGCCGGGTCGAGGACGTCGGGCCGGTTGGTGGCGGCGATCAGGATGACGCCCTCGTTCGTCTCGAATCCGTCCATCTCGACGAGGAGCTGGTTGAGCGTCTGCTCGCGCTCGTCGTGGCCGCCACCCAGACCGGCGCCGCGGTGGCGCCCGACTGCGTCGATCTCGTCCATGAAGATGATGCAGGGCGCGTGCTTCTTCCCCTGCTGTTTCTGGAACTTCTGCGGGTCTTTCAGGAAATCGATGATCTCGCGCAGCTCTTCCTTGGCCTCGTCCACCCCGGCGACATCTTGAAAGGTGACTTTGTTCTGCTTCTCCGAAATCAGCCGTGCCCTCGCCTTCCCGAAGCTCAGCGCCTTGGCGCCGCCCCCCTGCATCTGGCGCATGAAGAAGACCCAGACGCCGATGAAGAGCAGCATCGGCACCCACTGCAGGAAGATCGCGTACCAGGGGTTGGAGTCGGGCGGCTTCACCGCGATGCGGACACCGCGGTCCTTCAGGGTCTTGACGAGGTCGGGATATTCGACGATGTACGTGCGCTGCGTCTGCGCCGAATCCTTGAGCGAGTACGTGACGAGGTTGCCGCGGATGACGACGGACTCGACCCGACCCTGATCGAGCGCCTTGAGGAACTCGGAGAAGTTCGGCTGTTCCTGGCCGCCCTGCTGCGCACCCTGGAAGACGGTGAACAGGAGGATGACGATGAGGCCGATCACCATCCAGAGCGCAAGGTTCTTGTAGACCTGGTTCATATCCGCCCGGTCATTATAGCACCGGGGCAACGACGGCGGAGGCGTCAGCTCGCGTCGAGCGCCGCGACGTAGGGCAGGTTGCGGTAGAGCCCGTCGTAGTCGAGACCGTATCCCACCACGAAGACGTTCGGGATCGAGAACCCGACGTAGTCGATGGTGACGTCGGTCTCCCGACGACCAGCCTTGTCGAGGAGCACACACGTGCGCACGCTCCGCGGCCGGCGCGCCTCGAGCATTCGCTTCAGCGCGCCGAGCGTGAGGCCCGTGTCGACGATGTCGTCGACGATGAGCACGTGTCGGTCCGCAATGTCGATCGCCAGGTCGGCGACGAGCCGCACCGTGCCCGAGGAACTCGTCCCCGCGCCGTAGCTCGAGGGACGAATGAAATCGACGGTGAGGTCGATCGGGAGCACACGCATGAGATCGGCGACGAAAGGCACCGCCCCCTGGAGAACGCCGACCAGCACCGGATGCTTCCGCGCGTAGTCGCGCGCAATCGCTCGGCCCAGCTCGGCCACGCGGGCAGTAAGTTCGCCTTCGGCGACGAGCACTCGCCCAGGCCTGGGCGCCCCCATCTCACCGGGACGTCACGAAGGCCGAGAGCGAACGCTCCGTGCCGATCCGGTCGGCGACCTGCTGGGCCGCGTCCCGCGTGGCGAAGGAGCCGACGCGCACGCGGAACCGGACGCTGCCGGGCGCGTCGATCTGGACGACGTACGCGTCGTGGCCCCCGGCGGCGAGCCGCGCGCGTAGCGCCTCGGCGGGCTCTCTCGCCTTGTACGCGCCGACCTGGACCGTGAACGCCGCCTGGTTCGGCGCCGGTCTGGGGATCTCGGCCGCCGCGGTCCCCTCGGTCTTCGGCGCCGCCTCGAGCTTGTCGCTCTTCTCGACGCGCGGGGGCTTCGAGGGCTTCACCGGGGGCGGCGCCGTGAGCGGCGCGGTCAGATCCTGATAGAAGGTCAGCGTCGGAGCCGGCTCGGTCTGGCGCGCAGCTCTGTCCCCCGTTCGCGCCGGCGACGCCTCCTTTGCGCCCCTCGCTGCGGTGGGGCCCTGGGAGGACGGGGGGCGCGGCCAGAAGCGCCCCGCCATGACCCCGAGCATGAACGTGCCGCCGAGGACCGCGAGACAGCCGACCAGGAAGAGGACGGAGGCGGTGCGATTTCCGTTCCGCCGCGCCCGTCCGGCTCGCACGACCCTGTTCATAGGCTCGCCTCGCACGGTGGGGCCCCAGCCCCACGACGTGCTGCGGCTCGCACGACCGTCACATACTCTCCGGCGCGCTCACGCCCAGGAGCTCCAGGCCGTTCCGGATGACGGTGTCCACCGCCGCGCAGAGGGCCATGCGCGCACGCATGAGGCGAGCGTCGTCCTGGATGACCCGGTGGGTCTTGTACCAGGGATGGAATTCGGCCGCGAGCTGTTGCAGCCAGTAGGCGACCCGGTGCGGCTCCAGCGCCCGGGCCGCCCCGTTGACGAGCTCCGGGAATTGCAAGAGCAGCTTGATGAGCGCCAGCTCCGCGGGCTCGACGAGCGGGCTCGTGTCCACGTCGGTCGGCACCGGGGCGGCGACCCCCTGCTCGGCCGCCTGGCGGAAGATCGAGCGGATGCGCGCGTGCGCGTACTGCACGTAGTAGACGGGGTTCTCGTTCGACTGGCGCGTCGCGACCGCGAGGTCGAACTCGAGCGGGCTGTCGTGACGGCGCGTGAGGAACGTGAAGCGGGCGGCGTCGCGGCCGACCTCCTCGAGCAGCTCCTCCATGAGCACGAACTCGCCGCGCCGCTTGGACATGCGCACGGGCTGCCCGTCGCGCAGCAGCGTCACGAGCTGGACGATCATGACCTCGAACGCCTCGGGCGGGTGGCCGAGCGCCTGCATCGCCGTCCGCATCGGCGCCACCAATCCGTGGTGGTCGGGACCGAGGAGGTTGATCACGCGGTCGGTGTTCGCGAATTTCAGATAGTGGTGGTAGGCGACGTCCACCGCGAAGTAGGTCGGCTCGCCGTTCGATCGTCTGAGCACGCGGTCCTTGTCGTCGCCCGCTTCCTCGCGCTCGGACGAGCGGAACCAGAGCGCGCCGTCCTGCTCGTAGCTGAGGCCGCGCGACGCGAACTCCTCCAGCACCTTCTCCGGAAGGCGCTTGTCGCGGACGTCGTGTTGCTCGGACGACCAGACGTCGAACTCCACACCGTACTCGCGCAGGATCTGGCGCTGCGCCTCGACCATCCGTGCCACCGCATAGCGCCCGAAGTGCTCGATGCGCTCGCGCTCGGGAGCGCCGTTCATGAGGCGGCCGCCCTCGTGGCGGTACGCCTTCGCGAGATCGACGAGGTACTCGCCAGGGTAGCCGTTCTCGGGGAGCGCGGCCGGCTCGCCGAACTCCTGCTTCACGCGCGCCTCGAACGAGCGCGCGAGGGCCTCGAACTGATTGCCCGCGTCGTTGACGTAGAACTCGGTCGTGACACGCGCGCCTTGCGACCGGAGCAGCCGCGCGAGGGCGTCGCCGACCGCGGCGGCGCGCGCATTGACGATGACCAGCGGGCCGGTCGGGTTCGCGGAGACGAACTCCAGACGGATGCGCCGCCCCGCTTGACTCTCACCACGCCCATAGGCGGCGCCCGCTGCGAGAATTTCCCCGAGCGCGGTGGCGCACCAGGCCGGAGTCAGGAACACGTTGAGGAACCCGGGCCCCGCCACCTCGACGCGCTCGACCTCGGGCATCGGCGGGAAGTGCTTTGCGACGAGGTCGGCGATCTGTCGGGGCGTGCGCTTCGCGACCCGTGCGAGAACCATGGGGAGGTTGGTCGCGTAGTCGCCGTGCTCCGCCTGGCGCGGGATCTCCCACGCACACTCTGCGGGCTCGGGCAGGCCCGCCTTCGCGAGCGCCGTCCGCACTCCGTCCGTCAACCGGTCTGTCAGCCGCACTCTCGTAACAGGGTACCCGTCCGGCACTGCGTCGTGACGAAGAAAAAGCGGGCCGAAGTGCGAACCGCACGGCAGCCGCGCGCTGGGCCCTTGCGCACGGCGTGAGGCGAGTGAAGATCAAGGCCGTGCGAGCCGCAAGACGTCGCGCGCTGGGGCTCCACCGTTCGAGGCGAACGGAGATGATAGATCGTGCGAGCCGCCACGCGGCCGGAGGCTGGGGCCCCGCGCGCGAGGCGCGCAGCAGCGAATCGCGCGAGCTCGCGGTACGGCTCAGACGAGTTCGTGTGCGGCCGTCGGTCGCGGGTGGGGAACGCCCGTGCGGCGGCGGTTCTCGATGCAGAAGGGCTGCCGCAGCGGGCACGATCGCAGGTTCCAGTCTTCTCTGAGATTCAGACATGTAACTCGCTGTCAATACGCTGTAATACGACCTTCATTGGCCGGAGGGTCGGGCCCCACTCGGATCGAGCGCGAGTGGCGCAGGCTTGGCAAGTCGGTCGGTGCCATGGTATTGACCCACGTCCATGGTGAAGATCGTCAGGGTTGCCCTGGGTCGTTACCGCGAGTTGATCCTGGCCGGCACGTTCGCGGCGATGGCGACCGTTGCAGGTCGCCCTCATTCTGACCGCCACCGCCATCGCACTTCGGGCCTGGCGAGAGAAGACCGCACGCGAGCGCGCCCTGGCCTCGCTCGTCGAGCAGGTCATCGTCGCCCAAGAGGAAGAGCGCCGGCGCGTCGCGTACGACGTGCACGACGGCGTGGCCCAGCTCATCGTGAGCGCCAAGCAGCACATCGACACCGCGGCCGGCCTCTGGACGACCGACCCCGGGCGCGCGGCGAGCGAGACGGTGATTGCCGCCGATCGACTGGGGCGGGCCATCACGGAGACTCGTCGGATACTGGCCGCACTGCGGCCGCTGGCCGTGGACGCCGGCGGGCTCGCGGAGGCGGCACGCCAGAGCCTCGACGAGGTTGCGCGCGACACCGGCTGGTCGGTAGCGCTCGTCGAAAACCTCGGCCAAGCCCGCCTGCCACCGGCGATCGAGACCGCCGCGTTCAGAATTCTCCAGGAAGCGCTGTCGAACGCCCGAAAGCACGCCGGGACGATCCGGGTCGAGGTCGTCCTCTCGCGGGAGGTCGACCGTGTCCGCCTCGACGTGCGTGATCACGGCGTGGGCCTCGGCGGATCGGGCGACGCGCGCGGTCTCGGGCTCCCCAGCATGCGAGAACGAGCGCGTCTCCTCGGCGGCACCTGCGTCGTCGAGCCCGCGCCCGGGGGCGGCACGCACGTCCACGCCGAACTGCCACTGCGCTATGGCCTCGTCGCTCCGGCGTCCTGATCCCGCCCGCGTCCTGATCGTCGACGACCATCCGATGGTCCGCGAGGGACTCAGGGGCATGCTCGAAGCGGCCGGCGTCGAGGTGGTGGGTGAGGCCGGGACCGGCGAAGAAGCCCTTCGAGCTGCCGCGAGGTACGCCCCCGACGTGGTCCTGCTCGACGTCGAGCTGCCGGATCTCGACGGGCTCGCCGTGCTTCGCAGACTCAAGGCCATCGAGCGACGCATGGCCGTCCTCGTCGTCACCATGCACGATGACCCGGGGCTGGTCCGGCGAGCGGTGGAAAGCGGGGCGTCCGGCTACGTGCTGAAGGGTATCGGCCGCGGGGAGCTGCTGGCCGCGCTCGAGGCGGTAAGGCACGGCGAGTCGGTGCTGGATCCGGCGCTCCTCCGGGCCGCGTTGTCGGACGCACCGCCCGAGTCGCGGCCGGAAGCCCGCGGCAAGAGTGGCGAGCCGCTGACCTCGGTCGAGCAGGAAATGCTGCGCCTGGTTGCCCAGGGGATGACGAACCGGGAAATCGGCGCTCGACTTCGCTGGAGCGTCGGCACGGTGAAGAAGTATCTCCAGCGGGCCCTCGAGAAGCTCGGCGCCTCGGATCGCACCCAGGCCGCGGTCGAGGCCATCAGGCGCGGGCTCCTGTCCTAACGCTCGTGGCCATGTGGCCACGCCGATCGTGGCCATGTGGGGATTCTCCTTCTGGAGCCGCCCCCGTATTGGGTTTGATGAGCATCCATGCGCCTGCTGATCGTTCTCGGGTGCGCCGTCGTTGCGGGGCCGGGAGTGTTCCTGTCGTTGCCGGCGCGAGCACAGCCGCCCACGCCATTACCGCAGGGGGCGCAGGAAGAGCCGACCCGGCTGCCGGAAGTCCGCGTCACGGCGCCCGCGCGCCTGCCGGGCTCGCCGTTGCCGCTCTCGAGCGTGCCGGCGACGGTCGACATCGTGCCGGGCGATCAGCTCCGCGCTACCGGCGCGATGACGCTCCAGGAGGCGCTGACACGCCTGCCCGGCGTGACCCTGAATGACCAGCAGGGCAATTCCTGGCAGATGGACCTCTCCTTCCGCGGCTTTCGGTCCACGTCGGTGACCGGCGAATCCCAGGGGCTGAGCGTCTTCGTCGACGGCGTACGGATCAACGAGCCGACCGTGGAGGAGGTCAACTTCGACCTCCTGCCGCTCGACGACATCGAGCGCCTGGAAGTGATCCGCGGGCCGGCGGCCGTGTTCGGGCGCAACACGCTCGGCGGCGTCATCAACATCATCACGCGGCGCGGGGTGCCGCCCGTGTACGAGATCGTCCCCGAAGTCGAGGGCGGGAGCTTCGGCCGTCAGAAGTACCGCCTGCGGTTGGGTGGCGCGTCAGCGCCCCTCGACTACTATCTCGCCGGCACGTTCTTCCGCGAGGACGGCTGGCGCGACGTCTCGGCGTCGCGCGTCGGCAGGATCTTCGCGAAGATCGGCTTGAAATCCGGGGCGACGGACGCCACCCTCTCGTACCAGCGGGCCGAGAACCGGATCGAGCAGCCCGGCTCGCTGCCGCTCTCGGACCTCCAACGCGACCGCACGCAGAACTACACCAGCGGCGACTTCTTCAAGCCGCTGATGAATCTCGTGACGCTGAGCCTCCGCCAGGAGGCGGGTACGGATCTCGCGCTCTCGTTGACCGGATTCGGCCGCTGGCTCGATGCCGAGCAGTTCAACGTGAATCAGCTCCGCGCCAACACCCGCTCGTTCACGGCAACCACGTCGGCCGGAGGAACGGTCCAGCTCAGCCACGAAACAACCGCGCTCGGGCGCGCCAACCGCCTCGTCGCCGGCGTGGACTACGCTCACCACAGCTCCCAGGTGCGCGTGTTCGAGGAGGAGGGCGAGCGGGAGCTGGAGTCACTCGTCAGGGACAATCAGAATTCGATCGGCGTGTACCTCCAGGACACTTTTGACATCGCGCCTCTCCCGCGACTGGGGCATCTTTTTCGGCTACTCCGAGGGCTTCCGCGCTCCCGCCTTCCTCGAGCTGACATGCGCCGGCCCCAGTGAGATCTGCCCGGGCCTCCAGGCTGGCGTGGCGCCCGACCCTCCACTCAACGCGGTCACGGCTCGCAACTACGAGCTGGGGCTCCGGGCCCGGCCGACGTCGTGGCTCGACGGCGAGTTGGCGCTCTTCCGCGCCGACGTTTCCGACGACATCTTCTCCGTGTCACCAACCGGCACGACAGGCCTCTTCTTCCAGAACGTGGGCGGCACGCGACGGCAGGGCGTGGAGGTCTCGCTCGCCAGCCGCCCGGCAGCAGGCCTCGAAGCCCGGCTCAGCTACACCTACACCGAGGCGACGTTCCGCGACAATCTCGAGCTGGCCACACCGAGACTGACTGCCGGCTGTGCCGCGTCGCCGTGCACGCAGACCGTCCGAGCAGGCAACGATCTGCCCCTCGTGCCGCGTCATCGGCTCAACGCGAGTCTCGATTACCGCCTCGCGTCCTGGCTCGGCCTCTGGCTCGGGGCCTCCTACGTCGGGCCCCAGCGGCTTCGCGGTGACGAGGGCAACGTCGAGCGCAAGCTCACCGACTACGTCGTCGTGAACGCGGGGCTTCGTGCCAGCTGGAAGGGTCTCACGGCCTTTGTCACGATCAACAATCTTCTCAACAACGAGTACGAAACCTTCGGAACCTTCGCGCCAAACGGCAAGGTCGAGGGTACCCCGGTCGAGCGGTTTCTGACCCCCGCACCGCCAATCAACGTCCTGGCTGGAGCGAGCTACCGCTTCTAGGCGGACAGCCCCAACAGCTTCTTCCCGACAACGAACGCAGCGGCCACGAGCAAGAGGCTCACCGCGGCTGACGCTCGCAGCACTCTCACCGACCGCTCGATGTCGCTCGCGATCGGCAGGGCGCCGGCGCCAAGCCGGTGGACGGTCGGCTTCTCGAGGACCACGCCGAGGGCGCCCGCCATCGCGGCCATCGTCCATCCCGCGTTCGGGCTCTCGGTGCGGCCCCGATCGCGTCGGAGGATCGCCAGGGCCCCGCGGGCGCTCTCCCCGGCGAGAGCTGCTCCGGCGACGAGACTCAGCCCGGCGATCCGGGCCGGGACGAAGTTCAGCAGGTCGTCGAGCCGCGCCGCACTCTTGCCGAAGTGCTCGAGCGGTCCCGTGCGGTACCCGAACATCGAGTCGGCCGTGTTGATCACGCGATAGACCGCGGCGCCGACGAGCCCCCCGGCGAGGAAGAAGCACACCGGGGCGACGAGGCTGTCGGTCAGATTCTCGGCGACGGATTCAATGGTCGCCGAGGCGACCTGCCCCTCGTCGAGCTCGGCGGTGGGTCGGCTAACGAGGTGGTAGCCGACCGCCCGCCGGGCCGCTGGAAGATCGCCGCGGCGGAGGTCGGCGGCGACGGAGCGGGCCGCGCTGACGAGACCCCGGAAGGAGAGCAGGCACGTGAGGGCGAGCGCCTCGAGCAGAAGACCGCCGGGTCCGAGTCGCGCCGCGAGCGCCGACACGAGCACTCCCGCCGCTCCGGCAAGCCCGGCGACGGCGATCGTGACGACTGCGCCGCCGGCCAGAAGGCTCGCGGGTGATCCCCGGCAGAGCCAGCGCCTCCCCGCGTCGAGTAGCCGCCCGATCCAGGCGACAGGATGGTAGCGGTTCGGGGGATCGCCGAAGGCGTGGTCGACCGCCAGTGCCAGGAGTAGCGCGGCCGGCTTCGCGACGTCGGGGCTCAGGGCCTGAGGCACAGAGCGACGCCGGTCACCGCCCGAACCGCACGCTCACCCCGGCACGGAACGCATAGTCGGGCCCCGGCCCGCCGAACGAGGTCTGGGCGGCCGCGTCGAGGGCAACGCGCGGCGTCAGGAAGAACTGGATCCCGGTATCCAGGCCGACGATGTCGTGCGCGCCGCGCTCGGCCGGCGAGGCATAGAAGACCTCGACGAAGATGGACCACCGCTCACCGATCTGGCGCGAGAGCGAGGCCGACACGACCTCCTGGAGCAGGAAGGCGTCGCGATTCGACTGGCCGATCGCGATGAGTCCCGCGTTCGCATCGAGGTCGAGCTGCCATGGCAGATCGACGCTCGCGAGCGCGGTGAGCCCGAAATCCACGCGCTCCGAACCAATCGGCTCGCGGGCGATCGGCAGCTTGACGAACGGCAGGAGGCCGAGCGAGGGCCACCAGCTGCCTTCCCGTGCGTCGAGAAACCGGCACTTCACGCCGAGCGTGGGATCGCCGAAGCCCGTGTCGTTCTCCGCACTCCGCAGCCGGACCAGCGGAGCGCCGTCGAGCCGGACCTCGAGCCGGTCGGTGAGCCCCGCCCGGAGTAGCGCGCCGAGCACGAACTGTCGCTCGTCGGGGCCACCGCTCACTCGCGACCGGGAGTAGTCGACGCCGCCCTCGATCTGCAGAGCCCCGGGCGGCACGGTGCTCGTGCTGTTGCTGACGCTGGGGCGGTCGGTCTGGATACGGGCGGGCTCTTCGGCGACCGCGACGGAGGCCCCGAACGCCAGGGCCGCGTAGACCGCGGTGAGGCGGCCCACCGCCCTCACGCGCTCAGTCGCCCGCGTACCGCCGCCGGAGCTCCTGCCAGACCTCGTCGAAGTGCGGGTTCGGGAACAGGATCGTGATCATCTGCTCGCCGCGACCGTTCCAGAGCCTGAGCCCCCACGTCCCCGCGCAGGAGCCACCCTCCGTCCGGAAGAAGGCGGCGCGCGCCACGCGCCGGATGCGCGCGAGCTCCTCGCTGCGAGTCCCCCGGTGATCGTTGACGCACAGGTGGAAGTGCCAGGCGCCGGTGTCGACCGTCAAGTACCCGTCGAGCGTCGTCACCTTCGGGGCCGAGGCGAACTGGATCTCGTAGGCCGCGCCCTCGATCAGCGGTCCGACGGTGAGCTTCGCCCAGTGTTCCGTGAAGAGCTCGGTGAGGAGGCGCTCGACCCCGTCTCCCTCGACCGCCATGTCGTGATACTCGGTCGCGGTGCCGTCAAGGCCCCGCTCGACCGTGTGCACTCTACCCTCGGGCATACCCACCTCCCCGTCGGCGGATCGCTGAGCATACTACTGCAGATCGAAGACCACTGGCAGCCGCACCCGCAACGGTCGCGGCATCAGGCCGGAGGGGAAAGGCTCGGGCGCGAGACCTCTCACCGCCTCGAGCGCGGCCTCGTCGAGCAGCCGGTGCGACGACGAGCTGGTGACCGAGACCGCGCTGATCGCGCCGTTCGGCTTGATGAGAATTTCCAGGTGCACGGTGCCCTTGAGCCCTCGCCGGCGCGCGGCCAGCGGATACTGGAGCGACTCCTGGATGCGTCGCCTCACGTGCGCGAGGTAGCCGCCGTACTCTGATCCGGGCTCGCCTCCCAGGGACCCTGTCGTCGGCGCGAGCGCGACGCGCGCCCCGGTTCGGCCGGTGCTCTCGCCTGATACGGCCGATGGTGCCGGAGTGGCGCGGTGCCCGACGTCACTGGCGGAAGTCGCGCTGGTCCGGTCGGCGCTGGCGCCGCCCGGCTTCGTGCTGGCCTCGACTGCGGATGCGCTCGCCGAGCTTGGCGCCACCCCCTCCGGAGCCGTCTCGCGCGATGCCACCGCGCCAAGGGCTGGCTCGGCCTGACGGGGTTCGGGGGGCCTTGACGTGGTGACTTCTCGCTCCGGCGGCGGCGCGGGCTCGGGACTGGATGGCGGTGCGGCGACGGCCGGCGGGGGCGCCGTGACGCGTTCGATCTGACGTGCGGAGCCGGCCCGCATCTGTCTCAGGCCACCCCCGGTGGTCGCGGCCGTGCGCTCCGATGCAACACCGGCCTTGCGCTCCGATACAGCGCCGACCTCCTGGACGGACAGATCAATGAAGAGCGCGCTCGGGTGCGATTCCTCTGGCGCAAAGACGAAGAGAAGCGCCAGAGCCCCGATGTGAATGGCCAGCGAGGCGAGCAGCGTCAGCAGCGGCGGTTGCCGGGTCACGGATGCTCGTCCATCCAGCGCCGGATCCCGGCGCTCAGCGCCGAGCGGGCCGCGCGTGCGACCACCCACCCGAAATCGCTGATGGGTCCTCCAAACCGATGCCGCGTACCGCGCCCGGTCACCGCGACGACTACGGCGTCCGTCGATGTACCGCTCGCCACCCGACCATCGTCGCACCGGACTTCGGCGGCGGCCAGCAGCGCCGTCTTGACCTCGGTGACCGTCATCACGGCGTTGACGAGCGCGGCCGGTTCGGGCGCGCCCTCGACGACGACGATCGCGTTGATCGTGGACGGTGCCCACGCCGCGATCGGGCTCGCTCCGGCCGCGACACGGTTCGAAAGCCCGACGGTCACGACCGCGAGAGCCTTCAGCCCGCACCCCGTCGCCGTGGCGACCTCCGCCTTCTCGGTCCACGCCGACGTCAGTAGTCCGACCCACGGCCCGGGAATCCCTCGCCGTACCGCAAAGCTCGGCAGCAGGCCGTCCGTCTGCTCTTCCCGGAGATCCTTCGGGACGTGGAGGTTCACGATGGCGCGCGCCGCGGTGAACCCGCCCCTCACAAATGCCGAGGAGAGGACCGTCAGCGGCTCGCGCGCCGTGACGACGACGGCTTCAGGATCCACCGCGACCTCGATCCCGTCGATCACGTGAGCCTTTTGCCCTCCCGACCGGACTCTAGAACGCCGCGCGGAGACCGGCAAGACCCCCGATACGGGACGCATCCTCGTGGGGCTGCCGTGTCCCTCACACCCGCCACGTCGGGCGCACGATCGGCCGTCGCGTCGCCTCGCTCTTGTCGACGATCAGCTCGCAACCGAAGACCGAGGCGAGGAGCGATTCGTCCAGCACCACCTCGGGCGCGCCGGTGGCGGCCGTCCGGCCCCCGGCCAGCAGCAGCAGCCGATCGCACACCTCGGCGGCCAGATTGAGATCGTGGGAGACGAGCAGGATCGCCATACCGCGCTCTCGGTTCAGGTGTCGCAGAAGCGCCGCGACCTCGACCTGATAGCGCAGATCGAGGTAGGCCGTTGGCTCGTCGAGGACGAGCAGACGCGGCTCCTGGGCGAGGGCGCGCGCGATGACGGCACGCTGGCGCTCTCCGCCGCTCAGACGGTCGAGCGGCAGATCGGCCAGATCGAGAACGCCGGTGGCCTCCATCGCCGCGCGCGCGGACGTCCGATCACGCGGGCTCTCGAAGTAGCGACCGGGACCGTGCGGATAGCGACCCATCAGCACCAGATCGCCGACGTTGAAGGGAACCTGCGCCAGGGTTCCCTGGGGCACGACGCCCACGCGCCGGGCCAGATCCGTGCGAGTGAGCTGGCGAAGCGGCACGCCCTCGAGACGGATCTCGCCGGCCGCCGGCTCGAGCACGCGCGTCAGGAGCCGGATCAGGGTCGTCTTGCCCGAGCTGTTCGGCCCGATCACGCCGACGATCTCTCCCGGAGCGATCTCGAACGAGAGCTCCGACAACGCGAAGGGGCGCGCGCGACGCTCGGCCGACTTCGGATAGGCGAAGCTCACGCTGCGGAACTCGACCAGCATCACTTGGTCTCGACGCTTGCGGCGCGGTCACGGGCAGCCGGGCCGGGGAAGGGGTCGCTCGACCACGCGGCTCCATCACGCGCGGATGCGTGCGTCGTCGCTTGGAGGGAACGGATTCCCCACGTCGTGTCAAGCGGCATCGGCCACCACCCGCCTTCGAGTTGGGTCGTAGAGCGTCCCGGCGGTCAGCATGGCGATGAGGACCCGCAGCAGTCGATCGACGATGCCGCGTAGGGCCCGGGCATGGCTGTGCCCGCGGGCCCGCAGTTGCGCGTAATGCGCCCGACTGACCGGATCATGCCGAGCGGCGGACTGCCCCCAATGGTAGGCCGCGTGACGCAACCGTGGATTGCATGCGTGGCGCATCGCCACGAGGGTACGGCGCCCGCTCTGCCGCGTGACGGGCGCCACTCCCGCTTGCGCGCGCAGCCCGTGATAGTCTCGGGCCGCCAAGAGCCGCGAGGCCTCGGCGAGCATCGTGGCGGCGACGACTCTCCCGACGCCCACCACGGACCGGAGGATCGGCACGTCACGATGCTCCTGACTCTCCGCCAGGCGTTCCAAGAGGCCGTCGATCAGCGTGGCGCATTCCGCCTGTTGCTGGTGCACCAAACGCAGGCGCGGCCAGAGCACGGCGAGATGGCGCCGGGCGGCCTGCACAGTGCCCGGCGCAACGGCCAGCGCGGGCGTCCGGAGGAGGGTCCGCACGGTCTCCGCATCGACGCGCCGGATGCGATGGCGGGTCAGGAGGGTGCGGAGGGTGGCCCGTGGCAGGTGCTGAGCGGCGCTGGGCGTCGGGGCGCGCTCGAGCAGCGCCCAGAGCCACGGCTCATTGGCGGCGGGGACGAGCTGCAGGAGCTGCGGGAAATAGCGATGCAGTTGCTCGCGCAACCGGTTGGTGAGGCGCCCGAGTTCTTGCCGCAGGTCGTCCTCAAGCCGCGAGAGCTCCCGCAATTCCACGATGAGGGGATCCTCGGGCTCCAGGCGCCGGAAGGCCGGCTGGTCGGTGGCCAGGGCGCTGGCCAGCACCTGGGCATCGCGCCGGTCGTCTTTCGCGCCGGCGACGGTGTAGCGATCGCGGAAACGATCCAGCTGCTTGGGATTGAGCGCGAAGACGTGGAAGCCCCGGGCCAGCAGCGTGTCGACGACCGCGCCGCGCGGCACCTCCAGCGCGACGGCCACGTCACTGGCCACGCCGGCCGCCACGTCCTGGGCGAGCCAGTGCGCGAACGTCTCGAGCGCCACCCCCTCGTGCCGCACCGTTCGGTCGTGCAGGCTGCGGCGGTCGGCATCGAGGACGACGACGCGATGGGCTTCGGTCGCCCAGTCGATTCCCACGTAGAAGCGATAGGCGGTCATCGCACCTCCTGGGCCCGAGCGACGGAGCCACAGTGCCGCGTCATACCCTGTACTGGCGCTCGTAGCGCAATTCCCCACCGGACGTGCACTGTGGCGACCTCGCCGAGGCGCGGTTCCGTTCCAGGCGCTCCACCGCGCTGGGTCTCTCGGGCGCTCTCGGCAGGGCGCCACGCTCGGACGCTCGCATCGTACAGGGTCTCGTCGACCCCTTCCCCGGCCCGGCTGCCCGTGACCGCGATCATCGTCGAGACCGTCAAACTCAGGTCGGGCGGCATCAGAGGTTGGCTCGGTAGCGTGTGCGCAGGAGGTAGACGAAGAACGGCGCGCCGCACAAGGACGTGATGACACCGACCGACAGCTCGGCGGGCGCCACGACGTTCCGGGCGACGGTGTCGGCGAGCAGGAGGAAAATGCCGCCGCCCACGAGCGAGGCCGGGACGAGCAGCCGGTTGTCCGAGCCCAGCAGCATACGAAGGGCATGCGGCACGATCAGCCCCACGAAGCCGATCGGTCCCGTGAAGGCCACGACGCTCGCGGTGAGGAGCGCTGCGCCGACGAAGATCGTGAGCTTGAGCCGCTCGGCGCCAACGCCGAGCAGGAGCGCGGTCTCCTCGCCGAGCGCCATCAGATTCAGCTCCCGCGCGTGGCTCACGACGAGCCAGAAGCCGACGACCGCGAATAGCGCGAATAGGCCGAGCGCCCCGGGCGGGATCGGGGCGAGGTTGCCGAGCAGCCAGTGAATGACCCCGCCAAGCCGGTTGAAGTCGAGGAGCGAGATCACCACCGTGATCGCCGACGAGAAGAAGATCCCGACGATGACGCCCGCCAGCAGCAGGGTCTGGACCGACAGCCCCCGGCCGACCGCCGCGATCAGATAGACCGCCCCGGCGGCAAGAAGCGCGCCGGCGAACGCGAAGGCGGTCAGGCCCGCGGCTTCGAGGAACGTCAGACCGAGCCCGAAACTCTGCCCCACCACGACACCAAAGGCGGCGCCGCTCGTGACGCCGAGCACCGAGGGCTCGGCGAGCGGATTCCGCGTGAGCGCCTGGAAGGCGACTCCCGCGACGGCGAGCGCGCCACCCGCCAGCGCGGCGACGGCGATCCGCGGCAGACGGATGGACAGCGTCACGACGCGCTCGACCGACTCCGGCGCGGCGCGTCCCGCCACAGCGTTCAGGACAGCGCGCGGCGAGATCGAGGCGCTTCCAACAAAGAGCGCCGCGGCGGCGACGAGGAGTAGCGCCGCCGAGAGGACGCCGAGCACCAGGGCGAGCTGTCTCGCCGGACTCAGGGGAACGCCTCCGGGTGGATCGCCCGCGCCAGCTGCTCGAGGCCGTCGACAACCCGCGGCCCGTAGCGATGCAGCAGGTCGCCGTCGACCGAGCGGAGCCGCCCGGCCTTGACGGCGGGCAGCTCGGTGAGGCCACGCCACTGGTCCATCGCGATCA
>WNFO01001003.1_pt1 | contig 22089 bp, 21 predicted proteins | sample 5400251 | NCBI WGS metagenome assembly WNFO01 (sample SAMN13153354, study PRJNA577476) | soil metagenome | isolation source: 100 cm saprolite under Madrone tree | place: USA:California | collected 2016-06-14
CCGGCGCGCGCAGCGCTTTTACAAGGCTTTCGTTCGAGGCGCGTGCATCGCCACGACTGCGCGCGCAGCCGAAATGGTCAAGCTGACCGAAAACGCGTTCCGCGATACCAATATCGCATTTGCAAACGAGCTCTCTGTGATCTGCCATCGTTATGGGATTAACGTGTGGGAAGTCATCGATCTCGCCAATCGACATCCGCGCGTCAACGTCTTGCGCCCCGGCCCGGGAGTCGGTGGCCATTGCATCGCGATCGATCCCTGGTTCATTGTCGAATCGGCACCTGATCTCGCGCGCCTGATCAAAACAAGCCGCGAAGTGAACGATTCGATGATTGCCTGGACAGTTGAACGGGCGACCGCACTGATCGAGGAACATCCCTATGCCAATGTCGCTTGCTGCGGCTTGGCATTCAAGGCAAACGTCGATGATCTCCGGGAGAGCCCCGGATTGGAAGTCGCGCATCAGCTTGCCTCCCGTTACGGCGCTCGCATCAAGATTGTCGAGCCATACATCCGCAAGCTGCCTTCACAAATTGCGGAGCATGGAGCCGAGCTAACAGACCTTGATGAGGCAATTCGGACCTGCGAGATCGCAATTGTGCTCGTCGACCACGACCATTTCAAAATGATCCCCCCACGACCATTTCAAAATGATCCCCCTAGCAGAACGGCGTCACCTGGCGGTGATTGATACCCGTGGGATTTGGCAGGATATGCTGGTGCCGGCGGGCTCGTCCTGAGGGGCCGGTGCAGACTCCGGAGAGGTCCATTTCCTCGTCTGAAGAAAAAAGCTGCCAACGATCACACTAGAGCGCGATGGGATTAGGTTGAATCACCATCGCGCTCTAGGTTTTTGATTGAGCATGATCTTTTCGGAAAACCGGTATCCACTTTTCCGGATCATGCTCTAGACTCTTGAGCAGAGTGGAGGCGGCGCCGACGCTACATCCGCGCTCGGGCCGCTTCCTTTATGCTTCGCGTTGACGCAGCGCTGTCAGCCCCACAAATGGTGAAAGTGAGCGTCGGGTACATGTGCGTGGTGAACATCGTGCGGATCGGGTTGAGGGGCAGCCGGAGCGCCGGAATCCTGATTGGATGCCACTGCTCCGTTGCCGCTCTGGCCTGCTGCACTCGGCGGAGCGACAGGATTGGCCACCCCGACGGGGGGAGGAGCCGGCGGCGTCGCAGGCGCGGTCGAAGCAACGCCGGTTGGGTTGGTCGTAGGTGTCGTCCCCGGCGGTAGGGCTACGAAGCTGAAATCATCATCAGAGCTATTTGCCAGGTCGACCAAGGTCGGGTCACTATTGATGGCATTCAAGATTTCTGCCTGGACTTGATTGATCTCGCCATTGACCGAAGAGACCGGCGTAGGTGATGCAGTGTTGATACTGCCCACCAAGGAGCTCTCCTGACCCAGAAGACTGAGGACGTGATTGATATGGCTGAGGGCATCCCCAGTGATCCCCTCATTCGTGATAGCGGCCTGGAGACCGGTCTGGACAGCATTCAGATCAGCGAGGACGGATTGCTGGTTACCGGAATAAACGCCGCCGATGAGTTTAGTCACGGCATCGTCGAAGACGGCCCCGGCATCGTGGACCGTCGCAATATTGGCCGGGATACCGCCATTAGGCGCAGGCGTAAAAGTATTTCCTTGTGTCAACATATTTCCCTGCACATCATTGGCGTTGTCTTGCAATACATCCACCGCGCCGGCGACGAGATTGCCGTCCCCCTTTTCGAGACCGGCAATTAGTTCACGCGAGGCCGTTCCCTGGACGCCATCGAGGGCAAATTCGTTGTTGAAACGGGCAGAGAACAGCCCGCCTTGTGCTGTCGAGTAAGCATCGGCGTTATGAGAAAACGTCTCGATATCCGCTATTAACTGCTGGACATCTGCTGAATGGGGATCATTACCCGCCAGCGTTTGTGCGCGTTCGGTCAGCGAAGCCGTGTCCGAGATAAATTGCAGAAGGGCGGTCGTTTGCGCACCTGAATCTGCAAAGGGGGTCGGAGGGGTGAGAAGAAAGGAGACCTGTTGGAAACCGGAATGACCGCCCTGTTGGGCCAGTGCACCCAGGTTGTCGTCATTGGCCACGATGTCTTGAACATCCCTGACGACATCGTTGATGTATTTGGGGTCAAAGGCGCTTCCGCCGTAAGCGCCGATTTCCTGTTTTAGGAAATTCATCTGATCGGCAATATTTTGGGCGCGGACAACGGCACCAGGGTTTGCGTTACCGCCGTCGTCGATCAGATTATTGAATATTCCACTGTCAACCAATCCTTGAATTTGCGTTTGGATGGTTGTGACCTGATTGAGGAGCAGGGTTTGGTCTTGTGGCGTGACGCCACCTTCCAACTCATTGGTTACTGTGTTGAAAAGCGTACCAACTTCCGCGAAAGACATTTGTGTGTTTGCCATGATCTTCCCTTCTTCAATGTGCTGGTGTTTTCATATCAATACGCGAGTGTTTTCATGTCGCCACACTCCGCGAGCCGCACCGGAAGCTTCAATGATGGCAAGAACAGGATCCGCTCCGATCAGGTGTGTGATGATACGAAGCCAAATCTAAGGCCTGTGGGCGCACTGCGGTACCATTATCGCGCTGCGCAAATTGAGTTTGCGTAAGTGGCGCGGCCGACTGCAACGTGACGAGAAGACCTTTGAATTTATTGAATCATGGCCGCAAACTGAGCATCGCGATCGAGCTCGAACCCGACTCAGTCGATGTCATGCCGGTTGAGTTTTAAATTCGGTACTTTAAATACAACGATACACTCTCTGCGGCGACACCGACGAGGAGATCACCGCGCGCAAGCTTCCCTGCCTAAATGGCGGCCTAGGCTAGCCGGCGCCAGGAGAACGGCGATGGACTCTTCGCCTTTGCGCGCTCGAGCCAATGGTCAAGCATCTCGCGACGACACCTTCCAACGACATTAGCGAGCGCCCCCGCAAACGGTCACGGCGAGGCGGTGTCGGTCATGGCAGGCGGCGATCGACATATTCGTAGAACTGCGTCAAGAAGCCGCTCACACGATTGGCGATATTAGATCCGTCGAGGGAAGGGAATCGGCCGTTGCCGGGAATGCAATCCGCGAATCCCTCTGAGATCGAACCGCTCGGTCCGTAGTCACGCTTATACGTTCCGACCGCCGGCGCGCAAGGATCCGGCAAGGTGAGCGTCTTGTGATCATGGTAGCGCTTTCCGAAACCGACAATGGCGGACAGATTGCTGTTGGTGGTCGGCCAGGCGTTCCGGAAGGCCGGCAATGCTCTGAGAAGAAGCGATAAGTATGATACCTGATTGGCCAAATTTCCTTCGTAACCTCCTCCGGGAATTGGCCCTCCATCAATGTATCCGTGGGGATCCCGCATATCCCTAGTGCTGGCGTCTCCGGTCGATACACCGCCCCAGTACGCGTCGATCGTATCGCGGTTCGCGCCGTACAACGCGACACCGTTGCGCCCCAGGTAGAAGCTAAGACCCTCGAGGAAGTCGTTCATATCCGCGGCTTTGAGATCCGCCAACATGCCCGGCTCGTTAAGCATGGCCGCAGCGAAGACGTAGGTGGTCAAGGCACCTGCACCGTTTCCGCCGCCGCCGCGGTTCCAGCTGGCACCGCCGTTCCTGTATGCTCCCCAGATGTCGATACCTTGCTGAGCATAGGCGATTAGGACTGGCAGCTTGGCGAGGGGTGCATCATCGAGCATCAGATACCCGAGAACCTCGAGATCCCAGAGCCACATATCGCCGCCCCAGGCCCTCTGTAGGGCGACGTTATCTGCAGGGACCATGTGGTACCCCCACACCGTGTCCGGACTGTAGTTGTTGCGAAACCCCTTGCTGCGCGCAAGCGCCGTCGCAGCATTGATTCTGCTCGGACAGCATGTCGACGGATATGACGGCAGAGCAGCTGGCTGGAGCAAGTCTGTCGAAAACAATGGCTTGATGGTGCCGTTCGCAGGCGGTCGGAACGTTGTCTGCGGACTCGCAGGCATCGCTTCCAGCACCGTCAGTACGGCGCCGAACTGCTCGCACGTCGTCGTACAGTTCGCCATGCTCACCACCTTGATGATCGATGTAGCGCTCGGCGCAGCGTAAGGCAATGTTGGTGGCTCACGGAATTGGCCGAGACGGTGATCCCATGATTGGTAGTAGTGACCTCTTATGTCGGGATTTGTGTCCCAACCATTCATCAGGTCTGAGTAGTCAGGCGTGATAGCTGTGATGACGACGGTTCCGCCGGCCTGATCGGGAACAACGAACCAGTCACCGTTGGCGAACTGTCCGCAAACATAAGGCTTGTCGAGGACGTAAGTGATATTGTTCCTCGGACCAGAAGGAGCTGCATAAGTGATGGATGAACAGGTCCGAGCGTTTGATGAGCCTATTGCCCCGGCGCCTTTGGAATCCGAGAGGACGACGCCGAGCAATGCGCCAGAGCAAGCGAAAGCTGTTAAGCCGCCGCGAAGAGCACCGATCAGACGAGCGGTGCGACCCATAAAGCGGCCCTCGGTCGGACCGGCGCCCAGCTGGGACCTCGCGCTCGATGGCAAGAGGAAGTCCTCCGGTCGCGAAAGTGAGGACGCGTGGCTCGGGCGGGACTCACCACGCTCGTTTTCCCACGACGGATGCATTTGAGCGTCTCCGATGACGGGCGTCACTGCGCCGCGTTTGCGGGCCTGCGACGCCGTTTCCCGAGCCGCGTTGCCCCTCATAACTCGACCTTTGTTCCGAGCATGATGCGCGTCAGACTCGAAAGTCGTGTCCGAATTCGAATATTACACAAACAGTACGGCCAATCCAGCGCGGCACCTCGGTAAACCAGTCCCGCCGCCCGACGAGACTGGTTGCGCGCCGGTCAGCGAGCTAAAATGCTGAAGGGAGATCCCATGCTGACGACCGGACTTGTGTGAGCCGATAGGCTGGACTGGCGCCCGAGGCCAAGCCATTGGTGCCGATGCCTAGCATTGCGCTAGTGAAGGGCACGAGAAAGTGATAGAATTTTATCGAGTTTCGCGGACGCGAAACTCGATCGGGAGGTGAGCGGAGAAGATGGTGATCTATTCGAGCAAAGACCTTCGTCCCGACGGGTTGGATAACCGATTTCGCGAGCGTCGATTCCAGCTTTTTGCTGGAATCGTTTCGGAAGTCCTTAAGCAGAACCAGTCGTGTCGAATTTTGGATTTGGGCGGATCGCCGGAATATTGGTCCCGCTACGGAAAGGGATTGGATTGGAACAGAGTGAGCGTTTGCTCTGTCAATCGGACCGTCGCCCCGGCGAAAGTGCCGGGATTTGAAGCCGTGGTGGGCGATGCTCGGCGCCTGGACCAGTTCGCAGACAATAGTTTCGATATTGTGCATTCCAATTCAGTGATTGAGCATGTCGGCAAGTGGGATGACATGGTCGCGATGGCGGAAGAGGTCCGGAGGTTGGCCCCCCGCTATTTCGTTCAGACGCCCTATTTCTGGTTTCCGATTGAGCCACACGCGAGATTCATATTCTTGCACTGGTTGCCCGAATCCTGGCGCTATCGCATCATCATGAGACGACGCTGCGGTTTTTGGGAACGGCAGCCCGACGTGGGCAAGGCCGTTAAACAAATCCAAAGTGCATGTATGATCGATAAGAGGCAAATGCATTTCCTGTTTCCCGACGCGGATATTTCTTTCGAACGGTTCATGGGTTTTCCGAAATCAATGATCGCCGTGCGCTAACGCATTTTCGCTACTGGACGCTGGTTCAGGACATCAAAGTGCGCGAACATGAGAATCCGCAGCGCTTGCGGGGCGCGAGTGCAAGAGCAAATCATCCGAAGCGGGCGGAAAGCTCCGCAGACGGCTCTTCTGGGCGAAGGATGCCAAGGCCCGCGGCTGCAGAGAGCTCTTACCGGGATGCGAGCGGCTTCCCCCGAAAAAGCAAGCTTCCTAGTCTTCCAGGATATGTGGACGCGCCAAAGCAACAGGGAAAGGGGTACAAGGCAAACCGCAGACAACGAAATGCGCGTGCTCCATGCCGGGTTCGGCAACGACGATATCATGATGCCGAAGAGACCTACCGAGCATAGGCTGAAGATGAGACACTGAAGGACAGTGCGCCAGGAAGACTTCAGGCTGCTGAATACTGCCCAGTCAAACACCGCTATCGAAATGGTGTCACCAAACAGCTTTCCGGCCAGTATCGCCTCGGGTGTAGGATACATCCTGACTGCCAGGGCGGCGGCAAGCACGCCGAGTCCTACCGTCGCATTCGCAATCGCAAGTTTCCCCGTACGTCCCTGGGTGAGCAACAATGCGGTATGAGCGCCGCGGTATGTCGCAAGGAACACCGTGAGCGTGATGAAAACGCGCCATGTCTGCGGGACTGCGTAGTGCGGACCGTAGATGAGCGGGGCTAGCAGATCGAGCGTCAGCCCGACAAAAGCGGCGTAAGTGAAAAGAGTCACATGAGCCAGGCCAATGTGGCGAGCTGTTTGTCCGGGCTAGCTTGGCTGCGTACCATCATCGACATTCCGAGCGTGCCGAAAATCTCAAACACGGGGGAGATGGGCGCCTGCGCCAGACCAACCACCACCGCATAAACCGCAAGAGTGTCAACCCCGAAGGGGGGCCCGGCAACCAGAATTCGGTCGGCTTGGCTTATCAACGCGAGGGCGAGTCCATTCGCGGTCGGCTCAGCGTGACGAGCAGGAAAGCTTCACAGCCCAGTGACACCAGGATGATCCGATGATCGGGAATCCATAGGACAAGGAGCAAGGCAAGACTGCTGATGCCGACGGAAAGGGCGTAGGGTAGCCAGTCGTATTCCCTGCTCGCGGCAAGCGAATAGCATTAGAATTTAACACGCTGATGAGCTATATTAAAATTTAAATGACCTGCTTGATTGTTATTAACATTTAAATTACCGACTTGATTCCTATTTTTCAAGTCAAAAATGTCGATGTGCATAAGGAAAACCCGTGGCGCTCCAGGATATCGTTGTCCATGACAGTTGTCGGGCACTTGCAAGGATCGGACTCAGCCATCTCGCGCCGTCGCCGGAGGACATCTGGCCGTACGTCAAACGCGCCACTCTGTCTCTGGAGCGGTCTGCAACCGGCGGCGACATGGCGCAAATGTTCTACAGTCACGACGGTCGGCTCGCTCACAAGTGGGACCACTATCAAGGCATCTATGATCGTCATCTGGCGAGATTTTGTGGGACCGCATCGAAGTTTCTCGAAATCCGCGTCAGCCACAGTGGATTGTTGCAGATCTGGCGGAAGTATTTCGGCCCGAATGCGACAATCTTCGGCGTGGACGTCGATCCGCGTTGCTCCGTAGTAGATGATCCGCCGTCTATCAACGTGCGAATCGGCTCGCAGACCGATGTTGCCTCCCTCCGATCGGTCGTCGCCGAAATGGGCGACATTGACGTTGTTCTCGATGACGGCAGCCACTATTTCGCACACCAGCGCGCAACTTTCGACGCGCTATTTCCTCTGCTGTCAGCCGAAGGCGTTTATATCGTGGAGCATCTGCAGACCAACTACTGGCGGGGACGCTATCAAGGTGGATGGCGGCTGCGGTCGACCTTCTTGGAGCAGATGAAGGACCTGATTGATGACATGAACGCGTGGTGGCACACAAGACGTCAACGTCGGCCGGACGCACACCGGATCGTCGACGCGGTGCACTTCTATAATCGAAAAGAAGCCGCGAAAGCCGAAATCGCATCCACTACGTTCGCATGCGTTGGCGCCGATTTTTACCCTTGGCGAGTTTTCCTGGGATTCGTATACGCTGTCGGGTATCTCTTGGCCCGTTCACCAAAGAATTTCAAGGCTGCCCTGGATGGACTATTGGCCGGAATGAAAGGTGAAACAGACTGCCGCCGAATTCAATCACTAATAATCTTACAAGACCCAATGAAAAAAGGTGGTCGTCCGTGAACCCTAAAGTCGCGCGCAACACAGAGTGCCGCCAGTCACAGGTCCCGGGCTTGCCAAAATAAATCTTAGGTCGGAGAAATTATGCCTGAGCACAAGGCAGAGCCCAGAGCAAGGACGGTTACCTTCCTTTTACCGGGGGGCGGAAGCGCGCCTGTCGGCGGCTTTAAAGTGGCGTATGAGTATGCCAATGGTCTGGCACAGCGGGGCTGGAAAGTTAGAGTAGTCCACCCCTGCATCCTAACCTTGGAAGAAATCGAAGAATTGCGTACTAACCTCGTCGGCCGTGGACGGCGGTGGCTCGGCTACCAGCGTCGCAGAATCACCGGAGACTACCGCCCAAATAAGTGGTTTGATATTGGTCCAGGGGTGGAGCTTATTTGCACTCAGTCGCCCCATCCTTGTTACATGCCGACATCAGATGTTTGGGTGGCTACGTCCTGGTACACAGCGAAGTGGGTCGCAACCTACCCTGGTGCCGGCGCCTATCTGATCCAGCATCTGGAAACTTGGTGTGGATCCGAAGCGGATGTCATGGCCACCTGGAAACTTCCTCTCCAAAAGGTGGTTATTTCCCGATGGCTTGAGGAGGTCGCACAAAGGCTTGGTGAATCAGCCCGGTACATCCCCAATGGTCTGAATTTTCGGGCATTCGGATTGGACGTTGCACCTGGAGAGCGTGATCCGCATACGGTTGCAATGCTCTATCACAAATCGGATTGGAAAGGGTCTTCTGACGGCCTTAGCGCTCTCCATAAGGCTAAAAGAAGGGTGCCAGGTCTGAAGGCTATTATTTTTGGAATCTTCCCGCCTCCCGCGGGCCTACCGAGCTGGGCCGAGTACTATCATAATCCGGCTCAAGCGAAGCTGCGCGAGATTTACAACCGAGCTGCAATCTTTTTGGCCCCGAGCTGGACAGAAGGATGGCCGCTTCCGCCCGCTGAGGCCCTCCAGTGCGGCTCGGCGTTGGCTGCAACGGATATTGGGGGACATCGCGAATATGCACGCCAAGGGGAAACGGCCCTTTTGAGCCCGCCGAAGGATCCTGATGCCTTGGCCGCGAACATTGTCAACATGCTGGAGAACCAGGAACTGAGGCTGCGATTGGCTCGGCAGGGTCATTTCCATATTCAACAGTTTACCTGGGACCGGGCGGTGACGAGCTTCGAGTCCGTTCTAGAAGACGCGCTAAGCGATTGTGCGACCAATCGGGAACGCTAAGGTACAAAAAAATCGCATAGTGAGAGCCGTTCTGGAAATATTGGACAGGTGAATTCAATGAGCTTGCCCCGGTTGCAGATTGCCAGCACGCCTGCGCCTATGGCGGATGCCTCGGCGCGAGACGGCAGTGTGAGCCGGCTGTTTTTCAGCAACACGATTGTAAACTACGTCGGGCAAGGTCTGATTTTGGTACTGACATTTGCCACCGCGCCTTATACCGTTCATCACCTTGGCCCCGAGCTCTTTGGCATAGTGGCTCTCGTTCAAGTTATCGCGGGTTTTGCGGGTCTGCTGAACCTCGGAGTTGGACGTGCGCTGACCAAATATGTATCCGAGCTCTATTGGAAGAGCGAATTCCAGGCGATCGGCCAACTATTCCAGACGGCCTGGGCCACATGTCTGGTAGCGGGCTTAGTGGGACTCATTGTATTAATCGCACCAAGAGAACTCATTGGTAGGCTTTTTTTTCGTGGAGGACCAGACGTTGATGCCGTAGCCGGCTTTGCGATTTATGTGGCGGCCTTTGGCCTGTTCACCGCGATGCTCCTGGAAGCGATCTCGGCCCTCCCCATCGCGTTGAAGCGATTTGGAATCTTTAATGCCATCAACGTCATCGTTGGTGCGGTGAGGTGTCTTGGACCGGTTGTGGTGCTCGCTTGCGGATATTCAATTAGGGCCGTTCTTATCGTTATTCTTGCATCAAATCTTTTAGCAGTGGGAGCTTTTGTGTTTGCCAGCCGAAGTTTCATACCGGGTTTGAGCTTTTTGCCGACCTTTAGCTCGCCTGCTTTCCGCAAACTATTCAGTTTTTCTCTTCCGCTGTTTTTATCCGCGCTATTTTCTCTGATCGTCGCCAGGGTCGATCGTCTTATATTGGCGTACTATCTGCCGCTGGCCGCCGTTACGTTTTATACACTGCCTTCTTTGATTTCCGACAAAGCGTCTGCCAGCGCGGCGAACATAACTTCCGTAGTATTTCCTTTCACGAGTGAACTGCACTCGATGGGCGCTCACGACAAAGTGCACGAGCTATATCTTCGATCAACCAAAATCCTAACACTTATCACCTTGCCTTTCACTATTATTCTGCTCACGTTGCCAGGACCAATTCTCCAGGTATGGCTTGGTAACGAATATGCCGAGCAAGGAGCTGTCGTTCTCCGCGTACTGGGAGCTGCCACATTCTTGAGCGCCATCAGCGGCGTAGCTACCGTGACTTCCTTGGGCGTGGGTCAAGCCTGGGTGCCAGCGGCTTTTGCATTTGCGTCGTCAGGTCTCACGCTCCTCTCAAACTTGGTGCTTGTTCCGGCTTACGGCATCAACGGTGCTGCGTTTGCTGCCTTGGTGCCTCAGATGTTAATGGTTCCGCTGTTCGTGTTTACTATCACCCACATGCTTAAGTTTTCGCCGCGGGAGCTTTTCTCTCACGGCTTTTTGCGACCTCTGATTTGTGGCTCGGTTCAATTTGCCTTCTTGTTCTATTTTCGTCGGTACGCAAACAATCTCGGCACCTTAGGGATTTTGTGCATCGTATCTCTCTGTATTTATGGGACGCTCTCCCTTTTTTGGGCGACCACTCAGCAGGAAAGAAGCGCGCTGTTGCGTCTGCTTCCGTCCGCGGACTGGTTGAAATTTGCCCGGCTCAGGTAGGATGGCTCGAATGGCGTGCAATGGGGAACATATTGGGCGATCAATCGGGACGGAGAATCGCGTGCTAATTTGCGTTCCGAACGCTCTGCCCGGGGCTGGACACGCAGACTCGAGGCACGAACCGGGGCCTCCGCATCGGTCGCGATCGCACTTGGTGATACGTTGGGGGCTGCGCCGATTGCCGCGCCGTCTGGCCGATCTGAAGGCGTGTGCACACGAGGGGAGCTTGTCGATCTAGCTTCACTTCTTGGGTGGCATGCGCAAGTAGCTGAAAAGGATCTCGCAATGCCAGCGGCATTGTCGAAATTGGTAAGCTTCTTCTCCGTGCCCTCCAACGTGATCGCAGCACTAGCGGTGCTCGGTCTTGTCATGTTGCTTCTTCGCCGGCGATCCGGCGCGGCCATCGCGGCGGTCACATTGGTCGCGCTGGCAGGCGGTACGCTGTCGCCGCTCGGAAACATGCTGTTGACCCCGTTGGAGCAGCGCTTCCTGGATACCGGCTTCCCGACCCAGCGCCCCGATGGCATCATCGTCCTCGGCGGATCGTACGACACCGTCACCCATGGCTATCTGAGCACGATCTATCTCGAAGAGGATACTGAGCCGATGGCCGTGGTCCCCGACCTAGCCCGTCGCTACCCTGAGGCCCGGATCATTTTCTCCGGGGGCACGGATCCCTCGACACCCGGCCCGAGCGAGGCTGCAATTGTAAAGCAATACTTTATCTCGTTTGGGATCGCCCCTGAGCGGATCCTGATCGAGGAACATTCGCAAACTACGGAACAGAATGCGCGCTTCACTGCCGGTTTGATTCATCCGACGCCAGAAGCTCGATTTCTGTTGGTGACCTCCTCCTACCACATGCCCCGCGCCATGGGAGCTTTCCGAAAGGCCGGATTTAACGTTATCGCCTTTCCGGTTGGTTCGCGGACGCGCGGTTGGTCTGAATTTTGGCAGCCAGCGCCAACTGCTACCGAGAATTTGCGGCGCCTCGATATCGCTGCTCATGAGTGGCTTGGTCTCCTGGCCTATCGGCTCTCAGGCTACTCCAATGAGTTGTTCGCCGGGCCTTAAGAGCAGCGAGGCAAATACGGGATGGCGAGCGTTGCTCGTCGTCCCTTTGGCTGATAGCGCCGTCGGTAGCGGGCCTTAGGGTAGGCATCTGGAGGCGGGGCGAAGTGGGAGGCGTGAGATGTGGAATGCTCTGCGGGATCTCCGGATTGGGTGCATTGTCCAGATTCTTGCCCCGACTATTCTGCTCGTGATCGTATGCAACCTGCATCCCGCGGCAAGCCTAACCGGTCCAGCCTATGGCCAGGATGGCATCAGCCATCTGCTGAGAATGGACAGTAGCAAGCTTGCGGATTGGAGACGCAGGTGGGAGAAGAACATCCTCACCCGCGCGCGAGCTCGCTACTGCGATACGGAAATGGGCGAAGAACTGGCATGGAACACGGCGCAGTTCCTCAAGGGATTCAATTACGGGTACGAAGCGACCGGAGATCAAAAATGGGTGCGGATGCTGGTCGACTGGACAGACGCCTGGCTGGCGCGCGCGGTTACTGAGCCTGATGGATATCCCGGCTGGCCCAAGATTGGAGCAGCGGGCACTCCGGTCGACGGTCTCGACAGCTTCTACGCGGACAGCCTTCTGGGTGAGACCATGGCCTTGCTTCCGGTCATACGGATGTCCCGCAAGATTCTCGGAGATCCCGAGTTAAGGGAGTCGTTTGGCGGCAGGGCCGAGGCTTACATTGGGCTTTCGAGGAAGCTCTTCGAGAAGTGGGATCGGCGTGGGGCGTGGCGTCCGACTGACCACGGCGGGATCATCAGCGTCGTTCTTCCCTTTGGAATCGATGAAAGTACCGGCCGCTGGACCAACGGATATGCGAGCAGGAACGCGCCCGGTCATGGCCATTCGCATCCGGATAACAAGGCCAACTGGGTCGGATCCTGGCTCCTGTCAATGTATGACGCCACGGGGGAAAGCCTCTACCGGGAAAGGGCGGAAGGATGGTTCCGTCTCATGAAGTCTCGGATGAAGCTTGAGGACAACGACGCATATCGGATTTGGAATTACTGGGAGCCGGCCGGACCATGGGACTACGTCAGTCCCGGGGTTCCCAAGCACTGGATCGGCGTTCACCCCAATTCCGGATATTACGACAGTGATGTTCGAGCCATTGTGACGGCCTACGAGGCTCACGTTGTCTTTGACAAGCGCGATATCGAACATCTGGTGGCGACTGCGCTTGAGCACAAGCGATATTGGACCGCGCTCGTTCCGTACAGCCGGGTGGTTCAGCGCGACTTTGAAGAACATGAGGACCCAGATGGCTGGGGGGGGCTGTGGGAGACGCCTTGGTATTTGGCCTTGCAGGCCGGAAGGCTGCCCTCGGCCCCATAAACGCAACTGCCAGTCGCTCAGGTGCACTGGCGACGATCAAGCTGGCGGCGATCAAGCATAGGCGCTGTTTTCGACGCCTTCATCGGCTCCGACCGCGGTGCCGACGCGGTCGTCTGCTCATGGTCTCTCCTGTTTGCGGTTATCATCGCCGCTATCAGGCAGAAACTCCACTTATCGGCCCGTTCAAATTTGCGAGGCCAGCTGTCACTACGCCACTACGCCCGCAATCTGCCGCTATCGAAGGAGATGGCGATCAATTTGCAGAGTTTGGGAGTAGGTGATCTGTTGGAGCGCGTTCGTATTAAGCTCGCCTTACAGCAACAAGGTTATTTGAATACAAACCCAAGTTACTAGGCCCCACCAAAATTACATAATCGACCTGATATTCTTTATTATCAAAGTATGATTTGTACTTCGCCAAATCGGGCAAGCTAACATCTTCGATAATGTAGATGCCATGCTTTGATAGCTTCGAAATTGAGCTTTCAAATAAACAAATGCCCGCCTCAAAAAGATGCAAACCATCATCTATCATAAAATCAAAGTCACTTAGCCCAACGTTATTCCAAAACTCGGCAATAGATTTTGGATCAGTTTGGTCAACGTAGAAAGTCTTGATTCGCTCTTCTTCAAATAAAATATCTCTGTCAATATCTGCGCCAAAAACTTGGGCATTTGGAAAATAATCCCGCCACACTCGCAAGCTTGCGCCAGGCTTACCACTCATGCCCATGCTTGAGGATAAGTTTGGATTGTTGGTGCCAAGCCCGCATTCAAAAACTCTTTTTACATCAATCCGACAATGATCATAAAGTCTCGAATAGAAGTCAGCATATGTATGCGATGGCCACGGATATGGATGTCCAAATTTTGCAATCTCACCTTTATCGGAACCATACCTATCACAAAGCTCAGATAGCAAGTTAGAATAATTCTTTTTGTAATAAGTAATGAATTTATAATCAAGATTAGCATTTAATGGCCTTAAACATTTGTTTGCATAATTCTCACGACGAACCGTTTGAATCATGCCACCAAAAAATAATGTGTCAATCTTTTGAACCACAGATTTAATCATATCAAATGACAACCCCGCTGAAACCCGCAGCCATGCGATATTCTTTTATCGGCGCCACTAAATCAAACGATATTTACCAATGTCAATTGAGCCTCTGCATTGACGTTGCCCCCGGTTTTATCCAGTTCTGAGTTCGCCCTGACTGTTGGGTTTGTCCGTTTCGGCGGGCGGAGCGACGGGAACTGGCGCTGAGCCCTTGGCATAGCGCAGCGCCAGATCCCGGCGCGGATGGAAGGTGAAGGCGAACTCGGCAGGCGTCCTCCATCCAAGTTGTGAGTGTGGTCGAGAGCCATTGTAGTCGGCCCGCCAACATCCGAGGGCGACGCGAGCCTGGGCCAGCGACGTGAACAGTGTCTCGTTCAGGAGTTCGTCCCTCAAGCGCCCATTGAAGCTTCCGGCAGAGCCGGGGATCTTTGGTAGTTGGGCCGCTCAACGTGCCGACTCTACCTCTGCTTCCATTCGGTTGAGCTTATGCTTCAAAGCTCTGGATCCAACTCCCAAGAACCGGAAAGCGACACGCACCGCGAGACCGCCTTCGGCCGCATTTATATTATATTTAATTTTTATTATATTTGATGTTTATTAAGATTTAATGGCTTGACCGGGAGGTGGGCGGCGGTAAGATTCAGGCCCAGTCGGGAGTAATTGCGATGCTAAGCCCATTGGACCGTGACGCGCTCCGGGCGTCGTACAGGAACGCCAAGCCATTTCCCTTTTTTGCGATCGATCATTTCCTGGAAGAGGGCTCCGCGAGAAAGATTGCGGAAGCATACCCGCTATTCGAAGTTGCGCTTGATCAGGGGAAAGTGTTCTCGACAATCAACGAACGAAAAAAGGTGCAGATCACTGACGCTTCGAAATTCGCTCCAGAAATAAAAAATCTAGACCATCTTCTGGCATCGCCGGCATTCCTGGCCGACCTGTCCTACATCACTGGAATACCGAACCTGTTGGCTGACGACCAGCTTTCCGGAGGCGGAATCCACATTACCGGGCCCGGCGGAAAGCTCGATGTGCACGTCGATTTCAATTTCATCGAGGATCGGAAACTTCACAGACGCCTCAATCTGCTTTTATACCTAAACCCGGACTGGAAGGATGATTGGGGTGGTCAGTTCCAACTGTGGGACAGGCAGGTCAAGCATTGCGCGGCGACCTTTTCTCCCATTTTAAACCGCTGCGTGGTCTTCGAAACCAGCGACATCAGCTACCACGGCGTGGTCCCGATCAGCCCAGCCGCCGGAAGTCCGCGCAAGTCGTTTGCTGCGTATTACTACACGCGCGAAGCGCCGGCCCATTGGAGGGGCCGGTCCCACAGCACGATCTTTGTTGCCCGACCCGAAGAACACTTCAACAAATATCTCGGGATGCCAGTGGTGAAAGCCAGAGAAACACTTCGCGCTGGCATCAAAAGAATTAGGCACGGCATCAAAGCGATCGTCAAGTAGCCTGGCTTTGGTGTAAGCTATGGCGCCCTATTATAAGCCGCTGTCGTAGCGAACGACTGTGGACGAGCGATACGCCTCGAACCCATGGAGCCCGCGATCATTCACCCTGCCAAGGATGGCGCAGTCGCTCAACAAAAGTCCTTCAAACCCTCGGTGCTTGACCTTAATTAATCAGGTCGGCTCGAACGTCGCCCAGTGCCGGCGCGGCGGTCCGCGTCATCCCGCCACCGGGCCGAGGCTTTTTATTCAACTGCAACAGGTCAACCGTCGACCATTCCTTCCAGCAACAATTGATCCAAGCCTAGGTCTCGAGCTTTTGCTGAAGGATCCGAAATGCGATCAGTGGAGTAGGTCGTTTGCCGAAATATTGCCTTGTAGCGAATCCGCAGACGCCGCAGTGAAATAGCAAATGGTCTTGAAGTCAGAGGACCACAAGTCGTGGGGACGGGTAGCCGATCGCGCCACTTCTTAATCATGTAACGATACGATTTTCTGTAATCTTCCCCGACCTGGAGCTGCGCTTTAGCATTATGTATGAGGGGCATATCTACCCCGTAGGACCGCTTGCCTGAGCGTTCCGCTGTAAGAATTAGATCAGTCGCATAGAGATGGAACTCGGGAAGTTGCGGATCGAATGTTATTCCCGCATCTCGGCGAAGAACAAACGCCATTTCATCGGTACTGACTATCGGAACCGGGCCGACAAGAGCTTTTCCGAAGATGCCTCGGGTGCAAGGCTCCAAGGAACAATCCCAGATCCGTCCGACCAGCTCGCCGGAGGGGGTCAGCCCGGAAAAACCCGCCACGGCCCAATTACGATCCGTTTGAGTGAGACGGTCCACCTCCCATGCAAGGCGCTCAAACCACCGTTCCGGAAAGTAAACGTCACAATGAGTAAACACCAGAAAATCCGCTGTGGCGTTTTTAACTGCGGTCGCAAAAGCAATTGAGGCGCTTTCTTGATTCCATAAGATTGTTAGGGGGACGCTCTTATTGGCAATCGCCGGTGAGCGAGCAAGATCCCGCTCCAAAATTGGTGCGTCGATTGTAGTCCGGGCGCACGCATAAACATGGAATCTATCAAGCACGCTACGCTCTCCGGGCAGAGTTACCAGATGGCGATGATGGACACGGCGATATCTGATATGAAGTTCAGTCTGGCATGCAGCATTGAATTTTAAATTCCCGATCTAGGATTGTCGAGGATCTTGTTTTCAATTACCGGTTCGGCTGCTCTTGCAGCCCCGGCGCAGGACGGCGCAGGCACTGATTTCTTGGGAACGGCTTCGAAATTTGCCACTGTATTTAAATATGTATAATGCTACATAATACACCACGGTTCTCTAAATATGTTGGCGCGACCGGAGAAAACTAGCTCCGTTCCCCGATCAATAGTTAAAGTGTCGCGGTCGCCTCGGCGGTACTCCGGTACGTGCGTCAACATGCGGTCCAGGAGATTCTGCAACGCGACCCGCTGAGTGGTCATTTGTTTTGCCTCCGTGGCCGTCGCGGCAACCTGAAGGTGATCTGAACATGACGGCCAGGGCGCCTGCCTGTTCACAAAGCGCCTGGAACGTTGCTTCTTGTGCCCGCTGCCTGGTCCGAGTTGCTGGCGCCGCTAGCAAATTATATCCTTCGGTCGAAATGGCAAAATTAGGATCTTCGGCTAGATGGCTATGAACCCCGGCGGGGCGACGCACTCAAAGGTTGCAAGGGGCGCTCCCCTTCCGGGTTTTGCCCCCGCTTTGGCGACCGAAAACGTCTCGGTGAAATCGCGAGCATTTCCCATATGGCTGCTTCTAACAGCAATTTTGTTGATTCCGGCTAGCCTGAATATTCACTTGTCGGGCGACGGTGTTAAATTCACGCCGGGACGCGCCGCAATTGCTTTGCTGTTTCTGCCTGGACTCTTGACTTTGTCGCGGGCTCCACGCCGCGTTGTCGCCTCTGACGTCTTCGTCTCTCTCACAGCAATGTGGATGATCGGATCGAGAATTCCAGAAGATGGATTGAACCCGTCAGCTGTCGCTTCCGTTATCGAGTTATTTGGCGGCTATATCCTGGGTCGAGTATATTTCTATGGTCCGCATGTATTGAAACGCTTCTTGCGGATATTCAAAATAATTACGTTCTTGGTCATTTCGATAGCCGTGTTAGATCCAATATTTGGGGAAAATGTGGTGCAAGCGACAGCGAATTTGATCATGACAAACCCATTTTATTTTCCTCAATACCGGTTGGGCATTGTTAGAGCCGTATCGACACTCGAAATGTATGAACAGTACGGCACATTCTGCGTCGCCGCGGCTTCTATATTTCTGTTTCTGGAGAATAAAGCTACGAGATACCGTTGGGCTGGGTTTTGTTTTTTTGGATGTGTTTTGGCGCTTTCTTCTGGCCCACTTCTAGCGTTTGCCTTGATGATATCGTTCTTCGTCTACGATCGTTTACTTAGCCGTTATGCTTGGCGATGGAAGCTAATAACGGCAATATTCATGTTGTTTTTGTTCACCGTGTTCAATGTGGTCGCTAAGCCGCTTTCGTGGATCGTCTCCCATTTGACATTGGATCCTGAGACCGGATATTTTCGGATATATGTATTCGACTATGTGAGCCAGCAAATTTGGTTAAGGCCCCTCACTGGGTTTGGATTTGGCCCGATTGGAGATGATGAGTTTCTTTCCGTCACTACCGTAGATAACGTTTGGCTGGTTTGCGCCGCCCGCTACGGTATTCCGATGATTGTATTTTTCCTGTTAGCTAATTTGGCGTCCTTTGCAAGCTTCGCGTCCCGGGGCAGAAATCGTAGAATTGACCCCTTCATGACGAAAGCAGCTACGGGGTTCACGCAGGTTATTATGATATTTATGCTGGTTGGGCTCACGGTCCACTTCTGGAACGCAATGTGGCAATTTTGGGCGGTATGCATCGGCATTCGGGGCTCAATTAAGGAATGGCACGCCCAACAGAAAACATAACTACGGAGTCAAGAGTAGCGCCACTTAGTCTTACTGCGTCATAATCCGTCGTCTGTATGTTGCGGGGTTGGTACCGCAACAGGGACATCGCGGCAGGGTTCTGATGAGCGCGTTAATCGTAAGCGGGGCTTCGTTCCCACGTTTCGGTGGTGCTGGGGTTGTGGCGTAATGCCGACCCATGAGCGAAGATTTTGACATTAGGCTTGAGCGTAAGCTTGAAAGCAAGGCGGCCGGAGCCGGTGGCGGCGTCTCGGAGGTGCGGCGGATCGAGCTGATCACGGGCATTGGCCGACGCCGGCGATGGTCGAGGGAGGACAAGGCCCGCATCGTGGTGGAGAGCCTCACGGGCGGCGTCAGCGTGTCGGAGGTGGCGCGGCGCCACGGGCTGAGCCCGCAGCAGTTGTTCGCGTGGCGTCGCGAGGCCCGGGCCTTGCTGCATGAAGGCGGGGGCGCAGCACCGGGGGATGGGTCTGCTGCAAATCCGGCACCGCGGCCACGTCGTGGCAAAGGCCGGCCAAAGCCCACACCCGAGATCTGTGACGACGCGCCAGCGTTTGCACCGGTGGTGATCTCGGCGTCTGCCCGATCGTCACCGTCGAGATCTTCCCAACCGTCCCCGATTGTTTCCGGCACGATCGAGATCGCGATCGGTGATGCAGTCGTGCGTGTCATCGGCCAGGTCGAGACTGAAGCGCTCGTCGCGGTGCTGCGTGCAGTAAGGAGGGCCTCATGATCACGGCTGGAGCAGACCTCCAGGTTCTGGTGGCAACACGCCCCGTGGACTTCCGCAAACAGGCTGACGGGCTCGCCGCCATTGTGCAGGCGGCGCTCGGAGCCGATCCGTTCTGCGGCGCGGTCTTCGTGTTCCGCTCCAAGAGGATGGACCGAGTGAAACTGTTGTGGTGGGACGGAACTGGCATCTGTCTGATGACGAAGCGGCTGGAGAGTGGGCAGTTCCGCTGGCCGCCGATCGAAGACGGGATGATGAAGCTGTCGGCGGTGCAGCTCGCTGCACTGCTCGAAGGAGGCCAGTGGGCGCGCGTGGAGCGCCGTGAGGTTATTCGACCGAGTGCTACGCAATGATGCTGCGACACAACGACTCAGGCTCACAATCGGTGCTGCGTGCGTCGACAGAATCATCAAAACTCTGGTTCATCTTCGGCAAGACGCACCGGGCGACGATGGAAGTAAGCGACACGCTGCCAGACGACATCGACGCGTTGCGCGCGCTGCTCCTGGCCGAGCGCGCTAGTCGTGCCGCTGTTGTCGCCGAGCGCGATAAGCTCGTCGTCCGCAACGAACGGCTCGAGGCGATCATCTCCGAGATCCGCCGCGCGTATTTTGGCCGTAAATCCGAGCGCATCACCGACGACCAGCTGTCGCTCGCGCTGGAGGAACTCGAGACCTCGCTCGCCAAGGCCGAAGCAGAGGAGGAGAAGGCTGATCCCGCGCTCAAGACCGCCGCGACGCGCAAGCGCCGCGCCAGCCGCAATGAGAACCTCGATCACCTGCCGCACGAGGAGGTGGTGATCGAACCCGAAAGCAAGGCGTGTCCGTGCTGCGGCGGCGAACTGCACGTCATCGGCGAGGATACGTCCAAGCGGCTCGACAAGGTCCCGGCCAAGGTGCGCGTGATCGTGACCAGGCGGCCGAAATATGCATGCCGGAGCTGCGAGAAGACTGGCGCCGACACGGTCGCCGGCGTGATCCAGGCCCCGGCGCCGGCGCGGTTGATCGAAGGCGGCTTGCCGACGGAGGCGATGGTCGCCGACGTGGTGGTGTCAAAGCACGCCGATCATCTTCCGTTGTATCGGCAATCGCAGATCCTCGCCCGTCACGGCGTGAAGATCGAGCGCTCGACCCTGGCTCAATGGGTCGGCGCCGCGGCTGCAGAACTGCAGCCTCTGCACGATCATCTGATCGATCTGCTCAAGGTGTCACCGCGGCTGTTCTGCGACGAGACCCGCTGTCCGGTGCTCGATCCGGGCGCTGGCAAGACCAAGACCGGATACCTGTGGGCACTCGCGCGTGACGACCGGCCCTGGGGCGGAGGTGTGGATGCGGCTGTACCTGCGGAGCACCGGGGAAGTGGTCCGCCGGCGGTGGCCTACTCCTATGCGCCGGGCCGCGGCGGCGAACACGCCGCCAAGCTGCTCGACGGCTTCAACGGCATCCTGCAAGTCGACGGCTACGCGGCCTACAAGAAGCTGGCCGCGCCGACACGGCATGGTGGGCCGGTGACGCTTGCCTACTGTTGGAGCCATCTGCGGCGACAGTTCTACGAGGTCTATGTCGGCGACAACGCGCCGATCGCGACCAAGGCACTGGCACGCATCAAGCTGCTCTACGACATCGAGGCGGAGGTCCGTGGCTCGCCGCCCGAAGTCCGGCGCGCGGCACGGCAGCAGCGGTCAAAACCCGTCATCGAAGCCTTGAAGCCGTGGTTCGAGGATAATCTCGCCAGGATGTCAAAGGGCAGCAAGCTCGCCGAAGCAATCGCCTACGGCCTCAACCATTGGGACGGCTTGTGCCGCTTCCTCGACGATGGCCGTATCGAGATCGACTCCAACACGGTCGAGCGTTCGATCCGCGGTTTGGCCCTGACACGGAAAAATGCACTGTTCGCCGGCCACGATCGCGGCGCGGCGGGATGGGCCATGATCGCATCGCTTCTTGAGACCTGCAAACTTAATGCCGTCGATCCTCTGGCCTGGACTACCGACGTCCTCACAAAGCTCGTCAACCGCTGGCCCGCGTCCCGCATCGACGAGTTGATGCCCTGGGCCTACGCCGCCAAGCGACCATAAGCCGTCGTCAACGTGGGGCGGACAGACCGCTTACATGCCATCCGTGACGGCCAAGCGGCAATGCCCGGAGCTGATCTTCGTGAAGCCGCGCTTTGACGTCTACAAGGAGATCTCGCGCCACATCCGGATGATCTTTGTTAATCGGCCTGGGGTCCCGACGCCGATCGGCAAACTAAGTTATTGATCCATCAGACGGCAGAGGGGTCACTTTTGGACGCTTAATCACATATAGGTCGCGAAACTGATATTGTGCGACGTAGCTTATCTGGCTCTGCTGATCTGTTGAGCCGTTCCGCATTTTGCGGCTTATGAATGTCGGTCGCTTTCTAATATTTAGCTAGATGCGATATATGAGGCGAAATATGACTTTTAAAATTGAAAGAACGCCCAACGCTGAAAACGCGGCAACAACCAACCCCAAGACCGTGCCTGGCCACAAATTTATGATGAGGCCATTCAATGCAGCAATTTGCTTGACGATGCTTTCCGAATTTGCGGCTGACAACAATATTTGAAACATCGCGCCCAAAAACGTGACGCAAAGCAAAAATACTCCGAACATAACCA
>WNFO01003877.1_pt1 | contig 22072 bp, 35 predicted proteins | sample 5400251 | NCBI WGS metagenome assembly WNFO01 (sample SAMN13153354, study PRJNA577476) | soil metagenome | isolation source: 100 cm saprolite under Madrone tree | place: USA:California | collected 2016-06-14
CGAGGTCCAGCCCGCCGTCGGTCGGTTGGGCGTAAATGAGAGGCGTATAAGGATGATGAAAAGGTACGCACCCCAACGCGCATTCTCTGTCTGGACCGTCGGGCTCTGGTGTCTGGCGCGGCCCATGTGACGGTCGACCGAGTCGGGGCGCGGACGTTCGGGCACTTGACTTGATGGGAAGAAGACGCGTAGACTCGTGACTCGATGATGGATTTTCCGAGTCCGGACTTCAGGCCCTGACTGGATGGATCAGGGATCGGTCGCCAAACTGTGGCGTAAACGACGCTAACCCGTTTTCCCAATCATCGACGAGTTCGTTCCGTGTTGGTGCCGTCCGTTTAACGTCCGGTTCTCGGTTCTCGGTATCTGTATCATACCCGCCGCGCGCGCACAGGGTTGTCGTCTCTCGGTGCCGTCAATTCGGGGGTGATCGGATAACTTGCCACTTTGGATTCTCCCCCCAAAGTCACAGGTGGCGAAGCCTGACGGCCTGACGCCCCTACAGCACCGCCTTTCCTCACGCCATGCTTCCCTGCCATACAGTAATTGCATGTCCGACGCCAATAGCCCGAACTGCCTTTGATATTACTTATCACTGATTGGTCGTCCGTGGGTTCATGCCGTCACCGTCAACGTGGACTGTAGGAGGCTGTTCTGTTCTGTTTCCTCTTGCTCCTTCGTTCTTCTTCCGTCTTCTATATGGCATACGTTCTGGACTAGAAAGTGGAAGGTCCCTTTGGGCCATGGCTCGTCCCGAATATTATCTTCCCGTAATATCTCTCGCCAAAAACGAACTTAAATGCGCACCGCCCGGTTTCTGCATTTCCACACAGCAAACTTGAAGCTGTACTTTATGCCAGCCTCACTACTATACCGCTTTTACTCCATTGATTCAGAAGCTGTCAAGGTCTACGCATTATCGTGCATATTGTTCCGCGCTCGCCGCCGCTACCATATCCAGTCAAAGAGACATGAGTCAAGTCTGGCAGTCTTGTTTATCCCCATTTGCCAGCCTTGTTCCTCACGAATTGGAAGAGGCTGAAGCTCTGCTGCCTGTGCTTGCGCGAATTTTGCCTTCATCCCGTCCTGTCGGCGTGATGATGTACAAGCGAGCTTGTTGGCCACTACCCGAGAAATCGCATTTAAACCCTCTCGGTATAAATGCCATTTAGGCTTATGTTTTGCTGTGCATGATTCATGTAGGCGGTCACATGTTGAGACGTACCTTGAAAGCGCAAAGCGCCGATCCCCAGCAACGCGCACTGGCCATGTCTTGGGCCCAAATCAACACGACAATTCGATTAAGTTTTTCCATGATCCATATATCATTTGTTACTTTGGCTGGCTGCTGTAGAGGGTTTTCGGCATCAATCGAGCCACCCAACTTTACTAAGCCCCACGTGTTGCTAGCTTCAATCCTTAGGAAGTTGGGCCCCATCAGCGAAATTGCCATCTCGCGATCACCGGACGACGCGGGGTTAAAGAGGGAATCGAGGTTGCGCACCCACCCCATAGGGTTGCTGTGAAGGTTCAAGCACGTTCATGAGTACGAGTAGAGACACATGAGCACCGTTTATTTCATTTGACTGATACTGGCCACCGCGAGGTGTCAGCGTGTCAGTCGCATCTGCATCTATTTTCATACGGCTGTCCCTGATTACACAGGAACGCCCATACGTCGGGAAACAAAAAAGAGAGGACACAACGCCCCCTTGTACATATGGGCTGTGTGGCCTGTTCCGGTTCTGTTCCACTCCAAGTTTCTTTCCCACGGCACAATCGCCCAACCAGAAACAGAAATTAAACCTGACACGCGGGCGCGCGCTGCGCTGCCAGCGGAGGTGCCATACAGTACGACATCATCCAGTATGGGTCGTCCGGTGGACACTGGCACCTGATCCATGGACCTTTTTGATTGGACCCTGCATACAGTAGTATTGTGGTGCCTTCAGTTCGCTTATCAGAGAACAACCCGGTTGCAAGTCGAAATTCCCCAACGAATGTAACTTGGTATGCGTAATACGTCTCCAGGGTCAGCGCACCTCCGAGTGGCTCTAAATTTCCGCAGCGGAGGATGCCAAGGAAACAATGAATTCGTAGATTCGTAACAAAAGGATGCCGTATTGGGTCCTTTTTGTATTCTGGCACACGTGGCGGCGATGATGTACTGTGTGTCCGCTGTTGTCTGTTGTCCTTTTTGTCTTTCTTTTTCCCTTATTGCATCTCCTATTGTCTCTCTGCATTCTCTTCATCGCCCTTGATGCCCCACCTTGCCCATGCTTTCAGAACAATAGCGTCTCCACCCTTTTAAAGTCCCAATCATTTCCAAGACGACTTCGGACATCAGTTCATCTCCCGAGCTTTTCTCGCCTACACTCATAATCATCTACATTGCGACGCACAGCTTCTCAACCTCAACACAGCCTACCTCTTACCTTCTACCTCCTACCTCAACCTCACTCAATCCAATCATGCTGAGCTACGGTTCCATTGCAGTTGCTCGTGTCCAGCGCCGGGTCATGGTCGTCCAAGGTACGCACGCACACAAACTCTTTTGCTCATGTCGATCCCGTGAACTAATCCATCGTCTTTCTTCATTAACAGCGTCGCGACCACACGACATGTCTGATCGATTCCTCGACGTGTACACCTTCATGCCGTCCAGCCACAGCGGGCGAACCTTCGCCGTATCCGATGTTCCATGTGCCCGCATCAACTCCGGCGACCTTCTCACCATCTTTGATGATGACGACGTCCTCACCATTCCCCGAGACACCCTCGAACTTCCCCAGAAGGCATACGATGAGTTTAGCGAGCTTTCGTCCCGCAAGGGCAAACGCTTTGATGCCGTCTGGGCTGCGTGGAAGGGCAAGTTCCGTTGAAGGTCCACCAGAAGTGGTGGCCGACCGCGTCCCACATTCGATATCAGCATCGCCTATACCCCCGTACCCCGGATTTCTGTATCATTAGCCGCTGCTTGTAGCCTTACTACCAAATATTCACTGACTGTACTCCCTCCCATGTTCTCATGCTTCATATTTTACATCGCATTTAATATTCTCACATGTTTTTATATTAGATACATACATACCCTTTACATGCGGGTCACGTCTATAAACCATGTTCTTATGCCCTTTCCTAATATATAAAAGAACACGCAAACAACAATGCAGACGATTGGACCGAACAAGAACAACAAGTCTGTGCTAAATTAAGGAAACGGAATTACAGTAGTCAGTCTGGAAAAGGTCAGCTACGCTGCGGGTGTAGCATTCATGTCCCGGTAAACCTGTCGCCCTGTCAACTACGAGTGCCAACGACGTGTCAAATGCATTCGACTGACCTTCAGGTTCCAAATGTTGCCAACCCTCTCGTCCTCCTTAACTTCTGGGGTAGAGGAAGGGCCTGCGTCAACGTCCCCAGTCTCGAGTTTGAGTCCACGCTCATTAGCGAGATGAAGCAGGCATATGAAGCAGAAGCTCGTGCTAATCTCAGCGAGCTTCTCTCCAGGGTATGAGCGCTGCAACCCGACGATCACTTCATCGAACGCGCGCGCTTCTTCGGGATTTGTGACACCCATTGGCGTGTCTCTGTCAACGTCCTGCCAAAGCAAAAGTGTGAGTGCGAAAAGTCCGCATATGCGAATTTCTTTGGGCTATCTCGTACCATCGCCTCTGTGTCAGCTGGCTGTTGCTCGTCGGGAGTTGGAATCTTAAGGCCCCTCCATATGTTATCCTTGAGCTTCCGGACATCCACACGCTTCGCACGCTTGGTATAGTTGATGAACTCCGGTCGAACTCGTCTTGTCTTGCCCTGGGTCCCCGCAAGCAAGTCCTGTTCCCCTGGATCAGCAGTACCAGCCAAATCACCATCAAAGCCGTCGTCAAAGCCAGGGCCGTCGTCGTCATCGTCGTGGAAGAACTGAGTGTTGAACGGCCCGCGGCTTGATCAGCAGCAGCTTGCGCCCAGAAATTCTCATCGACTTCGCCGTCACCATTCTCGTTAAGAGGGGCCACTTGGCCACGCGTCCTTAACTGTGGAGATGATCGAATTAACAATCAACGATAATACGAACAAAAGACTTACGGAGAACTTGGGCTTCAAGAACAGCGTGATTAACTGCCGGCTAGAAAAATGCATGTCATCCGGGAGCGTATGATCACGTTGTTTTCCCTTGACTTTGCCTTTCTTACCCCTTGAACCCCTTCCTGAGGTATGTTTTGGAAGGGTTATACCTGCACCCCGAGTAACTGGCGCAAAGAGCTCTTTCGCGGTTTCCTTCAGATCCTTCTCCGTCGGAGATAGAAAGTCAATCTTGAATGCCTCCTTCTTCTCCCGCTTAGGCTTAGAAGCAGCGGTGGCTTCTGCTGCGACGTCGGCTAAACAAAAATCGCGGTGGTGTCAAAGACGGGGTACCAAATTTGGGAAAGGAACACGAACGTCTCCGTACGGCCTTGCGTAACCTCCAGTGTTGAGGTCCAGCCCAGTTCTTGAGAAGTGACTGATCAAAGTAGTCCAACATTCCACCTTCGCCATCGGCGTCAGTCATGGCCATGATTAAGGCGCGCTCATTGGGGGCCCGACGAGGATCGAAAGCTACATGCTGGCCGCCTTCTGTGCCAGCAGGGTGAAGGCCAGCCTGAGCATCGACTGAGCCATTCTCGCCGTCTTCCCCAACATACCCTCCAGGGCTCAGGTCGTCTCCACCAAAATCGTCTCCAACGGCGTGGTCACCCATAAAGAAGTCCTCTTCCGGGAGGGCACTGTTGCCAGCGTCGGCAAAATTGCCAGTCGATCCGGGTTCGAAGCCGTCGGCCTCATTTCCTGCAACATTATGAACAGGCGGGGTATCATCACGGAAAAGTGCAGCTTCGTCAAGAGCCCAAGTGTCCTTAGAGAACGAGAAACCTTCTAGTGAGTGGGAAATGGCCTTTTGCTCGAGAATCTCCAAGTCTGGAAAGAAGTCACCTGAGCCAGCAAGGTGAGGATCGCTCGCGGGAAGAAAACGACATTCTCACTGCGAAGAGCGATCAAATCAACATCGTCATCAGGCTCCAGGAGGTCATCTTCATCTTCTCCGACCTTTCCCATGGAGTCGCTTGCGTCGAATATGACACGGAGGGCGCCCTCACTGCCAACGCCGAGGCCAAGGTGGTTCATAAGCAAACCATGTGCACCACCCTCATCAAAATCCTCGCATGTTTTGCGGAAGAGAGGATCAACGCTAAACTCCAATTCAAGTTTCTTGTTCTTTAACTGGGCAGCGTTTTTTGCGAGGGTCGACTCGGATCGAGTCGCCTTGCGCCTCTTCTGGGACGGTTCTTGGGCATCGGGGTTGTCAGACGTTGGCTCCTCGTCTTCCGCTCCTCGTCCGTCAGATGCAAGGTTACTGAGAAGTTTCCCCGTCTCAGTACCGACGCTATCCACCCTGCTGGTCCAGATCTTGACACAGCCATCTAGTGTACTGGAGGCCCGCTGAAAGTTGATAGAATTGTCGATATTATTCCTCAGAAGCGACATGTCATGAAAGTAATCGATCAACGCAAAGTTCCATGAATTTGCCTGGTTGATTTTCTGTGGCCATGGATAAATAAGCATTTAAAAAGGTCTGTAATCTAATAAGGGCGCACATTGTCCATTGCCATCTTCATCCATTCCTCATAATTCGAATTTTGAACGTCCAGGGGTACATCAATGGTCGGAGTCTCAACAATGATGGATTTGAGGGCTTGTTTATGGCGAGAATGCGCATAGGCACCACCATCCTCTGTATCATCTTGTCTACCACTATTTGAGGGACCAGCCTCGGAATTATCGACAGGATGGTTCTTCGCGCTCTTTCTTCTCCTACGCTTCTCCGCAGAGTCGTCATTGATGTTGACTGCCTTGAGTGGCACGCGTCCGGGGTTTGGATCTTCAGTATAACTTCTGTCGTGGGTTTCGCTGATGCGTTTGCGGTTTGAATGAGATTTTCCTCGCTGACGAGGTGTCTGTTCATTGTCGCTTTCTGTGGAAGAGCCATCTGCATAGAGAGATAATTGAACATGAGGATGACGGGTTGAGCGGGAGAGGGCCATGGGATGCTTTGATCTTGCAGCAAGGCAGAGTTTAACACGATATGTCACGCGTGCCGCGTCGCGACGCGACACGAGGAGCAAACACGTGATCCGTCCCCGTTTTTGTTTCGAGTCTGTACTTGTTCCGGATAATAGCACGCATGAACACTCCCCCCGCGGACTTTGCAAACGCCAGTGAAATTTATTAAACTGGCGGTTTCAGAATCGGTCATTCCATCATTCACCATCCCCTTGAAGGGTGGGAGTGATGGCTTCCTAATGTCTGTTCACATTCATCAACCATTTACGCTCTTGTTCCTGTGCATGCCATCACGGAGTTGAATCACGAAAAAAGATCCGGAGCTGTAAGGGTGACAAAGCTAGACGCAATAGCGAAGCATACAATGCCTTGTTCGACAAACTTGGCTATTTGGAGTAGAAAGTGGAAGTCGTGTTGTTTGATTCTACCAGAATAGGTTAGAATAAACGGGACCGTGGGAAACGCGCATACCAGACAGACAGACCAGACATAGTTACCGATGCTGGGGTCTCATCATCAATGATGCTCTGACTCTTTGGACAGCGCTTTTCATTCACGGCGGGACTCTATGCCGACTCGGAGAACGCCTTTCTCTAGGATCTGGCACCAAGGACACTTCATGCCCTTGCGCCCTTACGTCCTGCAGTGAAGATGACTGTATGTTAGCCTCATCAGGTGGTACATACCGGTTGGGGTTTGCAAGGAGTACAATTCATCATCCATTCGCGGTATGAAAGACCGGACGGCTGCAGCTCATAACATAACATGCACACGAACAGTAGCAATCTGAACTCCGCGTCTCAAGATTATTGTATCCCCCGAATTCCATCAAATCCGACAGTATTCCCGCTCGCCGCCAACCCACCGTCTCTGGAACTGAGTTCCTGCGCGACAACTTCCACTGCGGTGTAACCCAGGTATCCGTTTCATTCATCGGTGAAACTGTGTCGGACTTTTTCTCAAACGAGAAGTAACAAGTAGCTGCAATGAATGGTGCCTTAGGTAGGTATTGAATTAACCTTCTGGGGGAGACTCTTATCGGTGGCCAGTTTATTTCAGTCCCACAGCCAGATGCTGATTAGTCCGCCCCTGGAAATATGTCCGAATTTTGAACTTTGTTGTGGTTACTCCGCATCCCAGTGCACTGGATGTGGTCTAATGTCGCTGGTCCTACATCGAGGCCCGCACCTGTAGTCCATCTCCTAGGAATGTTAACGCCGGCCTGCGGTTGACATTGTTGCTGTGCCAACTCCCTGGATGCGGCTGTATGTCGGTACTTGGCCACTATGATCGTAGTCCTTCGTTCCCGGGTGTAAGATGTCTATCCTCCGCCATACAGAACCTTGCGCTGCAGCACAAGCACTGGCGAGTATTTGAGGACACGGATCGTGCACTTCTACTTCACAATTCGTCCACCCACAAGAGTCGAATCGTATACGCACAAGGTGGGTATCATCGACATGTATCTATCGTCATCTCTTTAACGCGGGGGTCTTACAGATGTATCCCTCTTACCCCTCTTACCCCTCTTACCCCTCTCACCCTTTGCCACCACAGTTGACCCTTGACTTCCTCACTGACGGCTACATTTCTTACACATTCACCCCACAAATGGCGGAATTTTTTCTAGTCCGTCTTCTCTTCAAAGTAAACGACAAAAATTTGATCCAGGCATTCCGTGACCAAACTGGGAGTAACGCCTTTCTCGTCTTCAATCCTCCTTCGCATTATAGTCCACCACCTCTCTCGTCACATGGACGCGGTGTCTGGACCCTCGATTATCCTGTTATGAACGGTGGTTCTGTTGTGCCTCAGGAGCTTTGGGTGCCTCAGGGCCAAGGCGATCGCCGGCGCTACGTGGATCAAGCACAGTTCCGGATGCCCGTATTCTTCGTTAATAGGAGTGGGGGTCTCGGTGTACCTGTCTTGAACGCAGCTGCAGGCCATATGGAGCTGCGTGACATACATTTGCCGCCACCACTTGCTGACAAAACCACGGTGAAGATCCGCATCGGGGTTTGTGCTCTTTTTTATCTTTGCTGCGTGTTCCTTACCGCTTACTATATGGTATCATAGTGGCCGTGCTATACACACTCCGAACATCAGGTCCAACTTAGGGATCAGACTCCCGCAAAGAATCCTATTACCTTTGATAGGTTTGTCAAGCATGTGGGAAGTCGCGTGCGACAGTTTTTAATGGTGCGTTTGTCATGGATGTGGCGATGAGTCCCGGAAATTAAACGGTTTATAGGACCGCGAGAGCGTTCCTGTCAAACCCTTCGGTTGGATGGTAGGGCATGGCAATATCACCTCCGAGGAAGTGATGCTCATTGGCATCGTCCAAGTCTCCGAGGGTAGCTGGATGCCCATCCTTCAGTTGAGACAACGAGTCGTCATGTAGACAAGTCTCATTGAACGCCTCTCGAAAGAACGTCGTAATTCCTTTATAATTCTCCTCTCTGTTTAGACTGTTAACCTCAGATACCTCTCATACCCAATTCGTGACACCTAATCCCTTAGGTAGGGTAGAGATAGAGCCGCTCGTCATGGATCTGATATAGTAGAGTAAAATAAATACAGTGCATTAATTGAAGCTGAAGGGTCCTGAGGGTCATCCTATTCGATTTAGTCCGATTCGATTTAGTGCATCAACAGTTTGGCCCTTTCGCCTCTTTTAATCATACCACGTCACTTGACACTGACAGTTGAAATTGGGATGTCACGCATGCCGCAAAAGATGTAAGAGGCGGTGCTTGTAGCTCCTCCAGCGCTGTATGAACTAATATACATTATGGCGGTGCAAACGCGCGTAAGGCCAGGGGGTATATTATTACCAGAGTTCATTATCAAACCGTTCAAGCATGGAAACGACATCTTCCACGTCTTTCTGAGCCTTCTTCCGCATGTAGAAAATCGGGCAGTCTCTGCTCGTGCACAGCACGTCCTGGAATCCAGCAGTCACCATCCGGTCTTCCGACCACTCTAATTCGTCCTTACCTGATGAAGAGACCCTTGACATCGTTGACACTGAGTCCATAGTCTTGCGAATTTTACCTGGGTGTCTGAGGTTGTATTTACCTGCGGTACGGTATATGTGAGTTGGCGAGTAACATTTCCCAGAAAAACGAAAAACGAAAAAAGACTCATACTTGTTTTTGGTATAGCTCGTTGATTCTGGGTCGGCAATTATCGCAGACCGCGCCATCTGCCAAGAGACGAGTATGACTTCGTGCAGTATCAGGGGCGCAAGCGGTACGCACTGCTGACACTGTTGTTTGCCCGTAGCGGGGTCTTACACCCTAAACATGTGACGGTCTTCACAGCAAATTTCATGAGCCCGCCAACTGTTGGAGTTGCGATCTGAATGGTCCTCGTGTGTTCCCCTGATACTATTATAACAAAAGTCAGTACAGTTCATACATCGAGTAAAATAAGGAACTTGGCGCACGTAATGAGCTGGCTTTCTCCCCCAAAATTGGCTCAAAAATGCGCATTAGAGGCTTTGAGAGTTGGTTTTCCAAATAGTATTTTGTGTCGATCGGGATATTATTTTCCAAGACATAAATCGGGTCCTCGGATTTTTCATAGGCGGCAGCGCCTACAGCCATGTAAGCTCGATCTTTGTAAAAATATTTCGCATCAATCACCTTTTATTCCCTTGACTATCACATATGCCACTCGGTCGCCGAGAGCCGGAGCAGAGCCTTAGGCAAGTATCAGGGCTGCTCTTGGTTGAACTTTAATTACACGTACCTGCGTCTCGCTGTTTCATTCTTTCAGCGAGCTCGACGTGGGCTTGTTTGCCCGTGTAATCTTGAACGGCCGGTTAGCTGATAGTAACGCTCAAATTAAATAATTTCAATGCCTACCGGTTTTCGCTAGCGCCTTCGTGATCACCAATTGTGACATGTCCACTTTGTTTTGTAGGAGATCAGATATAATTTGCTTGGTGTAGCTGGCACATATCGTCAATCAAAGGTGAACCGGGATGACTTCACCCAAATAAGACACACTCTTCAGCGCCCTTCACATTACGATCGATCAACATCTTGTGAAGACAGGTCTCAATAACGGTCTGCACAAGTCGGCAGTTATCCCGGCGGACTGTCTGGAGCATTTCATCAGTTCCGAGTACTCATAATAGTTGGATAGAAACCTACTTCAATGCCCTTTGAGTCCATTTTGTCATACTTTTCTGGTTTGGTCCAGTACAGCCCGGCATAGCGTTTTTTGTTGATGAGCAGGTAGGGGTAGTACACCTTTTCAAACTCTAATTTGATGGGCTTCACAAACTTCTTGGTTACGAGATCCGCCGCCTCGCTTCCTGAAATGGTCATGAGGACTCGGACTTATGAAAGTACCGTGCCATGTACCCATCGCCATAACTTTATCCAACTCGGTTGGCCCAAATCTAACCATGACAGAGTCGGTATCACCGTATATGACCTCCGCGTTATGTGAATGACCGTTAGCGACGCAATATTCTGCCTCAACTTCCTAAACAGATCAAATAAAGGGGTCACGTTAATAGTTTCTCCTTCCGCATTTAAGAGGTACACACCGATTTCGTCTTCTCGATCATTTGTCGACCGTAGGCCGTCACACTCGATGAGATGGCTAGACAAGGGAGTTTTCCAATCGTTGCCCCGGTGAAACCATACACCGAGTTTGCGCTGATCTGAAAAATGATGAACAAGCTCATAAAACTGGTCAGATCAATCCGAAAAACCTACCTTGAGGGCGAGCTGGCGGCCATCCAATACTGCGCGCTTGAAAGGGTCGGTTTCCTTCTTCAAGTCAGCCTTCGCACGTTTACGCGCACTGATCAAATCTTCCAGCACAGTGGGAAGGAGGCCTTTCCGTCGGGACGGCTTCACGAACCAATCTTTGAAAACGTCCTTAGATGATGTCAAGTAGAACGGACATCATATGACGCACCGTTATTGGGCGTCTGGATGTAATCGACGTCCTTTTGGAGGTTTAGTCGTTCTGCGGTGTGCTTATCCAGCAGTGTGGTGTAACATAAGTTGTGCGCCATCATGATTGATGGATAAAGAGAGCTGAAGTCCAAAGTGGCGATGGGAACGTCATAATATCCTCTCTTAGGCTCGATTACCGTAGCACCTTCGTACTGTTCATCGGTCCCTAGCGGGATATTGAGAGGAGAACCGGAAAAAATATGACACCCATACCTTCGCTTTTCATAGAAGGGATGACGTAACCATCATCGTTGGCTTTTCGGAAGAGTTGAGACAACACCTTGATTGATTGGCCGCGTGACAGAAGGTAGTTGAAGGGCACGCCCGTCACGCGCGCCATTTCGATGTAGTTGATGAAACACATGAGTTTATCCATCAACCGCTGGGGAAGGTAAGCATCCTAATCACGCGAGAACGTAGTCAGATCAAGCGCCACCAGATCAGCAATTCATAATACCTTCAAACAGTACACTGCCAAGCGTCGTCGGGACTCGGGAGTTCCATTCTGCAATTCTGTAATTACAGAGTGGTGGACATCCTCCTTTTGCTCTCCCAAAAATTGTGCACAAACAGAATTGAGTGTGTAGCTCCGTAATTTATGCTCACGCTGCATGTACTGAAGGACGTCGAGTTGCAGCCGACCTTCCATGTTTGTCTCCTTTGAGTCTCGTTGTCCAAATGCCTTTGATGAGAAGTGTGTATCCTTTATCTGCGTGCGGATGTCTAGTTTTGTTGATAAGTAAAGGTATTTCGATGTCATTAAGAATCTCACTCTTCAAACGACCAAGGTAGGGAAACTGGTTTGCCTTGAGAGCTTTTGCTCGATCAAGAAGATAAGGAAGATCGAAGTTCGCGATGTTATAACCAATGATAAGATCAGGATCGACTTGTTCCACAAAATCTCGCCATTTCTGGATCATCTCAGTCTCATTATTACAAGATATGACTTGTGAGCCAACGATGTGAGAGCAGGTATTTAGTGTGAAAACATTCCGGATAAAGGGTTGCCTTTCTCCTTCATAAAAGTCGTAAGAATTGGCCAGCAGAGGATAGGAATAGAGCCATACCTTGCCGTGTGACCATATTTGCGATTTGGATGACAGGATCTACAGATGCCTCAGGAAAGATGCCCTTTCTACCAGCGCACTCAATATCAAAGCTGAGGATACGTAAAGGGGCTATCTTTGCCCATTCACCCTCTGGTGTATGTGATATGAGTTGATCAAATCTGCCCACCATCAGTACCGTCGATATAGAGAATACACAACCGAATGTATGCCATACCTGACGGAGAGTTCTATTTGACAAAGCGACTTTTTATCTCTTCCTTTGAGGAGGGAGTATTTACCCGCAGGGACTTCGATCCAGTTCATACCTACGACCTGCGACAGAATTAGACCGCATTGAAGATAATATTCGGTTAGCACACGTACCCCTGTGTCTATCATGAAGCGTAGAATGAATGGAATGTTGCTTTCGAAAGTTATGACAGGTCCAGAGAATAGGCCTCTGAATTCGGTCTCCCCCCTCTCGAAAATGCGTAAAAACGCTCAAAGGTAAGGAAGACAGATGCAATACATCGACTAAGCTCACACTCATCTCGTACGCGAGGAACCGCTTTTGGATCCGTGACGGTGATCTTCATAAACGTCGCGAATTCATCCCCTTTATAGCCCCACAGACCTCGTTTTTTAACCATTTCAATATTGGTGACACCGTTGACCGATGACTGGGATGAGGTGGGCACATGTACGACAGCAATGGACGACTTTGACGTACGTTTAGGTCCAATATAAACGGGGCAATATCCGCATTTTCAAAACCCCTTGGAACAGCTATGTAGAAGTACGGCATGAAACCCGTAACATGTACCAGCACACTGTGCCCTTCCTTGACGGGAAACAAATGAGCGTAGAGAAAGAGCATCAGACGGACAAGTCTTACTTGTGTCACACCGAATATATGGACCTGCGGTCCTGCCTGGAGGTTATCATATGACCCGTCGATATCGACCTGTTGGAACACTGTGGAGTCGTTAGTCACAACCATGCGCGCACAAAGGAAAGTATCCGCACCTATTTTGTCCCTGGACTGGTCGATATGTCTGAGCCGAGGCCGATCCCAGGAGTCCGCTCCGCCTTCGGATTCTGGACGTGTCGTGTGATTAATTAATGAACGAGCATGCAGGTCGGTCAAGACAAGAAACGCACGACTGCTCTCTTGCGCATCCAGTTGGATCCTCTCGAGGACAGATGCAAATGATGACTGGCTGTCCTGCGTTTCCGGAGGTGTGGGCGAGAATTTTTGTTTCTTGGTCGCGGGCTCCGTCCTCGTGCTAGCGTCGCGTCACGGAAGAGGCAAGAATAAGGGGGTGATCTGGCGTCATGGCTATGTATCTCACCGAGAGCTTGAGCCATTCGCGACAACAGACTGCTTTTCCAGAGGCATTTTTAGTTCGCCTAGAGAGTGGAAGCAGAGGCGCGTCCTGCCAGTGACCACTTAGAAAGCGTGTTGTGGCGCGCAATTGCGTCTAATTCGGACACTCTTCACTCGAACGCTCGCTACACACGTCTACACACGTCTCCTGCAAAGTAAAAAATTATGCACTAATTCTAGCAACAAATGCGTGTTGTGTCAACGCCCAGACAGCATTTTGAGTCGTGCTTCGGCAGCTCTCGCCCTCCTTTCCCTCTCTACCTTTGCTCTCATCTCCGGTGTCAAGCCCGCAACAGCATCCGCAGAACCAGAAGACCCACCCAACCTCCTCGGCCCACTAATATTAGGTCCTGAGGGCCTGGGAGCCTCCAACACTGGTGCTTCAGGAACCTCCTCGACTTGGCTAGCGTGTTCTTTTTCTCTGCTCTCGCGCTCTTTGATCTTGTCCTTCAGCCCCTTCCGGCGCACCTTCTTCTTCCCCTCCCGTTCGTCCTCCATTTCCTGGCTCAATACACTCGGAACACGGCCTGCTCCAAGCCAGTCCCACCATTCTGGGTGTGCACCTGCGCTGCGTCTGAAAACGTCACGCACGGTGCGGGATGATGCCAGGTCGTAAGCCGTCCGGTGAGGCCCTCGTGTTATAATGATCGTTTCTAGGTCACCGTCTGAAGGATCTCGCTCAGCCACGGCCGCCTCAGAAGGAACGATGATTGTGGGGTCTGCGTGTCCCACGTTTAGTAGCCACTCTGTGATTTCTTCTTGCCCAGCTTGTGTAGCATATTGAAGGAGCGTGGCCACCTTCACCCCAGTCCATAACGGAATTCGTGCGTCAATCCCTCCGAGAGCTTTCCCGTCACGCTCCCAAAAGTCCTTGAGTGCGTCGAGACGACCATGATCCGCCATGTCAAGTAATCTGGACCACTTGTCTCGCAAAAGCTCTTCTTCCATTGATAACTTCGGTCCTTTCGCCTTCATCGTCACAGGTGTAGAGACAGGAGCTTGGGGTTTTGGCTTTGGTTTAGGGAGAGATGCGAGATATGCATCATCCTGCTCTCTTAAGGCTTCTTCAGTGAGGTGGGAGATCTTCACTCTAGTCAATTCGAGGAGGCAGCGTTCAAGTTCCGACTGTGTCTGCGTGAGGGTATGAGAATGTGCTGTTCAAGACATTGAACAACTTACTGGTCTACGGGTAGGAAAGGGGAACGTCCGTAACCGCTCGTCGCCTAGCTCCGTTCGTGAATAGCGCACCTGCACACCTCTCAAGCGGACCTACCCTTAGCTATTACAGCATCATCGTAGCCAAGAAATATCCTCCTATTCGAGGCGCTTGCACGAATCCATATTCGCTCGCATTGGTGAATTTCGTCGGCCCAATCAGAGAGTAGATTGCGGATATCCTGATAGGAGGTCAAAAGGGCACACCTAACACCAAATGATACACACGCACGTCCCGAAGAGCCTGCTCACCGTATCGACGGAGCAGGGCACCTGCGCTCTTCGCTGGTCCTTTCGCGTTGTCGTTGACAGATTGGGAACCCCCCTGCTTCCGACGGGCTGGGATATGTTAAATGCGTGAGACAAAACAGCGCAGATCACTCCACGTACTGGTATAACGGTGGAAGGTTTTATGCCGCAAGACTTCTGTGTCTGGTATAGGTTTTTTCAGTCTCTTCTGTTTCACAGTTTTCGAGCTTTCCTCCTCAACCTCCGGCTTACTAACCCGAACTATGACTCCTGCAAAGTGTCCTCCGGCTGTCATGAACATCGCCCATTTGCGTCCTAAAGGTCCACCGCTCGTTTGCATTGATTTCAGCTCGTCTATATACGACGTGGGACCTGATTTTAGAGGAAATAGCGCTTTGTAAATCCCAATTTGTGTGGCGGGCGGGGAGTGAAACCATGCCAAAGGTGTTTGAGGGGCGATTGGATTTAATTCGGATGGAGAATCAGGGCGGGACGATATTTTGGCTTTTTGAAGTAAATTTCCAACGGTGTCAGATTCACCGGAGTTGGTATCGTCCGAGTCGGAGGCCGAGCCAGATATTGAGTCTTCGAGACCTGACGATGCGCGTTAGATGCGCCGTGTTAGACTCGGTGTGGATGGACGTACCATCCACGAGCTTCGCAAAATCGACCTCCGAGGTGGGCTTGCCTCCACGAAGGCGGATCTTTACATTATATCGATGCCAGTCTGAACGGAAGTGAACGCGTTGTTCCTCGACGTCTAAGAATGTGGCACCAAGACAGACATTGCAGGCTCTTGGCCCATGCGTGGTGGCCGTCTGCTGCGAAGAAAGCTCCTGCTGCTCGGCATTGTCAGGTTCTGCTGCTGCAGTTTGTTGTGACAAGCGACTCCTCGAAGTAAGATTCTGAAGGAGTTCTGCAGGGAGAGCAAAGGCGTGCAACAAGGTTGAGGACATCCGAGTCAGGTTACAAGAGACTCGGATGTACAGATCGAATCTAATCGACGCCTACCGGAGATTGCCGCCGCCGCGCCTTTCATATTCCATCCTTCATGTAGCAACCAATTAAGCCGCGGCGCGCTCATCTTTCTGCTCTCAACTTGCTCTCATCACTTGACGACGTAGCCTATGGCATCCCAGGACTTTGCAGATCGTCCCCTGAAGAAATTACTTCTGTTCGACGTCGATGGCACTCTCACTCCTGCACGTCAGGTGCGCATCTTGTCTGTCTCCTTGGCTACAGTGCTAAAATGACTCTGCAGTCAGCGTCCGCTGAGATGCTTGACTTATTGAAGGAACTCAGGAAAAAAGTAGTCGTTGGTTTTGTCGGTGGTTCAGATCTTGTCAAGATCACAGAGCAACTCAACGTCAGGGGAAATAGTAGTAAGTGCGGACAGCCTGGCCCCAGTTTGAAATAAGCGAATGATCCCAACTGGCCAACTCGGATTCTAGTCATCGACGATTTCGACTTTGCATTTGCGGAGAATGGCTTGACGGCGTATAGGTTGGGCAAACCACTCGAGTCTCAGTCATTTATCAAATACGTGGGCGAAGAACGCTACAAGAAGCTCGTCAACTTCATTCTGCACTACGTGGCAGACCTCGACGTTCCCATAAAGCGGCATGTCCACGCCCACTCCTCTGATCCAATCGGACGTAATGCGACGTATGTTTCTGTGTCCCTGACTAAGATACAAGTACCTGACGAACTACTTGTTAGTATTCAAGAACGTCTCGATTTTCTGGCCTATGATGAGGTTTGTCTTCCCTGTGAGCTCATACCGTTATTCAAGCTGAAGTTTATTTAGGTCCACGGTGTGCGAGCAGCTTTTGTCAAGGTCTTGCAGGAAAAATTTGCAGACTATGGCCTGACGTTTTCCATTGGTGGTCAAATCTCGTTTGACATTTTCCCAAATGGGTGGGACAAGACCTATGCGCTCCGATACGTTGAGAGCGAAGGTTTTGAAGAGATCCACTTCTTCGGAGATAAGACGTTCAAGGTATATGCCACTCTTAATGTACCTGCGCCGCTCTTATTCAGCGATGTGATATAGGGAGGCAACGATTATGAGATTTTCACTGACTCGCGAACGATTGGGCACACAGTCACGAGCCCAGCAGATACTGCTAGAATCTTGAGGGACCTCTTCTTTTGAGGGCTGTCACGTGCACGCAACAAACTGCATAAAATAAATGCACTGCTGGTTTACGGTACAATTACTGGAACATATCAAAAAATGTATGGTTATACTGTAAAAAAATGTTTTGACATCGGGACACCCAACGACGTGGTTCTGAGGCAATCTGGACCTTTATGCAAACATTATGGCTTAATTACGTTCATGGCGCTGGGAGAGGTCCCGCTGTCGTATCGCATCAAGAATCCAGGGACTGATGGCACCGTGAGCAAGCAAGTCTTCTTTGGGGAGGACTGCCGCGCCTTCAATGCGCCGCAAACACAACTAGGAGGTGGGTGGAAATGGTCTCTGATACGCAATAAATGACAGCTTACTGAAGCACCGCAATTGCAAACAAAAGCCTGGTCCATCACCCACTCGGTGTTCGGGTAGAAGCACGTCACTAGCGACCAACGCGTCAAACTTATTAATTGTCAAAGCGGTAGTGGAGCCGTTGCTGTGCGAGCTAAATGCACAGATTAATTGCTGCTGCTTACCAGGCTCTCCAGCCGCAATTCGCCTAAAGGCGCGCACGTGCCATTTCGATTGATCTGGACCAGATAGATTGAAAGCGGCGTTCGGATCACACGAGTGATTGACTGTGTAATTAAACGCGACAAACACGGGCGAGCACAGGACCTGTCAATCTAACGGCATTAAAAGCATTTCGGGGCCGTGCACACCATACGACAAATCAGAGTTGAGTAAAACGTGGTCGCCGGACCTCGGACCACATTGCAAGGTGGCATAAGATTTGGGTCCTTTCGTTAGGCCCGTCAAGTAGACCATGACATCCCCAGCCTCAAAGTCCTGCACACTGCGGGATTAGTTAGGAGCTTGGACCATGGGAGTCTAGAAGCCTGACTTTGCGCGCTATCAGAGCCGAACAATAGTATCCTTCCCTAAAGTCGACCTCGAAAAGACCAGGATGCGACGGAACGTATGCTTCCACTTCCATGGAAAATACAATTTTTTTTCTTTGAGAAAAAAGGGAAAGGACCTTGAGCAGTCCTTGAGCATCGGATCATGTAATGTCATGTGATGAGGGGAACGACAACTGCAAGGCAAATGCCGAAACCTTAATTTTTTGCCCATCGACAAACCTCTGGGCGCGATTCAAGATATTTACTACCCTCACCACCCACAAAACCGACAATCGCAATGGCTCCCACAAAAAAGTCCAAGGCCGCAAAGTCGACAGAGTCAATCGCGGCACGCCTCGCCCTTGTTGTCAAGTCAGGCAAGTACAGCCTGGGCTACAAATCTGCCCTCAAGCAAATGCGAAATGGCAAAGGTAATCGTCCAAATTCCATTTATCCTGCGCTGGACTGGAGCCGAAAGCTGAGAAGGTCCTTTTGGCTGACCTTTTGTCGTTTTCCACTGTAGCCAAGCTGGTTCTCATCGCCGGCAACTGCCCCCCATTGCGCAAGTCCGAGATTGAGTATTACGCCATGTTGTCGAAGACAACAGTACATCACTTTTCGGGAACGAACGTCACTCTTGGTACCGCTGCGGGAAAGTTGTTTCGCGTCGGGTGCGTGCCCCTTCTACGCAACCATGGTTGTGATTTGGTATCCTGAATGGATAACTTGTTTCCAGTGTCATGACCATTACCGATCCTGGAGATAGTGACCTGCTCAGCGTCGCCGAGAGTGCGGCCGCATAAAGTGTCATTTATCATGTCCTGTTTGTACGGTCCCCAGCATTCGCTATGATTAAACATCATGACACTCCGCCAACGTTGAGATCTCGCACGCCAAGTACATCTCTGTCATTATTCCCGTCATGAAATATCGACGGCCATAATTACGCCACCGGACGTAGTACTGCGAATGTCCGACGGTGCGGGGATTAGAAAAGAGATGCGGACATCTCGAGAACCGCCTGGGGTCCCTTTTCCGCATAATCCGTTTTTGAGATGAAGTTTTTTCCATCATGAAAGGTGACCTTTGGAGACATGTTTAGATTCTAGGGGAAGAACAAACTGAAACGGGATGCACCTTCGCCACGATACTTGAGCCAAGGAACGCTGCAAGCCCATCACCCTTCTCCCGATACTCTGCAAAGTATTCTGGGACCTTGACGATCCGGATCTGTTTTGGTTGTACTTCATTATACTGGTCGGCACTGCTAAGAATGAACGGGGTGAGACGCGTTTGCAGCGCCGGTGCGATGCCTCCAATTTGCAGTTAGGTAACAACATGACAAAGTTAGCCGGTGAAAACTCACCCTTGACGTGTGTTACAACATCTCCCGTCACCAATAAACCATGCCAGATGTATTGTCGCTGATCCACGTCCGTAAGCCTAACGGCATGATTGACCGCATCTTGTAATGTCATCGGCATGCCATCGCCTTCTGGACTGGCATGCTCATCGAGCGTGGTGCTATCCCCAATAGAAAGGAGGTCCAAGTCAAAGAGGGGCTCGCAGAACCGATGACGTTCCTTGCCCAGTGTGACCTCCTTACCCCGGAACTCGATTGTGATCAGGTCGAGTGCCTCGATCTCCTTTGCACGCGCCTGCTCGGCCGCGGTCGCCTTGGCCGTCGCACGGCGCTTCATCCCGCTCTCGATCACGGCCTTTTCCTTCCCAGCGACGAGGACTGCCGCGATATCCGTTATGCCCTCGTCTTCCGCCTCGCGCATTGCGATACCGTCACTGGGCACGCGCACAAGCCCAGCCTGCCAGACCTGCCGCGCGAGTGCGCGGAGCGCGGCTGGCTGGTCCGCGGGTGGTATGGCGAGTTCTGTAAGCACGGTGGAGACGGAAGTGTTATTACGGAGTAGATTGGCGAGGAAGCGTTCGCAGTGGCGCAGGCCTACGCCTGCGGTTGTGCGCGCCCCGGCGAGCGGGATACCGTCATAGATGGGCGTTACGTCCGTTAGGGAATCACTGATGTCGACTACTACGCCGGAGAGAACGCTGGCTGCGTAGAGCTGAGCCATGGGACGGTCGAGGATGCTGAAGGCTGCGACGTTGAAACGCTCGAAGAATATTTGGCCTGTACGTTCGTAGGCGTCGCGCGGGAGACCGGATATGAGGGAGAGGAGGACGGGTGATTCGTTTTGGACGCGTCGGAGTTGTAGGCCGGTGAAGAGGACGTATTTCCTGTATGGGTGCAGAAACCACCGCCAGTTCCCAGCGCCGCATGATAGTAGGGGTGGTGCGATGGTAAACAAGGGCATAAAAGTGGGGGGAAAGGGGGCGCAAGGGCGAGAGAGGACGAACGTACCAGAGTGCCTCGGCTTGCATAAAGTCACTGACTCGACCGTCGGCAAAGGGCCATGAGATGACGAGTTCCTGCCCTGCCGCGAGCGCGTCGTCCAGTTGGGGACCGACGAGGTAATCGGTGACTTTGAGTGATTGGGGTTGTGGTGCGGCGGACGCGGCGCGACTAGTCGACGGGCCAGCTTCACCTGGCGCTAGCTTATTACCATAACTCCCTTCTGACACGGCAGCATGCTGCTGCTGTGGGCGCAAGCCTACGCGGGCTTGGATTTCCTATGAGCAGTAAATGCGTGGGTGTTATACAACATGAGGGCATTGTCAAGAAAGAGCGGTGAGGGAGTGGGCTGACGATGGTGGGTGTGCGGAGGAGTTCGTGTAGGCCGAGTCCGCCGCGGACTACGGTTCTGCTTGTTTCGATGATGATGACGCTCGAGTCGCGAAAGCCGATGCTGTTCATCGTGTTGAGCGTCGTTGACGCGTTTGACAGAGCGTCACGGGGTTAGGGTTGCACAAGCACAAGCACCGACCAACCACATATCATCTTGGCGCCGAGGCGCCGAGACTTCTGGGTCGTCGGTTGTGCGTCCGAGTGGGGTCTAAAAGTCATTCATCCCATCCGCAATGGAATGGAAGTTGCAACTTTCCTCATGCCCGCCACACACGCCAAGAGACACTATTTTCTTTTGGCATAGCAATGTTCATTTATACACGCGAGACGGGATATTTTCCCTACTATGGCCTAAATATTGGCACGTTGGTTCACCCTCCAAGTTCTTTTGTTGGCGTGGCACGACCGGCCATTGGTCAATCTTATCAACGAAGCAGCACATGTGAATAATCGAACGAGTCAAGTCTGCGGTACACACGGTCGAAGTACGTTAACGGGCTTGGTATCGGAACGGGAAGAGCTGGGCAAGACGGATAGAACAATTCGTTGTGATGGTGCGATATAGTAGTGCCTATGATGCAAGATTCGCGCGCCGGAGGTAGATTAAATCCGATTACGTTACAGAGAACTCAACCTCGCAGTGTCTACACACCTTATCATGGGCTTCAGAATTCACTTAAAGATGAGCGCAAACCTGTCAAATGTGCAAGGCACGAAATCGCAGACTCGCCTGGACTATGGCAAAGCGTCGCTGATCATGAGAATAACCCACGGCAATGGTTTTCAGCGGACGAGAAGGCAGGACGCGGGGCGTGCATCAGGGCGGGTATGCCGAAAGGTTTGATACCAGCAAAAAAAAAGGGTGCCTGTGACGCAGTGGCGTAGGTTGTCATTGGCGTAGAGCAAAAACTCAAAGATAAGACGGACAACGTTGCTGACACGCGACAGCGAACTAAGCAGGGTCGCACGGATAGAATTTTACAAACGAAAAAAACTTTATGGATATAGAGTGGCAGCACAATGGCATTTGTACGTGAGATGACGAGTGCACGAGCCCGGGTACATAGGAACTGTATATTCCGCACATTTGATACGGCAGGAGGTTACAAAAGCAAAGAGGGATGAGAATGGGATAGAGATAGAGTTATAAGCGTGGGTGACGGTGTGAGAGAAGGGTCTAGAAGGGGAGTGGGAGTGTGTGGGTGTGGGTGTGGGAGGGATGGCAGACGAGAGCGAGGCAAAACACAAGGGGTAGCCTCGTGTAGGGGCGACAGCGGTACTCCATAAGGGAAGGAAGCGGGTG
>WNFO01009313.1_pt1 | contig 22049 bp, 16 predicted proteins | sample 5400251 | NCBI WGS metagenome assembly WNFO01 (sample SAMN13153354, study PRJNA577476) | soil metagenome | isolation source: 100 cm saprolite under Madrone tree | place: USA:California | collected 2016-06-14
GGGGCAGATTCGACGAGTTCGCCGGGGCGCGCGCCATCAAACATGCGAGATTGAGTAGCCACGATGGGAATTCATTGTACACGGCTGGGGAGCGGAAGTAAGTTGAAAGTCGAAAGTTGAAAGAATCTGGAAAGAAAAATATTAAAGATAAAGCAGAGGCGCTAAGCGCGCCGAGGAATGCAGAAAGCTTGGAGAAGAATTCACAAAGCGAGAATGAAAGAGCAAAAGAAGTAACGAGGGACAGTCTGGAATGGCTGTCCCCCGTGAACTTATGCAGCGCTACTTTTTGGCGGCTCCGGCTTTGGCAGCGGCGTCGGCGTATTTCTTGGTGAAGCGCTCGACGCGGCCAGCGGTGTCAATCAGCTTCTGCTTGCCGGTGAAGAAAGGATGGCAGCTCGAGCAGATTTCGACGTTCAGCTTGTCGCCCTTGATGGTCGAGCGAGTCTGGAAGTTATGGCCGCAGGCGCAGTGCACCGTGACGGTGTGATAGTCGGGGTGAATACCGGGTTTCATGAAGCTCCATTCTGTCGCGTCCGGTCTGCACGGCTAACTCTTTTTCGGAGAGGAGAGCCTCACCCAAAAAGAAGTGAGCTACAGCCGCGTCGCTAGGTCGCGAGGCAATTCTTAATCATACGCGAAGTGTCAAATTCCTCCAAATGGGTCGTTGGGAAAGCTTGCAAGGGGATAGGCAGCAGGAGATGTGGAACGCGGCAGCCGAAACCGTGATCGAATCGAGCGAGGCCCCCCATCAAATTCGTGGGCCCCAGCTCTACTTCTATTCTTTAGAATTGCCAGCGGGTGACGGAATCGGTGAAATTCTCGGCGTGCTCGTCCTGGCCGAAGGCCATTTGCCCTCTGACGCGAAAGATACAGCCTCGGGAAGATTCGAGAAGCGGACCCACATCGCCGCCGTATTTGCGGTTGTAGATTTCGACGAGTTGTTTCCACATGGTACGGTCTTTGATTTCTTCGGCGGTGCCTTCGAGGATCACGGCTTCGTCGGCTTTTTCTGTGCCGATAACAACGTGAGGGTCCGCAGCGATGTTCTTTGCTTTGCGGGTGCGCGGACCGGTGCTGAACCAGAAGGCGTCCTGCCACCAGATTCCCCAGACCAGCATGAGATGAGGGCGGCCGCCGGGGCGCGTCGTGGAAATCCAGTAGTTGTGTGATTTTTCGAGGCGTTCGAGAGCCCAGGACCAGGGCTTGAGAGCACTTGAATCCTTTGGGGCATCTTGGACGGCATCGGGCCAATGAGGATGGCTGGCTTTGGGTTGGATCATAGCGACTCCTTCAGGAAAGAAATGCGGCGGAATTGTATCAGGACGAGTGCGCGGAAGCGGAGGAGTTCTTGGTTGCGCGTGACGATGGATCGCAGATGTCAGCAAACTTGGAAAGAAACTAGGAAACGAAAGCGCAGCCGATCCGGAAACCGCCCTGACTTGTCGGTTGTTTCCAGACGGGCTTCAAATTCACGCGAACAGGCGGAAGAATCGGGACATGCAAAACAGCTAGAAGGTTTTCGGGAAGTTCCTCGGATGAATCCAGTTCGATGGCGACACCGCCGAAGCCAAGATCGAGGACGCGAGCGCGGCGTGCGCCCTGATCGCCAAGAACGGCGTAGGCATTGGTGCCCGTCATGGAGACGCGCTCGGCCTTGCGCTGCACGGTGAAGGCACGCGAGACAGGAGCGAGTTCGCCAGAGATAACGGCGGAGGTTGCAGAGGCGGCGGCCTCGATGGTGGTCTCTGTTTTTTCAGGCGCGCGCCGGGTTTCGATCGAGATTGGTTGTGATGCCGGGGCCGCTCGCTCCGGTGAGGGAGTCACTGGGGGTTCCTGAACAGGTGCAGCCACACGTTCGTCGCCCGGGGAACCATTGCCGGTCTTGGTGTGGTTGGCGTGCTTGAGGCGATAGAGACGTTCATCGGCGATGCGAATGAGTTGGTCGGCCTGTTCGGCATCTTGAGGGAAAATGGCAACGCCGTGATCCATGCCCACAGTAACAGCGAGTTGGAGCGGCTGAAGCATTTCGGCGAAAACGATTTGAACGCGGCGGCACAACGCCAGCGCCTGGTCGGAATCGGTTTGCGGGAGCAAAAGGGCAAATTCGTCGCCGCCGATGCGGAAGGCAGAGTCGGAAGTGCGCAAGGCTTTTTTCAAGGTAGCAGCGGCCGCGCCCAAAACATCATCGCCGCGCGGATGGCCGTGCTTATCATTTACTTCCTTGAAGCGGTGCAGGTCCAGGGTGACCAAGCCGAGAGGTTGGCTGTAGCGGCGCGCGCGATTGAGTTCTTTCTCAAAGGTTTCAGAGAAGAGCCGGCGGTTGTGGAGACCGGTCAAGGGATCGGTAACCGCGTCGAGTTCCAGGCGTTTGAGTTCGTCATACTCAATGAGAATGGGAACACGTAGAAGGCCGGAGGACGTTAGGACGTCGGTGAGCGCAGTCTTTAGAGAAACAGGACGGCCGAGGAGATCGGCGAGCTCGCGGCGGCGCGAAAGCATCTCATCCCAAATTTCCACACTTTGGGTTTCGCGCAGATCGAGGTGAGCGATCGCACGGAAATATCGCTGAAGAAACTGGCCACGCGCCGGCAAATCGAGACTCTCGAGCGTGTCGGCAAGCAGCTCGAAATAAGAATCCTCGATCGGCAAACGCGGGGGCGCAGGGGCGCCGGGGCTGGGCATATCCGGTATAGACCTAACCTCTGCCTATCCCCGCGGGGTTTGGGGAAAGCGTATCTTATTTTATCTATTTGGGTGGAGCAACCAAGAGACCGTTCGTACTGGACCCGGGCGACTCCCCTGGGAATCGAACCTCCCAAATTGCGGGCGTATCCTATTACAAAAGCGGGAGATCAAGTAGGAAAAAGTGTGGATAGTGGGCGGAGGAATTCCAAGCCGAAAAGGCGCATCTCGCCTGAGGACTCCTGACGGAGGACCTTAGCTACAATGGGTGGCGTCTCACTGGGAACCATGCTGGAGGTTGCCGACCCCGGCGTGGGGATTGTAAGGTGGACGGTCTGTTCTGGCCTCAGGATGTGGGTTGAGGTAATACAAGCGCCGGTAGCGCTAATGTTAAGAGTTTTTGTAAGCTCGACGAACTCGGCTCCGGACACATCAGTTCCCCTGAGGAACACAGGTACCTGCAAGCGAATGCGTGGCGAGCGTCGGGTTGACGAGGTTTCCACGAGCTGCCCCTTTTTTTGCAAGTCAGTCTTCAAGTGATCTCGCCGGTTGGTACCAAGGAACTAGTACGGAACAGAGCATCTGGAATGCCAGATGGAGGCGCGGTAGGAGTGAATAAACCATTTGTTGTTATGTTATTACAGGTGTATCCGAATGGAAACAATTTGTTGAGGCAGATGCATTGCTCCGGAAATCCACTTCCTTTCCCCAAATGTGCAAATGGAACGCTTTTACCATTGACTCTTGGAGGCCCCTCTGTGACGATGCGGTTAGGGAAAAGTTTTACCACTCTGGCTGAGGGCGGAACTGATTGATGGCGGGACGGATCGTGTTGCCTGCGATGTCGGAGGCGGGAAATCGGGCGAGTCTGCCGCTCGGGTTTGTTCGCGGGTTACTAGATTCGATCGAGAGACCACTGATCGTGGCGGAGCGCAGCGGCAATCTCTTACTGATAAACACTCGAGCAACGCAGTTCCTGGAATCCTGCGGAAACGCCATTTCTCCAAGTTTGAATCTATTTAATGATTTTCTGAAGGTGGATGCGCGGAAGATCTTCGACGAGATCGAAAAAGGCGAGCACGAGGTGAGCCTGCAGTTTCGATGCGGGGAAGTAAAATCCGTGTTGAAGATCCGGTGGATGGCTGAGCCGGATTGGCTGGTAGTGGAGATTGAGAACCGAGCGGAAGTGACGCCGGCGGCGGATCCAGCAACGCAACTTACGGTTCAAGAGCTTTTGCAGGAACGCGAAATCACGTACCGGAATCTGCTGGCGGCGTACCTGAAGTTGCAGGAAGTAAACCGGCAGAAGACGGTGTTTCTGGCGTCAGCGGCGCACGAATTGAAAACGCCGCTCGCGGTGATCAAGGGCTACTACGATCTGCTTCTGGCGGGGTCTCTCGGCCGCTTGACGGACAAGCAACGGGACATTCTGGAAGAGTCGAAGGACAGTTGCGAGCGGCTGGTGCGATTGGTGTCCATGTTCCTGAACTATTCCGCGCTGGAGAGCGGGAAACTGGTACTGCAGCTTCGTGAAAACGATTTGCGCGATTGCCTGGACGAGCTTTCGAAGCGCTGGTCGGAGGCATTTCAACGCAAAGGCGTGAAACTGGATGCGAGCTTTGACCCATCGATCGCGACATTTCGATTCGACTATCAGAAGGTGCAACAGGCGGCAGCGAATCTTCTCGATAATGCGCTAAAACATACGCCGAGCGGAGGCACGGTAATGTTTCGGGCCGCGCCGCACTTCTGGGAACGCCGTGTGGCGGCCATGGCTCCGGTAGAAGAGCGGCGCAGGTTCAAGCTGCCGCGGCCAAACAGCGTGGAAGTGAGCGTGACGGATTCGGGGCCGGGCATCGCGGCGGAGCATCATCAAGAGATTTTTGAGGATTTTGTGCGCGTGGACAGGAACACGTCTGGAATGGGTTTGGGGCTGGCGATCGCCAAACGGCTGATCCAGGCGCATCGCGGGAAGATATGGGTAGCGAGCGAGACGAAGACGGGAAGCCGATTTACGTTTTTGTTGCCGATGGATCAGGGCTAGGAAATTTGAGCTTTAGCGGTTGAGAGGGGACAGTCAATGGCCGTAAAAGAAAAAATCCTCGTCGTGGATGACGAGCCGAGCATTCGAAAGTACTTGCAGACGCTGCTGGAAGTGGATGGGTTTGAAGTGGAAGCCGTCAGCTCCGGGAAAGAGGCGCTCGAAAGGGTGAATAAGGGAGACCGTCCTGACTTCATCATTCTGGATGTGTTGATGCCGGAAAAGAATGGGATCGAAACGCTGAAGGAGTTGATGCAGGTCGATCGCACTTTGAACGTAATCATGCTTTCGTGTTCGAACGAAGTGGGGACGGTGGTCGAAGCCATTCGGATTGGGGCGCATGATTACCTGACCAAGCCGTTCGAGAAAACGGAGCTGGATGCGGCGATGCTGAAGTCACGCCAAAAAAAGGAATTGGCGACGGAGAATCAGGCGCTGCGGGATTACTGCGATCAAGTGACGGAAGATTTGAGTTTTCTGGCCGCGAGTCCGCAGATGGTGCGAATCCGCCAGCAGATCCTGCAGATTGCGCCAGTGGATGTGCCGGTTTTTATCTGCGGTGAGAGCGGGGTGGGCAAAGAAGTTGTGGCGCGAATGATCCACTTGCGTTCGAAGCGGCGCAACCAGCCGTTCGTGAAGGTGAATTGCGCGGCGCTGCCGGGAGAGCTGCTGGAATCGGAACTTTTCGGATTCGAACAGGGCGCCTTCACGGGCGCGGTGCGCAGCAAGCCGGGCAAATTTGAGATGGCCAACAAGGGCACGATCTTCCTGGATGAAATCGCGGAAATGAGCACGCACTTGCAGGCGAAACTCCTGCACGTTTTGCAGGATCACCAGTATTCGCGGCTCGGCGGGCGGCACCTGGTGGAAACCGATGTGCGCGTGCTGGCCGCGACCAACGTGGATGTGCACGAAGCGATGAAGACCGGACGATTCCGCGAAGATCTGTATTACCGGTTGAATGTGTTGTCGATCAACGTGCCGCCACTGCGCGAGCGGACGGCGGAAATTCCGCTGTTGTTCCGCCATTTCCTGCAGAAGTACAGCGAGAAATTCGGCAAGACGCCGCCGGGACCCTCGAAGTACCTGCTGGATGCGGCGGTAAACTATCCATGGCCCGGCAACCTTCGGGAATTGGAGAATTTCGTCAAGCGCTATGTGATTCTCGAGGATGATGAAGGGCGCTGGTGCCGCAAGGACGCTGCGAAAATGCTGGGGATCAGCTACAAGGCATTGCTCTATAAGATGCGGCAGTTCAATCTAGATACGCCGCGCACGAGAAAGGTAGCTGCTCCGGTGGTTGGGTAGAAGAGCCGGCATCGGTGGTCGGACCGGGGCGCGCCTAAAACTGCCAGGCTGACCTCTGTGACGTGAGGTTGCGCGGACGGGTCCATTCGTTGTATAGACTCTGAACCAGGTGGGGAAGCTGTAAGGCTCTTGGTCAGCGCAAATCGTTCTGCCTGACATGCACGTCATCAAAGTTCCATAAGTTAGTGGATGGGCCTGTCCAGGTCAGGAAATGTTGCGCGCGGTAGTGGGAGGCATGGGGTGATGACGGAACGCCGTACAGCTCGACGATACGACCTATCGTTGCCGATTATCATCCGAGTACCTGCGGAAAAGATTCCGGATTCGCAACAGGGTAAGACGCGCGACATCTCCACGCGCGGGCTGTATTTTGTGGTGGACCAAAATTTGGAATCGGGATCGCAACTGGACATAACCCTGACGCTTCCGGCGGAAATCACGCATGGTACTGAAGTATTTGTGCGCGCCCTGGGAAAAGTGGTACGAGTGGAACGCCGGGATGAAGAGGGCGGCGAGCGCATGGGCGTCGCCGCGGTGATTGAAAGGTACGATATTATTCGCGGGGAAGCGGCGCGAGCCTGAAGAGAATCTCCCGGGCAGGTGCAATTCCATTACAGCCTGAACATCCGAAGTTCTCATCTTAGTTCGTGAGGCAATGTGGCAGAGACCACGCGAATTCCTATTGCAATCAAGAGTGAGTTGGGCCTAATATCCGGCCAGAACGTCCCGCGGAGGGTCCAGTGAAAGTAGCTGATCTCATCGGGTCCCGCAAGGAAGTCTTCTCCATTACAGAAGAGACGAGCGTTCACCAGGCCGCGCAATATCTGCGCGAGAAACAGGTGCGTTCGGTGGGCGTAATGAACGCCGGCGGCAAACTCGTCGGGGTGATTTCACACAGCGATGTCTCCGACAAAGTCGCGGCGGAGAATAAATGCCCGGCATGGATGAAGGCGTCGGATATCATGACGCGCGAACTTGTAACGGTGACGCCCGACAAGACGCTGGAAGATTGCCTTCGATTGATGGAGCAGAACACCATTTTCCATCTGCTGGTAGTTGATGAAGGACAAGTCTATCGGGGGATGCTCTCGGTGAGCGACATACTGCGAGTGGTAGCGTCGGACGAGAAGGCGCGAGGGGATTTACTGGAAGCGTTCATATTTCCTCCCAGGTAGCGACAGTTCAACAATTTATTGACAAGTTGGCGTCTTTCCTCTCTTGATTTACGCAAAGAGACATTGCGGGAAGAGTTTTCACCTTTGCGAAATCATTTTCCGCAGATTAGTAGAAGCAAGAAACCAAAATGCACTCCCTCCTGGCCCCTGAACGTCAAATTGGATACCCTCAGTAAGTGCTGTACAATCATTATGTTACATAGGAAATGGAGAAAATTTGAAGCGCAGTTCTGTCAGGGGTTTGAGCTTCGGGATTTGGTTCTCTGTGTGCACATAGGGGAAGGGGGAAGTTCCCACCCGAACGCGCAAAGGTCACAGGATGGCAGTATCCGAACCAACAAACGGGGCAGCAGTTTCAAAGGCAGGTGGTCTACCGCCTGAAGAGATTATCTTTGGCCGCACGGGCTCGATGATCTCGATTCGGCAAAAAGTGCAGAAGGTTCTAGGAACCGATGTACCGATCCTGATTCAAGGCGAGAATGGCACCGGAAAGGGTTTGCTCGCGCAGTACATTCACTCCCGATCGGCGATGTGCTCGGGGGCATTTGTAAAAGTCAACTGCGCGGCGATCCCAGGTGCTCTTCTGGAAAGCGAGTTGTTCGGCTACGAAAAAGGTTCCTTCACGGATGCACATACCTCAAAGCCTGGATACGTGGAAATGGCGAACCGCGGAACGCTGTTTCTGGATGAGATTGCAGATTTAGATTTGAAACTGCAGGCGAAGGTTTTGCAGTTACTGCAAGATGGCCATTTCAGCCGCATTGGAGACAAGCAAGAAAGGCAAGCGGAGATCAGGGTCATCTGCGCCACCAATCGAGATTTGCAGGCGGAGATTGATGCCGGACACTTTCGGCACGATTTGTTCTACCGGATCAACGTCATCAGTATCCAATTGCCGAGCTTGCGCGAACGGCAGGAGGACATCAGGCTGCTGGCAAAGTTCTTTCTGGAACAGTTGAATGCGCGGTTCGAGCGCGATACGCCAGCCTTCTCAGAAGAGGACATCCAGAATTTGTCGAACCGGGAATGGCGAGGAAACATTCGCGAACTCGAGAATGTGGTGGCGCGCTATTCGATTCTGGGTTCGCTCGACACGGATGAACCGGAACGGCCGGCGCGGCGATCGCCAATGGCTGCATACCGAGTCGGACTTGACGGCACGATTCCGCTGAAGCGAATTGCCAAGCAGGCGGTCCGCGAAATGGAAGGGAATTTGATACTCAATGCGCTGCGGGAAAACAAATGGAACCGGCGGAAAGCGGCAGTGGCGCTGAACATCAGCTATCGAGCGCTGATTTACAAAATTCGTGAAGCGGGGCTGTCGCCAAAGGGAAGCCGCAAAAGGGCCCCAGCAGATCTTCCACACAATCCCCCAGCTGGTATGGATTAAGGTCGCAATCCAACTCCGACGTTCAAACGCGGTGCAAAGCGATACTTCCATCTCCGCGAGTGAAGCATGAGCGGATTTTTTTTCGGAGCGCAATTCTTGAGGTGTTTCCGCGGGATGAGGCGCTAATAACTCGATGCTCGACGAAGAACTCCACGGCGCCGTTCAGTGGAGCTGCCGTGCGCTTCGTCGTGGACATCGCTGGGTACAACTAACCTTGGTTCCAGCGTGAGGAAGGTGGACGGTAAGAGAAAGTTCCCTCTTCCGGTCTTTTTTTTTTGCGCACATTCTGTAACGATCGCTGCAGTGGTTTGCCAGTGGTGGATTGATTATCGGCTGAACGCAATCAGAAATGGAGTTCACGCTGAGAGGGAAGCCGAGGTGGGCGCTCCAGACGGAGAATTACCACCGCGACTTCATTCAAAGCTTCGCCAAGATACAGGGATTTATCTATACGAAAGCCCTCCCCCGCCGAAGATGAAAGTCACGAAGTTCCACAACCGTGTAACTGCAGACGGCTGCCATCCTGGTAGTGTCCTTATGGCAGCCATCGTAATACATTGAAAATAAATAGGATAAGAAAACTCTTACATCCAGGATTGCCCTCAGGGACAGGGTGAATACCGACCTCAACACTGACCCTTTTTGCGCCTCCTGTCCAGTTACGCGGGGTTCCAGTACTTGAGTACTCTTACCTGGCGTAGGGGAATTGCATGGGCGGCTCGAAGAGCTGCCGGGGGAAGAAAGATGATGTCTTGTGCAGTTCGCTTTGCTAGGAGATTTCTTAACAAAGATTTTTATCCATACGCTCTGCTTCTCATTTGCATTTCTAGCATTGGTCTAACCGGTTGCTCCGGATTAGTGACGGCGAACAATACGAATCCTCCCCCGCCCGCATTGACAATCTCTGGGGTGCAACCGGCTGCGCCAACTACAACTGGATTCCAAGTGAACTGGTCGACGAGCCTGGCTGCAAGTTCCGCAGTTGACTATGGAACTACCGCGACGTACGGATCCAGCACGACAACGAACACTTCGATGGTCACGAGCCACCAGGTGGCGGTGACGGGACTGAGTGCAGGAACGCTGTACCACTTTCGAGTCCGATCGAAAGACGCGGCCAACACGAGCGCCTCGAGCCCAGACATGACATTTGCGACCGCGGGGGATACGACCCCGCCAACGGTTTCTGTTACTGCTCCGGCGACAAACGCAACGATTTCCGGTGTGACTACAGCATCGGCAAATGCGACAGACAATGTCGGCGTCACGAGCGTGCAGTTTAAGGTGGACAGTGCCAACACTGGGGCAGCGATCACGGCTGCACCTTATAACTATTCGCTGAACACCACTGCGCTCTCCAACGGAAATCATATTCTTACAGCGGTGGCAAGCGATGCCGCGGGAAACACGACGACGAGCGCTGGCGTGGCAGTGAAGGTCAGCAACATCGCAGACACGACACCACCGACAGTTTCGATCACGGCTCCAGCGAGCGGAGCGACGGTGAGCGGGACGGTTTCAGTGACGGCGAATGCCAGCGACAACGTAGGCGTGGCCAGCGTGCAGTTCCAACTGGACGGCGCCAACCTCGGCGCCCTGGACACTGCATCGCCCTACTCCGTTTCATGGAACACCACGACGGCGACCAATGGCTCTCATACATTGACGGCCATTGCGAAGGACGCAGCGGGAAACAGCACCACGAGCACAGCGGTAACAGTGACTGTTAATAATGTGGCGGATACGACGGCGCCTTCGGTGCCCGCAGGACTTTCAGCGACGGCGATCTCCTCTTCTCAGATTAATCTGTCGTGGACGGCTTCGACGGACAACGTGGGTGTGACGGGGTACAACATTTACCGAGCGGGAGTGAAGATCGGAACGGCGCCAAGCACGGCCTATCAGGATGCAGGACTCAACGCGTCGACCAGCTACAGCTACAACGTGTCGGCGTTCGATGCGGCGGGCAATACTTCCGCGCAATCGACTGGCGCTTCCGCCACGACTCAGGCGGCGTCAAGCGGCGGAATTCCATCGGGGCTGGGGTGGTACCAGATTCCCAACACGCAGATGATCAACGTTTGCCCGTCGGGCTTAAACTGCGCCAACGTCATTATGCCCTGGAGCGGGGGAATTGCCGACACCTCCAGGAACCGCCTGATTGTCTGGGGAGGTGGACACAGCGACTACAGTGGAAACGAGGTGTACGCGCTGGACCTCAATGCGCTTACCATAAACCGGCTGAACAATCCCAGCCCCAGCGCTAGTTCCTGCGTGGAAGTTTTATCGGATGGCACACCCCCTTCCCGCCACACTTACGATGGCTTGGCCTATATCACCCATGCCGATCGGATGTCTTCCTACACCGGCTCGATGGCTCCCACGGGATGCGCGTCTCAGGATACCTGGACGCTCAACATGAGCAACCTGCAGTGGCAGAATATGAACCCCGCCGGTGCGAATCCCACCCCCAACGGTGGACTGGCGGCGTCCGATTACGATCCCAATACGAAGAATGTGTTCATCCACACAGAGAGTTGGGGAGAGTTCGCATCCTACAACTACGACACAAATACGATGAAGGTGTTGGCCCGCAACGAGATCATCAACTACTATGTGACCGCGGTAGTCGACCCCAAGCGGCAGAAGTTTTTTATGTTTGGTCAAGGCCAAGCGTTTAGCATCGACATCTCGGGGAACGACACCGCTTACAGTCTCAAGACTCTCGCCGCGAGCGGGTGCAGCTTCATTAGCCCGAGCGCGCCTGGGGCCGCCTATGACCCCGTGCAAGATCGCATCGTCGGCTGGCAGGGCGGAAACACCGTATACGTCTATAACCCCGATAGCGACTCCTGCACCACGGTCACCTATCCGAATGGGCCTGGGGCACAACAGAGCCTCGGCACTTATGGCCGATTCCGTTATTTCCCGGGCCTAGGAGTGTTCGCGTTGGTGAATGACGCGTCCCAGAACGCTTACACCCTGCGCCTGACGTCGGGGAGCGGGACCCCCGCGGGCCCCGTGGTTTCAGCGGTGGCGGCAAGCTCGATCACCACGAACTTGGCGACCATCAATTGGACGACCGATGTGGGCGCCACATCGCAGGTGGAGTACGGCACTACGACTGCCTACGGGACGCTGACCGCTCTCAACGCCACTCTGGTTACAGCACATAGCGTTGTTTTGAGCGGACTGTCGACGGGCACGCTCTATCACTATCGCGTACGTTCGAAGAACGCGAGCGGAGTGGAGACAGTGAGCGGCGACTTCGCCGTCCAAACCAACAGTACGATCGACACCACGCCGCCAACTGCATCGATTACCGCGCCGGCATCCGGGGCAACAGTTTCCAGCATGGTCACCGTATCCGCGAATGCGACCGACAACGTAGCCGTGGCGAGTGTTCAGTTTGCGCTCGACGGGGCCAATCTTGGGGGGGCAGTTACCTCGAGCCCCTATCAGGTCACGTGGAACACGACCACGGCTGCGAACGGTTCTCACGTGCTAGGGGCGGCAGCACGCGACTCAGCGGGAAACGTCGGCAACGCCGTCCCGGTGACGGTCAATGTGTCCAACACCGGCACGACCGGCGTACCCTTTGCTACCCGGTGCACTGCATCGGGTGTCGTAAAGTGCGTGATGTGGGACAACGCCTCTGATTTCACGCCCGCGAGTGGTGGTGGTGGTTATGCTAGCGGCCTGTACCCGTCCGAAGACGGCTCCTACCAAGGGGTGCGAGACACGACCAACACAGTTGACGGTGCTGGTTCGCTGAAGTTTGTAATCCGCGCGGGATCCGTCCATCCTCACGGTTCGAGTCCAGCCGGTTATTGGTTGCAACAATTTGGACCTGACGGCAACGGCACAAAATTCGGCGAGGGCTCAACATTCTATATGCAGTTCCGGCTGATGCTCTCACCCGAGATGCTCAATTATAATTGGCCGTCGGCGGGCGGCCAGGGCTGGAAGGTGTTTATTGTGTACGGTCCGATTCCGGGTCCCAGTTGCACGGGCGACCAGTTCGTACAAGAGAACACCTATCAGACCAACATCGCGACGGGGTACACGTCCTGCAGTTCGCCATCGCTGGACACCAATAACGGTGTTCCGCCTATGTTGGTGGAGCAGGGCGACTACAACTGTCAGTACAACAGCGGATATAGCACGAATCCGAATTGCTTTACATATCCGGCGAGCACGTGGATCACGGAGTATTGGGTCGTACACATCGGCACCTACGGACAACCCAACACCAGCTTTCAAGCCTGGATTGCGCCGGATGGTCAACCATTGAAACAGTTCATTAATCTTCCCAACTTCACCTTCGGCGATTCCTCTGACCACACCGCAGGTCTTCAAGGGATCATCCTCCAGCCCTATTTCAGCCAAGCGAATGGATCCACATCGCTGCGCCCAACAACTAAGGAAACTAGCTCAAGCATCTCGATGAACCGAAGCAACTGCGAGGGATCGGTCACGTCCCTCGTGAGCTTTGCTTTAAAGGCGCAGAGCGCAACTGGCGCCCGGCGACACCGGATCGTTCTAGTCTGAGCCAAGGTCTCTCGTGAATTTGCGAGGGATGCTGGTCGCTAAGTCGGAGGAATGAGGTTGGAAATCTCAAGATTCTGAGACCTGCTTGCCGTCAAAAAGGGGATATGCCAACATGTGCTTGTGAGGATTCACAAGCTGCATGCGGGAGTGGTGGTTTTTGGCTTGTTGTTGGGTTTGTTCGGCGTTCGCATCTGCGTATTTCCCCAATATCGCAGCTCGGCAGAGTTAGCCCGCGCAACGGAACCAGCTTCAGCATTGGATTCCGTCACCTCGACAGGCACAACCAGTTCAGAGCGGGCCACAGTGGCTGTTAAGGGAGTGCGCCCGGTCGAACTCACGACAACCAGCGTCCGAGGCTCCTCAAAGGGCGGCTCCGAGCGCATGGCCGTCAATGCAACTCAGTCGGTTCCAGATGCGGACCAGGATTTTCAGATTCGGTGCCACTCGGTCGGTGTCATCAATTGCGCGGGATGGGACAATCCTTCGGATTTCATTCCGGCTCACGGAGATGGCAGCTACGCCGACGGTTTGTACCCAGCGAATGACGGAACGTTTCAAGGGACCATGGATACTGTGATCAAGACCTCGGGAGCGGGTTCCCTCAAATTTACTCTTCGACCTAACGCGACATCAAATGCAACTGGATACTGGCGAGCTAACTTCGGGCCTTTCAAGCACCTTAACGCGTTTGGTCCCCACACAACTCTCTATTTGCAATTCCGGTTCAGAGTTGACCCAAACATGCTCAATTTTGCGTGGAACTCGGTGGGCAACGAAGGGTGGAAGATATTTATCGCGTATGGGCCGATTCCTGGTCCCAGCTGTACAGGGGCACAATTCGTGCAGGAGAACACCTACCAGACCAACGTTGCCACCGCCTACACGTCCTGTGGTTCGCCGTCGCTATACACCAACAACGGAAACCCGCCGATGTTGATCGAACAAGGAGACTACAACTGTAAGTACAATAGCGGGTACAAGACAAATCCGAGCTGTTTTAAGTATTCCGCAAACGTGTGGATGACGGAATACTGGATCGTGGAGATCGGGGACTTCGGCCAGCCGAATACTCACTTCACAGCCTATATTGCTACTGAGGGGCAGCCACTCAAGAGATTCATCGATCTGCCGAACTTCGCATTCAATGCTGGCGGGCAAGCAGGCGACGCATTGGAAACGATCATGCTTGGGCCTTATTTGAGTGGTGCGAATGGGACCAAGACCAACCCCACAGCTTACATGTGGTTTGACGAGCTGATCGTCTCGACAAAGCCGATTGCGGCCCCCAAGTATTAACCTGTGGGCGGTGAAAAAAGCCGGGCGAACCAAAAGCAGGCACCCCGCTTCATTCAGCAGCCTGCCAATCTGGTGTACGCGTATACGCAGCTAAATCCAGTGCAGCCGGTTGATCGCCTGCACTGCTTTGCGTAGCGCGGGAACGATCGAGCCCATGTTTGGGACCGCAGCTTCCTGCTTTCCAAGTGAGGAAGAGTCTAACCCGGAAAAACCCACTACCGGGAAACGGTCCGACCGTTCCTTCAGGAATCGACACAGCCCTTCAAAACGCCGCAGAACAAGCTTGTCTGGTTTTAGCTTGCGGAACTGAAGGTCTGCCGCTTTGAAGAGACTAAAGGAATGAGCAAGTAAAGTCACAGAATGCAAGCCGATCCGATCGGCCTGCTCGAGAACCCTTTTCATCTCCCAAAGACTGACCGCATTAATGCTTAATTGTTTCAAGCCGCGCCACCACGACGCTCCAGTCGTAAAGCTAGTAACGGGAATCTCCCAGAGACCGCCGTGCTGCCAAGGGGCATTGACTGCCCCTTGGGAATCCAGGCGGCAACCGGCGCGAGTGTAAGCCGCATTGAAACTGCTGTCGAAGCGTATCCCCACCTCTTGGAGTACATCCAGAGTATTCATGCTGGCGCCAAAATTCCCTGCGCGGAAGGCCTGCGGGGTCTTGCCAACCATGTCTCGGAACAGGGAAATTCCCCTTTGGAGCAGTTCCAACTGCGTTTGACGGGGCAAGGAGCCGATCATGTCCTTCTCTACCGGCACTCGCTCTGGGGCCAGTTGGCCATCCTTGACCATTCGGTAGAAGTAATGAACCGGATGGAGGTGCAGCTGTGTATCGTGGCCGCGCTTCACGATTTGGGCATAAGCTTCCGCAAGTTCGGAATGCAAACCGTTCAAACCGGCAAGGACTTCGACGAAAAAGACTCCTCGGAGATCGTGCTCCTCAAGAATGTCCATGATGCGCGGAATTCCATAATATTCGGAGCCGATTTTCCCAAGGATCGCGCGCTCCGGGTCAACTGGATTGTTGAGTGGGTGTTCCCAGGCACCCCCCAAAGAACATTCGGTGTCGATGGTCAGAAAGACTTGGACCATGCTCATTCCTTCTCGAACAACGCCTGTTGTCCAGTGAAATGCCCTTTGCCGACAGTGCGCTGGCGTTCCAAAAACCTCTTAATAGATTCTAGCTATAGTTCTAACGCGTTCCAAAATACCGTTCCAACGCAAACTCAAAGCTACAGTTCTCCGTAAACGCGCCTTCTTTGATCCCGGGATATTCCAACCGGCATGACGATCGAGAATCGTCAAGGACGAAGGCGTTAGCTTGGCTGGGATCTTGTGTACACTTGCTTTCTCCGTCGTGCCAAAACAATCCATGCAAGAATTAGAGCCAGTTCGAGGGCTGCCGCTCCAAGGATCACCATGAGAGGGGGCTCTTCGACAAACGCCGGACGCGCGATGTCGTCAGCTTTTGCCCCCAGTATGCCATGCAGGGCCCGATAAGTGAACTTCATGATGAAAATCTTGTTCCAATTGATGGTCCGCGCATTGTCGTAAATGTAGTCATTAAATTCATAAAATTCCAAGCGCGCGGCGCCCGGCCGCAGACCTTTGGCTCGCAATTCTTCGATTCGCTGGGGAAGGATTGCGGGATCTTGACGGAGATCACGAATTGCATAATATCCGCCCTGGGCCTTGGGAAACCAGATCCCGAAGAGGGGATCCGCCACCATGTCGCCCGATTCAACTTGGGCTTGAACGACAGCGTGCTTGGATTCACCTGCTCCATTATAAAGCGCCCACTTCGCGGCTTGAATTCCGCGAAGCCGCAGCAAGGCAATTAAGAGTCTGGAGCGGTCGCCGCAATCACCGCCATTTTCGATCACCTGCAAGGCCGTCGGTCGCAAGAAGCGGAAGACGGGCAAAAGGAAATATCCTTCGTTTCCCTCACCCGATTTGTCTCTGAGCGAAAGTACAAGAGCTTTTACCTGCTCGGAAGGCGGCAAGCCGGGCCCGACAACCCTAGCCACATATGCAGCAAGAACCTGCTGCTCGCGAAGATAGTAAGCCAAGGACACCGACTGAAGGCCTACTAAGAGAACCAAAATCGTTACGAAGAACTGCCGCTGCCGGGTCATGTTAATCACTCCCACTATTACCGCGACTCCAGCTTCAGAAAAACCTCTATTTCGATCTCATGAAAACAGGCCAAAAGAGTTGTTAAATTGCAACGCAACCAACTCCCGCCTCGCTCCAACCGGCGCTCGCAGTCTTGTCGAGGTAGATTCGTTGCCACAGTTCCAGCATAACGAGGGCGAGCAGGTGATCGGTGTGATCGGCGCGCTCGGCGGCGTGGTCGGAAATTAACCGCTGAATTGACGGCCAGTGGAAGAGTCCGCGACGGCGGATTTCCTCCACGGAGAGCAGTTCGGAAATCATCGGCTGGAGGTCCTTGCGGAGCCAAGCCCCGATCGGCGCGCCAAATCCGCGCTTCTTTCTCTCGAGGATTTCCCGCGGCAGCCAGGGTGCGACCACTTTTTTCATCAAGTATTTCATGGTGAAGCCGCGAACCTTGAGACGCGAAGGCATGCGGGACATCATTTCAACCAATTCATGATCCACCAGAGGTGCGCGGCATTCGATGGACGCGGCCATACTCATGCGATCGGTCATGGCCAGGAGATCGTCGGGCAGGGAAGTCTTCAGATCCGCGTAGAGAATGCGGTTGAGGCCGTCCGGATCGGTGCAGCGTGCGAAGGCCCTCTGGAGAGAAGCCGCGGCAAGATTCGAAAGGCCGGAGTCCGCCGCCATTTCGCGCTGCAGCAAATCGTGCTGAACCTGCGGCGAGAAGAGGGTGACATAGCCCATGTAGCGCGAGGCGGGATCCAACTCGGCGGACTTCACGAATGCGGCGGCATATCGCGCATAGTCTTTCCAGGTGGAGTGACGGTCCTGGGGTATCCGATCGAGCAGCGCCGGCAGCCACTTTCGGCGCACTGGGCCAGGCAGAAAACTGTAATAACGCATCAGGCTGTTGCCGAGGTAGCGGCGGTAGCCACCGAAGAGCTCGTCGCCGCCAACGCCGGAAAGAATCACCGTCACGCTTTCGCGCGCAAGTTTTGAGACGAGGTAGGTCGTGAGACAAGCGGAGTCGGCGATGGGCTCATCAAGATGCCAGACGAGTTTCGGCAGCAGTTCGCTTACCGCGGGCTGCACCACGATCTCGTGATGGTCGGTGCCGAAAGCTTTTGCGACAACGCTGGCGTAGGGGAGCTCGTTGTAGTAGCTGTGCTCACCCTGATATCCGATGGAGTAGGTTTTTACGGGCCGGCCGGTCAGGCCCGCCATGACCGCGACGATGGTGCTGGAATCCACGCCACCGCTGAGGAATGCCCCTAGGGGCACGTCACTGACCAACTGCATCCGCACCGTTTCCTGAATCTTCGCGCGAATCCGCTCGATCCATTCCTGTTCGCTGTGTTTTTCGGGCCGGCCAAACGGCACATCCCAATACTCGCGGATTTCGGTGCGGCCTTTTTCAGCAACGAGATAGTGGCCGGCCGGCAGCTTTTCGATTCCCTCCAGCAGGCAGAGGGGTGCGGGCACGTAACCAAGCGCCAGATATTCTTCGAGGGCCGCGTGACTCAAATGCCGCGGGACACCGTCTACTTGCAGAATGGATTTTAGTTCCGAAGCAAAGAGAAGGCGGCCCGGCTCGCGGCGGATAAAAAGAGGCTTTTCGCCAATGCGGTCGCGGCCGAGAACCAGGCGTTCGCGCTTGGCATCCCAGATCGCGAGGCCGAACATGCCGCGAAGGCGTTTGAAGAATTCGAGGCCCTCCTGTTCGTAGAGATGGACGAGGACTTCGGTGTCGCTGCGCGTGCGGAAGGTGTGTCCCTTGGCTTCCAACTCATCGCGAAGCGATTGGAAGTTGTAAATCTCGCCGTTGAGGACGATCCAGATGCTTTCGTCCTCGTTGGAGAGAGGCTGGTGGCCGCCGGAAACGTCAATGATGGACAGGCGGCGCATGCCGAGTCCAACACCGCGGCCGCGATATTGGCCGAAGTCGTCCGGGCCGCGATGCGTGATGACTCCGCCCATAGCGGCGAGAACGGAATCAGAGGGCTGCTCAGGCCGGTCGAAATTCAGGATGCCGTAAATTCCACACATAAACTGCCTATCGTCTCCGTGCTTGTGAATGGCAAGCAGACACTCTCACTTTGCTCAGTTCCCTGTCTTAAAGTCTTCCGCGTCTATTTTGTCATAGGCTCCTGGATTTGGCGTAAGGGCTACGGCATGCCATCTGGATTTGGGAAGCTGACGGGAGTGCCTCAATGATCGCAGAGGTGTCCTGCTGCCGGCTTGCGGTGGTAAGTGAAACGCGATCATAAGAATGTCTCCCACGAAATCCTCGTCGATTTTCTCGGCATCTCAAACGCCTTCATTTTCCATCATCGTTTTTCGCCGCTCTTTCGTTGTCACTTGCTGCGTGCGACTTCGTCAAAAACCAGCGACATCTCAGAGGCTTTGTGTTTACGGGAATGACGATTGATCTCCGCTTCGCTAGCGATTGGCGCAACGCCTTTGCGGATCTCCTCCAAGTATTGGAGAAGACCAGTCGCAATTTGTTCGCTCGAATTCAAGGGAACAATAGTCCCGAGTCTTGCTTCTCGCAGCACTGCTGCCGTTTCTCCACGATCGTCCACAAGGGCAAAAATGGGTCGACGCGCCCGCAAATACTCATAAAGTTTGGCAGGCACCGCCGGATTGGACGTGCTTCCTTGGAACAACAGCAGACCATCAGCTTCCATCATCTCTGCAAGCGCGGCTTGGTAGGGCAGTGTCGGTTCCAATGTCACGATATCGGCAACGCCGTGTTGTGCTATGCGCTCACGGTAGTATTCGTCGTATCCCGTTGCCCGCAAACGTATCCGCAGCGTCTCAGCGGAAATTTTGCCTTCATGGCGCAGTTGACGGAGCGCAGCAAGAAGGCTATTCGCGTCCCTATCCGGTCCCGGATAGAGAGTGCCACTGTGAACCAGTTCAAGCGGTCTTCCATCACGAGGGCCGGTATTTTTCGGGAGCGGCGCTGCCGCGAAGCTTTCTTCATCAAAGCCATTACCCACGAGTCGCATGTCCCCTGCCCTTTGAGGGTAACGCTCGCGATAGATTTGCAGTGCCCCGGGTGTAACAAAAACACATCGCTGGCACTGTTGGATGGTGGCCTCCTCGACCATCCGCCGAACGGAATACAGCCGCGCATCGGACGGGTACTTTTGCCCAGAGTCAGGATCGGTTTCGATCATCGGGTCACGGAAATCTGCAACCCACGGCAAGCCCGTCAAACGATGCAGTGCGTACGCGATCAAGTGTGCTGTCGCAATAGGATAGGTGGACCAGATCACCGTAGGCCGCCACTCGCGGATAAGACGGAGTCCCGCAGGCACGGCGCCAATGAGCCACGTTACCCAGGGGTCGGGAAGTGCCATCCATCCAAGATATCGTCCACGAAAGCCCAGATGCCGCAACGTGTCAAGGGCAAATGCGCGGTCCACAACAACGTCTTTTGGAACCCGCGCAAGTTGGTCATCTCTCCTCTCTCGGTACGCTCGCGGATTGGCCGTCAAAACTAAGGGACACCATCCGAAGTCCCGTAAATCCCTGGAAAGGCAGACCGAGCGATGAAGCCCGCTGCTCGTGATACAAGGAGGGTAGTGATACGCCACCAATAGAGCTCGCGGAGACTCAGGCTTGGTCTCGTGCGCGTGAGCTTCGGCGCCACTCAATAGTGGGTTTTCTTCTGCCATGGAAAGCGTGCCGGGACGTGACTCAGCAAGGAGCAGGTCCTGATGCGGGGCCTGACTCACCTATCTCTCTTTATCAAAGTCTTCAGTCGATGCAGCCCGTGCAAATAGCGTGCACTCCACGTCCGGTTGTAAACAAAGTAGTCGTTATGCTCCCGGACCGCGCCGGTCCACTTCATCTTCCAGTCCTCGTCTTTGCCGAGAAAATCAATTTCCTTCCCGTTTTGTGCGTAGGTCCATTCGACGAGAAGTTTGCGCAGCACCAGGCCTGGATAGAGGTCCTGCGACTTTTGTTTGTAGCTTGTTTTCATCAAGTAGTATATGCCCCTGTCAAAAAGGGCATAGTCGTAAGCCAGCGGTTCGCCATCAAGGAAGAGTATAGGGATTCGCAGCGTTCCCTTTCCGGCTGCAATAGGAGCGTAGCGAGAATAGAATTGCCATTGAAAATCTTGCACCGTAATAGCCGATCCTGCGGCGATCTTCCAACTATCTTCTTCGATCTCCCTAATTGCGTGCAGGCCGGCCTCCCACTCAGTCGGGCTGTCAAGGAAGCGCAGCTCCACGCGTCCTTTTTCACGGATGCGCTTCTCGCGGGACCGCAGCGAAGTACGAAAGCGCGGCTGAAGCGACTTGATCTTTTCGTCCCAGGTCTCTTGTATTTGCAAGTACGGGGAACGCTCGGCCGGGCGGAACTCATAGTTGTAGCCACGTTCATCGAGGGCACGGGTGTATAGCATCTCTTGTTCCTCTCCACCCTGGTATTGCGTAAACCACAGCGCCCAGTCTCCGTGTTTCTCTTGCAGGTAATCGAACACCGCAGCCAGCAGCGCCTGCTGATTCCGTGCCAAAATCATTTGAGTTCCATGCAACGGATGGAGCATGCCGAGCGCACGGAGCATCTTCACTTTCAGTCCATTACGCGTTTCTGTCTCTTTCACAAAGGGAGCGATTCCGGCAAGTCCCTCGGAGTCACGGATAAGAACTATCAATAGTTCCCGATTCGGCTGGTTCACGTCCCACGCGGTGCCCAGCCATTCAAACTCCTGCGCCGGCCCCAGAGATAATTGGCTCACCAGATGATTCCACTCTTGACGAATAGGGTCTGCCGATGGCCATGACCTAACCTCCTCGATGACTAATTGTTTCAAGTCTGATCTCCATGGCCGCTGAGATGTACCGAGCTAAGAGTGGGCCTCGTTGACGAGGGGACCTCGTTTCTTGGCGCCACGTTGTCGTCGACCAGTTCGCTCTTTCCGGCATCCACCCAGACCTCCGTTGCTGCCGGATGGCTGAGGAACCCAACCGGGCTCGCCGACCGGCCGTAGGCGCCGGACTGAAAGATTCCCACGAGGTCTCCAATTTCCGCTTGCGGGAGGCTTGTTCACCAGGGCAATCGGATAGTTGCGTTTGATGGTTTGCCCCAAGTTGCCAGAAGCCGCCAGATGGTGATTCATTCCACCATCCACGATAAGAAATTTCTTGCCACGCGAGATCTTGATGTCGCTGACGCGCGTCACGTAGATACCCGCTTCGCCGGTGAGAAACCGGCCCGGCTCCACAAGAAAATGAGTGCCTTCGAAGGACGGATCACGCTCTACTTCCTCGAAGAGCGTTACCAGACCGCTTCGCAAACAATCCAGATTTAATTCCTGCTCATGCGCAAAGTAGGGGATTCCCAGGCCTCCACCGAAATCCAAGGTATGCAGGGGCCGGCCCAGCCGTTTCACCACGCGCCGTGCAATCTCTAACCCGTGGCGATATTGATTGTGCAGCGTTGCCGCATCCAGAATCTGGGTTCCAAT
>WNFO01001101.1_pt1 | contig 22042 bp, 24 predicted proteins | sample 5400251 | NCBI WGS metagenome assembly WNFO01 (sample SAMN13153354, study PRJNA577476) | soil metagenome | isolation source: 100 cm saprolite under Madrone tree | place: USA:California | collected 2016-06-14
TGGAAAAACAATCCCTCCAGTAGGCGCCTCAACCTCAGTCAACGCAGGCCCGCCGCTCACCCCGGCGGGTTTTGTCTTGCCGCAACCCATTGACCTCAATCCCGGAAACGTCAATTTTGCGCCGAGAAGTAGCTAGAGCAGGGGTTAGAGGATTGCGTGCGGCAAGAACCGCGACGTATTGCCGGTAATCGGATTCTCGTCCTCGCGGATCGATAGCCCGCACGGCGTGTGATCGATCAGCCAGCTGCCGAGCACCGGGTATTGCTGGGAAAAATTCGGCAGCGGCGCCAAGGCCTGGCGAACAAAACCCTCGGCGCCGTACGGCCCCTGCTGTTCCACCACGGTAACGCCGTCGCTGATCAGCGCGACATTGGCCCCTTCGCGGGAATAGAGCGGCTTGCGCACAAAGGAGGCGCCGAGCTCGGCTGCGTTCGGGTCGTCCTCGAAAAAAGCCGGCAACAGATTGGGATGATCCGGAAACATCTCCCACAGCAGGGGAAGAATGCCCTTGTTGGAAAGGATGGCTTTCCATGGCGGCTCGATCCAGCGCGTCGGCGCATCGGCTAACCTCGCGCCGAACGCATCGTGAAACATCCATTCCCAGGGATACAGTTTGAACACCAGCTCGATCGAACGATCGTCAAGATCGGCGAAGCTGCCGTCGTCGCGCAATCCGATGTCCTCGATGTCGATCAATGTGGTCGCAAGACCGGCCTGCCGCGCGGTGTCCTCGAGATAGGCCAGCGTAGCGGCATCCTCGGCGTTTTCGGTCGTTCCGGCGAGATGAACGTGGCGTCCGGCGCTGACTTTTTTCCACGCGTCGATCAGGCACTCATGGATCGAATTGAACTGGTCGGCATGTCCGGGAATGATGCGCCGTTCGATCGCCTGCTCCAGCCATGTCCACTGAAACACCGCCGCCTCGAAGATCGAGGTCGGCGTATCCGCATTGTATTCCAGCAGTTTCGCAGGGCCGCGTCCGTCGAAACTGAGGTCAAGCCGGCCATAGAGTGAGCCCTCGTCGCGGTGCCAGCTCTCGGAAATCAGCGGCCAAAATGTTTCCGGTATCTTCAACCGGCGCAAATAATCTTCATCGTCGACCGCGTTGCTGACGAGTTCGAGGCACATGGCGTCGACCTCGGCTGACGGCGCCTCGATCTGATCTTCGATCTCATCCAGCGAGAACGCATAATAGGCGCGCTCGTCCCAATAGCGCTCGCCATCGACGGTGTGGAAATCAAACCCGGTTTCTTCCGCGGTCGTGCGCCAGTCGCTGCGTTCGGGGCAAGTAATACGCTGCATGGGTTGATGTTAGAGCATGATCCGGAGAAGTGGAAACCGGTTTTCCCTCCGGACAAAAAGAGATGTGTATGCCCAAACATCAGGCCCAAACAGAAACCCGAGTTAGTCCGCGCAACCGGGATCAAGCGCTAGCCTCCGCCGTGCCCATGCCCACCATGGCTATGCCCGTGGAATCGATGCAGGCCGCCGCCAAAACCGCCATAGGTCGCGGGGCAACTTTCCATGAGCCTTCCATCCGGGCCGCGCGTTCGATAGGGAACGCGTCCAGGACCGCAGTCTACCCGCGGCACAAAACCCATCGATACTGTTCAAGCCCTGATACTCAAGCTCTCGCATTGAGGCAGAGTTGCGATTGACCGGCAAGCCAAAGCGAAGCGTTTCACAGCATCGTGCGGGACGTCGTCGGTGGGTCCCGTCGTCAGCCGCCGCCGGAAAAATGCGACGTGAACGCATGCGCAAATCCGCCGAAGCCGCCGCGCGTGACGCCGCCCGAACCGGAATCGGACGCGGTGCCTGATGAAGAATGGCCGGGCGAGGTGTCTCCGCCGAAGAAACTGCTGCGCGACGATCCGCCCGAAGAGCCGTGACCGCCACTGGATGAAGATCCACGCGGTGGGCATTCGGCGTTGGCTTGTGATCCCGACGGCGCTGCCATTCCCGGTCGGCTTTGTTCGCAGTTCTCGCCAGGCATCAGCGCGTAGGCGCTACCGCCAACGGCAAAAGTGCCCATCAGGAGCAGCGCCACATGGTTGGAGCGCTTCACCGGTACGGTGCTTTGGATCGCAACCGGCTTGCGTCTGCCGAATTCCCTGCTTGGCTTCTCGGCCATGATCAATAGATCATCGAGGCGGCGTTGAGCGCGCCTGCGGCGAGCGATGCGAGCCCGAGCCAGATCGCAGCTGCGACTTCGCCATTGGCGATCCGCGCCGACAGGTTCGGTACCGGTATCTTGACGATGAAATAGACGCCAATCTGAACGACGAGCGCGATCGCGCTCCAGATCAGGCAATCCACGAAATTGGCGGAGTGGGCGATAGCGCTGACCAGCGGCAGCACGAAACCGAGCAGGCTGAGGCCGAGCGCAATCGCGGCCGCCGGGTCGTTGTCGCGGATCAGCTGGAATTCATCGTGCGGCGTGACGCGGGTATAGACAAAGAGGTAGGCGACGACGGCGACAAGGGCGGTACAGAAGTAGACCAGGAACGCCGGTAGTCCCGCCAGCGATTGAAGGATCATGGAACGCGCCCCCGGAGCATTTTTGAGCGGCGTGGATGCCGGCTCGCGTGAAGAAAAGCGCGTTAAAACAATGAGTTAGAGCATCGGTTCCGGTGCAATCAGAACCCAAAAAGCTCTGGTTGCCGACAGTCAAGGTTGCACGATCCGTCGGACGATGCACGCGAACAGCCGGTTCAATCCCCCGAAAACAAAAACCCCGCCATTTGCGGCGGGGTCCAGTCGGGGAGGAGAGAGCCCAACGGGCTCTCGGGTAAACCTGTGATCAGGCGGGGATCCGCTCTTCGACCTCGTGCGGCTCGCGCAGCACGTAGCCGCGGCCCCACACGGTCTCGATGAAGTTGCGGCCTTCGGAGGCATTGGCGAGCTTCTTGCGCAGCTTGCAGATGAAGACGTCGATGATCTTCAGTTCCGGCTCGTCCATACCGCCATAGAGATGGTTGAGGAACATTTCCTTGGTCAGCGTCGTGCCCTTGCGGAGCGAGAGCAGCTCCAGCATCTGGTATTCCTTGCCGGTCAGATGGACGCGCTGGCCGCCGACCTCGACCGTCTTGGTGTCGAGATTGACCACGAGATCGCCGGTCTGGATCACCGACTGGGCGTGGCCCTTGGAACGGCGGACGATCGCATGGATGCGGGCGACCAGTTCGTCCTTGTGGAAGGGCTTTGTCATGTAGTCGTCGGCGCCGACGCCGAGACCCTTGACCTTGTCCTCGATGCCGGCGAGGCCGGAGAGGATCAGGATCGGTGTCTTGATCTTGGACACCCGAAGCTGCTTGAGCACGTCGTAACCCGACATGTCCGGCAGATTGAGGTCCAGCAGGATAATGTCGTAATCGTACAGTTTTCCGAGATCGACGCCTTCTTCCCCAAGGTCCGTCGTATAGACGTTGAAGCTCTCGGATTTGAGCATCAATTCGATCGACTGCGCGACGGCGCTGTCATCTTCTATCAGCAATACGCGCATGCCAGTCCCCTAATGGTCGCCGCTCCGGGCGTCAGGTCGGCCGCACTACTTTGCGGCACTCAAAACGCCTTTGAACAACTGATTCGGATCCTGACGACATATGGTTAACAAAATCTGATTCTGATCCGCAAGCTCTTTCAGTGCAATTTTTAACGAATCGCCCTAAGATACTGCATCGAAGCAGGTTTTGGTATCCACTCCCGTTCAGGTTCCACATTAAGAGTCGGAACTAATCGACTCCCGTGATTCGCCCTTCATTCTAAAGGGCGAGCGCGCTCAGTCACATCAAAGACAGTGACGCAATGATTAACGATGCGGGTAAACACGAGGTTAAGGGCAGGGCCCTAACGTGCGGAAACTTAAGGTTTTCGCAATGAAGGCGCTTGCCGAACAGATCACCGACATCGACGGAGTCAATATTTATGGACGCGTGGTCGGCGTGCGCGGCCTGATGGTCGAAATTGCCGGCCCTATCCACGCCATGTCGGTGGGCGCCCGCATCGTGATCGACACCGGCGGCAACCGTTTCATCCCGTCCGAAGTCATCGGCTTCACCGGGAGCAATGCCGTGGTGATGCCGTTCGCCGGCCTGGAAGGAGTGAGGCGCGGCTGCCGCGCCGTGATCGCCAACGCCGCAAGCCTGGTGCGGCCTTCGCCATTGTGGCTCGGTCGAGTCATCAATGCGATGGGCGAGCCGATCGACGGCAAGGGGGCGTTGCCCCAGGGTCCGTCGCCGATGCCCTTCCGGAACTCGCCGCCGCCGGCGCATTCGCGCAAGCGCGTCGGCCCGCCGCTCGATCTCGGCGTGCGGGCCCTCAATACCTTTCTGACCTGTTGCCGCGGCCAGCGGCTCGGCATCTTCGCCGGCTCCGGCGTCGGCAAGTCGGTGTTGTTGTCGATGCTGGCGCGCAATGTTGACGCGGACATCACGGTGATCGGCCTCGTCGGCGAACGCGGCCGCGAGGTGCAGGAATTTCTGCAGGACGACCTCGGAGACGAGGGGTTGGCGCGGTCGGTGGTGGTGGTGGCGACCTCCGACGAGCCCGCCTTGATGCGGCGCCAGGCGGCTTATCTGACGCTGGCGATCGCCGAGTACTTCCGCGACGAAGACAAGGACGTGCTGTGCCTGATGGATTCGGTGACCCGCTTTGCGATGGCCCAGCGCGAAATCGGGCTGTCGGCGGGCGAGCCGCCGACCGCCAAGGGCTATACGCCGACCGTATTCACCGAATTGCCCAAGCTGCTCGAGCGCGCCGGGCCAGGGGTCGGCGTCGGCACCATCACCGGCATCTTTACGGTGCTGGTTGACGGCGACGACCACAATGAGCCGATCGCGGACGCGGTCAGAGGAATTCTGGATGGCCATATCGTGATGCAGCGGTCGATCGCCGAGCGCGGTCGTTTTCCTGCGATCAACATTCTCAAATCGGTTTCCCGCACCATGCCGAAATCAGCCGATCCGGTCTATCTGCCGACCATCACGCGGGCCCGCCAGGTGATGGCAACCTATGCCGACATGGAGGAATTGATCCGGCTTGGGGCCTATCGCGCCGGCTCGAGCGCCGAGGTCGACGAGGCAATCCGCCTGCATGAACCGCTGGAGGGCTTTCTGCGCCAGGCCAAGGACGAAGTGGCCAATTTGGGTGACGGTTACCGGCAACTTGAGCGAATCCTCGGGAACTTGGAAACGGAACGCTAACTTTGTCAGGCCATCATCCCCGCCACACCATTAGTAATGCCGGTTGCGCCCCTGGGGGACACCGGTTCTGTCCCGCGTTCAAATTGGGACTTCTGGGGAGTATGAGTCGATGAAGTCACGTGAAACGCTGATCCGCCTGAAGAAGTTTCAGGTCGACGAAAAGCGCCGAAGGGTTGCCCAGATTGAAGGCATGATCGCTGATTTCCAGCGTATGTCGGTCGATCTGGAGCGCGAAATCCACTCCGAGCAGGAACGCGCCGGGATCAACGATCCCACGCATTTCGCCTATCCGACCTATGCCAAGGCTGCGATCCAGCGGCGGGAAAACCTCACCCGCTCGGCCGATGAGCTGCGGATCCAGCTTGAAGACGCCAAGAGCCTGTTGGGCGAAGCCTTCGAGGAACTCAAGAAGGTCGAGCTGCTGGACGAGCGCGATCAGGCGCGCGAGCGCGCCGAAGAAAGCGCCCGGGAACAGGCCGATCTCGACAGTATCGGGCTCATGCGCTCCCGCATCGGGGCCATCGCCTGACCCGCTGCTTTTCGTTTCTCCGCGGCAGCACCCACGAAAACCCGGGCCGTGAGGCCCGGGTTTTCGTTTGAATGTCCACAGGCCGGCGACCCCTGACTTGGTGAACCGCCTTGACACACGATATGCTGCGACACGTGCTCAGGTGGTGTGAACAGGATGTTGCGATGACCCAGTCCGATGCTGCGATATGCGCCGAATCCCGCGAATTGGCGCAGCTGTCGACCGACGCGTTGCGCGCATTTCGCGATCGCGAGCAGGTCCGGTACGAAGCGATCAGAGCGCGCGCCACGCCGTTCAATCTGGCGCGCGGCAAGCCCGCGACCGAACAGGTTGCGCTCGCCGACCAATTGCTGACCGCCGTCACCACGTCGGCGCAATGCTGGGCCGAAGACGGCAACGATTGCCGGAACTATTACGGCAGCCCGCAAGGCCTGATCGAAGCCCGCCGCTTGTTTGCGCCGATGCTCGGCGCGCCACCCGAACAGGTCCTGGTTGCCAACAACTCGAGCCTGGCGCTGATGCATGACGCGGTGGTCTATGCCCTGCTGACCGGGGCGCGCGACGGCGGCGTGCCATGGCGCGATCAGCGCCATCAGATCCGGTTTCTGTGTCCTTCGCCTGGCTATGACCGCCATTTCCAGATCTGCGAGCAATACGGGATCGAGATGATCCAGGTTTCGCTGACCGGGGCCGGCCCCGACATGGATGAGGTCGAGCGGCTGGCTGCTGACCCCGCGGTCAAGGGCATGTGGTGCGTGCCGAAATACAGCAACCCGACGGCGGAAACCTATTCGTCCGAGACCGTCGCGCGGCTGGCGCGAATAGGCGCTGCGGACGACTTCCGGCTGTTCTGGGATAATGCCTACGCGGTGCATGACCTGACCGGCACCTCCGACCGGCTCGACAATGTGCTTGACGCTTGCGCCGCCGCCGGCAATCCGGACCGGGCGCTGGTGTTCGGTTCGACCTCGAAGATCACGTTCGCGCAGGCCGGCCTCGGCATGCTCGCGACCTCGGCCGCCAATATGCGCTGGTTCGTCTCGCGCCATTCGACGCGCACGATCGGGCCCGACAAGCTCAATCAGATGCGCCACGTCCTGGTGTTGCGTGACGCGGCAGGGATTGCCGCGCATATGGAGCAGCAGCGCCGGCTGCTCGCGCCGAAATTCGCGGCAGTGCAGGAGGTATTCAATAGCCGGCTCGGCGGCACCGGGGTCGCGGCCTGGACCCAGCCGCGCGGTGGCTATTTCGTGAGCCTTGACGTACTCGACGCCTGCGCCCGGCGCGTGGTGGCGCTGGCCAAGGCAGCCGGCATCGAGATGGTGCCGGCGGGCCGCACCTTTCCTAATGGTCGCGATCCGCGCGACCGCAATATCCGTATCGCCCCCTCATTCCCGCCGGCGGACGAGGTCCGCGCGGCGGTCGATGCGCTCGCCACCTGCGTCCTCGTCGCAACCTCAGAACGCCTGCTCGCCGATCGCGGCGTCAACGCGTGACACGACGTCGGCCCCGGTCTGAAGCGACGGCTCTGATGTTGAACGGGCGGCCGCGAGGCCCGGGGTTTTTCCTTAAGTCATGTCCACAGGCCGGCCCCCGCCGGCTTGGTAGACCGCTTTGGAGCAGGGTATGGTAGGGAGAGGTCTGGACTGCCGCTCCGGTGCGTACAAAGCGATGGGGCATCGCGAATTCCTGGGGATGCTGAATGACGCCAGCTGAGCTGGTCTGGCTGATTGCCGCCGTGGCGAAGGGGGATGAGGCCGCTTTTGAGCGGCTTTACGTCGCCACGCGCGCGAAACTCTTTGGCGTGGTGCTGCGTATCTTGCGGCGACAGGACCTTGCGGAGGAGGTCATCCAAGAGGCGTATGTCAAGATCTGGAACAGTGCGGGACAGTTCAACCCGAGCCTGTCGTCGCCGATCACGTGGATGGCCTCGATCGCCCGAAACCGTGCCATTGACGTCGTGCGCAAACGCACCGAAGTCTCGATCGAGGAGGAGCCGGCGGCCATGGAAGTGGCTGCCGATACCCCGGATCCACTGGCGCGCCGGGAGATGACCGAAGAATTGAAGCGGTTGCTGGAGTGTGTTGGCCGCCTGGAGCCGGATCGGCAAAAGCTGGTGCTGCTGGCCTATTACAACGGCTGGAGTCGCGAGCAACTGGCGGCGAAGTTCGAGACACCGGTGAATACCGTGAAGACCTGGCTGCGCCGCAGCATGTTGGATATCCGGGAGTGTCTTGGACTGTAGATGATGGCCGACAGCGAAGACGATATCGCGCTCGCCGCGGAATATGCACTCGGCACCCTCGATGCCGACGAGCGGGCGCAGGTCGAGACCATGATGTCCCGCGACAAGGACTTCGCGGCGATCGTCGAGGCGTGGGAGTACAAGCTTGGTATCTTGAACCAGATGGTCGGATCGATCGAGCCGCCGGCCGAGGTCTGGGACAAGATCAAGACCGCGGTAGGACACGCCGAACCGCAGTCGCCGCTGCTGCTTCCCGACGCCGCGCCACCGCCACCACCGGCTGCCGCTGAAGTCGTTGAGCCTGCCGCCGCGCCGGTGGACACCTCCAGCGTCATCCGGTTGTCCGCCCAGGCTCGGCGCTGGCGCCGCGTTGCGACGTTCACCACAGCGATCGCGGCGGCCCTGGTCGCGATGATCGCGGTTGGGGTCTATCAGCCGGATTTGCTGCCCGATGGCATTCGTCCGAAACCGCGCGTGCAGATAGTCGAGGTCAAGCCTCCTGCGGTGCCGGCGCCGTCCGCGCAATATGTCGCGGTGTTGCAGAAAGACGGCGGGTCGCCCGCGTTCATTCTCACGGTTGATGCGGCGACCAAGAATTTCACGGTCCGCAAGGTCGGCGCCGCCGCCGAGCCCGGCAAGAGCTTCGAGCTCTGGCTGATTTCGGACAAGCTGCCGCGGCCGCGCTCGCTGGGTGTGATCGGCGGCGCCGACTTCACCGCGCGCCCGGTGCTTTCGTCCTACGATACCGACACCATCAACACCGCGACCTATGCGGTGACGGTCGAGCAGGCCGGCGGATCGCCTGACGGTAATCCGCACTCGGCGCCGGTCTTTACCGGCAAGCTGATCGAGAGCGTTCCGTCAGCGGCTCCGGCGCCTTCTCCAGCCCGTTAGAGGCCCGTGCCACATGCGGCGACGCCACCTCGCCGCAGGGCGAAGCCGAGCCGTTGCGCCTCATGAACAAGAAAGCAAGCCACAAAAAGAAAACGCCCGTGGGGAGCGGGCGTTTTCGGTAGTCGACTTGGGGTAGTTGGGTCTTCTACATATCCACGTGACGACTTTGGGGGGCTGCTAAAGGGTCGCGTGAATTCACAAAACTCATCAGCGGACCGCGGATGTATTGGCGCTCGTGACCGTCACGGCCTTGCCGGCCTTGATAACGCGCGCGGTCTGGGTATATCCGTCGTCCGAATTGTTGCGAGCCGAGATGCCGAAACCAGCGACCGCGATACCCGCGACGAGCGCGACGACCACGATCTTGAGATGGGTCGTGCGATCTGCGCTGTAGATCGAATGGTTCATCGAAGGCTCCTGCCGTCCCACTGCCGCTTGCGGATTGGTCGATTTCGTCCACCGGCAGGTTCAACATCTCAACCCTGCAAACGTAGGGAATCGAGCTTTAGTTCCAAAGAGGCGATCACAAGGCAGTGATAAGACTTGAATTCCCGCGACTGGCTCTAACGTTAGGATTAAAAACTTATTGATTATTTAGTTATTACAATTAGTTACAATTTATGCCTGTCTTGCGCCGCAAAACGGCGCCAATCAGCCCAGGCTGATAAATCATTTGCCTGTGGCCAAAAAGCCCCGTCGCTGGTGTGCTGATTTGCCCGGGCACGAGCGTTTTCAAGCGAACGCCTTGCCCCGGACGTGATCCGGAGTGGATATCGGTTCGCACCAGGAAAACGCGTCAAAACAAAAACGCTTCAAAACAAGAGATGAGAACCTCGATTCTGATGCAATCGGAAACAGGGCTCTACTCCAGTCTAGACGCTTCCGACCGTCTTCAGCCGCGCGCGGGGATGAATTTCAGCCTGCGACAGAACCGTGGTTTGCGACCTGAACCGCTCCACCAGCGAGCGCACGAAGGGGCGGATCGCGGCCGAGGTGACCAATACCGGAGACTCGCCTTCGCGGGCGGCCTGTTCGAAACGGTCACGCACCGCGGTCATGAACTCGCTCAACCTGGACGGCTGCATCGCAAGGCTGCGTTCTTCGCCCTGGCCGACCAGCGACTCGGCAAAAGCCTGCTCCCACTTTGCCGACAGCGCGATCAACGGCAGGTAGCCGTTCATCGAGGTATTCTGTGCGCAAATCTGTCGCGCCAGCCGCGCGCGAACATGTTCGACCACCGCCGCCGGGTTGCGCGAGAACGCCAGCGCGTCGGCGATGCCTTCGAGAATGGTGGAGAGATCGCGGATCGAGATACGCTCGGCGAGCAACAGCTGCAGCACGCGCTGGATGCCCGATATCGTGACCATGCTCGGCACGATGTCCTTGACCAGTTCGCCTTGCTCCTTCGGCAGATCCTTGAGGAGTTTTTGCACCTCGCCATAGGACAAAAGGTCCGACATGTTGTTCTTGAGCAGTTCGGTGAGGTGGGTCGAGAGCACGGTCGCGGCGTCGACCACGGTATAGCCCTTCAATGTGGCCTCTTCCTTCAGGCTGGCGTCGACCCAGGTCGCCGGCAGCCCGAAGGTCGGCTCGATGGTGTGAATGCCGGGCACCCCGACCTGATTTCCGGCAGGGTCCATGACCATGAACTGGCTTGGCCAGATCTTGCCGGTGCCGGCATCGACTTCCTTGATCTTGATGATGTAAGTGTTGGCCTCCAGCTGCACATTGTCGAGAATCCGCACCGCCGGCATCACAAAGCCCATTTCGACCGCCAGCGAACGGCGCAGCGCCTTGATCTGCTCGGTCAGGCGGTCGGTACCGTCGGGACCGTTCACCAGCGGCAGCAGCGCATAGCCGAGTTCGATCTTGAGATCGTCGATCTTCAGCGCCGTTGAAATCGGCTCTTCCGCAGCACTCGCAGCAGCCGCGGCTGCTGCCGGAGCGGCCGCCGCAACGGCTTCAGCCTGCTTGGTGGCGCGATTGCGTTTGCGCGCCGAAAACGCCAGCGCTGCAGCACCACTGCCCAGCAGGAAAAAAGGGATCATCGGAATGCCCGGCAGCATCGCCAGCACCAGCATCACGCCAGCCGACATGCCGAGTGCCTGCGGATAACCGGACAGCTGCTTCATCAGCGCCTTGTCGGCGGCGCCGCTGACGCCCGCTTTCGAGACCAGCAAGCCCGCCGCGGTGGAGACGATCAGCGCCGGCACCTGGGTGACGAGACCGTCGCCGACGGTCAGCAGTGTGTAGGTGCGCGCGGCTTCGCCGAACCCGAGGCCCTGCTGGGCGACGCCGATAATGATGCCGCCGATGACGTTGATGAACACGACGAGCAGGCCCGCGACCGCGTCGCCGCGCACGAATTTCGATGCACCGTCCATCGCACCGAAGAAGCCGCTTTCGTCCTCCAGCGCCTTGCGGCGCTCTTTCGCGACCTTCTCGTCGATCAAGCCGGCGGAGAGGTCGGCGTCGATCGCCATCTGCTTGCCCGGCATGGCGTCGAGGTGAAAGCGGGCCGCGACTTCCGCGATACGCCCCGAACCCTTGGTGATGACGACGAAATTCACGATCACCAGGATTGCGAAGACGATAATTCCGATTACGAAATTGCCGCCCATCACGAAATTGCCGAAGGCTTCGATGACGTGGCCGGCGGCGGCGGTGCCTTCATGTCCCCTCGACAGGATCAGCCGCGTGGAAGCGAGATTGAGCGACAGCCGCAGCATCGTCGAAATCAGGAGGATGGTCGGGAACGACGAGAATTCCAGCGGCGCCTGGATGAACAGCGATGTCATCAGGATCAGGATCGACAGCGTGATCGAGATCGCCAGAAACAGATCGAGCACGATCGAGGGCAAAGGGAGGATCAGCACCACCAGGATGGTGAGGATGCCGAACGCCAGCGCGAGATCGCCGCGCTTCAGGATGGTGCCGATTTCGCTGAGACTTGGAAATCCGCCGCCGGTCGCTCCGCCCTGACCCGCCGTGATATCGACCATGGTTGCTGCTTCCCCCCGCATATGCCGGTCGCGGGCGCCAAACGTCTTGGCGGCGGCCGAGGGACCACCGTTTCGAAAGTGAGGCACCGCACTGGCGTCCACGGGTACTCCCCCGTCTTACGCGGCTGACGACACTCAAACTTCACTAGGCAATTTTTGCCCGCTTTATGGTTAGGAAAGCGTTAACGGCCGTTGTTGCGCTTGTCATTCCGAGGCGATGCGAAAGCATCGAACCCGGAATCTCGAGGTTCCGGGTTGGCTCGTTGCAGTCGCGCCCCGTAACGACGGACTTGAGCCAAAATGTTCGCGCCGACTGTTCTGTTACGCTGCATCTGCATGCCTAATATCGCGCCATACTGCTTGACCAATAGGCTGCGAGGGATGAAGTTGCCGCCGTGCACGCGCCCTCCGATTCCTCAAAAGATTCAGCCGCATTCACCCCGGACTCCGGTCAGGCATGGGTGAGGCTTGGCCTTGCGCTCATCATCGGCTCGATCGGCAGCGTCGGGATGTGGTCGGTCGTGGTGGTGCTGCCGGGGGTGCAGGCCGAATTCGGCGCGACCCGCGGCGCGGTTTCGCTGGCCTTCACGCTGGTCATGCTCGGCTTCGGTCTCGGCGGCGTCGCCACCGGGCGGATCACCGATCGCTTCGGCATCGTGTTGGCGGTGGCGCTCAGCATCTGCTTCCTCGGGATCGCCTATGTTCTCGCCGGACTTTCGACCACGCTGTGGCAGTTCATTGCGGTGCATTTCCTGATCGGGCTCGGGACATCGGCGACCTTCGCGCCGCTGATGGCGGAGGTCTCGCACTGGTTCGAACGCTATCGCGGGCTCGCGGTGGGCATTGTCGCAAGCGGCAACTACGTCGGCGGCACGATCTGGCCGCCGCTGGTCAATTGGGGAACGCAAGTTACCGGCTGGCGAACCACCCACATCGCCATTGGCATTTTCTGCGTGGTGATGATGACACTCGTGCTGCTGGTGCTTCGCGCCCGGATCGGCGGGGCGACGCTGCGAGATCATGAGAACGCGCCGCCACCGCAGGTCGATCTCAGGCTCTCGACCAACACGCTGACGACATTATTGTGCGTCGCCAGCATTTCCTGCTGCGTGGCGATGGCGATGCCGCAGGTCCACATCGTCGCCTATTGCGGCGATCTCGGCTACGGCGTCGCGCGCGGCGCCGAGATGCTGTCGCTGATGATGGCGTTCGGCGTCGTCAGCCGGATCGGATCGGGGTTTCTAGCCGACAGGATCGGCGGCATCCGCACCCTGCTGATCGGCTCGGTGGCGCAGGGCTTTGCGCTGTTGTTCTACCTGTTTTTCGATGGCCTGACCTCGCTCTATGTCATCTCCGCGATGTTCGGACTGTTTCAGGGCGGTATCGTGCCGAGCTACGCCATCATCGTCCGGGAATCGATGCCGGCGCGGGAGGCTGCGACCCGCGTCGGCCTCGTGATTTTGGCCTCGGTGTTCGGCATGTCGTTCGGCGGCTGGGTGTCCGGCGTCATCTTCGACGCGACAGGCTCCTACGCCGCGGCGTTCCTGAATGGACTCGGCTGGAATGCGCTCAACATCGCCATCATGGTGTCGCTGTTGATCCGCGTCCGGCAGCGGCTGGCGCTGGCGTAAGGCCTGCCTTTGGCGGAACGCACGCGCCGCAGGAGCTCGTTCCGATCGCGCCGAATGACGACCGCATAGGACGGAGCGTCGATTATGCCTTTTCGACCTCGCCGCCTGCATCCAGCCAGCCCTTGAAGCCGCCAAGGTTTTGCACGTTGGCGTATCCCATCTCCTTGAGCGTCTTGCCGACCAGCGCCGAGCGTCCACCTGACGCGCAGTAGGCAACCACCGTCTTGGCCTGATCAAACGCCGCGTCGTGCAGCGGCGAAGCCGGATCGGCGCGAAATTCCACCAGTCCTCTCGGGACCGCGAGAGCGCCCGGAACTTTTCCCGATGCCGCTACCTCGGCCGGTTCGCGGACGTCGAGAAACAACACGTCGGTTCGGCCGAGTAGCCCTTTTGCGTCCTCAGGGCTGATACGCGGCACCACTGCTTCGGCCTCGGCCAACATCGCCTGGACTGTCTTCATTTTATCTCCTCCCGGAACAACGCGCGCATGCGATCATGCGCGGGGAGTAAGGCGCAAACTTTCGAGCGTTGCAACGCAAAAATATGCTGTGCGTCGGCATCGTGATTCCAGACTCGGTCTCGGTTTTTGCACCGCGCGGCGGCGACTTGCGATGGCGTAACGCCGCTAGCTCGACGCGATCGCCGCGCGGATCGCACTGATCCGGGCTTCGCTGAACGCGCCGCTCTCGAGCAACTGCAGGATCGAGAGCACATCGCCTCGCGATCCCCAGCTTCCCTCGTCGATGATCTGGAACGTCACCCACCAGGTCGGTGACGGCTTCGGCAGATTGAAAGCTTCCGCCATTCGCGCGAGCACACCGCGAATGACGCGCCGCCGCACCTCGGTCGGCCAGGCGGCATTCATCACCGCAATGTGGATGGTCATGATGTCGCGCGGAGAATCCAGTTCGGCGAGAAGCTTGCCGCCGATCGCCATGCAATCGGCCGGCAGCTCGCGAAAATGCACCTGAAAGCCAGCCCGCGCGGCCGGGGCAAACTGTCCGACTTCCGGTTCGAGTACGGCGTCGGTCAGGGTTTCGGCAAGGCGGCCGCGCTGCGCAAGGCTCAGCCGCTTTTCCGGCGTGGTCACCGTAATGATGGTCATGATTCGATCCCGCACCCCGCTATGACACGTGGCATAGTTCACATCTGGGCTGGCTATGTCAATTGTCATAATCTATGGTTGGCCGGAAAAAACCTGGGGCAGGCTTGCGATGAATTCCGACACCCGAGCGAAAATGGTTGCCGGCGCAGCCGACCTTTTGAGCCGGCGTGGCGTCAACGCCACCAGCGTACGTGAAGTTGTCCGCCACAGCGGCACGCCGCGGGGCTCGATCGGCCATCATTTTCCGCGCGGCAAGCAGCAGCTGATCGAGGACGCGATTGCGTTCGCCGGCGCAGAGGTCAGCGCTCCGCTGGAGCATCTGATGCGTGAACGGGGCGCGATCGCCGGCTTGCGGGCCTTTATCGCGCTGTGGCGGCGAACGCTGGAAGCGTCGCATTTCGAGGCTGGTTGCCCGGTGCTGGCGGTGGCGGTCGAGCAATATGTCAGCGATGCGATGGACAAGGGCGGGGCGAGGGACGAAAGCGTGCAGCAGCATCTGCGCGATCTGGCACATGGCGTCTTTGCCGATTGGCAAAGGATCATCGCGACGGCCTTGCTGCGCGAGGGAGCAGGCGCCGCGCGCGCAAGACGGCTCGCGGCGCTGGTGGTCGCGTCCGTCGAAGGGACAGTTGCGATGTGTCGTGCCGCGCGTAGCGCGCGGCCGCTCGAGGATATCCGCAAAGAACTCGAACTCATCTTGTCCGCGTCGATACCGAAGTGAGGGCGCGCCCGCGGCTGGCGATGGCGTGAGCGTCACACCCCCTGGCCCGCCTTGAGCAGGACGCAGCCTGAGATCTTGACGCTGCCGTCGGGCTCCAGTTCCAGCGTATACAGCGCCTCCCACGGCACGCCTTCGGCGTCGATGATGTGAACGCGCTGGGCGATCTGGCCGCGCGAGACGCGCGCCTCACCGAACTCAAAGCTCTTGTGGCGATAGACCGGGGCATAGCTCTGGCGCACTATGTCCATGAAGATGTCGGCTTGCGGAAACATGTCCCGGATTGCGGGCGCCGCAAAAGAGTAGGCCGTTGCGGCATCGTCGCGGCCTAGCGCTTCGACCTGGGAACGGATGACGGTCTGCGCGGCGGCAACATCATCCGCGGCGCGGGCGGGGGAGGCGAGGCTGGAGCAGGAACGCGGTCAGCAGGACAAGTGCGCGCATGATAGGGATCCTTGTTCGCTCGTTCCTCTTACGCTGCAATCCTTCGAAGGTCATGCCGCGAAACGGCGGCAATTGGTGGGCGCGGCAGTAGCCGACCCTGTTCCTCCTCGGAGCGAATCACGCCATTGATGACAAGGCCTTTGAAGGTTCAGGGCAATTGGCCAAGCGCCTCGCGCATATCAGCGACCGAGGCGGGTTCGGCGCCGTGATCGCGCACTATCCGCACGGCTTCCTCGACCAAGGCGAGATTGCTCAGCGGCGTGCGCAGCGGCGCGTCCTCGAGGCCGACACGAATATGCCCGCCCCGCGCCACCGTCTCGCCGATCAGCGGGCGGGGATCGGCGCATACGCCTGCGATCATCCACGGCGCCAGGCCCGCCTCCTCTTCCAGCAGCGCCAGATGGGCGGCGAGCGCGTAGGGCCTGGGCGGAAAGCCGACGGCAATTGTTTCGCAGAACATGAATCGATAGATCGGCGTCTTGACGCCGGCCGTGCGCGCGAGCGCGGCGCCGGCGCGGGTGAAGCCGGGTTCGTAGATCGCAAACGCCGGGTGAAAGCCGTGGCGCGCCGCAAACTCGAGCGCATGCCGGACATGGCTTTCCGGATTCATATAGGTGGCGGCCGGGCTTGCGGCCGGTGTCGTGTTCGTCCGGCTGAAATTGACGCTGCCCGGGTCGATAATGGCAAAATCGAGCAGACCGCGCGCGGCCAGCGCTTCGATATGGGCGAAGCGAACGGTGGCATCCGCGAAGGAGGGGCCTGTATCGGCGGCTGTCGTCATGAACGCGGGGTATGACGGATAAACCGGAACGTCCACTTGCGCCCGAATGCCCTCGATGATGCGCGCGTAAACCTGCCAGTCAAAGGTTTGCAGGCCGCCGCCGTCATAGGCATGGGTGTGAATGATGGTGGCGCCGGCGCGCGCGCAGGCAACACCGTCGGCGATGATCGCCTCGATCGTGTCGGGAATGCCCGGCTGCAGTGCGCGGCTCCAGGCGCCGTTCAGCGCCGCTTCGATCCAGACCTTGCGCATCGCGGTATCTCCTTTTGCTTTTCATTCGGCACGCCCTGCGGCGCGAGCGACAATCCGCCGGCGATAAAACTCCACAGGCGATCCGCCAGTTGATCGGGATCGGGCCGCCGGCGCGATGAGATCGCCCGCGCGACGGCCTGATTGACGCCGCCGATAATGACGGCGCCCGCGATATCGGGATCGATATCGGCCGCAATGAATCCTCGCCGCTGGCCCTGGGCGACGTTTCGCGCGGCCATCTCAACCACGGCGGATCGCCGCCCGGTGTCGATCGCGATCACCTCCGCACTGCTGCTCAGTTTGCCCATCATCACCGGGGCGACGGGATCGGCATACATGAAATCGATACTGGCCTTGAGCCGGGCTTTTTCCCGCACCGGCCACGGCAGCGACTCGTCGAAGCTTTGATTGAAGACGGCCTCGTGGCGGTTGTGAAACTCCGTGATCAGCACCGAGATCAACCCGGCTTTCGATCCGAAGTAATGGTAGGCGAGCCCGACCGACACTTTCGCCCGCCGCGCCACGTCGCCGATCTCGAAATCGCCGTCACCTGCGACCAGCTCCTCGAGCGCGGCGGCGACGATGCGGGCGCGGGCACCGTTCTCACGGCTGTACGTGCCGGTGTTCTTGCCGCTGTCCTTCGGCGTCGTTCGGCGAACCGGTCGTGGCACCATCTTGACTCCTGAATTGAATTCAATTCAATATAGCGGACGGAGCACGGGATGGAAATGTTTTTTGGCGAGGAGAAAGCCAATGCCGACAACAATCGAGCAGGCATCGCCCTGGCTGCAGGGACGAACCTTCGCATCGTGGCGGGAAGAGTTCGATCATCGCGGCTATCTTTTTTTCGAGCGGGTTCTTTCTCCCGACCGGGTGACGGCAATCCGCACCGCGCTGGCGCCGTATCTTGAGCGCGATCTCACCGGCCGCAACGATTTCGAGGGCCTGAAGACCAACCGGGTCTACGCCTTGATGGCGAAGTCGCCGCTATTCGCAGAGCTTGCGATCCATCCGCTGGCACTGGCTTTTGCCGAAGCCGAGCTCGGACAAAGCTGCCTGCTGTCGGCCCTGCTTGCGATCAATCTGCATCCCGGCGAAACCGTGCAGCCGTGGCATTTCGACGACGGCGGCGTCAAGCTGCCGCGGCCGCGCCCGGCCTTCGGCGTCAGCGCGTTCTGGGCGATCGACCACACTACCGAATCGAACGGCAGCACCGAAGTCATTCCGGGAAGCCATCTGTGGGACGGGCGGATCGTCGAGGGGGCGGTGAAGCCCGCCGACTTTGCCAACACGGCCGCGCCGAATCCCGACAGCGATTTCAGCAACCGGCCGGACGCCGTAAAACTCGTGATGCCATCGGGATCGCTGGCGATCACGAAGGGGACCCTTTGGCATCGCGGCGGCGCCAATCTGTCGGACCGGCCGCGTTTGATCATCACGCCGCAATATTGTGCGGGCTGGGTGCGGCAGCTTGAGAATATGGCTCTGGCCGTTCCTGCCGCGCTCGCGGAAAAATTACCGGAGCGTGCCCGCGAACTGATCGGCTATTCGATCCACCCTCCGTTCATGGGGCACGTCGATGGCGTTCACCCCAAGCGACTGTTGCGATCGCGGGTGACGTGATGTGGGAGAGAAAACCATCGCCAAAGCGCCCTCTGAATCAGTGTTTGGACTCCAGTTCGATGATGGCGCCAGTCGGCTCAGGTTCGTGAGGCGCCAGGCTCGTAAGAGCCTCGTCGCTCCAACTCGCAAGATTGACGACTCTCGCTGCCTGAACTCGATCTCGAGGAGACTGGTCGGCCGGCTCCAAAATGTTCAGTCCATTGATATCGAGCAGAAAAGTGTGATCCCCAAACAATTCGTTCAGTTGCGGAACCGCTGGGTGATTGTCGGGAAGGGCTTGGGCTTCGAACTGGTTGATGGTTCGCTCGACCTGTGCGGAAGTCAATTTCATCGCTCATTCCTTTCAATTGGTTTCTCGTGTTGCAACGCCAAGGCGCTGCGGGTCACGTGGTGCATGCCCTGCCACCTTCAAGGTGGTCAAACGCGGGTCGATATTTCTCGTGCAAACCCACGCCGGTGCATCTTCGAGCGAGCAGCTAAAGCCGCGGCGAACCCGGTACTCAATGTACGCCGGAGCTGTGCGTGGGAATCGATTGCGGCATACCGTCCGCAATACCTACACTATGTTGATCTTCCTTTTTGACCGTTTTTTGTCTCCACGAACTTTAATTGATCGGTATGCCTTCTCGACATATCAGGTCGCCTGAATTCCGGAGGGAACCCGGCACAGCCAACGGTCACTTTTATTGTTTACAAGGCGTCAGAGTTTGAACTGCCGTTTCGGCTTCGGCCCGCGTCTTATAAATCGTGTCGCTGGCAACGGTGATGTCCGGCGTATTGGTACGAGGCATCCTGTCAACGACCCTGCAGTTTTTGGTCAAGGAATTCAGCACAATGTAAAATACAGGTGTTGCTTTCGCGATCTGAGAGTGGCCGGGACTGCCCAAGATCATCAGCAAACAGCAGCAGATCAAACTTCGTTTCATCGCGGTTTCGGTCATCAACTAAGATAACCTCCAAGCTTGGAATTGAGTTCCCGGCAAGATGAATCGGAACTTGACGAGACGGGGTGAGAATTCGGGCCTCAGCGTCCCGGTCCGGTCACTCGCGGGCGGACTAAACGCGAGGATTTATCCAAATGATTGGGCCCCGGTGCATCAAGGCATCGCGGGGCCCGTAATCTTCGTCTTGCGAAGAATGTCTGGTACGAACCAGTTGTATGTTGAGATCTCAGAACGCGTGGCCTTTGCGCCTGGGTCTCGCGGATATGTTCAGATTGTCGGCGGCGCAAATGACGGCTAGCAGCTGCTGTTCACCTCAACCTGCGCCGTGACCTTGCAGTCGAGCAAGGTCAATGCTTCATGCCCGGTGGCGTCATGCTCCTCACCAAGTGTGAACCGGCGGACATTGTGTCCGCGTCCGCTGCGCGCCGTCTCGACCACATGATCAGACGCCATGCCTACGAAGCCGGGAGCCAAATACTCCACGAGCTTCGACAGGTGCAGCATCGGAAATGCTGCGGCAGATGTGCACCGGAGTCAAGTTACACTGACGGCAAACCGGCCACTCCCGTTTGGGAACCGCAGTGCAAATCTGCAAAAAAAGGTGGGCCCGGTGGAACAACATCGGGTTTTGAAATTCGCTGCGCCGTGCGCCACAGGTTTGTCCGAACGCCGTTCTGGAAGCGATCTTATGGGACGATTGCGCGCATGAAAGCTCCGGGGTTGATTGTTCAGGCCACAAAATTGCAGGAGCGCGCCCGCGAACCGATCGGCTATTCGATCCATCCGCCGTTCATGGGGCATGTCGATGGCGTTCGCCCCGGGCGTTTGTTGCAGCCGCAAGCCGCGTGATACGGGTGAGAGGGTCTTCGCGCGCGCGGTCTCCCTTTCGTTCTCATTCGAACGTATGACATCGGGCAATGCTGGTCTCTGTCAGCTGGTCGCATTGTGGCTTTCGGCCATTCACTTGATGGCGATGTTTGCCATCACGTGACGACATCGAAATAATTGAGCTTTGAAAGTTCGTCGCCCTCGACTATCAAGCGCACGTCCAAGCGGACCAACCGCGTGGTTTCCGGAGATCCTCATGCCCATTCGCTGCCTGCTCGCCACCTCGCTCATTTTGAGCTGCTTGTCGGTGGCGCCGATGAAGGCCGCCGAGACCGTCACGTCAGCAGTTCCGGGCAGTCGAACGACGACCTACAAGACCGTCGCCGTCAACGGCCTGAACATCTTCTATCGGGAGGCGGGCCCGAGCAACGCGCCCGCGATCCTGCTGCTGCATGGCTTCCCGTCATCGTCCCGGATGTTCGACACGCTGATACCCTTGCTCGCCGATCGCTATCACCTGATCGCGCCTGATTATCCCGGCTTCGGAAACTCGGAGGCGCCCTCGCCGGAGACGTTTTCCTACACGTTCGATGCGATCGCCGACATCGTCGACGGATTCACGCAAGCGATCCATCTTAACCGTTACGCGCTCTATCTGCAGAACTACGGCGGACCGGTCGGCTACCGGGTCGCCGTCGCGCATCCGGAGCGGGTGACCGCGCTGATCATCCAGAATGCAATCGCGCACGAAGAGGGGCTCGGCAGACTGCAGGCCGTTCGCAAGGGTTTTTGGGCTGACCGGGCCGCCAACGAGGACAAGTACCGTGCAGGGCTTGCCTCGCTCGACGTCGCCCGGCTCCGGCACGTGAACGGCTCGCCGCATCCCGAGCGCTACAACCCGGATCTCTGGAAGGACGAAGCCGCGTTCCTGGCAAGGCCCGGCGAGGCCGATATCCAGTCGGACCTGTTCTACGACTTCCGCAACAATCTTGCCGCCTTCCCGGCATGGCAGAATTGGTTACGCGAACGCCGGCCGCCCATCCTGATCGTGTGGGGCCGCTACGATCCGGTGTTCGACGTTGCCGAGGTCACTGCGCTCAGGAAAGACGTGCCGAACGCGGAAGTGCATCTGCTGGAGGCCGGACATTTCGCGCTCGATGAGTCCGCGAGCGATGTGGCCCGGCTGATGCGCGGCTTTTTGGGGCGACTGTCGCACCGCGCGCCCAAGGCGATCAGCACGCATGGTTGAGAGCGGGCGAGCCGCGCGGCCGAGGGTCCCTCGCGTCGACGCGCGCGGTAAGCACCAGGCTGGCGGAAAAATTTCGTTCGTCGGCCAAATGAGACTCTTTCAACAGTATCGGCGCAAAGCGGACGTGAGCTGTTGTCAAATGTTGGTGACGGGCGGGATCAGGCGGCAGCGGCTTGAGCTTGCGATGTGATCTCGATTCCGTCGGCGAACTTCACTCCAAGGATGAGCTTCGGTAACTGGTTGTGACCATCGAGACGCCGCCATCTTTTTTCGGCGGCCTCGGCGAGCTTGAAGATCATGGCCGAACAGGTACTCGCGGCTCGTGCGCCACCGGACGGCGAAGTAGTCACGGCCCGGCGGCAGCGGCCGCAACTCGCGTGCTTCATGGTCCCGGCGATTGAAGTCGACATCGACGAGCTTCAGTCCCGCTGCTCGGCGTCCTTCCATAAGCACACCCTCCATAAGCACACCCTCCATAAGCACACCCTCCGGTTCCTCTCGGCAACCGGTGATGCGACGGCTCTCGCCAAGACTTGAAACGTCGCCGTATCAAGTTTGTCGTGGCCAGCCAGTCCTTGGCCTCGGACGGATCCAGC
>WNFO01001155.1_pt1 | contig 22028 bp, 12 predicted proteins | sample 5400251 | NCBI WGS metagenome assembly WNFO01 (sample SAMN13153354, study PRJNA577476) | soil metagenome | isolation source: 100 cm saprolite under Madrone tree | place: USA:California | collected 2016-06-14
CCCATAACTCAACGCGTCCGCCGCAAACGCCAGCGGCTTCCTCCTAGTCTCCTTATCGAAAACGCCTCGGATGTATTTCTTGCCTTGCAGAGGACTGCTTGCCCGAGGCGTTTCCGATCAAGGCTAGCGACAACACGTCCGGAATACTTGGCAGCTTCCCAGAACGAAGTCTTTGGACTGTGAGAAGAGCTTGTCCGGTTATCTGACTTAGCGATTTTGCTTGGTGCTGAAGAACAGCGAGTTTTCAGCTCTCGTGCAGTGCGACGAGCGGATCCAGTTTGCTAGCGCGTCGCGCCGGAAGGTAGCATGCGACCATTGCGACTGTCAGGAGAACAAGCGATGCTCCTGCGAGGCTCGTAGGATCGCTTGCGCCAACGCCGTAGAGGAACTTAGACAGAGCGCGCCCAAGCAGAATCGACAGCATCAGCCCGAGCCCAACTCCGCAGATGACGAGCGTCATTCCTTGACGAAGAATCAGACGTAGTACGCTCGCCTGACCAGCACCCAACGCCATTCGAATGCCAATTTCGCGACGGCGCTGATTCACGGAATAGGCCATGATTCCATAGAGGCCGATCGAGGCGAGTCCGAGTGCCAAGAATCCGAACACACCGAGCAACCCTACTCCCATTTTTGCGCCCCAAAGGGCCTGCTCGATCACTTTGGTACCCGTTCGAATGTCGTCGATCGGCAGGGCGGGATCGATATTGCGGATCTCACTCTGGACGGAGAGGATCATCTGTGACGGATCATGTTCGGTCCTGACATAGAGAACCATCGACTCGGAATAATTTTGCCGAAGAGGGACGTAGACGCAAGATTGTGGTGCTTCGCCGAGCGTTTGGTAGTCAGCGGTCTTGACGATGCCGACGATTTGACGGAACTCCTTTTGCCCGGGCAACTGGAGGCGCTTGCCGAGAGGGTCCTGGTTGGGCCAGTAGCGGCTGGCCATGGTGTCGTTGATGATCGCAACCGGAGCAGCGCCTTCGCGATCATTTTGGGTGAATTCGCGTCCCGCGAGGATCGCGATACCCATCGTGGAGAAATAATCGAGGTCGATCGTATTTATGACGCTCGAAATTGCTTCAGATTTCTTCAGCTGCTCTTGGCCTTCTATTGTCACGCCAGCTTGAGCGCGGCCAAACAGCGGCAGGTTTGCGGCCCATGATACGGAGGCGACTCCGGGAACTGTCCCGAGGCGATCACGCACGTCTTTGTAGAACTGTTCTGTTCTCGTCCGGTCGTAACCCAACTGGCCGGGGTAGAGCAAGAAAACGGTAAGATTCTTCGTCTCGAAACCGGGGGAGATCAGGTATTCGCGCTGAACGCTTCGCAAAAACAGCGCGGCGGTGACCAGCAAAACCAGAGAAACCGCGACCTGTCCTATCAGAAGGGTGTTCGCTAGCGTGACGCCGCTGACACTGCGGCCAGCGGTGCGAGCTTCTTCTTTGAGCGCTTCGACGACGGGCGTGCGGGAAGAGCGCAGAGCGGGCGCGATGCCGAAAATCAGGCCGGTAAAGATCGCAACAACAAGCACAAAGACGAACACATTCGCGTTGAGATGGGGATCAACAAGATTCTGCGCAAATTCCGCTGGGCGGAAGGACCATAGCAGCCGGCATCCCCCGTAGCCAAAGAAAAATCCAAGGATGCCGCTGAAGAGTCCGAGCAAGACGCTTTCTGTCAACAATTGACGGACCAAACGCCAGCGACTGGCACCAAGCGCCATGCGCACCGCGATCTCCTGGCGCCTGGCGGCGGCGCGTGCAAGGAGCAAGTTGGCAACATTGGAGCACGCGATGAGAAGTACAAATCCCACGATCACCATCAGTAAGGCGCTGCCGAACAAGAGCCCCTGACGCTGATTGGTCGCGATAGCCGCTTCGGTGAGTGGCTGCAATGAGACGGTCCGTCCCTGGTTTGCATCCGGATATTCTTTTTCGAGTGCAGAGGCGATGGTCTTCAGGTCGGCCTGCGCTTGCAAGAGCGAGACGCCAGGTCTGAGACGGCCCGCGCCAGTGAAAGTGAGAACCGCGCGGTCTCGCAGAGCATTCTGCTGCTGCGCGGGCAGAACCTGCTCAGCCATCACGGACGGAACCCACAGGTCGGGGCCGAAGATGGCGTTAACGCCCTTGAAGCCCTGAGGAGCTACACCGATGATCGTGAAGGCGATGTTATTTAGCTTGATTGTCCGGCCCAGAATGTCGGAGGCGCCGCCGAAACGGCCCTGCCACGCCGCGTAGCCAATGACAACCACGGGGCTGGCGCCGGCCGTTGTGTCCTCTTCGGGCGAGAAGAAGCGCCCGATCCGAGGACGGATGCCGAGAGTATCGAAATAATTGCCGCTGACAACTTCCGCGAAGACGCGTTGCGATTCGGGCCCGGCGGACATCGTAAGCGCCGTGGGAGACGTGTATCCGGCGAGGCTGCCAAAGGAGCGGTTCTTTTCCCGGTAATCCTTGAGATTGAGGAACGAGATCGGGCGGAGATCAACGGGCTCCGAGGTTTTCTTGGCCGGTGCCGTGTTGACGGCGGCCAATTGCGAGGCGTGCTCAACGGGAAGGGGATTCAGAAGGAAAGTATTGACGATCGTGAAGACCGCTGTGTTTGCGCCAATGCCAAGCGCCAGAGTGAGGATGGCAACAGCGGCGAAACCTGGAGTCTTGCGCAGCATGCGCGCTGCATAGCGAAGGTCCTGCTTTAGATCCGTGACGAGATGACCTGAATTCACAAGTCCTTCTGGGATTGGATCCGGGGGAGACGTGCGCTCGGTGGCACGCAATCCCGCCAGGAGATCGCTCTGGATTAGGCTGGCGAGAACATCGCGATAGGCTTGCTCAGGTGTCGCTCCGTCTGTGACTATTTCTTCATACAAATTCTTGAGATGCTCTGAAAGCTCCTCAATGATTTCTTCTTCGCGGTCGGGAGGAAGATTCAATCCCGCCAATTGTTTTCTGATCTCGTGCTTCCACTCAGGCATGTTCCACTCCTGTGATTCGGCCAACTGCGCTGACGAATTCCCGCCAGCTTTGGCGCTGCTGAGCGAGAGTTTTTTGACCTTGCGTTGTCAGACGGTAATAACGCCGCCTTCTTTGATTGGGCTTTTCGACCCAGCGCCCGTGAATCAAGCCGCGATTCTCGAGCCGGTAGAGCAGCGGATATAGCGAGGCGATGTGAAAGCGAAGCCTGCCGCCCGAGCGGCCTTCGATGAGCTTCCCGATGTCGTAACCGTGGCGAGGCTGATCCTCGAGCAGGGAGAGAATCAGTAGCTCAGCGCTACCCTTCTTCCATTCCTGGTCCAGGGTCGTGCCCATATATGTCACTCCCACATATCACTACGCACAAGAGTGGCTGGAAATTTCGCAGGCGGGACTCTTTTTTTTGACTGGGGTTAGCGCCATTTAAAGATAGGAACCCCGGGAAACGGGCCGGAAGTCCGATTCTGGTCGGATGACGGGGAATCCGGAGGTAATGCCTCCAGATTGCTCCCGACAAACGCGCATGTCGTCAGTGCTTGACTTCTTGACGAGATGCCGACTTCACAGGACTAATCCCGCCGTCGAAGCCGGATGGTCAGCATTCCTCCAGGGCGATAAATGCTCGTCGCAGTCAGAGTGTGAGATTATCTTGGAGCATCTAGGGCTAATTGGGTTTGACACGCCTTAAGAGTATTTGGTTAACTGCCAGATCGCGGTGATCGAAAACGGAACCTTGCCGTGCATTCTCGTAGAAAATTTCTGACTCAAGCCGGAGTCCTGGCTGCGGGTACGATGGGCACGCCTGCTCTCGCGGCAGCTGAGAAGGCAACGGACTTTTCCGCCTCGGAGGTGGTGAGCCTGTGCGGCCAATGGTGGTTTCGGACTGATTCTGGAAGCGCTGGTGAGGAGCAGGGTTGGTACGGAACCAATGAGGCTATCAGTGGCTGGCACAAAGTGCGCGTGCCGCATACTTGGCAAGTTGATGCCGCCTTTTTTGACTTTCGAGGTGTCGCCTGGTACCGGCGAACCTTCGACATTCCGATTGAATGGCAAAACTCTGCTGTACGGATTGAATTTGAGGCCGTATTCCATACAGCCACAATTTGGATAAATGGAGAATTGGCTGGAAGGCATGCGCGCAAGGGTTACACGGCCTTCGTGCTCGATATCACTCACCTGCTCCGCTGGGGAAGTTCCAACACTATCGCGGCGCGCGTCGATAATGCATTCGATGAGCACATGGTTCCCAGAGGACACTCGAGTGACTGGGCGCACGATGGAGGTATCTACCGGCCGGTGCAACTGATCGTTACGGCGAAAGCTTTTGTGGAGCGCGTTGACGTGGAGGCCGTTCCCGATCTCTCCAGCGGAGACGGAAAGCTTGCCATCACCGCTTATCTGCAAAATACAAGTTCGAAGTCGTGGGCGGGACATGCCTCTTTTCGAATTGTCGATGGTGAGACTGGGCTGACAATGCTGACCAGTTCAGATAGCCCGAGTCTCTCCATGAAGAGCGGCGCAACTCAGACACCCAAATTTGAAGCCACGCTGCCCAAAGCGAAGTGGTGGCATTTCGATCATCCGAATCTTTATCGGCTTATTTTTTCAATCGCGGACGGACAAGAGACTCATCAACTCACAGTCACATTTGGGGTCCGGAAACTAGAGGCTAAAGGCAGCGGCTTTTATTTGAACGGCGAGCGCGTTCGGCTGATAGGTGTCGAGCGCATGGCGGGGAGCAATCCAGAATTTGGGATGGCAGAGCCTAGCCAGTGGGTCACACACGATCATGACGACTTGAAACACCTGAATTGCGTGTTTACGCGTGTCCATTGGCCTCAAGACAAAAGAGTTCTCGACTACTGCGACAGACACGGCATTCTGATGCAAAGCGAAATTCCGGCCTGGGGCTACGACACATTTGCTGGCATGGGGGCAGAACCCGATGCCGATATCCTGCAAAACGCGCTGGAGCAATTAAGAGAGATGATCGCGCGCGACCGGAACCACCCCTCAGTAGTGTTCTGGGGTCTTTGCAACGAGATTGGGGGGCAGAATCCTCCCGCACATCAATTTGCGAAACATATGCTGGAGGAGGCGAAGAGGCTGGATCCTAATCGGCTTTGTTCTTATGCTTCAAACTCCTTGGGCGAAACTCCGAAACATGACGCAGCTGGATTGATCGACTTCATCGAAACAAACGAATATTTCGGAAGCTGGTCTCCGGGATCTCCAAAAGCGGTGGCTAAACATTTGGATGACCTTCACGCCGCTTTTCCCGACAAGCCCGTGGTAATTTCAGAGTATGGATACTGCGCTTGTACTAAAGACCGCCCAGAAGGTGACGAGCACAGGATCGAAATTCTGCGATCCCACGATGCGGTTTTCCGCTCCAAGGATTTCGTGGCTGGCGCCATTTTCTTCTGCTACAACGACTACCGCACACATGTCGGTTATAGCGGCGTGGGCGCGCTGAAGCAAAATGTTCACGGCGTTGTGGATCTTTGCGGAGTGCAAAAAGCATCCTACGAGGTGCTGCGCCGGGAATCGAGTCCCGTCGAATCGTTAACTGTGGAAAACCACTTGAACGCATTCCAACTGCGGTTAAAAACCCGTCATGATTTTCCGACGTACACGCTTCGGGGCTATAAGCTCGGGGGAATTTTCTATGGCGAAGGCGACATCCCGGTAGAGCGACAAGAGGTAGAACTTCCTGAAATCGCATCTGGCAGCGAAACTATTGTCGAGCTCACATTTAGCCAATCCGATGTACCACTGCACGTCAAATTTGATCTTTTGCGACCCACTGGTTTTTCGGCCTATTCCTGGAATTGGAAACCTTAAGCCACGTTTCCAAGGCGTTGCGCGGTAGTGGCGGGGAACGAGCGGGATGGATGCTAACGGGATGCAGCAGGCGAGATTACAGATTGTTCGATTGTTCTCTAACTAAGCAGTCCGATGAAAATTGCCCAAATGCCCGTTTACACGACACCGGATTCTTGACAGGAAACATGACTTGGACCGGTTGGCAGAAACAGCACAAGGGCAGCTCGAGATGGCTGACGATGCGGAGAATTCTTGTCGGGGTTATCTGCTTTTTCTCTTGGCCGGTGCACGCCGCGCAGCGTGACAACTTCTCAGCCTGGTTCGTTGATTCGCTGGTGAAGGTCTTTCCTGACAGCCCGGCAGCAACATCAAAGCTCGAACTGGCGCTGGTGTCAGCCCGCAATGGTCACAGCAGTCTGCAGGTCGCGTTGCGGTCCGAATCACACCGAGTGGTGCGAGTGCGGGTCATTGCTCCGCGCCTGGGGAGTGCGACACTCAAGATCCAAGTTTACCGAGTGGGGATGGTCAAGGTGAACTCGCACCCTACCGACACGCCCTTGGACGAAGTGGTGCGTTCGGAAGTGGGTCCCTATCCCGATCCCTTGTTTCCACAAGAGAAGGAAATCTCTTTGGAGGCAGCCCGCACCGAGACATTATGGGTTTCCGTATTCTCGCCGGAGGACACGCGACCTGGCATTTATCGGGGTGTAGTCGAGATCGACGCCGGGAAGCAGAAGTTAAGTCTGCCGTTTCACGTAGAAGTCTTCCCTGCAACCGTGCCGAAAGAACAGAAGCTCTGGGTGACGAACTGGCTCTGGTTTGAACACGAACTGATGACAAAGCTCTATCCTCAATTGAAATCCGATCCGGATCGGTACTGGAGAGTATTGGAGAACATCGGGCGGACGATGGCAGAGTACAAACAAAACGTTGTGTTTGTTCCGGTGCGGACGCTGGCTAAAGCGCAACTGGCGGACGGCGCGGTCCAATATGATTTCGGCTTAGTCGACCGCTGGATTGAGATTTTTGACAAAGCTGGCATGGCGCGCATGATCGAAGGCGGCCATTTGAGCGGGCGACTCGGCGGTGGATATGACTCGCCTTATGTGATCCCAACGGACCTGGCCGAGAACGGCCAGATTGTAAGGAAGGAGCTGCCTGCAGGCGATCCGCTTGCAGAACAGAATCTCCGCCAGTTTTTGCGGCAACTTCGCAATCACTTGAAAGAGAAAGGCTGGCTTAGCCGTTATGTCCAGCACGTTCACGATGAGCCGCATGGAGCAGAGATGCCGATCTACCGGCGCTTCGTCCATATCGTCAGCGAGGAGCTTTTAGGAGTGCCGACGCTGGACGCAATAAGCCTGCACGAAGATATTTCTGCCCAGGAGGAGACCACAATCTGGGTGCCTAAACTCGGCACATTCGACGATCGGCTGGATGCGATCGCGACTCATAAGGCGCGTGGAGGCCAAAGTTGGTACTACATCTGCCTGGATCCACGCGGCAGATACCTCAATCGGTTTATCGACTTCCCGTCCCTCAAGGTGCGTCTGCTGCCCTGGGTCAACTATCGGTACGGGCTTACTGGCTACCTACACTGGGGCGGGAATTTCTGGACCGACCGGCCTTTCGAGAACGTTCAACCAGATTGGGGCGGAGGGTTCGTACTTCCCGCTGGTGATGACGCTGTCGTGTACCCCGACCCGGAACACGATAGCGTATTCCTATCGATGCGTCTCGAAGTGATGCGAGAAGGCATCGAGGATTACGAACTGCTAACGGAATCTGCTCGACGCGCGCTAGAACGCACCGACGCACTGGCTCGAGCGGTGATGCCTACATTCACCGATTACCTGCGGGATGTGAACCAGTTCCGAAAGTTCGAGCGCGAACTGCTTATGCTGGTTACGGAGGCCCAGAAGGAATGATGAAGAACTCACCTTTCCCTGCGGCCCAGCACTCAGCGCCGCGTTTACAGCTGCTGCCGATTTCAGTCAGGTAGACGTGGCGAGCGCTGCGTATTGCAGCTGCCGCCGCGCCTCAGGTGGGTCTGCCCGCTCCCAGGAGAAAGTCGATAGTTCGCTGGCGGAGAATGTCGCGTAAGAAGTGAGTCATAGGCCGTACCGGGACGTGCGGATTCCTTGCTACTTCTCCACTGGCGTGATGACGATACTGCGATAGGCTACGTGTCCTTTTTCACTTCCTTGAAGATAGATAGGGCCTGGCAGTGCTTCATGGCTGTCCAGGGCGCCACCCGTGAGGCCCGGGATTTCCTTGTTGTCGATGATAGTCTGACCGTTTTGGACGACGGTGACCCATCGTCCGACCAGAGTAATATCAAAGCTCTGCCATTCTCCCGGCTTGCGCGGCAGTTCCGGAGAAGCGGCCAAGAAGCCGTATACGCCACCCGTGTGGTGACTGGGCGGTTCCTCGATGGAGTCAGTTTCCACTTGGACTTCGTATCGGCCGCGCAAGTAGATGCCACTGTTGGAATTAGGGCCGCAATTGAATTCGACATGCAACTTGAAATCCTCGAATTTCGAATCATTGATCAGTTCAGGACCGTTTCCGGGGCTTATCAAGCTACCGTCTTCGACTTTCCACACGGTCGTACCTGGCCCGGCTATCTTCCATCCCCTCAAATCTCTTCCGTTGAACAAAGGAATTGGTTTCCCCCATTTCGGAGAACCTTTCCTTTCCAGAGCAGGCGCTCGTTGACCGGTCCATCGCCAGCTGGTTCCGTCTGGCCCTGTCGTAGTCCCCGAGAGCATCTTCCCGACGAGCGTTCCTTCGAAGGCCATATCGTCGGGACGTTCTTCCTCCTCTTTGGGAGAAACGAAAGTGAGGTGGCCATTCGAAAGCTCAACTTTGGGGAGCGGTCGCGCGTTTCCCCAACGGCTCACCATCCGGGCCTTTAATTGTCCATCTTCCTGGCGGAGCTCCAACCACGAGGGATATTCCCGGTCGCGTGCCTTCAACGTCAAATCCCAGCGGCCCAGGAAAGCATCGATGGAATCGGCTGAGGGAGAGGAAGAGCTTTTCTCGGATTTTCCGGCCTGTTTATACGCCTTTGCGGACAGCAACAAAATAGCCATCACAAGCACGAATACGATCCTCTGAAGTTTCATAGACTTATTGGATCCCTTCTCGCTGGAACATAGCACCGGCTTGCCAATCCATTGCGCATCCATTCCACTTCAATATCGAGCCTTGCCTATCTGCGGCTTAGGCGCTCATAGTCTGCGAAACGGAATCCCAATACACCGGGCTCTTCCGATAGTAAGACTCATTTGCCATGTGACACCCGAGCGTCGATCTCCTTGTCGTGGAGCAACTCTTTGTAGTGTCTCGTCGTCCGTATGGGCTTTCCGACAATTTCACGCCCCAGTTCGTGACGGCCATCCTAAAGATCACAAGCGGCGACGCACTCTACTCCGGGGAGTTGAATGGCAGTTGTCAGGAGTCCGGTGCCCTCCATGCCAACGCCGACAATTCCGAAGCGAACTCTGTCGCTGGCACGAGGCGATCGAGGCAAAGCGAGCAAAGGATCAGGCTCCAGCAAGATCCCTCCAGTGACGAGCGCCCAGATCCTTGCCCGGGGATGGATCCCCGCCATCTCGCGAAATGGTTTGAGTAAACTGTCCTCACTTAGTTCCATCAACAAGGCATCAGTGTCGTGCAGTTGTTTCTCGTGCTGATCGCTGGTCAGTGTTACGTCGCCATACCCGAGCTCGTCGAGCGGTTGTTGAATCGGAGGCTTTGCAAGCGAAGTTGGAAATCCCAGGTGACAGGCTACGGCTCCCGCGGTCGCGAGCGACGTTGAGTGCATAAATGTTCTTCGCGAAATATTGCGTGAGAAGGCCATGACCAGTTTTCTTATCGCTCCGAACGCCTGGTTTGTCCAGACAATTTCAGCAGGCCACGCTTGCAAGAAGCGGCGCGCTGCGTCTTGACGGTAGTAAGAAAGTGCCATCCAGGAGGTAAGATGCCGTTGTCGTTGATGAACGGTAAGGAGCTGACCATGGATCGGACTAGGCGCATTCGCAATTGGTGGATGTTGCGTGCCGTCCTGACATTATTTGCATTTCTCGGTTCCGCAGTGTGGAGTGTGGCGCAGAGGGAGCATCCACTTCCTGCTGAAGTGGAGAAGCGGGTCGAAGCGCTGCTCAGCAAGATGACGGTTGACGAGAAAATTACGCTGATCGGGGGCGTCAATGATTTTTACATTCGCGCTATTCCAAGACTCGGGCTACCGGCATTGCGCATGTCCGATGGTCCGCTTGGTGTCCACGACTACGGTGAGGCCACGGCCTACCCGGCGGGGATCGCGCTGGCTGCTTCCTGGGACACCGATCTGGCTCGGCGAGTGGGCGTTTCCATGGGCCAGGATGCACGAGCGCGCGGAGTTCACTTCATTCTTGCGCCCGGAATGAACATTTACCGCGCCCCCATGAACGGACGAAATTTCGAATACCTGGGTGAAGATCCCTACCTCGCGGCCCGGATGGCAGTTCCCCTCATTGAAGGGATTCAGTCCCAAGGTGTAATCGCTACCGCGAAGCATTTCGTGGCGAACAACATGGAATACGGACGCATGGACCACAGCTCTGACGTGGATGAGCGGACGCTCCGCGAGATTTACCTTCCTGCGTTTGAAGCTTCGGTGAAGGAGGCGAAGGTGGGAGCGCTGATGGACGCTTACAACCTTGTCAACGGGACGTTTATGACGCAAAACGGATATTTGAACAACACGATCGCAAAGGAAGAATGGGGTTTTGACGGAATCCTGATGTCCGACTGGGAAGCTACGCACGACGGTTTGACCGCAGCCAATAACGGGCTCGATCTCGAAATGCCCTCGCCCGCGTTCATGAACGCGCACAATTTGCTTCCCGCGATTCAGCGCGGGGAAGTGACCATGGCCACAATCGACGACAAAGTACGGCGTATCCTGCGAAAGTCGATTGAATTTGGTTTTTATGATCGAGAACAGGCGGATCCAAAAATTCCGTTGTACAGCCGGGAGGGAATGGAAGTCGCACTCGAAGAGGCGCGGAGTGGCATTGTTCTGTTGAAGAACGATAACCACCTGCTGCCACTCGACAAAAAGAAGGTCAAGACAATTGCCGTGCTCGGACCGGACGCCTATCCGGCAGTGGTCGGCGGCGGAGGAAGCTCGCTGACGAAGCCGTTTCATTCTGTCAGCTACCTGGAAGGTATCAGCAATTACGTCGGCAAAGATGTACGCGTGCTATACATGGCGGAATCTTTGCCTTTCGACGAGATAGTGCTCCGCACGCAATTCCAAACTTCTCCCGGTGGTCCACGCGGGTTGAAGGCTGAGTATTTCAACAACGACCACTTAGAAGGCGATCCGGCCCTCGCGCGCGCTGATGAGCGAATCGACTTCCATTGGGGAGCGGGCAGCTACGGCGATGGAGGACCGGTGGATCATTTCTCAGTGCGTTGGACGGGCTACTTTGTTCCCGAGGCGGAGGACGATTACAAGTTTTCCGTATCCGCGGATGACGGCGTCCGGCTCTACGTGGATGATATGCAGGTCATCGATGATTGGAAGACTCACGGGGAGACCCTGGATACGTACTCCGCGCATTTAGAAGCGGGCAAACCTCACAAAATACGCTTGGAGTATTTCGAGAGCACCGGGACGGCCACGGCAAGGTTTGGGATTGCCGCGGCCACCCAGCCCATCGGGGATGCAACAAAGGCGCTGGCAGCGAAAGCGGACGCCGTGATCCTCTGCATGGGATTCGATCCGAATACCGAAGGTGAGGGTAGTGACCGGACCTTTCGCCTCCCAGGTGGGCAGGATGCATTCATTGAACAGATGGCGCGCGTCAACAAGAACGTCGTTGTTGTACTGACGGCAGGTGGAAATGTTGACATGACGCGCTGGATTGATACTGTGCCGGCTCTCCTGCATGCCTGGTATCCGGGACAAGAGGGCGGCACGGCCCTGGCCCAAGTTGTGTTTGGAGCGTACAGCCCCTCCGGCAAGTTGCCGGCCTCTTTCGAACGCCGGTGGGAGGACAATCCCACCTTCAAAAGTTACTACGCACAAAAGGGTGACAAACACGTCGAATACTTGGAAGGGGTTTTTGTTGGATACCGGCACTTCGATCGCTCGACGGTAAAACCGCTTTTTCCGTTTGGCTACGGTCTTTCATACACGCATTTTGAATACGCCGATCTGAAAATTACACCTGAACCCGCCGGAGCGAAAGAATTGGTAAGTGTCTCCTTCAAGATCAAGAACGCTGGTCTGCGGGAAGGGGCGGAGGTTGCCGAGTTGTACGTCGGGGATTCGCACGCGAGCGTGCCTCGTCCTGCGAAGGAATTAAAGGGATTTGCGAAGGTGAATCTGCGACCAGGTGAAACGAAACAGATAACCCTCTTGCTTGACCGTCGCGCCTTTTCTTACTTCCATGTAAAGAAACGTGACTGGCACGCCGAACCTGGAGACTTTGCCATAATGATTGGCGGCTCTTCCGTCGACATTAAGTTGCGGGGGAACTTCAAGCTCGCCCAAGAAAACTAGCCGCAGCAAGCAGCCAATGATTCCCGTTGTGCCGCATGTCCACACTTCGGCACTGAAACACTTGACCAAAACGTGATTCAAGGCCGAACGCGTCGCCGGAGTGCCTTTGCGTTCGGCGAAGTCGTGGTTTCCCGAATGATTAGTTCCGGCGGCACGGCGAATTCTACAGGATAATCTTTGAACCCCTGGATCCGTTGCAGAAGGATGCGAGCGGCGGTTTCTCCCATATCGCGAAGCGGTTGCCTAATGGTGGTGAGGCGAGGATTGTTGTACGCCGCGATCTGAATATCATCGAAGCCGATCACGGAGACATCCTCGGGCACGCGCAAATTCGCATCCCGCAGCGCACGGATTGCGCCAATCGCTGCGATATCGTTAAACGAAACAATCGCGGTAAAAGCCCGGCGGTGTTGCAGCAATTCCTGAACGACGGGGTAGCCAAGCTCCGGCGAGGTCAGGTCTCGCTCCAACTGGATCGTCAGTTCCGGCCGAATTTCGATCCCAAGCTCCTTAGCCACCGCGACTAGACTTCGCCATCGATCGTCGGAGTCCGAGCTGAACGATTGTCCGCGCATGAAGGCGATGTGGCGATGCCCCAACTGGTACAGGTGCCGCAACGAGAGTTCGGCCGCCCGCCGGTGGTCAAGAACAACGTTGGTGACGCCGGGAATCTTCCGGTGCCCAGCCACGGCGACGACGGGAATCGGCAGTTCGTGATGGAGCGCAGTATCAATGGCAATGATGCCCTCCGCACCGCGCCCCACCAACAACCGCGGGTACTCCTCGATCATGTCTGCCTTGTGGCGGTGTTGGGCGCTGAAATAAAAGTAGCCTTCGCGCATGAGGTGATCGCCGATCCCGCTCATGACCAGGGTGTGATACCCGTCGCTCAATTCCGGGACGAGTACGCCGACCGTGAACGTGCGCTGTTTCCGGAGCGAACGCGCGAGCAAACTTGGTTGGTAGTTGAATTTCCGGGCCGCGGCCCGCACGCGCTCGCGGGTCTCGGCCGGGATGGAACGCCCAGGGACATTGTTGAGCACCACGGAAACCGTGGCAGGGCAGAGGCCGAGATGGTCCGCCAAAATCTTCAGGCTGACGGGTTTGTCGCCAGACGATTGATTTTTCTTCCGGGGAGCCACAGTTGACTCGGTGCCCTTGCCAGCGGGATCGCGCGATTTTCCCTTCACGGGCTGCATAAGCATAGCCTGAACAATGGATTACGGCCTAGCAAGCTCCCCCGGCCGGGTGACGGTAAGAACCAGGCAGCGGCCGGATCTGTACAGAGCCGTTCGTTCTCGTGTGAATCGTACTAAGACAAACGATTGTCTAAACCCTATCCAAAAATTTTATCCTTGACAACAATATCTTCACTGATGCCAAATGTCCGCAACAGTTAGGGGTGCTTGGGAGGGCTCATTGAGCCAAAGTCTGTCTTACATCGTTAAGGTTCGGCCATCGCTCTCGCCGATCACCTGAAGAAATCCCTCGCCACCCCGGGGTGCTTGTAGTTCGATTCGACTAGGCAGGAGGCAATACAATGCGCTCCGTATCTTTTTTGCAGCGATTTGTCGCAGTAGCGATTTTCGTGCTTGCTACCGCAGGCACAGCCTTATCTCAATCCGACCGTGGCGCCATCGCGGGCACGGTCGAAGATTCGACGGGCGGAATTGTTGCCAACGCCCAAGTCGTAGCAAAAGGCATTGGTACCTCTTCGGAATACACGGCGACAACCGGTCCGACGGGCGGGTACAGAATGCCAGAGGTAAAGGTTGGCATTTACAACGTCACAGTGTCGGCGACCGGATTCAAAGCAGAGCAAAAGACTGGCGTGCAAGTGCAGGTCAACACGGTTTCAACCCTGGATTTTGCACTGACGATTGGCGCCGTTAATGAAACGGTGACGACTATTGCGGATGCGCCGTCCATTCAGTCCGAAAGTTCGGATATCGGTACGGTCGTTGGGCGGAGGCAGATTGAAGACCTTCCTCTGGCACTTGCCGCAACAGGACAAAGCCACCTGCGCTCCGTGGAATCATTCGTATTTCTTGCTCCAGGCACAGCGGGTCCCGGCACAAACGATTCGTCCGGCATATTCGAATCCAAACTGAGCGGCGGACAAGAATTCAGTACGGAAGTGCTTTTAGACGGCGCGAGCATCGTGCACGCTGAGCTTGGTTCGACGTTCGATGAAAACGCCCCGTCCGTCGAAGCATTAAGCGAATTCAAGGTGACGACTTCGACGCTTCCGGCGGAATTTGGCCGCACCTCGGGAGGCGTCGAGAGTTTTACGACGAGGTCCGGCACCAACTTGTTTCACGGTACGGCTCTTGCGTTGTTCCACAACGACAAGTGGAATGCCAATTCGTGGACGAACAATTTCTTCCGCGACAAAAACGGAAACCCTACGCCCAAGCCGAGGGACCACCAAAAGGATTACGGAGGAAACCTTGGTGGACCAGTTTGGATTCCGAAGCTCTACAACGGCCGTGACAAGACCTTCTTTTTCTTTTCTTGGGAGCAGTATCGAAACAACCAGGGCTTGACTTCAACCACCACGATTCCCACGCCCGCCGAACTGACTGGAGACTTTTCGGCGTTGCTCGGGGCCGCCACCACGGTTCTAAATCCTTGTGACAATAACAATCCGATCTTAATTGGACAAATTTTCGATCCCTCAACGACACAAGTGGTCAACGGTGTTACCTGCCGTTCTCCGTTTCCGGGCAATAAGATCAATACTCCGTTGAGCGCGGTCGCGCAGAATGTGCTGAAATTCTTTACGGCCACACCAAACGTGGCGCCGACGCCCCAAAACCTGAATGGATTGACCAGCAATTTCGTTTTCAGTTCCATTATCCCGATTCTTGACACCACGATGACGTTTCGGATCGATCAAAATATCGGGTCAAAGAATAAACTCTTCTTTTCGTACAGCAGTCGCGATCAGGAACAAATCAACGGGTCGCCCTCCCTGCCAGCCCCGCTCGATCCCAATTTTTACAAGTCGCGTTTCTCCCACTACCTTCGTTTCGGTTGGGACGATGCCGTGAGTACGAGCTTGCTAAATCACCTCACGGTTGGCTTGAATCGCCTCTATGATCCCAGCCAGGGCATCAGCTTCACGGGGCAGGACTGGGAAGCAACCTTGGGCATTAAGGGTGCAAGCGGTGTGTATTTTCCCGTATTTTCGTTTAACGGCTCCCCGATTGTGGGCGGGTATCAAGGATTTGGTAGCGGCAGCGCTGATATCGCCATTCCTAACAGCTTAATTGTGGCCGACAATATTAGTTGGTTCAAGGGACGCCACGCGTTCAAGTTTGGATTTGAGTGGCGGGCATCGCAATTCTCCCGGTTCAATAATGCCAACACATCGCCGGCATTTTCATTTCAGAACTTCGAGACGGGTTTCACTCCCGGGGACCCTCATACGGGCGATCCTTTTGCCAGCTTCCTGCTTGGATTGCCGGATTCGGAGAGCGTGAGAGTGTCCTCCCAGATTCCCCGGTGGAATCAGAATTATTACGTAGGGTACATACAGGACGACTTCAAGTTCCGTAAGAATTTGACGCTGAATTTAGGGTTTCGATACGACGTAGATACTCCGCGGCACGAGGCGCACGGCGCTCAGTCCGTGCTCGATCTTACGACGCCGAATCCGGGAGCGGGGGGCGCATTGGGGGCGCTTATTTATGGCCCCAATGCCACTGGGGCCAAAACGTACTACAAGAATTTTGGCCCACGCCTTGGATTTGCTTATGCGCCGGAGAAATTGTTTGGCCGGTTCAGCAATACCGTGATCCGCGGCGGCTATGGTATTTACTATCAAGCATTGGGCTACGCTGACTTCGGAGATTCCCTGACCGCCGGGACGACCGCAAATCCGACATTCAGTTCTCCGAATCAATTTACATCAGTGCAATCTTTGGATACAGGATTCCCAAGCTTCACGCCGCCGACTAACGCCCAGGATCCCACGCTTCTGAATGGCCAGAGCGGTGCAGTCTACGTAGCCAAGGATTACGGGCGACCCGGCATGATTCAGAACTGGAGCCTCGAAGTTCAGCACCAGTTAGCGCCGGACCTGATTCTCAGCGTGGGGTATGTCGGCACGCGAGCTACGAGGCTCTTTTCGAGTCTTGCGCAGATTAATAGTGTCCAACCGAACTTTCTCTCGCTGGGCAATAAGCTAGCCGACTCGGTGGACAGCCCCGCTGGGCAGGCGACGCTGGCAACTCTCGGTGTGACGGTGCCTTCGTGGTTCGACCCGCTATACGCCAGTTCTGGCAACAACACGGTTGGACAGTTGTTGCGTCCGTTTCCGCAGTATCAGGGCATAAGCACCGATTGCTGTCGCGAGAACTTGGGACAGTCGTCGTACAACGCGTTGGAAGCCAAGCTCGAGCGGCGGTTCCGGAACGGTCTCAATGTGCTGGCTTCCTACACGTACTCAAAGCTGCTGACAGATTCCGATTCGACATTCCCGTTCTTCTCGTCGTTCAATACCAATGCCTTCGGCGCTCAGAACCCAAACAACCTGAAGGCCGAGAAACATCCCAGCTACCAAGACATACCGCACGCCTTCGTGCTGAGCTATTTGTACGAGCTCCCTGCAGGACCTGGGAAGAAATATCTGAATCACGGTCCAGCGAGTAAAATGCTGGGAGGCTGGCAAATTGCAGGTGTCCACCGTTATCAGGGTGGAACGCCAGTTGTTATTCAGACAGGCATAGAACACGCCTCCACGAACCCAAATAATTTGCGGCCAGACAGGATTGCCGGAATATCGTTGCTGAGCTCCAGTGCCTCGTCCTTCAATCCTTTTGGTGCCGATAGCAGCTGCCAACAAAATGCTCCCGGTGCCGCAGCCGGAACCTATACAGCCAACACTACGAATAACTTCTTCAATTGCGCTGCGTTTCTCAATCCGAATGCTGCTAGTTTTGTTGCACAGCGAGGTTTTGTGTTTGGGGATATGCCCTTATCGTTCGGCAATATCCGCAATCCTGGCTACGTCAACGAGGACTTTTCAATCATCAAACGAACTACGCTTTTTGAAACCCATACCCTCGTTTTCAAGCTGGATATTCCGAACGCGTTCAACCGCCACTCTTTCGGCCGAATAGATGGCAATATCACTAGCCCTACATTCGGGGTTCCCGGCGGAAACGGTCACAGCGTCTTGAATGCCCCGCGGCAAATCCAGTTGAGCCTGAGATATCAATTCTGAGGGTTCACTTCGATCCAATTGCAAAAAGCCTTCTGCTCACTCGTTGCGCAGGAGGCTTTTTGTTGGCTGTTGGCTTCGATTGTCCCACGTGATCGTTGTAAACTGATGCTTCGTTCGGCCACTGAAGAAACAAACTTCAATGGTTTCTTTGAGTAGAGGACCCATGCGTAAAATCAGAATTCGACGTCTATTCGCGGCCTTGACGTGGATGTTCTTGCACTTCGTAGGGGCGGTTATTGTTTTTGCCCAGAGTTCTCCCAGCGAGCCGGAATCGTTTCGGCAAGCATCCGAGGCGATGAGGAGAGGAGACCTGAAAGCGGCTGGCGCGGGTTTTGAGGCAGCCACAAAGGCGTCACCCAGCTTTGCGCCAGCGCATTTCAACCTGGGCTTGGTGAGGGAGGAACAGGGCCGATTTGAAGAAGCAATTGCGAGTTTGCGGAAAGTGCTGAGCTTGAAGCCGGGAATGCATGGAGCGAATCTCTTCCTGGGAATTGCGTACTACCGGACGAATCGTTTCGAACCGGCGATAGCCGCCGTCAAAAAGGAAACCTCGGCTTATCCGAAAGATGCGACCGCGTGGATGTGGCAAGGCGTGATTCAACTTGCGATGGACCGCCCAGAAGACGCGGCGGTGGCGCTCGACAAGGCGGCGAGTCTGGCGCCCGACAATGTGGACATTTTATATCATCGTGGACAGGCGCATCTGCTCGTCTCCAAGAACAGCTACGCAAAGATGTTCAAGACGGATCCGAAATCCTGGCGAGTGCATCAGGTACTTGCCCAAGCGAGCGCGCAGGCGGAGCGGCCGATGGATGCCATTGCAGAATACCAGGAAGCCATCAAGCTTGCGCCCACGCAGCCAGGCTTGCACGAGGAACTTGGATCGGAATACAGCAGCGCAGCAAAACCTCTGGAAGCGGAAGCCGCATTTCAGCGCGAATTGGAAATCGATCCGCACAATGTGCTTGCGCGCTATAAGCTTGGCGGACTGGCCATTGCGCAAGGCGAAGGCGCCAAAGCCAAGGAACTGATCGAGGCTGCGCTGCAACTAAAGCCCGGACTCCGCCACGCGGACTACAATCTTGGCCGCGCTGAAATGCTTCTTGGCAATGACGCCGCTGCCGCTCAGCATTTTGAACGCGCTACATCGGCTCAGGGCTCCGATCCGGAAGTCATCGAACAAGCCTGGTACCAGCTTGGCATCGCCTATCGCCACCTCCATCGCATGGCCGACGCGCAAAAGGCCATGGCCACATTCCAAAAGCTCAAGGAGGAAGAGGCAGAGAACTCGCAAAGAGTGCTGAAGCGATATGAAGCTCAGCAGAACCCCAATGCGGCCCAACCACCTCCTGCGCCAGAGAATCCTCAATGACAGGGCATTAAGGACACGAGTGAACCCGCTGCCAGAATTCGTGAGGAAGATTTTGCGCCCTACACCGTTGCTGTGCTTCCTGGCAGCATTAACCGTTTCCGCGCAACCGGAAAAGACCATAAAGGGCTCGCCAGCCTCTCGAGCTCAAGGCTCCGTTCATATCGACGTTGTGGAATCCTCGGAGGACTTGCAAGAGGCGCTGCGCGAGAAACCCGCGCTGCAGTTCTCGTCCTCCCAACCAAAGAATCTCACCATCCTGGTCGACGAGTCTCGCACTTACCAGCAAATCGACGGCTTTGGCGCCTCTCTCACGGATTCTTCCGCCTGGCTTCTCTCACAAAAACTCACGCCAGCTCAGCGAACGGCACTTCTCAAGCAGCTTTTCGACACAAAGCAGGGGATCGGCCTTGCCATTCTCCGCCAGCCCATGGGTTCCAGCGACTTTTCTCTCGCAGACTACAGCTATGACGATGTGCCGCTCGGGGAATCCGATCCTGAATTGAAGCACTTCACCATTGATCGTGATCGCCAATACATTCTTCCCGTTCTTCGCGAAGCACTCGCCGTCAATCCCAAGCTCAAAATCATCGCCAGCCCCTGGAGCCCTCCCGGATGGATGAAAACCTCCGGTTCCATGATTGGTGGCACGCTGTTGCCGTCGTCCTTCACGCCGCTTGCGGGCTATTTCGTGCGCTTCGTGCAATCTTACCAAGCCGCGGGCGTGCCCATCTTTGCCATTACGCCCCAGAACGAACCGCGCAACATTCCTGCTGACTATCCTGGCATGGGGATGACCGCTGAGGAACAAACCGTCTTCATCCGCGAACATCTCGGCCCCGCGTTTCGAGACGCCCGTCTCAAAACGAAGATCATGGCCTTCGATCACAACTGGGACTTGATCGACTTTCCCGAGAAAATCTTGAGCGATCCCAAAGCCACGGAATTCTCCGCAGGCACTGCCACACATTGCTACGGAGGCGGCCCGGAAGCTCAGACCAAACTCCACGATCATTTCCCCGCCAAAGGCATCTGGCTCACGGAATGTTCCGGCGGCGAATGGCAAAAAGGCAACTTGCTCGTGGCTCAGGCGGATCTCATTATCGAAACTACGCGCAATTGGGGGCAGAGCGTCGTTCTCTGGAACCTCGCTCTCGATCAAAATCACGCGCCGCATTTGGGCGGTTGCACAGACTGCCGCGGCGTAGTTACCATCGACCACTCGAAATCACCAACGACGATCACGCCCACGGTGGACTTTACCGCTCTGGCCCACGCCAGCAAATTTGTTGCGCCGGGTGCTCTTCGTATCGATTCCATCTCCTCTGAGGAATCGCCGCTCAAACACGTTGCCTTCCGTAATTCAGATGGCTCGATTGTTTTGCATTCACTGCGATTTGGGGGTTGCAGCACGGCTCTGGAGTTCCGCTGTTCGATCGAATTCCGCCTTGGCGCGGTCCAGGGCTTTCATCTCTTTGTACAACTTTCCCAATTGATAGTGCGCGACCGGATCATCCGGCGCGAGTTGCACCGCCTTTTCCAAATCGCGTTGCGCCTCTGTTAGCTTTCCCAGCCGCAAGTATGCCGTGCCCAACTTCGAGCGGCAAATCGCATCCGCCGGCGCGAGAGCGACCGCTTTTTGGAGCAGCGGAATCGCTTCGCCCACCTGCGATTGTTCCATCAGCAAACTTCCCAAGTTTAGGTATGGTTGCTCGCTCGGACGCACGCTTTGCTCCTGCCATTGGATTGCCTTGCGATACGCATCCATCGCCGCATCAGGCAGCGCTTCGGATTCCAGAATCAATCCCAAATTGTTTTCCGCTTTTGCGTCACGCGGATCCAGCGCCAGAACCGTTAAGAATGCTTTGCGTGCCTCGGGGACACGGGATTTCGTGTAATACGCGCGCCCCAGAAAATACCAGGCTTCCTTATTTTTCGGCACAGCCTCTACAGCTTTCTCCAGCCACTTGATCGCGTCAGGATAATCATTCAACAAAACATAGTTCAGTCCAACGATCTTCAAATCATCCCCGGCCGGTGTCCGATGTTGCGCTGCTTTTGTATACGTCTCCAGCGACTCTGTGGCTTTGCCCTCCCGGTGCAATACATAGGCAAGCAAATACAGCGCGTCACCGGAAGTAGCATGCGCCAGAAGATAACGCCGCACCGCGCCCTCTGCCGCCGTGAATTGCTCTAGATGAATGTAAGCCTTGCTTTCGTACAGTAAGGCATCGGTCGCGCCGGGGGCGGCTTCTTCGGCCCGAGCGAAAAGCCCCGCTGCCGAACTGAAATTCCCCTTCCTGAATTCGCTCAACCCAAGCGCCAAATCGTCGGATGTTTGCGCAGAGCTAGCAATAGCGCAAACGCACGCGACAAGAAATGAGACCAATAGGCGCATCCTGACCACAACAGTGCCTCCCCTCCTTCTCCTACCAGCGCGCGGATCCGCTTGGTTCATCGATTTGCAGAATCTGATTCGCACGGACATCTTTCAATGTTTGCACAACCCCGCTCGGCCAACGCACCTGAATCTGCTGCACCACTTCGTTCTTCCCGAGCCCAAAGTGCACACGCTTGTCGCTTGCCGAAAGGTAGCTACTCGTCGTCGTAACTGTCGCAAATTGTGCTCCGCTTGCAGTCACCGCCTTCACTTCAGCGCCAATTCCATCTCGATTGCTTTGGTGGCCCGCTAGTTTCAACAAAATCCAGTGATTCTCCGTGGGTGTCTCGTTATGAAGCACGTACGCCGGCCCTTCATTCGTATTCACAACCGCGTCCACGCTCCCGTCGTTGTCCAAATCTCCGGTCGCCATTCCTCGCGCCACCCACAGCTTCTGAAATATCGCCCCAGACTCAGCGGACACGTCGACAAAACCCTTACCTGTATTTCGCGCCAGCAAGATAGGCTCACGGTATCGCAGATTCGGGTGCGTCAGCTCCACGGTGTCTAAATCGTGCCCCTGCGCAATCAACAGGTCTTTCCACCCGTCATTATCGTAGTCGAGGAAACGAACACCCCATCCCGAATGCGCCAGCGTCATCTTACTGATCCCCGCAGTCGTGCTC
>WNFO01001971.1_pt1 | contig 21988 bp, 29 predicted proteins | sample 5400251 | NCBI WGS metagenome assembly WNFO01 (sample SAMN13153354, study PRJNA577476) | soil metagenome | isolation source: 100 cm saprolite under Madrone tree | place: USA:California | collected 2016-06-14
AATTACAGAGTTAGACGGTACAGGCCTACTTCACGGGAATGTGACTATTGAAACACTTCACGACGACGTCCTCCTAGCAATATTCGCTTCCTGTGAGGATCCGAATGACGAGATAGATGCGTGGCACACCCTGGTGCATGTGTGCCAGAGATGGCGATGCCTCGTATTTGCATCGCCAGGTCACCTGAATTTGCAACTTCAATGCACAATCGAAACACCCGTGAAGGAGATGCTGGATATTTGGCCACCGTTGCCCATTGTCATAACAGACGTGTCGGATTCAATGTCGGGCGTGGATAACATCATTGCTGCGCTTGAGCAGCATGATCGTGTGCGTGAAATTAGACTAGACGATATCCCAGGTTGGAAAATGGACACGTTCGTCCCCGCAATGCTGGAGCCATTCCCTGTGCTGGAAAGTATTATCCTCGGGGCATCTGATCATGACAGCGAGATGGCGGTTATTCCCGATTCATTCTTGGATGGATCTGCCCCACAGCTGCAGTGGCTCACCTTGTGTGCCATCCCATTTCCCACATTGCCGAGTTTCCTTTCGTCCACAAAGAACCTTGTCGAACTTGAACTTTCGAGTATTCCTCGATCCGGATACATTTCACCTGAGGTAATGGTCACTTGCCTCTCCGCCATGCCCAGGCTCCGATCTTTTCGCCTTGATTTTCACTCCTCCCGATCTTTCCCCAATGATGAAAGCCGACCTCGCCCCCTGCTGGCGCGCTCTACTCTCCCTGCTCTCTGCGATATGTTTTTTACAGGTGTTTGCGAGTATTTTGAAGAATTCATAGCCCGGATCGACGTCCCAGTGATCCGCCGCCTCGAAATAACATTCTTCCATCGATACTTCTATCACTTTTCGGAGCTTTCCCGGTTCATTGATCATGCAGCAATATTCAAATCGCCAACTGATGCATGTATACGCCTATTATCTGGCGTCGCGGATGTCACACTTAGCCCCCTATCGGAAACATACAGAGATGTGACGTTGACGTTGGGAATCTCGTGCAACGAGTTAGACCAACAGCTTCGGTATATAACACAGCTTTGCAGCTCCACCTTGCTCCCCTTCCGCAAGGCGAAAATGCTCGAGATTTTCAATGTGTATGAAATGCACAAACCACATTGGGAACACCCCACGGAAGACCTCCGATGGTTAGATATTCTACAACCATTTTCTACTGTGGAGCGTTTGTACATAGCCAAAAGTATCCTGACACCTGTCACGTACACGCTGAATATGGTCGCCAAGAGAAGAATAACAGAAGTTTTACCCGCGATTCAAGAACTTTCTATTGGGGAGCAGTTTCCATTGGGATCTGTCCTGAGGGCTATCGAGAAGTTCGCCACTACGCGACGGCTCTTCACTCGCCTTGATGGCCCAAACCGTTGGGTAGCTAGTTAGCATATGCTGATGCTCACGACCGAGGAATGTTCTCTCCTCCCCATCATTAACATTTGGCATCATCTACTTACTTTCACACTTGTTTTTGGACTAGTAGACCCATCGCACTACTCTTTGCTCTACTATCGTGATACCGTCTCTCTTTAGTCGACATATTGAATCCAGCACGAACCGTAGTACTTAGTGTATCAGGACAATTGACCTTTATGATGGTGCAAAATACGATATTGTGTCATGTTGGATGACAAGCGATTTGACGATTAAATTTGGAATTTCGGTGGAGCAATCGGCGGTTTTTAGTCCATACGCCCAAATTGCTCGCTACCTGGACCTACAGGGTACCTAGTCACCAATACCGACACTAGTACGCGTCATGCATCATGCATCATGCGTCATGCTTACTTACGTCGCCTACGGTAGATTATACTATATGTGGTGGTACGAAAAGCGAGAGGTGGAGATGATGTCGGAACATCAACTTCGAGTTGGTGACTCCCCCCGGTCTTTGTATGGACTTCCACCGCACAGCCTTGGTGGTTTCCTCCGAGCCAGAGTCGGTCCTTGTAGTATCTTCCTCGACTTTCCCGTCATGTCGTGTCTTCCTTCAACTTGGCCCTAGCAGTGTCCTCGTCTAGATATTGGTCACCGACCAGATGGACGCTGTGGAGTCCGAGTCTCATGATAGTACGTGAATTGAATAGCGTCGTTAGATTCATTTCAGTAATATTGATTGCGCTAGCTCTACCAGCCCTTGCGGGAGGTGCCGCATCATGATCACGTCCGTCTTTAAGCCTGAGGATGTTCAGCCAACCGACCTCTGATCTTGTTCACAGGCACAAGTACTAGATATACCAGAAAGGCATTTGCAATTGGCCTATGCCTCTTGTGCCAGTGCGCGGACGCAGGGTACCTGTCACAAGACACCTCATAGACGAGCGCGGCATTTTGGGCCGTACTAACGCCGGGAGAAACGCTCAGGCCACATGTAGAAAAGCCGTCGACTTCTGCAATGGACCATCCTGCAGTATATCATATGCTGGAACCTATGCTGAAAATCTCAATGATCGGCCGCAACGGGTCACCGGATCACCGTTTGACATGATAGAATTTGCCTTCCTTTACCGAGAAGACCGGCTTGCGTACTATAGTGCCAACAAACACGTCTCTACAAGCCTTGGAATATTCACAAGCATATTGACGCTTGGATCACCCCCATTCTGGATCTAGTCCTGACTTTATCTCCGTTGCCCTTTCGAACATCAGCAGTGATATGCTCGTCCCATGTGACTCTCACCTGAGGATTTGCAGTTGGATGTTTTCGTGTTGGGAGTTGTCGAATTTCGGATTGTGCTCGCGAAGGTATGGTATGGCTGCTTCCAGATATCGGTCACCACACCATACTTGGGCAGGTGGAAACAGTGCAGTCGCATACGCGAATAGGGTTGTTTGGCTAGTCGAGTCAACGGCCGGGAACTGCCGGATGGCTGGATCACTTCTGACCGTGGCACGATCATGTGACCTTGCCCCTCTTCCTCGCGCACGTCCGAGTCGGGCTTTCTCTTCTCGCAATCTAGCATCAACTAACAATTCATCTACCAGAATCTCTTCGATGCCACATTCTGAGGACTCAAATAGTACAAGGGAGGTTACTGCACCACAATTGTTGGTCGCAAGCAGACAATGTGAGTGTTAATTCCCTGACGCTCTTGTAACAATTACAGAGTTATACGATACAGGTGTACTTCACGGGAATGTGACTTTTGAATCACTTCCAAACGATGTCCTTCTAGCAATATTCAACTTCTATCTGGCTCTGCTTCACGTGGCATTTGCGTCGCGCACCAGGTGGCACACCCTGGTGCATGTATGCCAGAGATGGCGATACCTCGTATTTGCATCGCCAGGTCACCTGAATTTGCGACTTCACTGCACAATCGAAACACCCGTGAAGGAGATGCTGGATATTTGGCCGCCGTTGCCCATTGTCATAACAGACAGGTCGGATTCGATGTCGGGCGTGGATAACATCATTACTGCGCTTAAACAGCATGACCGTGTGCGTCAAATTATACTAGACGTTATTCCAGGTTGGAAAATGGACACGTTCGTCCCCGCAATGCTGGAGCCATTCCCTGTGCTGGAAACTATTACCCTTGCGGCATCTGAACATGATAGTGCGATGGCGGTTGTTCCTGATTCGTTCTTGGGTGGATCTGCCCCACAGCTGCAATGGCTCTCCTTGTGTGACGTCTCATTTCCCGCATTGCCAAATTTCCTTTCGTCCACGAAGAACCTTGTCGACCTTGAACTTTCGGGCATTCCTCGATCCGGATACATTTCACCTGAGGTAATGGTCACTTTCCTCTCCGCCATGCCCAGGCTCGAAGCATTTCTCTTTCGATTCCATTCCCCCCAATCTTTCCCCAACGATGAAAGCCACCATCACCCTCCGTTGGCGCGCTCTACTCTCCCTGCTCTCAGTGAGCTGGCTTTTGATGGTGTTTGGGAGTATTTTGAAGAGTTCATAGCCCGGATCGACGTCCCAGTGATCCGCATCCTCGAAATAACATTCTTCCATCGATATTTCTATGACTTTTTGCAACTTTCCCAGTTCCTTGATCATTTAGAAATATTCAAATCACAAACTCATGCACATATGGACCTATTTCATGGCGGCGCGAAAGTCTCACTCCCTTTATCGGGAACATACCCAGATCCGAACTTGTCGTTGGGAATCTCATGCATCGAGTTAGACCTGCAGCTTCGGTATTTGGCACAGGTCTGCAGCTCCTCCTTGCTACCCTTCCACAAGGTGAAAATACTCGAGATTTCCAGTACGTATGAAATGTGGCAATCAGATCGGGATGACCTCCGATGGTTGGATATTCTACAACCATTTTCTGACGTGGAGCGTCTGTACATAGCTGAGAATATCCTGACACCTGTCACATACACGCTGAAAATGGCCGCCGAGAGAAGAATAACGGAAGTTCTACCCGCGATTCAAGAACTTTCTGTTGGGGAGCATTTGCCATCGGGATCTGTCCTGAGGGCTATTGAGAATTTTGCCACCTCGCGACGGCTCTTCACTCGCCTCGATGGCCCAAACCGTTGGGTAGCTAGTTAGCATATGGGATGCTCACGACCGAGGAATGTTCCCTTCTTCCCATGATTAACATTTGGCCTCATCTACGTACTTTCGCACTTGTTTTTGAACTAGTAGACCCATCACACTACGCTTCGCTCCATCATCGTGAATCCAGCGTGAACTGTAGACTTAGTGTATCAGGATAATTGACCTTCATGATGGTGCAAAATACGATATCATCTCATGTTGGATGAAAGGCGGTTTGAGGATTAAATTTAGAATTTCGGAATTTTGGTAGAGCCATCGGCAGTTTTCAGCCCATACGCCCAAATTGCTCACTACCTGGACCGATAGGGTTTCTAGTTACAGATACGGATACTAGCACGCGTTATGGGTCATGCTTACTTACGTGACCTACGGTAGATTTATGCTATACGTGATGGTCGTGTGTTTGCAGATCGTATGGGTGGATTGTCCTGCATATAAAGAAAAACGAGAGGTGAGATGATGATGTCGGGACGGACATCAACTCTACTACTTGACCTTCAAGTTGGTGTCTTCCCCCCAGTCACGGTCTTTGTACTGACTTCCACGGCCTTGGTGGTTTCCTCTGACTTGGAGTCGGTCCTTGTAGACCGTAGTATCTTCCTCGACCTTCCCTTCATGTCTTCCTTGGCTTTACTAGTGTCTTCGTCTAGATATCGGTCACCGGACAGATGGACGGCGATGTGGAGTCCGAGTCGCACGATAGTACGCGAATTGAATGGCGTCGTTAGAATCATTTCAGTAATATTGACTACGCTAGCTCTACTAGCCCTTGCGGGAGGCGCCGCATCCTCCGATTTCATTCGGGCACAAGTATTAGATGTGCCAGAAAGGCACTTACAATCGGCCTATGCCTCTTGGATACGAACAGCCAGTGCACGGACGCAGTGTACCTGTCACAGGACATTTTAGAGACGAGTGCGGCATTTGGGCAGTACTAGCGCCGGGAGAAATGCTCAGGCCACAGGTAGAGAACGCTGTCGACTTCTGCGATGAACCATCCTACAGTATATCATATGCTGGAGTCTTTGATGAAGATCTCAATGATCGGCCATTGCAACAGGTCACCGGTCACCTGTCACCGTTTGAACGATAGATGCTGATTTGGCTTCTTTACCAAGAAGACCGGCTTGCGTACTATAGTGCCTGCAAATACATCACTACAAGCCCTGGAATATTCGCAAGCATATTGACGCTCGGATAACCCCATTCCGGATCTAGTCCTTTACTTTATCTCCGTTGCCCTTTCGAACATCAGCAGTGATATTCGAGGAAGGGCCGAGGGTATGTGACTCTCACCTGAGGATTTGCAGTTGGATGTTTTCGTGTTGGGAGTCGTCGAATTCCGAATTGTTGTTTGCGAAGTATGGTACGGACTGCTTCTAGATATCGATCACCACATCATACTTGGGCAGATAGAAGCAGTACTGTCGCATACGCGAATAGCGTCGTTGGAATCATTGGCCGTCTGACAGTTCCGGCAACTCACCTCATGTGTTTGGCCATTCGAGGTTGGCCGGGAACTACGTACCGGAGGATGGCCGCGGTGGCACGATCATGTGATCGTGAACTCGCCTGGCTTCCTCGCGCACGCGTCTGACTTTTTTTTGAATCCAGATTTATATCCCGCGCACGTCTGAGTCGCACAGCAAGTACGAATAGGCCTTCTCTTCTCGCAATCGAGCATCAACTAACAATTCATCTCCCAGAATCTCTTCGATGCCACCTTCTGAGGACTCAAATAGTGCAAGGGAGGCTACTGCACCACAGTCGTTGGTCGAAAGCAGACAATGTGAGCATTAATGCCCTGACGCCCTTGTAACAATTACAGAGTTAGACGATACAGGCCTACTTCACGGGAAGGTGACCATTGAAACACTCCACGACGACGTCCTCCTAGCAATATTTGGCAAGATAAATGCGTGGCTCACCCTGGTACATGTGTGCCAGAGATGGCGATACCTCGTATTTGCATCGCCAGGTCACCTGAACTTGCAACTTCAATGCACAATTGAAACACCCGTGAAGGAGATGCTGGATATTTGGCCACCGTTGCCCATTGTCATAACAGACGAGTCGGATTCGATGTCGGGCGTGGATAACATCATTGCCGCGCTTGAGCAGCATGATCGTGTGCGTCAAATTAGACTAGACGATATTCCAGGTTGGAAAATGGACACGTTCGTCCCCGCAATGCTGGAGCCATTCCCTGTGCTGGAAGGTATTGTCTTCGCGGCATTTGATCATGATAGCGCGATGGCGGTTATTCCCGATTCATTCTTGGGTGGATCTGCCCCACAGCTGCAATGGCTCACCTTGCATGCCATCCCATTTCCCACATTGCCGAATTTCCTTTCGTCCACAAAGAACCTTGTCAACCTTGAACTTTCAGGCATTCCTCGATCCGGATACATTTCACCCGAGGTAATGGTTGCTTGCCTCTCCGCCATGCCCAAGCTCCGATCTCTTCGTTTTCAATTCCACTCCTCCCGATCTTTCCCCAACGATGAAAGCCGACCTCACCCCCCGCTGGCGCGCTCTACTCTCCCTGCTCTCTGCGAGCTAATTTTTGAAGGTGTTTGCGAGTATTTTGAAGAATTCATAGCCCGGATCGACGTCCCAGTGATCCGCAGCCTCGAGATAGCATTCTTCCATCGATACTTCTATCACTTTTCGGAGCTTTCCAAGTTCATTGATCATGCAGCAATATTCAAATCGCCAACTAATGCATATATACACCTATTTAATGGCGGCGCGGATGTCACACTTGTCCCCCTATCGGGAACATACAGAGATGTGACGTTGACGTTGGAAATCTCATGCAGCGAGTTAGACCAACAGCTTCGGTATCTAACACAGCTTTGCAGCTCCACCTTGCCCCCCTTCCACAAGGTGAAAACGCTCGGGATTTTCTGTGTGTATGAAATGCAGAAACCACATTGGGAACACCCCACGGAAGACCTCCGATGGTTGGATATCCTACAACCATTTTCTACTGTGGAGCGTTTGTACATAGCCAAAAGTATCCTGACACCTGTCACGTACACGCTGAATATGGTCGCCAAGAGAAGAATAACGGAAGTTTTACCCGCGATTCAAGAACTTTCTATTGGAAAGCATTTGCCATCGGGATCTGTCCTGAGGGCTATTGAGAAGTTTGCCACCTCGCGACGGCTCTTCACTCGCCTCGATGGCCCAAACCGTTGGGTAGCTAGTTAGCATATGGGATGCTCACGACCGAAGAGTGTTCTCTTCCCATTTAACATTTGACCCCATCTACTTACTTTCACTCTTGTTTTTGGACTAGTAGCCCCATCATACTATGCTTCGTTCTATCATCGTGATGTCTCTCTTTAGTCGACATATTGAATCCAGCATGAACGGTAGTACTCCGTGTATCAGGACACTTGACCTTCATGATGGTGCAAAATACGATATCGTTTCATGTTGTAATGGAAAGCGATTTGACGATTATATTTGGAATTTCGGTGGAGCAATGGGCGGTGTTTAGCCCATACTATCATGTCACGCGCAATTGAATTTGCACCTAGAAGTTGAATTCCATTTCTCTTGAGTCTGAATCATTGCACATCGGTTTCGGAACCTCTGGGATGTATTCAATGATGTCTCTAGTATATACATGTAAATTATTGGAGGTGTGCAAAGTCAGGAATATATGGAAAAATAGTTACTGAGATCAAAGGTCATTAATTTCTGTTGAAATCTGAGCTTATAAGTCCAAAATTTCACCGAAACTCAGTAGCCATTTTTCCATATATTCCTGACACTGCACACCTCTGATAATTTACATGTACATACTAGAGACATCATTGAATATACCCCGGAGGTTCCAAAACCGATGTGTGATGATTCAGACTCAAGAGAAATGGAATTCAACTTCTAGGTGCAAATTCAATTGCGCGAGACATGATAGTACTGTACTACGCCCAAATTGCTCGCTACCTGGACCTAGCGTGGCTAGTCACCGATACCGATACTGTACCAGTACGCGAATTGAATAGCGTCAATAGCGTCGTTAGAATCATTACAGTAATATTGACCGCGCTGGCTCTACTGGTACTAGCCTTTACTGGAGGTGCCGCATCATGATGACTGTCGTCTTTAAGCGTGAGAATGTTCAGCCAACCGACAAGCCAACGGCTTCCGATTTCGTTCACAGGGACGAGTATTAAATATGCTAGAAAGGCACTTTCAATTGACCTATGCCTCTTGGATACGAGTTGCCAGTGCGCGGACGCAGTGTACCTGTCACAAGACGCTTTATAGACGAGTGCGGCATTTTGGACAGTACCAGCGCCGGGAGAAACGCTTCAGGCAACATGTAGAGAACCTTGTCGACTTCTGCAATGAACCCTACATCATATGCTGGAGCCTATGCTGAAAATCTCAATGACCGGCCATTGCAATAGGTCACCCGTCACCGTTTGACATGGTAGATGCTAACTTGGCTTTCTTTACCAAGAGGACTGACTTGCGTACTAATGGTGCCTGCAAATACAATTACGTATCGAAAATCTTGTTCATCTGACGAAACGGGCCACCACCATTTTCTGACCCGAGGGGGAAGGGTTGACAAAAGTGGGGCTTTAAATGTCAGCCAATGTTAATTTAGATGCGAATGTCGGACGAAGCGGATGTCAGAACATGTGCAAGGGGCATGTGCAAGGGGAAGGTGGTTGATGTTTATACGATTCATCGATTACCTTTTCGTGCGGTAGCGAAGAAAATCGATCCCACGGCCACGCATGAAAGACCATAGAAGTCTGCAGCAAAGTTCTAGCGAGAGTCCATCAGGCGAGGCTCACAGAATGAGATCGATTGAAGCAGAGGAGCAAGGAAAAAGCATGTACCCCGGGAATAGCCTGAGGTCACAGTGGTGATACCTCGGATATGTTTACGTTTTGGAGATTTAGCCGAGTTGGAAATGAAGTCCATATTCTGTACATCCCCTTGTAAGTTAGGCTCTGCAAGTGACTGTTAGCGATGGCAAAAAAGACTCTATTCCGTAAGACACTTGTATGATGGAAGCGGACCCACTCAGACCGGCGAGTAAACCTATTCCCGTCTATCGAAATTATCTGTGACATGTTGACGTCTCGAGGCATTGCCTCCATTCAGCCCCCTCTGCCCTAATATTGTTGCGGCTGAGTTCTTTCGTCTGGGGCCTTGCACGGAGAGTGAAATGACACGCTGAAGGGCAGGTATCATGTCAGACGGGTGTGCCAAGATTCGGCGTAGCTTTTTGGGGCGCTGAGTTTACTGTTACGCAGAACGCGAGGGAGTTGCGGGTTTGAGGTAACTTACTGAAATGACACCAAGTGTCGTCGCTAGTGAGGGCATGTTCCATCCGGAAACAGATCGCCGTCCCGCCACGCCCTGGGCATGATCCGGCGAGGCGCACTGACACCTCCGGCGCAGCCTTTGGACGGACTGTGTGACACGGCCACTGGCAGGGTTTTACAGGAATGTCACGCCAGAGAAAAGGAATGTACCCGCACGACTTTGGCTTGTAACTTGAATGAAGTCTATCAAGTAATGGCAATGAGACCTATTTCTATTGTGTAGCTGATGCACAAATGTGGGCATGGTGGGAAGAAGCGCATTGGGAGGCACGGGGGAAGGCGCGGAGGAAGGCACGTTGGCCCGGGGGAACTCGGACGTGTTGCCGAAAAAGGGCTTCCCTGGTGGTGTCACAATATTGCTTGTTTTCACTTCATCACCCCGATTACGGGTAGCTTGAATATACAATTCGACAACAGCTCATAACCGGATAACTGTTTCACTATTTGCTACGGAAGAAGTAAGGCTTGGGCTACATGATACTTCAAATGACAGACAACTTCAGCTTCTTCTGCTTCTACCAGCTTGCTACATGACTACATGATTTCCGACCGACATAGAGGACAGGTCGGAGAATGACTTGTTTTAGTCCACTGAAAAATATATATTTGAGCCCAAGCGCTATGACAATTCTCGATAAGGCATACCTTGTACAGACACGACGAATGGAATAGATTCTTGCACGTTTTGCATGGCTTCCGGGGGAGAGAGCCATCGGAAACACTAATAATACTTGGATGAATGTCAGCTCTCTTGCCCTCACAAAACCACAGCGACAATGCAACAAACTTACGAGTAGCAAATCGGGCACTCAGTCTGACCCTCAAAGTGTAAGGTGACGTTTTTCTTGAAAAGGCTGATCGCATCGACGATGCGCCCATTCTTACGGACGTTGTAAGTAATGACGGACGACACAATTCATGCCATCATAAGTACACATACCTGAGACCAAACGATTTGCTGTATACCCAAGAGCCAGCCTCGCCAACGACCCTCCGAGACCCCGATTCTTTTCGAGTCCTTGACGGTGACCCGTTGCAGAGGCCAGTCATTCGGAATTTTCAGCGTAATCTCCAGTTGGTGTTCGTCGACGTTGTACCCTGCGGTAACCTCGTTGACAGCGCTCGCCACTTTGACCGTGAGATTTTCAGCGCTGAGTTCTTCGAGGCTCTCTGGACTCTTGATGCGGCTAAGCTCGGTGTTGATTATGACAGGGGAGAAGTGCGTAGCAGTATAGTTTGTGACCGACGAGAATAGGTTTTTGTCCTTGCAACCTTCTAGCCACGAACGTACAAGCGAAGGTATGGTTAAGAGAGCTCGATAATAGACGTGTGCAGCGAGAAGGCGGACGCTCAAAGGATTGTCCGGGTCATATACTAATGAAACTCTGAGTTTAAGCTCGGTAAAATAGATGACATCTTACGTTCAATGTAGAATTGGTCTATCGACCATACATCCAGCTTGACTGGCTTATCAACGCCTCCATAAAGATGGAGTAAATTAAAGACAAGGGGGATAAGATGTGTGGTGACCAATCCAAGTTCCTGTAAGTGTTCCGAATATCCAGACTTAACCTTCATAGACTGCGGAAATGGCTCGAATTGTTGACGCAAAGACGGAGGTCAACGCAGGTACTCACAGCATTCGTATACAGATCCAGGACAATCATCCAGCCAAGCAAGGACCCGAACGTTCTCTGTAATGGGATTGATGGAGATCAACTAATGAGAGCTTCCACGACTTACCGAGCTTGCATCTTCCTCAACATCGACGATATCAAGGGATTGCTGAAGCAACGACACGAACTCCCAGGGCAGCAGAGACTTGACAACAGACTCTGTGTCTAAACCCGCTTCGATCACAAGGTGCTCAGTACGTTTGCGGGCCGCCTCCTGTAACAGCTCATAAGCCATTTGTTGCACGCTCGTAGATGGATCAAATAAGAGATAAGACATCTTGATTGTCCCCAGCGGAATGGTCAGCGTGAAAGGTGTCTGAACGTGTGAAAATACTCGCCTTGGACAAAGTGGTGTGATCCACCAACGACGGGGGTAGCTTCTGCATGATAGATAGGGCTGCCTCGCGACATACAGCTCGTGGGGTTGATGCGGGCGCAGACTCTAAAACGGGTGTGAGGTGGAGACAGTAAGGATCAACGAACACCATACTCGGTTCCGACGCAACGATATCTCGTAAAAGACTAAGCACCGCCGTCTCGCGTTGCTTCCAATCCGCACGTAGCGTCTTGTTATAAAGGACTTGATCTTGTATCACCTGGATGACCCTGATAGTCCTCCACAGAATCGTGAGCGTCGTATCATCCTCGAACGAGGCATTCTATCCCAAAGTGATCAGTCCAGTCTGGCCTTCTAGAAATAAGAGCACAGGTAATCGAACCTCGAGATTATTCTCGATCAAGTCGAAAATAAAATCCCAGTGTGCACCCGGAATGTTCTGTAGGATCGGTACGAGATGGAAAAACACATTGGTGATTTCGCTCTCGACATCTTCGTCGATGTCCGCATTAGACGTGACCCATCCTTGGCATGCCTTCACCAAGTTCACCGCACGGGGTTGTGGTAAGAATACTACGTCTGAATCTGGATCTGGCGCCGTAGCTGCGAGACGACGTAACAAAAGTAGGCCGTTTGTGTTGGCTTTGCTCGCGGTGATTCCTAGGACTCCTGCCGCTAGCTCATTACGATATCGATCGAGATGAGGAGGCTCGGACCCAGACATTGCGACGCAGAGTGTGATTGCAAGGGAAGTCTCGGGAGCTTCGCGGATCAGTTCGGGCACAATTCCGGTCTCGGAACAAAATACGATAAAACTTACAGTTCCTTTCCAACCTGCGGGCTAGCAATAACCACTCGTTGGCTTCCTCCCTCGAAGCATCACGCAGGACATGCTGTAGTATGGTATAGAGTATTCGAGCATGCAAACTGTCGTCTTCATTTTGGGCACGCTGAATTAGATCTACAGTAAAGGCCGCCGAGTTTCCCATCAAAGTATTACGGTTTCCATTCAACAATGATTTGACAGCATCTACATGCCAGCTATCATCCGCATCGGCCGTCGTCAGGAGGTACGTCGTGAGCTGTTGCACCTTGATTAAAATGTCTTGTAGCACGTCTTTCGCCACAGTCCGAGAAAATGCTGGATTCGGCAATGATGGCACTTCGAGAAGTTCTTCCACATAGATCGCCAGCGCAAGGAAGTGCCGTAGCGCCCATAGGTTGGTCCGTGCTAGATCCCTGTTCTCCGTGTACGAGTATAATAATACCATGACCCCACGCGCATATACACCGAGCCCTTGTTGATCGCCTTCACAGTCAGGTCCTTCTGCGATATCGAATGATGACGACGGCGGAATAAGAGGCTGAATGATCGCCAGACTTGCTGTCGCTGGATCTAGCCGAAGGTTGCAGAGCAGGTCGTCGAGGTACGAGCTCGTAGGGAGTAGGTCATCCAACCCAGAAAGAAGTTTGTCGATTCCACTGTCCGCTGTAGCTTGTAAGATATCCAGGGGGCTTTACCTCGACGTGAGTGCTATAAACATCCTACGTGGGTAAATAGGTCGTACCTTACAAGTATGGAAGTATGGAAGATCGCGTCTTGCAAGCGTGCGCAGATCGCTGCGCCGACTTGCCTCCGTAAATCCGTGGGCGAATTCGCCAACCACGACGTCCAAATTTTCAGCGCTACAGGGATGTCAGGCACTGACAGTGCCTTTGGCAGTAAGAATGTCAGAGCAAAAATATCTGGCACAAGTGAGAGGGCAAAGTTTTCGCTAAGAGCGAGGCTGATCCGAGTCTCAACGCAGACGGCAATAACGTCGACCAATACGTTCAATTTAGCTATGTCCTCGTCCTCTCCGTGGAGGACACGCGAGAGATCCTCTCCAAAGGTGGCGATCACCTGTTGAAATAATGTGTCGAATGAGTCATCCGTCACGAAGTGGCCTTCGGTTCCTAATCAGACAACTAAAACATCAAGATACTTGAGCGCACCTGAATATCGGATGACGCGGAGAAGCAGAGGTAGTGCATCTGGGTTTGCAGAGCCCATGGCATCGGAGAATATGACACCGATCGACTTGTCGAACTCATTCTGAGCAGGCTTCAAGTGATCGGGAAGAGTGTGTTGTTCTGCTGCGTCCAAAAGGTATGGAAGCACAGTGTAGATGAGATGCGATGGTAGCGATTCGAGAACGGAGTGCCAGAGTTCGAGTGTGACTATTGGGTTACTGCGGCGCGAAAGGTAAGTTGTCAAAAGTCTGGGCCCGGATGACAAGCTCAATATCTTGTTAGCATACTCCAAAATAGTTCTATCCAGTGCCTAAACAAAAGGTAAAATATAAATAGAACGACGGATTTCGGAAACGCGCACGCGCACCTCAGCTTGGTCCACCCCAGCAAACAGCTTTTCTCCGAAGGTGCTAATCAAATCGAGCAATACATCGAGTACACGGTGGTTGTCTTCATGCATTTGCGACAGAAGCGTTTCTCGACTCCGCTTGAGTACCCCTCCCACGATCCGTTGAAAAAGTTCGTCCACAACTAACCGTGGATGACTTCCCTCTACAAAGACTGTGCTGAAGGCATTAAGTGAAGAGAAGACAAACCGCCTATTCGGCGCCTCCGCAGAGTCAGAGGGGACTGTCATCCCAGGCACGAGAGCACCCCACGCTGCATCAAACAGACCTACCCCACAAAACTTGTTCAGCGTCTCACGCTCACAGGAGCCCAGACGAACACGAATACCTGCGCCGCTCTCATTCAGCCTGACCAGGCTCTTTGCGACCAATGCCCCTGCAATCTTCTCCTCCACTCTCAACTTCCTTGATGTACACTCCTCCCACACCCTTGTATATTGAGCACGCACAAGTTCCTTCTCGGCATCCTCGCTAAACACGCCGTTACCTGCTTTTTCGCGGGCGCTGCGCATGCGTCGGACTATGAAGGCTGTGCACTCAAGTAGAGCACTAAGGAAAGCAGCAGACGCGGCGGTGCGATCGAGGGCACTGAGAGCACGACCGTCGATAGCGGCCCAGAACGAGCCGAAGAATGGGCTGGCAGGCATGCCAGATTCAGAGTGGAGTAGGATCTGCGGAGGGTCAAGATCCGGTTTGAATCGACATCGATGAATAAGAGAGTAGAGGGAGGATACGAACGGAAGGCGGGATCGAGGAAAGGATAATAATGACGGCCGGGTAGCCCTGTAAGGGCGAACCACCGCAACCAAGCTCCAAGAACTGCAAAAAGTCCGAGAAACCGGGTGATAGCAGGTCTTTGGCAACCTTTGTTGAAGTAGTTTGAAAATTCGGTTCCTCTTCCGCGCTGGAGCCATCGTCTTCCTCACCGGACCCACTTCCCTTCGCTTTTTGGCAATCGAAGGCAACATCAATCTCCCAGGCACGTGGAAAATCTGCAGCACAATGAGCGTTCTGATACTGATAACCACGAAATCCGGGCCAGAGTGCACCTTTGAGGAACTTTAGCCATGGCCTCCACATTGTCCCCCTGACTTGTACGCTCGGCTCGATGAAACACGAGCGCAGAACCGCGACGCTAAGCATGGGGACCAGGCTAGCAATCTCATCTATATATCCCCACCTAGTCTATCAGCTAAGGGGTGACACTATCGGGAGAGACGTACCTGTCCAGTTCTCCAACAACGCTTGAAGTAGCGCCCACGCATAACTTCGAACGCCCGGCTGCGCATATCCAAAGCTTTCCACATCCGCGAAAGGGCATGTCTGCGCATGAGAAAGAGAACTCCATAGTCGCACATCGGATAAAACGTCAAGTACATCATCGAGTAGCTTGCGTCCAAGTTTCTGAGAGCGGATATCTAGCGTTACATACACCCTGAGAAAAGCGGACCCCCTAAGATGGATGATGGATGAAACGCGAACGTACCGAGAATCCACTGTAACGCGCCAAGAGCACCGATGCGCAACCGAGCTTTCCGATCCGTCTCGCTCTCCTCCTCGCTCTCGCCCTTCGCACGCTCCATCGGTTCGCCATCCGTCCTCAGAGTCTGCGCCGCTGCAGAGACAGTCGGAACCGGCTTCCCGCGTACGATCTTCGGCACTGAAACATCAACAGGTACTTGCACCGGGTTCAAGTACGCATGCAAGGCGAGCGGATCGAGCAGCGTGCGTTGCACGAACACCAACAGCGCAGCCATCTGCGTGGCATCCAGCACGAGCTTCTTGTCCTCCGCGGCTGCAGCAGCATCCGCGGAGGCAAATGAGACGTGCGCGTCCCAGGAGCTTTGAGCGATGGGCGCAACGTGTCGGTCTTGGTCACGCGTGGCCATGCACCAACTACCAAGGATGGCCTCGACCTGCTCTGCAGATGCAACCTCACGGAGGAAGGAAAACATCTGTGCGCGTACGGACTCCACACGAAGAATCTCCGCGTGGACGGTAAGCGCCAGGGTGCGCAGGCGACGGGATGGATGAAGAAAAAGCGTAGGCACATGGTGCATCTGCCAAAACCCGATTTTTAAGTTGAGCACGCAGGCTGACCTCGCGGATGCAAGCAACGTACCCAGACTGGCAGCGAGAGTATGAGCGCTTCAAGCCGCGTATAACCCTCCGCATCCGCATCCTGATGAGCATCATCATCGCCACTTCGGAAGAGATGCACGCGATCGATCCACCCTGCTCGGAGCTCCTCGAGTGCCTTGCCCTTCGTCACGGCATCCTTCTTGCTCAATCCGCGCCACACGACGAGCAATTCCGCAGGCAGGTGCTGCGCGAGCCCAAGGGCATCAATCGGGTCCTGCTGCACAGGCTGCGGTTTGACGGGTGGGATAAACATCTTCTTGCGCGGTGGTTCCTTGCCTTTGCCTTTATCTTTTCCCTTTGCCTTCTTCTCCTTCGGTAAGTTAGGCGGCACGTCGGTCGGCGGCGCATCTTTGGGTGTGGCCTTGCGTGCGTGCTTCTTGCGCGTGGCGGAGGATGCGGATGACTTGGATGCACCCTTAACCATGTAATCTGCTAGGTAAGATTAGAAGGAGTTGAGTTGGTGGAAGTGAGTGGTCAAGGGTGTAAGTCATGTGTGGCTGAATGGCTGAATAAGCATGCGAGTCCACTCAGAACGGCGTCAGTTTACTTGTGCAGGTATGTACGGCATAGGGAAGATACATGAGATGATGTCATATATATCAACAATGATTTCTTATTCTCTGCTGTGTATCCGGGCAGTGGAGATCGTATATAGTCGTCAAAAATGGAAGGACATCACGGGGTGCACGCTCGCTGGGCTCTCGGCAGACAGCATGATCAGATGGTCATCAGGCGAGTCTCACCGAACGTAAGTTTTGTCTTAGCACAATGTCTCGGACTAGAAGCCGATCGATTAGTAACAAAACTGGTTGTGAGGTGAGGTGTCTGCCGAGGACGTACCACTTGCAAGGATACCAGCCGTTGTCGTAGTTTCCTACATATGGCCTTGATTAACGAATAGTGCTTTGCGAGGTGATCGGGAATAATCTCACAGTAATGGATGTGCAATAACCGTAAAACTTCCTGGGTACCGGCGAATACGTCCTTTGTATCGCGTTGAATTTTCCACGGAAGTCTGGTGTTCCTGATACAATCAGTGCTGTGATCTAAACATCGTAGGAAGCGAGGCACGCACACTTGGAAGCCGTATTCATATCGTTTGGCCGGTCGTCATAGCTCTTGACATATCGGGCGAGACGAACGCCGGATTCAAGCTTGTGTTGGAGGATGTCACATTTGTTCAGGAACAGCACGAGGTCGACATTGGCCAGCATCTTGTTTTGACAGAGTCCTTTCCACAGTAGCACCGAATCCTCCTAATGATATAGGGTTCCGGACTTGGCCAACATAATTGACTAGACAGAAGGAGCTTACAAGACGGTTCACTTGGGGGTCTTCTGTCAGGACTTGGTCAAACGCCGAAATGGGCGCTAGAAAAATGATGGCATCCACTGCGAAATTCGTCAATTGAGGCACGAACCCGTCCCTTAGTCAAACACTTACCGTTATCGAAGAAAGGAACCCACGTTGCTACACCCCACCGCATGGAAAGAATAACATGTAAGAAATTGCAACAACCCGATGAAGAGATGGCAACGACATACGCCGCTACAGCAACACCGTCAGCAGCGTTGTTCACGGAGTAGTCCAGAACAGGCAAGCGAACGCACCTGGAACCGTGATCCACCAACATCTACAATTCGCCATTGCCTTCCTCGCTGATCTCCCGCTTCCATCTCGAACTTGTACTCTGAGACGCCAATTGTTTTCAATCTCGCCTTTAGTACGTCATCTGCCCAAGTGCGTCAACCAAAAATGTAACTTTGTCCGAGATCAGGTGTGAGGGGCAACGCGCACCGTCGGTAGGAACGTAATTGTATCCGGTGACCCGATCCAAGTCGTTCAGATAGCTACCATGAGGACAAGAACTTTGTCAGCCTCCTTGATCAATAGCAACGGCGTTGACTACAACGAGCCCCAGATGGGTCTAAGAGGAAAGCACTCACAATCCGCTCTCCTCCTCCGGTCGAACCCGGCGCAGTGCCAAGATCTCACGAACGCGCATGCTTGCCCAAAGCCGCATCAGATCAAACCGGAGTTCGAACAACACCCGCTGGGCCTCGTCAGCCACCTCCGCGGAAACCGCGTTCGCAGGGCACGCGCCTGCTCCGCCCGAGTACCACCTACCAGGGCGCACGAAGACCTCCTTTGCAAGGCCTAGAGCGGAGGTAGGTGAACTTATGGGACCAGCTCCGAGATCAGCCGGCTCGTCTTCCGAGGGTGGAACGAGGCGTTCCTTGAGCATTCCTTCGATACGTCGAAGGGGTTCAAGGCGTTGCACGATTTCATCGAGTTCAGCATCCTCGCGAGAATCGTCCTCGGTATATACGTCTGCATGACGCATAGCCGCGTCTCCGTGCTGCTCCTCGTCATCATCTCCGAACTCGGAAACGGTGCCAGTGCGGGCCTTGCCTTTTCCCTTTCCGTCTGTCCGGAAAGAAGCAACCTGCGAACGTGAGTCCCAGCGCGCTTCAGAGGACGAGTAAGCGCGGAGACGAGAGGCCTGCCGGTGATGAGCGGAGATCGCGGCGAGGATTGTGTGCACAGAACGGATGATGTTCATCTGGATAATGACACGCCAGTGTATACGCTCCTCGCGGAATGCCGTAGGGGTGTATACACGCTGGAATTCTGAATAGCAGGGTTAATCACGAGGGCGCACGGTTGCACGAAAGGGCAGCACTCACGGCGCAGTGTCGTAGACTTGCCTTGGGGTCGGGTAAGCGTTCGCAAAGTGACGGGAATGAGCTGGAATGACGCGCACCAGACTCGCTTTGACCCAGGAGGAGAATACGAATGGTTTTGTGTTTCTTGTTCATCTGTCGTTCGGTGCGAATGGACTCGTCTATGGCTTGCGAAACACGGCGAGCCTCCTCTTCGCGGGAAAGACGGATCGCCTTAGCCTCGGAAGATTCGTCTTGAGGAGGAGTGAGGGCGGCGGTGAGGGGGTCATCGTCGTCTGTGCGCGAGCGCATGAGACGAGCGATGAGACGACGGACGGGGGTATATAGCGAGGGCAGAATGGTAGACACCGAGACGCTTCGCGGGCCGAAAATAAAAGGGGCAGCGAGTAGCGCGGAGAGTGAAATAACGCCCGTCCCTTGCGACTGCAACAGGTCAACTTATCCTCATTATAAGGCGCCAGAGCTCGTTGCTCGCTTGTCGTTTTTCTATCAGAATCCCATACTTTCCAGGATATCCCGTGCCTGATCGAGATCGCCGAACCGTCGGATCAGGCATCCCAGGCACCGAGAACCAACATGGCAACAACAACCACACAGCACTGTACCGCCCAGGGCCCTTCCGAATCATCACCCAGATGGTCCTGACCCTGACTTGGGACAGAAAGAAACAGATCAGTGCCAAACCTCGGAACTCCCGCGAACCTCGGCCTTTCTCTAGGTCCCCACCTCCGCTTTTCGCCAGCCGACCCTTATAAATAGTGCACGCTCAAACGGTGTCTGCAGAACACCCCCATCCCCCCGATCGTTTCCGTAACTTAAGCGCAACGCAATCGCACAACCCCGCATACCAGGTACCCGTGTAACTCTGGTCCGAAAAGTCATCCCAGTCGTGCGGATCCGAAAAACGCGGTGAGGTTTTCCAGAAATGTGCACGTGAAGTTAAACGTCCAGAACAGCAGACACACAACTAACAGTTACGGTCGCAGGAAGCCGGTTGTTACCTAACCCAGCACGTCCGCGTATCTAACGGACCCTAATTTACACCACCCAAAACGTTCCAATTGCTTCCACATGCCCCGTCCCCTGACTTCCAATCTACCAACTGCGTCATATGTGCCCTCAATGCCCTCATTCACCCAGCAAGACCTCATTCAGTGTGAGAGCCAGGCACAACAAACCTTATTTGCCTCACCGAGATTGCCGTGTCTCCTACCTTTTCTCACATCATTCCACGACATTACAGTAACTCACCTGCGGTGACCGTCTCCGTCCCTATCACTGAACTGTATGGCATTCCTTTCGGACTTCCCCGCGACACGGTAATGAACAGAGGGGTAAGTAAACCTGTAGGGGGTGGTGAAAACTCAAAGCGCCAGGGCCTGCACTGCATTTCGGTCCGCGCACTTTGCCGTGAGTAATGGCATTAAGGAACACAATAGCCCCCTTATCAGCGATAATCATTCTTCGAGCTGATAACATTCCCATTGCCGCTCGGCATAGATCTGATGCGATAAAGTGTTTACAAACACGATATTTTCTTTATCTACGTGGTCGTGAATGCGAGGTGTAATTGGAAAACCACTTATTTACATGCCAACATGTGAACAATGCCGAGGAGCGCGCGACGCACAACGCAACCTTCTGTCCAGAAGGGACACTCGTGAGCGTAGCTTCTAGAAAGGAAAGAAACGTGGCCAGTTATTCCTATCACACGCAGTCCCATGTGGAATTCAGTAATGAAGAACGTCATCACCGCGGACATTATACAGTATGACTGTACTCAGGGGTTGGCGCAAGGGGTGCCTGGAAATTGCCGCAAGATAGTGAGATTTACACTGCATGTGCCGCAGGAAGAAAGAAGAATCTCTTTACCTCACGGTGTTTGACACGCATGCTTCAGCGAATACTCAGGGTGAGAATCTCCCTATAGCAGATAACCAACCTTACCGTAGCCTTGCGGCACGTCTCCGCGCTCCGGACGTTATTACTATAGCGGCACGTTTCGGTCATGTTTCAAGTTACTGTAGACCCCGTTCATCCTCGGCTTTGACTGATAGTCTGTGTTCCACCAGGCCATTGGTTGAAGAAACCACGAGTCAGCATTCCTAAGTTAGTTGTACTCCGGTGGCTTGATGCGGGCTGCCCTGATGAACCAACGAGCTTCCGATGGCCGCCGAGCGTATCTTTCCCCTTGAGTATCTCAAATCCGGCCCTTTGGATTAGGCCGACTCCTTTGTACGCAGGAACTTGCTGATACGTTCCCAAAGATTTTTCGTCAGGCATATTACGAGACATGCATACGTGAGAAAACATGCTGTAGCCTTCCTCAGCGCTCTCTAGCTAGGGAATGTCAGACAACACCACTAGGGGCGTACATGAGGCGGTGTGACAAAATGCCCAACATAACATATGCATGAGTAAGATGTAGCTGACTGTAGCTGTGTGAAAACTGACCAACGAAATCCATAGTCTTACAAACACGTTCAAGTTGAAAAGGAGGCAGATTCTTAATATGATACGAATACCATGTAAATACTGTACCCATGCCCTCAACGCAGCGCGTGAGGTACAGCAAGTATCCCTAGTCCTTGATACGTAACATGGAGCCATCACCTTCGATTTGGCGATATCAGGCGCAGCGGAGCAGTCACTATAGGCAATGGCGACTCAGAAGTCGGGTGGTGGCAACAAGGGACACTCCAGGCACATCATATGGCTAAAAAAAAGGCTGCTGGTAAACGGGGCATAGAGACGAGGAAGGCAAGGAAATACGATCGGCCAGACTAGCCGAGCGAAGACCTTTGATCTATTTGGAT
>WNFO01000967.1_pt1 | contig 21972 bp, 15 predicted proteins | sample 5400251 | NCBI WGS metagenome assembly WNFO01 (sample SAMN13153354, study PRJNA577476) | soil metagenome | isolation source: 100 cm saprolite under Madrone tree | place: USA:California | collected 2016-06-14
AGCTGGCGGCGGAGCTCCGCAATCCGCGCTTTCACCGAACGAACCCGCACGTTGTTTACCGTGTAGATCTCTTCCAGTCCCTTCAATTCCGATTCCGTGGCGATCAGCTCTCCTTCAATCGCCGCCGCTCCCTGTACCATCGCGCGCGCTTGTTCCTTGATGTCGATGGTCTTGTTGGCGCTTTCAAATTGGCTGAACTTCTGCGAAGCGTCGTCTAAATCCAGCTTCACGCTGCCCAACCGCTCCTCCAGAAAAACGCGCTCGCGATGCGCCGCGGAAGTGGAAAGCTCGGCCACCAGTTGGTTGAGTTCTTCGACATACGCTTGCGCGATGCCGGCCGCCAGCCTTGGATCTCGGTCCGTCACGGAGATGGTGATGATTCCACTTTTGCGGTCTTCGGAAATCTCCGTGTTTTCGGCGAGCTTGGCCCGCGTGTCCTGCTCCAGCCGGATGCCATATACCTTGTGCAACTGAAAACGCGCGATCAGCCGGTCTTCCACCGTCCGGCTGCCCAGAATGCCCGTGAATAATGCTCCCGAACCTCGAATACCCAATAGCTCGCCAGCCACCGTGCCCATGCCGTTTCCGCTTTTTGCCGTCAACGCTGCCAGCATCCCCATACTCGCGTTTGCCTGGGAGTCCGGAGGCATCAGCCGCGTCGTGGACTGGTAACGCGCCGGGATCAGCAACGCCACCAGCGCGCCCGCGGCGAAACCGCCTAAAATCGCTTTTCCCAGCATGTGCCGCTGTGCCCAGAGAATCCGGAGCACATTCACCACATGCGAAGGCGCCTCGGCAGCCTCGTCATTCGCCGGCACTGGGACTTCCATCTGCGTTCTTGAGCCTGCCTGTGTCACTGCTCGATTCGCCTCCGCGGAAGTTGCTTGCGCTTCCGCGCTTCTCTCTCACTTCACCTGAAAATGCGGCCAATACGTCATTTGCATGGAAACGGAAACGTTGGTCTGCGGCTGAAGAGCCAGGACCGGATAATTCCAGCGCTCGTATTGCACGCGTGTCGACAGCCCGAATTCGCGCCCCGCCAGAAAGTCTGCTTGCAGGCTCGCGTCGTTCACCGTCCCGCCTCCAGAAATGAAATTGGCGCTGACCTTGGCGTGCCGGTACGCGAACTGCAAGCTGTTTCGCGCGTTAAACCAGTACTTGCTCCAAGCCTGCAACCCCTGGCCTGCCCGGCCCAGCCAGCTCCCGAGCAAATTGCCGTTATTCGTATATCCGTTGAGGTATCGATTCGCCAGATAGTAAAACCCCGTGCTATACCCGCCCATGGGGCCCAAGGGGTTGCTCGTGTAGCCGCCCTCTGCCCGAAAATCCAGTTTTCGAATCCTTGGGAACATCGGGACGTAAATTCCACCCCGCCATACGGCTCGGTCCGGATATCCAAAGGGGAGGGGCCTCTCTTTGGGGTCGATGAAGAAGATGATTTGGTCGTGCGCGAATCCCTCGCCGTAAAGCGTCAGCCATTTTCGGAGTTTGGGAATCCGATAGGAAAAATCCAGGCCATTCTCACGGCTCGACTTCGAACTCCCGTCCGGCAGATTCCCGCCACTGTCAAATAAACTCTGCGCGAAGCTGCGTGGCGTTGCCGGAATGCCCACACCGCCAAAGATAGTGGTATACGTGAGACCAACTTCGAGGTTCGGAGTGGGCTTAAAGCTCAGCTTCCATCCGTCTATGAATGGCTGGGGATTCAGTGGCTGCGACCAAGATCCAGTTATGCCCGAAGCGGTATCGACGAAATGATGGCCCTCAAGCTGGCCGACAAAAAACTCCATCCGCACTGGGCCCAGCCACTTCAAAAAGCCGGGCGGCTGAAGTGGAGAGACGCGATCGATGCGGAACATGTTGATCGGTTCCGCGTTGTCGCTGAACATCATGGGGCCGCTGTTGCCCGGACCCCACCACAGACTTTGCTTCCCGAAAGTGACCTGCCAATTCTCGAAGTTCATCCCGACATACGCATCAAGCAGTTGCATCCGATTGACAGCCGCAAACGGCGTGGCAGGTCGAACTACAGGAATTGGATCGATTGACGCAATTGTTTGCCGGGCCCTGTCTGAAAGGGCGGGCGCGGAAGGCGCATGCTCGTATTCGGCACGCACGTAACCGATCCAGCGGCCGAATGATGTCCAGCCGGAGAAACCCTCGACGGAGTTGAATCCTTCCTGGTACGGCCGGCCGTAATCGTTGAAGATGGTCTGCCCGAAATGATAGCCGTCCGTCAGCGGCTCACCTGAAATTCCGGTCGCACGTGCATAGACGGATTCAACTCGGGCTCGGAATTTTCCTTCTCCCTGCGCGCCTTCGATCTCCTCACGGAATTCCGTCTCCAGAAAACTATAGATCTTCCCGCCTTCGGCGCCTCCCGCGCCTTCCTCATCAATCTTTTCGGCCGCTTCGCTAAGCAGGCGTGCGCACTCGCTTCGCGTCCAAGGCCGCATGTCCGCGAACCCGCTGTCGATCACCCCCAGCGCCATCAAGCGATCGAGCGCGGGATACACCCAGCTGTCGAGCGGGAGATAAGGAGATCCCTGGTTTGCAGGACTTTGATCGTGGCTGCGCACGATTTCACCGATGGATCTCCATTCCCCGCCACCCAGCTCCGGGTCGTGATGGCGGCTGTAAATGTCCTGCGCCACAAGGTTGCCAATCGCGCTGCCAATGATCGCGTCCGAAGGAAAGTGCTGATGCCCCTTGACGCGCGAGACGCTCACCAAGGAAGCCAAGCCATACGCCATGATCTTCGTAAAAGAGCCAGGGTATTCGTGCGCGATTACACCAGCCACGGACCACGCCGCTGCGGCATGCTCTGAGGGAAAAGACGTGCCGCCGTTCTGAAAGAACGCTCCACTGCCGTCGCCCTGAAACGGTCGTTCGCGCCGCAGCGAATACTTCAATCCCTCGACCGCGACAAAACTGTTCAAGGCCGCTTCACCGGCGAGGAAACCCGTCTCGCTCCAATGCTCATTGTGGCTCACGCGGCCCATGACCCACATTCCGCCCGCACTGCCGACAAGCGCTGCTACACCGGCGTTCGACAGTGTTTTGTAGTGACTGATCGTCGTGGGATTCTGCGACAGGCGCTTGCTGTAATCGCGGTCGGTGACAATCAGCCCCGCCGTTATGCCGCTCAACGGCACAAGCCACTCGGCATCCGGGAACCGAAGCCGCGCGGGACTTGTCCAGATCTGTTGTTGATCGTCCACGAAACGCCCCACCAAACTTGTTCGCGTTCCCTCGAGGCTTTTCATCATCACGTTCGTATTCGGCGCGGTGTCGGTCTCGGAAGAAGATTTCTCCTTGGCAACTGCCGTTTCCGGCGCCAGCGCTATGGGCCCTTGCTTCTGCGCGGCGGACACCTGAGCCGGGCACGCAGTCAGCAAGAGCGCAACCGCTCCGAGAATCCTTGCCCGGCTTTGCATCTTCATTCCCCGCTCATTTGATAGCGACGGCCGCAGCCAGCGCTCCCGCCTGCGCAATTTGCGCGACAGACACGATGTTCTTCCAGGGAGAGCTTCCAAGCACCGGCTTCTCCGGCACCACAATCGTGTCTCCCGGACTCATCGTTGCGGAGAGTGCACCTCCGGACCACAAGCCGCCCTGCTTTCCGCCAGTGACTGAACCGTCCGCACGGATGATGAAGATTTCGCCTTTGTTGGCAAGCGGCGTCGGGCCTCCCGCGCGGGAGAGATACCATCCCGCATTCCTTCCCGGCGTATAGGTGAGAGCGTTCGAGTTATAAACCTGCCCGATAACCAGAACGCCTCCGGGCTGCTTGGGGATGTTCAGCGAATCGCCCGCTCGAAGCTCAAGATCATCTGGCGAGCCTGCGAAGTTCTTGCGGTCAGCGCGAATATGAATCACCATCCGCCCTGAAATGGGAGCTTTCCGCAGGGCCTCCAAAGCGCGCTGGCGTTGCTGCAAGGCTGCCTGTTGCAGCGCGGCTTCTTCCGTCCCCGTCGTGGATGCCGAAGTCTTCACCACTGTTGATTCCTGCTCGAGCCGCTGGATTAGCTCCTGCCGGCTCTTCTGTTGAAGTTCACGCACGTCATTCCGTTCGAACACCGCTGCGCGCGGATAGGCTGTTGGCAGCAACCCTCCGGCACGATTCAATAGCGAACTCAAGTGCTCGCCCGACCGGATGCCATAAACACCTGGTTTGCGGACTTCACCGCGCAAGGTGACTGTCGCGCCGACATCACTCCAGCCGGCCTGTTGGGGGACGGTCAATACATCGCCGTCGCGCAGCGGAAGATCTTCGGTATCTTCCCTTGTCAGCGCGGCGCTGAGGTTTACCGCATGAGACTCCTGTTGTTGCGCCTTTGCTGAAGCGCCATTCGTGGCCGCGTAATGCGTCAAATCCGCGCTGGTGGCATTCGCGCTGCGCAGCAATCCCCCGGCGGAGCGCACTAGATCCGACACGCGCATATTGGCTACTAGCGGATAACGACCCGGCCGCGCCACTTCTCCCCGCACGTATACGCTGGGCGGATTGACGCGTTCCGGCTGGCGGTGCACTAGGATGCGGTCGCGTGGCTCGATCAGAATGTTGTTCAAAGGATCGCCTGCTAGCGCTTCACCCAGCGAGATGCTGAAAACTTTCGTCGAACCGTCCGCGACGGACCGGAACAGTTGCGCTGACTCCTTCCAGGCATCGGGCGTTACTCCTCCCGCCTGGTAGATCGCATCGCGCAAATGGGCTTGGCCGGAGCTACGGTAATTTCCCGGATTCCGCACTTCTCCATAAATGGTAAATTCCGGCGCAGCCTCCAAATCGTAACGGCCGAAAATGCGGATAGTGTCGAGCGCTTGCAGCCGCGGCGCGCTCTCCGGATGCGCGAGCGCTTCATCCAGATGGAAACTCTCGACTACGGGCCGATTCTCGGACCCTTCGATTCGAATGATTTCGGCGTAACGCTCGGAAGGCTCTGGAAGAAGATCCTTGTAGGACGGAATCAAGTCGGTGAGCTTCATGCCCTCCCGGTAGGAATAGCGGCCCGGGCGCAGCACGTGCCCTTCGAGATAAACCGCTCCGGTGTTGTAAGGCGCAATCGGGAAAATATGAATCTCGTCGCCATCCTGCACTTGGAATTTCTCGAACGCGCCGCGCAACGCTTCCTTGTCGGTTCCTTCGCCGATTTCTAGGCTCAGCATGCTCCGTTTCTCGTGCGCCGTGAGCCGTTGCACTTCGATGTGCCGCAGCGCCGCCGCCGGCAGAATGCCTCCCGCCAACTCGAGGACTTCGTTCAGGTTTTTCTCGCCGCGCAACTCGTACAACGCCGGGCGGCGTACCATGCCATCGATAGTGACCGAATTTTCCAGTGGCGGCACGCGCAGAGAGTCGCCATTCTCCAGCCGCCGCAGGTCTCCGCGAATTCCGTGAAGGAGAAGATCGTAAGCGTCCACTTCTTCCAGAAGCTGTTTGCCGCGGTAATGTTCCAGCCGCCGCAGCGAGCCGCGCGGCGTAATTCCTCCCGCGGCAAATAGGGCGTTTAGAGGCGTGGAAAGCGAGCTGACGTCGTACGCTCCCGGAGCCGCCACTTCACCGACCACATACACGCGGACGCTGCGCAACTTCAGCAGCGAAACATCCGCCGAAACGTCCCGGAACTGCGTTCGCAGCACGCGTTGCACGGCGTCCTGCACTTCTCCCAGAGATTTGCCGGACACCAGCAACGGGCCCGCTTCTGGCAAAAGCAATTTCCCTTCTCGATCCACCGTTCGCAAGAGGCGCTGCGAAACGCCGCCCCAAAGATTGACGGACAAACTGTCGCCTGGCCCGACGACATAATCAGGCCCCACGGGAAGATCCATCGGCAGGACATCAGGGTCCGCGGTGCCGTTGCGGAATACCTCCAGGCCAAAACGTTCCATCTTCCGATTCGGCGCGTTGGCCTGTACATACAGATCGTAAAGCGATGGCACGTCGGCGTAAGGATTCGGCCGCCGATCCATGCGCACCAGCTCAAATTCCGCAGGGGGTGTTCCCGCTCGGCGCACCGGCCGTGAAGCCGGCACAGACGCGAACTCGCCTGCCCCAATAGGCGTTTCGACAGGCACTGCCGAGCCAGCCTTCTCCGCCGGTTCGCTCTGCATCGATGGCCGCCAGCCCGCCTTTACCACATCCACGTGAGTTTCCGGAGGAGCTGCCAGCATTTCTGGGCGTGAAGTGTCGAGCGCGCCGTCGACTTCAGCAAGCGCACCGCGCCCGGAGCGCCCCTGATTCGCGGAACGTTCCGCCGACGGCGGTGTTCCCACGGTGATCACCGTTTGCGGCGCGCCACGATTCGAATCAAGAGACTCCGAAGCCCGTTCCAGCTGCTGCGCCCGCGCGCGCATCTTCAGATTGTTCTCCGCAGCGAGTTCCGAGTCCGGATTCACTTTTGGGAGCAGATACCCGTAACGTTGCAAGAGCCGCGTGGCCAGTACCCGCGTTCGCAGGTCCTCGCGCAAGCGCTCCGTCACGGCGCCTTCGCTCAGGTCGGATTCTTCGAGGATTTGCCCGCTTTCGCCGGCATCCTCAGCGATGGCCCGTTTCAGCTCCACCATCAGTCCCGCATCGTGATTGACTACTTCCAGGATTTGTTCCGCCGTCGCCGCCACACGGTCGAGGTTGTCCGCAACAATTCCGCCGCGCCCCGGCGCCCAAGCGGCTGACTTGTGCTCCACTGTCCCGTTCGGTGACTTCTCTTCTCCACCGCTTCCCTGCTGGCTTTGCGATTGCTGCGCCCGAGCGTTTTCCGTACTCAGCAACACCGCGCAACACAAAAAAATTCCCACGCGCTTCACGCCACACCTCCCTTCACCGGTAACGCTCTTCTCCGCAGCACTTCGAGCAGCGCCTTTTCGCTCGCTTCCATCGTCGTTGAGTGGATTTCAAACGTCGCCCAGTAATAAATCCCCACATTCGTGTTGGGCGCCACGGCAATGATTCGAAGCGCGGGAAATTCCTGCAGCAGCAAATCGCACAATGGCGGACGCTGTCGCGGCTCGTCCAAAGCAATCAGCAGAAAATCCGGTTTCGTTTCCGCCACTAGTGAAGGCACGTCCCGCTCGTTATCCGTTTCTCCCACCACGCTGATCCCCGCTTGCTCGGAAAGTGTGGACAGCACCAGCTCGCGCAGAAGCCGCGGACGGGTGGCCACCAGAACTCGGATGCTTGGGTCCATGTGCTCCTTCGAGCAGAGAGAAGACGGTAGTGGGAAAAAGAAAGAGTGAACAGGCTGGAAAGGGTACGGTGTGAGGAGTACTACAGAATCGAAGTATTGTACTCGAACCGCGGGGACTCGCGAGGTACCTTCTCGGTACCGCGCGTTCGACGCCAAAGGCCAACGCCGGACCTTGCGCTACTCGCAATGCGCGGCGGCTGTGAATGGCTCGGCTCGCGTCGCGTGAACGTCGCAGCGACGAACACTGAACGTTTTACGCGCTCAGCGCGAACGCCAGATCGCGCTACTTGTTTGGCGCGGTCGTTGCGGACCGCTCTTCGCGGGGCAGCGGTTTATCTGGCGCGCCTGCGGCTGATGGGCCTTCGCGGCGAAGGGGGCGCGCGGAAAAAAATTTGTGCCGGCAGGGCTCGCAGCGCAGCGCTCGGATTCTCAGTAAGCGTCCGACGATGGAAATCGCGCCAGTCATGCGCTCTGCGGAGATGCGTTGCAATTCCAGATTGCCGCAGATTTTGCAATGTGCGTACAAAAGAGTGCGAAACGGCAGCAAGCGCGCATGAAATCGCGCGGAGCAGGATTCGCAGCGCCACGGCAGGATTCCCGCGACACTCAACAGACGATCCCGCACCGACCGGCGCTTGGAACGCCGGATATTCGCGCTATTACAAAACGGACAGCTTGTCCGGCTGGTTGCGATCTCTTTTTCTCCCCGCAAAGCATAGGCGAGTGCGCGACCATCAGCAAGAGGTGATGGACTCGGCAAGTGCATCCATCTTCTCAACAACTCCTCACTTTGCTCGAAGCAAAAATCGCGGGTCTAAAGACCCGCCACTATCAAGTTCCAGCAAAAAACGCGGGTCTGTCCGCCAAGAACCGGACCGCAGCAAACGCGAAAGGCCCGCCACTACAAGTTCCACTGCCTTCGACAACAGGCTTCGGCACGCTACAATACTTTCAGGAGCCGACATGCCTAACTACACCGAAGAACACGCCCGCGCCGGCATCAACGCCAAATTGCCCGCGCTCGAAACCTGGCCCAATCAATTTCCCGGCTACGTGATTACTACGCGCTTTCCTGAGTACTCCTCCGTCTGCCCCAAGACCGGGCTCCCTGACTTCGGCACCATCACCATCCAATACATGCCGAAGAGGGACTGCATCGAGCTGAAAGCCCTGAAAATGTATCTCCTTGCCTACCGCAGCCTGGGCATCTTCTATGAAAACGCCGTCAACAGAATGCTGCGCGACATCGTCGCCGCCGTTAAGCCCGAATGGTGCGTAGTGCGCGGTGAATTCACTCCGCGCGGCGGCCTGACCACCTCCGTCTTCGCTCGCTGGCCCGAAATCCGCTCCAACTCCAAGCGCGTCCGTAAATAGGATCCGCCACGAGACATCGATGCAGGTCTTGTTTCATAGCATCATCTAGCCGCGACGATGCTGTTGTTGTCGCTTGACATCATCTGTATCCTGTAGCATCATAATCCTATGAGAACCACACTCTCTTTAGATGATGACGTCTTTCGCCTTGTAAAGCGCTATGCCGCCAGCCGCTCCCTTGCCCTCGGCAAAGCCGTATCCGAGCTAGTGCGCCGGGCGTTTGCCGTTCCGCGTCCCACGCGCTTGGTAAACGGTGTACAAGTTTTCGATCTGCCTCCCGAATCACCACGCGTGAGCACGAATAAAGTCCAGGAGCTGGACGCGGCCCAGAAATGACGGCCTTCTTGCTGGACGTTAACGTGCTAATCGCCTTGATGTGGCCCGCCCACGAGGGCCACGCGCAAGCCCAAGACTGGTTTAGCCGCGAATCCCGAGAGGGATGGGCAACATGTCCGCTTACGCAGGCGGCTTTCGTGAGAATCATCACCAACCCCGCGTTTTCCCGTGACGCTGTAACACCACAAGAAGCATTGAAGCTACTGGATGCCAACTTGAATCACCCCTCTCATCGATTCTGGGCCGACGAAATCGGTTTTGTTGCGGCTACTCAGCCGTTTGTCGGACGGCTGATCGGGCACCAGCAAGTCACCGATGCCTATTTGCTGGGGCTTGCCATGCACAAGCACGGCAAGCTCACAACGATGGATCGAGGCGTCCTGTCCTTGCTCCCAGAGAAGCGCTCTGCCGCCGACTTCGTCGAAATAATCTAACAAGCGTCCTTCTTTCTGATCAACTAAGCCTCACATCTTTGCCCGCTGGCCGGGGATCCGCTCGCGCCAAGAGCGACGCACGAAGTAATGAAGTAAGGAGGTAACGAGGTAAGGACGCGATCCGGAGATAGGGCCACAAGGAGATAGGCTTTTGGCTTGAAGGATGTACCCCACCCCCCGTTTTTTGTCAAAGAGTGCGGAATCGATTGAAAATAAAAGAGTTGAGTTTTGCGCCGGTGCAAAAAAGCGCAAAAGAGTGCGCAAATGATTGATAAACAAAGGGTTGAGATACTGTTGCTCCCATTCCCATTTTGGACCTGATCCCCCTCCGCGCATCGACCTTTATTTTCAATCACTTGCGAAATGCAAATTTCGCAACCCCTTTCTTTTGATATTCATACAAAATGCCCGGGGGTGTGTACCCCTCGGAGTAGAAAGAAGGAGAGGGTCGGCCATCGCTTGGAGTGCTGTGAGTAAACGAGAGTGGCGGCTGGCGATCACATAAGATGTTACCGCACAAGTACAGTACTTGTCAAGATAAATTTGAAGAGAATTTGGAAGTGATTGGCGGGGCAGGGGTTAGGGGCGGGAAGGAAAACTAGAAACTAGAAGGCAGAAACTAGAAAGGAGAATGACAAGCTGGACCGGAAAAGCGCTAGTTCTTAATAAAGGAGGGTAGGGCGAGAAGGCGGAGGAAATCTCAAATGGGAGTCCCACCCACCTGCAGGTAGAGGTACTTCTGGAAACCCGAGAAAACATAGCCAATCTCTTCGGGCTTGCCGAGGTCGGCCACGGCATCCGCAAGGGAGTCATTATATTTGAGGCGTAGCAGCGGGGTCAGCTTCTCCTGATCGAGTTCGTGGACGCCCTGGCTGACGTAGTGGGCCAGGACAAAATCCAGGAAAGTCTGCTGCCTGCTGTTGAACGCGGTGCTGATACGGGCCTTGGCGCGGGCGGCCCTCTCTTCGCGAGTGAGGGTTGGCAGGGCGTAAGCGATATAGGCCAAGACGTCGAAGAGGTCGCTTTTTTCCGCATTGATGATGCTTTGCATCTCCGCCAACTGGGCGGCGCCGAAACCCTTCTCCCCCAAACCCTGCAAGAGCTTCGCACGGGTGTCTGGAGCGCTCCAGAGGGCACGCAGCTGGGCTTCGTTCTTGAAAAAGTCGGGCAGCCTGCCAAAGAGCATTTCCATGAACTGTTGCGCGGACATGGGTGTCCCGTCGGGGTGCCAGAAGCTGGTGACCATCATGTGCTGGATAGTCCGAGCCTTGCCGTCAGCGAGTTTGACTTTAATTCTGGGACGCGGCGGCATGGGTTCCGGTCCCGGCTCTGGTGGGACGCGGGGCGGGCGAGGCGTTCGCGGCTCTCTGGGCTCAGTGGGTTCAGGCGCGATGGGTTCGCCGTCCCATTCCGGATCGTTGAAGTGCTGATGCGCGCGCACGAAGTCGTAGATCGTGAAGTAGTCTTTGCCTTCGTAAAGGCGGGTTCCGCGGCCGATGATCTGTTTGAACTCGATCATTGAATTGATGGGACGCATGAGAACGATATTGCGGATATTACGAGCATCGACGCCGGTGGAGAGTTTTTGCGATGTGGTGAGGATTGTGGGGATGGTTTTCTCATTGTCCTGAAAGTCGCGCAGAAATTGCTCGCCGATCAGGCCGTCGTTGGCGGTGACGCGGGCGCAATAGTTGGGATCGCGACTGGTTTTCATCTGGTTGATGAGGTCGCGGACGGCCAGGGCATGGTCCTGGGTGGAGCAGAAGACCAAGGTTTTCTCGGTTTGGTCAACCTGATCCATGAAGATTTTGACACGGTGGGCTTCGCGCTCCTTGATTTCGATAATCTTGTTGAAATCGGTTTCCGTGTAGCGCCTGCCGATTTCGATATCACCTTCGATCAGCCTGTCATCCGGCGTGTAGACATACTCATCGAGCGTTGTTGAGATTTGCTTGACCTTGAAGGGAGTGAGGAAGCCGTCGTTGATGCCTTCCTTCAGGGAGTAAATAAAGACAGGCTCGCCGAAGTAGGCGTAGGTGTCGATATTGTCCTGACGCTTGGGCGTGGCGGTGAGGCCCAGCTGCACGGCGGGAGAAAAGTAGGTAAGGATATCGCGCCACGTGCTTTCGTCATTCGCGCCGCCGCGATGGCACTCATCAATGACGATGAAGTCGAAAAAGTCCGGGGGATATTCGCCGAAGTAAGGAGAAGGCTTGTTGGGAGCGCCATTCTCCTGAATGGCGTCGTTCACAGCGCCAATCGGGAGATTGGCGTTCCCGGAGCGGCTCATAAAGGTTTGGAAGATGGTGAAAAAGAGGCTGGCGTTTTTGGGGACGCGGCCTTTCTTGCGGATTTCGTCGGGCTGGATGCGCTGGAGAGCGTCTTCCGGGAAGGGAGAGAAGGCGTTGCAGGCCTGATCGGCGAGGATGTTGCGGTCGGCGAGGAAGAGAATGCGCGGGCGTCGGGTCGGCTCGCGCGTAAGGTTCCAGCGGCTATAGAAGAGCTTCCAAGCAATTTGGAAGGCGATGAAGGTCTTGCCGGTGCCAGTGGCAAGCGTTAAGAGGATACGGTTTTGTCCGGCCGCGATGGCTTCGAGGACGCGGTCAATAGCGATGTCCTGATAGTAGCGGCCTTGATAGAAGCCGCCTTTGTCTTCGAAGGGAACGTCGGCGAAGCGGTCGCGCCAAAGGTCGGCTTTCGCGAAGGTGACCTTCCAAAGCTCTTCTGGCGTTGGGTAGCTGTCGAGGACGCCTTCCTTGCCGGTTTGCATGTCCGCGCCATAGAGGCCGCGGCCATTGCTGGAGTAAGCGAATCGGATGGCGAGCTTGTCGGCATAGCTCTTGGCTTGCCCGAGACCTTCGGTGAGCGACTCGTCCCAAGCCTTTGCTTCGAGAACAGCGAGCTTCGTGTTGCGGTAGACCAAGATGTAGTCAGCGAATAGAGGCTTGCTGCGGCGGCCAAGGCCTTCCAGGCGCCCGGGAGCGATGGGGTATTCGCGGTGGATGCGGCTCCCTTCGACGACGCCCCAGCCGGCGGCCTTTAGGGCGGGGTCGATGTGCTCGGCTCTGGTCTCCGCTTCGTTCATGGTTTTTTGCTGGGAACGCCATTCTCCTGAATGGCGCCTTTCAGGCCGCCAATCGGGAGATTGGCGTTCCCGGAAAATGCACTGCTCCAAGGCCATTCTTCTGGCGTGGCAACCAAGTTGGCTTTCACTGGATTGAGGTGAATGTACTCGACCGCCCGCTGGAAGTGGGTCTCGTCGCGGATGTAGCGGTCCCAATATTCGCGGTGCCAGGTGGGAGTGCTCGGCTCCTCGCCGCTGTCGCGCTGGGCATCGCGGATTCTGCGGGCGGTGAACTTTTTCCAGGCGGCCACGATCTTCGCGACTGTCCATCCGCTCATTGGTTCGAATAGGACATGCACGTGATTCGGCATAACGACCCAGGCCAGCAGGCGGTAACGCTGCGCATCAAAGGTCAGCAAAGATACTTGCACCATGTCGGCGATGGCTGGCATGCGGAGAACGCATGAGCCGTGGCCGGCATCGATCCACGCGTCTACTTGCTTGCGGCGCTCGGTGGCGCGTTTTTCGATGGGGAGAAACTTCAATTCGGATTCCAATTGCAGGAGGACTGTTTGGGGGAGGCTGTCAGCAAGATGAAAGGTCACATGCTGAGTAACATCAGAACTTTCAAAATGAGGCAGATATCCGCGGTTGTGCCACCTGGGAGCGCCAATCTCCCGATTGGCGTTTTTCTCCCCGCTAAACTCGCTTGGGGCGGCGTTCACATCGCCAAGCTTGGCGTTCCCGGGGGTGTGTTTAGAGTTGGCCACTGAATGCCTGGTGCAGCAGCGATTTTTTCAAGGCTTCCAGCGCGGCGAGCTTTTGCTGGTAGATGGATTCGAGGCGCTGGGTTTCTGATTCAAGTTCCATCGTCGTCCGAACTATCTTTTGTTGCTGAGGTAACGTCGGTAGGGTAATGGGATATGGTTCTAGTGTGTCCTTATTCAACCCACTCTGACCGGCCGCCCGTTCCGAATGGTAAATGACGTATTCCTGGATAGTGGAATGTTTTAGGAAGTAGAAGAGATAGTCACGAGAAAGTTTCGATTCGTCTGGAACTGCTTTCATCAGAGCAACGTTGTAAGCACCTTCCATTCCGCGGAGAATCTGGAAGATTGGTGGACCATATCTACCAATCATGATGTCTTCCCCTTTGCAGAATCTCCTGGCCTGAGCTCGAGGTATGTAGACGATGTGTTTGTCGCTCTTGTAGTCGCGAATCTGGATCAGGCGGACGTTATCGGCCGACTTAGTCTTCGAAAAGACGGACTTCGGCGGCTGCGAACCACCAACGAATTCACATACTTCACCCAAAGTTTTCTTCACCCAGCCATCGCCGAGCTGGGTGAAGACGGATTCGAGGTGGCTTTCGAAGAGGGCGCGGGCGTTTTGCAGGTTTTTCTCGGCGTTGGCTTTGGCGGTGGCGATGCCGTCGAATGCTTTGTCGAGGATGCCGACGATCCGCCGCTGTTCGGGCAGACTGGTGAGCGAAACTGGAAGCTTTTCAAAGTGCCGCAGCCTCAGCGATTTCACTGTCGCGCCCACTGCGACACGCGGGAAGTAATCGCGAAGGTGGTGCAGAAAGTAGTAGAGGAACTTCACGTCTATTCGGGGAGAAAAGCCAAAGAGGGCGTACGCCCGTTGATGAAGGTCGAACTTGCCGGTGAAATGTTTCGGAAGAAACTCAGTGCCTTCGCCCGGGATGATAAGAGCTTCGCAATCATACAGGTAGCGCGAGCTCCTTTTGTTTGTGCGTGAGCGATCAAAGAACGCGTAGGGTCCGTCTTCCACTGCATCTTTGGTATCAGATTTGCCACTCTTAATAGAGCAAAGGTGTCCCATGGGAATGATTTCCCACGCGTCCGTCATAGTAGCGCCTTAATATTCACGAGTGCCTCTGCGCTTTCGGCGTCCAACGCAGCGATTTCGGCCAGGATTTCCTCCGGGCTGCAGTGGGCTGCGGCTTCACCACTGTTGGGGTTTTTCACGGAGAGGTCGAAGGTCTCCGGGTCGATATTCTTGGCGTCGACGGTCCAGGATTTAGGGGAGTCGGCAAAGGTTTTCTGTAGCTTCACGAACTCGGCGAGGTCGTCATCGTTGAGAGGGTTGGTTTTCCCAAGGTTGCGGCCTGGATCAAGCTGGTAATACCAGATTTCGCGGGTGGGCGCGCCTTTTTCGAAAAAGAGGACAACGGTCTTTACGCCAGCGCCCTGGAAGGTGCCGCCGGGATTGTCCAGAATCGTGTGGAGATTACAGCTTTCGAGGAGCAGCTTTCGCAAACTGACGGAAGCGTTGTCGGTGTTGGAGAGAAACGTATTCTTGATGACGATGCCGCCGCGGCCGCCCGCCTTGAGGATTTTGATGAAGTGCTGAAGGAAGAGGAAGGCGGTTTCACCAGTTTTGATGTTGAAGTTCTGCTGAATTTCCTTGCGCTCGCTGCCACCGAAGGGCGGATTGGCGAGGACGACTTCGAAGCGGTCTTTGTCCTGAATGTCGTTGATGTTCTCGGTGAGCGTGTTGGTGTGGAGGATGTTGGGCGCTTCGATGCCGTGAAGGATCATGTTCATGATGGCGATGACGTAGGCGAGGGATTTCTTTTCTTTGCCGAAGAAGGTGCGTTCCTGGAGGGTTTTGAAATCTTTGGTGGTGAGTCTGGGTGTGCTATTCGGAACGCCATTCTCCGGAATGGCGATTTTCGTGGCGGCAGTTTTCGGAGGGGAAGAGGCGCCAATCGGGAGATTGGCGTTCCCGGAGATGGAGCTCCCGGCTTTGAGGTATTCGAAGGATTCGCAGAGGAAGCCGGCGGAGCCGCAAGCGCCGTCATAGATGCGCTCGCCGATGCGGGGCTTGACGACCTGAATGATGGCGCGAATGAGCGGGCGAGGCGTGTAGTATTCGCCGCCGTTGCGCCCGGCATTGCCCATGTTGCGGATTTTTGCTTCGTAAAGGTGGGAGAGCTCGTGCTTTTCGGTTTGCGAGCGGAAGCGGAGCTCGTCGATGTGGTCGATGATTTCGCGGAGGTTGTAGCCGCTCTGAATCTTGTTTTTGATTTCGCCGAAAATTTCACCGATTTTGTATTCGATAGTGTTGGGGCCGGAGGCGCGCTGCTTGAAGCCATGGAGGTAGGGAAAGAGCTTGGCGTTGACGAAGTCGCGGAGATCGTCGCCGGAGAGAGCTTTGTTGTGGTCGATGACACTGTTCTTTGAGGCGCCAATCGGGAGATTGGCGTTCCCGGAGACTTTCGGAGCGGCCCAGGTTTCCCAGCGGTAGGGCTTGTCGAGAAGGAAGGTGTATTTCTTGCGGTTGAGGGCGGCTTCATCGGCTTTGTCCTGCTCGAGCGCGTCGAGGTATTTGAGGAAAAGGAGCCAGGAAGTCTGCTCGGTGTAGTCGAGTTCGGTGGTGCAGCCAGCCTCTTTGCGGAGGACGTCGTCAATGTTCTTGAAGGCTTGTTCAAACATGTTGGGGGAGATTATAGCTAGGTTCGAGCGGTAGTTGGGCATTCCGGGAAGGGTGCGCGCCGGAGAATAACGGGTCTAAAGACCCGCCGCTGCAGGCTTGCGCGGTGGACAGACGGGCGAAGGCGGGGGAAAAGGAAAACTAGAAACTAGAAACTAGAAAGCAGAAACTAGAAAGCGGAATGAAAGGTGGGACCGAATAGCGAGGATCCTTAATAAAGGGCGATAGGCCAAGAATGCGGGGGAACTGTCAGAATCCACAGGTGCAAAAGCGGGACGCGGGGCACCCGGCAGCTCCGCAGCCCGTCAGTAGCAGCGGGGCTAACAGAAAGACCTGGGAAGCAAAGCTCTTCATGGACTCCTCCAATTGAGAGAGCGCCTAGCCATTTACACCGAGGCATGGAGCTACGATCAACGGCTGCGGCGACGACGAAGCGAGCCGGACAAAGTCAAGGGCCGCACGGTTTGGAGAGGTGAGCTCCAAAGGGATGCGACACCCAAGATCGGCTCATCGGGTCGAGGGTGCTCCTCTCGTCGAGCGTCACTTCTCGCAAAAGGCACGAGTGGAAGCAGGGACACACACTAACCCAGGGCAACAAGGGGGAAGAATTGGAGCACCACACTGCTGTCCCACTACCCCGCACCTGCCTGGCCTCGGGTTCGGATGCTTGTTGCCACCCGCAGCCGCCTGCGCCGCTAGCGCCAGAACCGCGAGCAAAGCGAAATTTCGGACTAACCTCAGAATCCACATACTTTCCTCCTTCTGGTCAACTTGTCCTAGCTAACTACGCAAAGAACTCCAAGGCCGCGTCTTGCAACCAACAGCGCTATGCCTCGTTGGCGTGGTCCTGGGGATGAACCTGTCCCAACTGGGCTTCCCGGTGTTTAGTTGAACAACTTCTTGGACACGCAAACATCGCGTTGGCCGGCCGCAACGCATACGCAGAATTTTGGTGGACAAGAAGCTCCTGGGTAGCCACACGGTCCACCACTGCAGTGGTTCCCACCCTTGTCAGCACCGGCAGCGGCATGCGCTGCCAGCGCCAACACCGCGAGTAAAGCGAAATTTCGGACTAACCTCAGAATCGACATACTTCCTCCTTATGGGCGACTTGTCTCAGCTACCTACGCAGAGAACGCCAGCGGCGACGCCATGCAAGCAACAGCGCTCTGGCTCGCTGGCGTGGTCCTGGGATGATGAACCTGTCCCAATTGAGTTTTCTGGTGTTTAGTGCTTGGGCAGGCAATCACCGAAAAACTTGCACGCCGAGTGGCGCACGCAACCAAAACTAGCGCTACATGCGCAGCCCCCTGAACAGCTCGCGCTGCCGCAGCGCTGTCCAAAGCACCCCCCACTCGCACCCTTGTTAGCACCGGCAGCCGCGTGCGCTGCCAGCGCCAACACCGCGAGCAAAGCGAAATTTCGGACCAACCTTAGAATCGACATACACTACCTCCTTATGACAGTTGTTCCTGACTTTCCGACGAACTTCCAGCGAACGTGCACATCAAGACTTAGGCTTACAAGTCTCGCAAGGCGCTCGCAGGAAACTTTGCTGTTTTGATTCGGCGGCCAGCGGCTTGCTGATTGCCGCGATAACTTCTGCTTCCTCCGCGGCCGGAAGCTGGCCCATCCAGACTTTGGAGACGCGTCCTTGCTCATCAACAAGCATCAGAGTCGGAGTGCCTTGCACTTTCACCTGACCTAACTCAAAGCGCGGAAGCACTTCGAGCGTGAGCTGCTGTGTTTCCACAACCTGATGCACGACGGCTGGATCGTCCGGAAACACAGCGATGAGATGAACGCCGATCTTATTCGATTGTTCCAATTGGGCCAGCTTCCGGTAAAACGGCATGCTCGCCTCACAAAAGTGACATCCGCTTCTGAGCGCGAGGACCAGGGTGCGCTCGTGTGCGTTCCATTTGTACGCGGGCAGGCCAGGGAGTTGGTCGCCAACCTTGACCTCGTTCGGCCCCGGGCCACGGGAAGCGAAGCGGTCCATGAGAAAAACCGACCCTATCACCACGGCCAACACGATCACCGCTACATTGGCCGCTACCTCAACTTTATTTTTCGTCATGGCTACCTCCGCGCCTTGAGTAAGGCATCGCTTCATTGCCGGCTGGGAGATGCAGGCAGGGCGAAACCGATTGCAGAGCGAAACTCAAAGCGGATCCAATCACAGGAGACTATCCGTTCCTGACGCTGTGAGCTTGGTCAACGGGGCAGCCGAGGAGCCATCGGCATTCATTATCCAGATGTTCCGCGTTCCGTTTGAGTTTGCGGCATCGGTGCCATCCAACGCCCGTGCTGAGTCAAACACAATCTTGCTGCCGTCCGGAAGCCAGATTCCAGGAACGATATTCAGGGGTTGGACAGCGGTAAGTTTGGTCAGCGAGGTGGCGCCGGAACCGTCGGCATTCATTACCCAGATGTTTGAGGTCCTGTTGGCATTGGCAGCGTCGCTTCCGTCCAGGGCGCGGGTTGTCCCAAATGCGATCTTGCTGCCACCGGGCGACCAAACTGGCGCAAAACTGTCCGCGCCGCTGGCAGTGAACTTGGTGATTGGGGTGGCCCCGGAACCGTCGGGATTCACTACCCAGATGTTTTCGGTGTCGTTGGGGCCATTGAGGGCGTCGCTTCCGTCCAAGGCGCGGCTTGACGAAAATGCGATCTTGCTGCCATTTGGCGACCATGCCATAAAGATAGGGTTCGTGCCGATGACAGTGAGCTTGGTGACCGGGGTGGCGCCGGAACCGTCGGCATTCATTACCCAGATGTTCGGGTTGTCGTTGGCATTGAGGGCGTTGCTTCCGTCCAAGGCGCGGCCCGAGTTAAATGCGATCTTGCTTCCATCGGGCGACCAAGCTGGCGCAAAACTGCTGGCAATGAGCTTGGTGAGTGGGGTGGCCCCGGAACCGTCGGGATTCACTACCCAGATGTTTTCGGTGCCGCCATTGAGGTCGCTTCCGTCCAAGGCGCGGCTTGACGAAAATGCGATCTTGCTGTCATCGGGCGACCAAGCTGACACAAAACTGTACGCGCCGCTGGCAGTGAGCTTGGTGACCGGGATGGCCCCCGAACCGTCGGCATTCATTACCCAGATGTTGAAGGTGACGTTAGAATTGGCGGCGTCGCTTCCGTCCAAGGCGCGGCTTGAGTTAAATGCGATCTTGGTGCCATCGGTCGACCGAACTGGCCCAAAACTGTCCGCGTTGTTGGCAGTGAGCTTCGTGAGCGGGGTGGTCCCGGAGCCGTCGGCATTCACTACCCAGACGTTGAAGGTCTGGTTGGGGGCATTGATGGCGTCGCTTCCGTCCAAGGCGCGTCCGGAGCCGAACGTGATCGTGATCGCCTTCAGAGGAGGTGGTGGACCAGAAGTTGCCCCTCCGCAGCCGGCAAGGAGCCATACGCTGGAGAAGGAGAACAAAAACAACAGGGATTTCTTCATGACGTCTCCTCGAGTTTAAATTCGCGATACACGGACACGATTCGTGTCCTCACGACGGCATTGCTTCGTTGTCGGTTGGGAGTTGCCGACGGGTGAAAAAGACTGCCGAGCTGTTCCAAATGGTACAGACTGGAACTGCCGTGTGATGGGAAAGTAGTGCTGGGTCGAAAAGAAGGCAATGCGCGGCGTATACGCGGTTGGTTAGTTTTTGGTAAGGGACCAACTCGATGAAATGGAATGATTTATTGATTTTGTAAGGCAGAGAGATTTTACTACTTGGCTTACGACGAAGCTGTTAGAATCAAGGCTGTTGACGATTCCTGGTGATTGGTGCCCATAAATTCCCTTACGCCGCCCGGCATTTGCTTTGGCCCTTTCGAGTTGGACGTGGCGGCAGGCGAACTCCGCAAAGCCGGCACCCTGATAAAGCTACAGCCGCAACCGTTTCGCGTTCTCTTGCTGCTGGCAGAGCGCGCTGGCGCGGTAGTGACCCGCGAAAAAATCCGGCAGCACCTATGGAGCGAAGCAACCTTTGTTGATTTCGAGCACGGCATCAATTTCTCGATTAACCAAATTCGTGGCGCTTTGGCAGACGACGCCGAGAAGCCGCGATACATCGAGACGTTGCCGCGCCGGGGCTATCGATTCATCGCGACGGTGCGCCCTGCTTCTGATGGACATAAGGCGGCCGAAATTGTGGCTGCGATTGGTGCGGCTTCTCCGGCGCGAGAGTTAACTCCTGAGCTACCCGCAAACGGCGAGAACGAACACGAAGCTCGACACGAGTCTGCCGCAGAGACGCGCAATCCTTTGGAGACTTTGAATCAGGATGGGGTGCCGAGACATAGTGCTCGTTGGAGGGAAATGACGGCAGCAAGCGTCGTCATACTGCTCATCATTAGCGGGGCTTTCTGGTTCGCCAACCGCACATCCGGGCCCAAAACCCCTCCGGCGGGATTGAAGTTACGGCAACTTACCATCAATTCCTTCGAGAATCGGGTCACCAGCGGGGGGATTTCACCCGATGGCAAGTACTTGGCGTATTGCGATACAAAGGGGATGTACATCAAGCTGATTGAGACGGGCGAGACTCGGGCAGTTGCTGAGCCGCAGGAATTCAAAGGCAAGGAAATGGATTGGGAGGTCGTCGGAACGTGGTTTCCGGATAGCACTAGGTTTGTTGCCAACGCTCAACCGACGGCTGGAGGCGTGTTTGAAAGCGGGCGGAGCTCACAAGATAGCAGCGTTTGGGCGGTTTCCGTCCTGGGGGAGCCGCCACACAAGCTCCGCGACGATGCAATTGCGTATTCCGTTTCTCCGGATGGTTCTCTGATCGGTTTCGGAACAAACAAGGGCAAGTTTGGCGAACGGGAAATCTGGATGATGGGTCCAAGTGGCGGCCAGGCGCGAAGGCTTTTCGATGCGGACGAGGAGAGCTCCATTGGCGGGCTCAGGTGGTCGCCGGATGGAACACGAGTTCTGTACGTGAAGACCGACCGTTCCGGAGACACGCTCCTGACCCGCGATCTGAAGGGTGGGCCTCCCAACTCCCTACTTGGCCCTGGGGAAATGAAACAAGTGAACGATTTTTTCTGGCTGGCAGAGGGCCGGCTTCTCTATTCGGTGGCGGAACCCGAGTCCCTTGAAGGCAGCGCTTGCAACTTCTGGGAAATGCGGCTCAATGCGCACACTGGCACACCTATCGAAAAGCCAAGGAAACTGACAAATTGGTCTGGCTTCTGCATGAGCGACTTGGGCATCACGGCAGATGGCAAGAAACTCGCCTTCTTGAAATGGGCAGGAAAACTAACTCCGGTCTTGGCTGATCTAGCGGAGGGGGGGACACGCATCCTAGGGCCAAAACATTTTCCTTTGAGCGAGAGTTCGGAAGGTATGGCGGCTTGGACGCCTGACAGCAAGGCAGTTTTTGTCGTATCCAATCGATCCGGTCATTTTGGGATTTACAAGCAGTCCTTGGACCAGGACATTGCGGAGCCTGTCGTGACCGAAGGTTACGGGCGAAACCCGCGGGTAACTCCCGACGGCAAGAGTATTCTCTACCTCGGACTGACAGAAAATGGAGCGCCGCCAGCGAGCGGACCGGAACCAGTCATGCGGGTTTCGATCACCGGGGGGCCGTCGCAACGTTTATTTACTGCGCGCACCAATAGCTTGTTGACCTGTTCGAGGTCTCCTTCCGGTGTTTGCATCATTGGTGAGCCGACCGAGGATGGCAAGCAATTGATTGTCACTGCTATCGATCCCGTGAGAGGACGAGGCCCAGAGCTTTTTCGATTCGCTCTGGTTGCGAATGACGAAAATTGGGTTTTCGACCTGTCTCCCGATGGTACCCGGGTTGCCGTTACACAAACCGTAGCAGGCCCAATCTGCATTCTCTCCTTAGACGGACAAGTACTACAGCAGGTGCAGGTGAAAGGTTGGAGCAATTTGCTGTGGTTGTCCTGGGCCGCGGACGGAAAGGGCTTGTTTGTAACGGCGGGCATCCGTAACGGAAGAGAAGTATTGTATGTAGATTGATCGGCACCCCATTTCCTGATGCACTTTGAGAGTTAGTTTCCGGCAAAATCTGACCTAGAGGAAGGAGATTTGCCGTGAAGAGGAAACGCTTCTCTGTAGAGCAGATGGTCGCGGTTCTGAAGCAAGCGGAGGTAG
>WNFO01000968.1_pt1 | contig 21951 bp, 8 predicted proteins | sample 5400251 | NCBI WGS metagenome assembly WNFO01 (sample SAMN13153354, study PRJNA577476) | soil metagenome | isolation source: 100 cm saprolite under Madrone tree | place: USA:California | collected 2016-06-14
CATCCTGCCATCCGTAAGGCTGGGGATGCCCTCGATTTGCCCGCCATAAAACATCGCTCTCGGGGGAACAAGTCGTCAGCCATTCCCCGCCAGTGGAAAGCAGAAAGCGGCGCGTTTCTTAGTGACCTTTGATGCCGAGCAACTGCGTGCTGCCGATACCGTTATCGATAAAGGTATACACCGCCCGCGTGTCTGCATCCTTCCCCTTCGCTCCTGGCGTTAGGGTCACATGCAACGTGCAGGTCGCATTGACCGCCAATCCGGCACCACCAATCGGGCAGTCGTTGGTTTGGGTGAATATCTTGCCGTCCAGGTTCGCAAACGAAACCTTGTTGAATACCAGTGGCGCAGTTCCCGAATTCGTCAAGGTAACTTGCGCAGTCACGCTCGAGGTCTGGTGCCCGAATTGTAACGCAGGGGCGGTAACATTCAGAATAGTAGAACTTCCCAATGCCACGCCATTAGGGGCGGGGGTTGCCAGCGCGAAGCTTACCGCGCCCTGAAGAATGCCGTTACCTGTGAGACTCACCGGTGACCCGGTCACTGTCCCATCGTGAGCCAACTTGATGGCCAACGAGCCGCTCGCCGGGCCGGCGGTCGTCGGCTGGAACACGACGTTAATAGTGCAAGTGGAAGCAGGTTCCAAGGTTCTCTCGCACGTGCCAGGCCTCGTCCTCAACCGTGAGAAGGGGCCTGAGAACGTAAGCTCGATACCGCTCAGCGCCGCTCGTCCGTCATTGTGCAACGTCAAGGTTTGGAATTCGCTGGAGGGATCAAAACTAATGTCGTTGACGATCACAGCCCTTGCTGAGGGCTCGGTACCTGGGGCTTGGCGTCCATTCTGTTGGGCAAAAGACACTCCTGCAGTGAATAAAAGAACGGTTATCGCCAGTGCCATTGCCTTAAAGCTAGTCTTAAGTGATAGCGGTCGCATGCAGTCTTCTTCTCCCTTTAATTTAAATCAATCGTCCTCATCATGGTTTTTCTGGGCAGCGAAGACTGAAACGGTATGCCTTCTAGATCCCAAAAATTGCCATACGTTGGACAATCCGTTCCGTGCTAAGTCTCCTGTGTCACGTCCGAAGTGGCACAGGATGAACAAGATACGATGAATCAGGTCCTGCGCCTCGAGGGAATGTAGCAAGGATTAGAGAGCAAACAGGAGGCCAAATCCCCGTAAGATCTGGGGATAGGGGAGGTCGCGATCATTCTGGGCCTTTCGCTCTGACTGCGTTCGACGAAGACAATCTCTATGCCTCGTAAGGCAGTTCCATGTGCGCGAGCTGGTCTTCGTCGGCGACCGGGACATGGTAAAAAGCAAAAGGAAGCAAGCGCTGGAGCAAGCCCACCTGCACTACATTACGGCGCTAACCGATCCACAAGATCCGCCGGCTGCATACCGGAACACTGCAACTGGGGCTATTCCACGCACAGATTTGCGATGTGGAGCGCGGGAGTGCGCTACGTGCTGCGCAAGAACGAAGCGGAAGCCGCGCGTGATTAGTTAGCATCGTTTACAGGACAAACTCGAGAAATTGGAAGCCAAGATCGTCGCACGCAATGACGAACTTCGGTTGGCGCAATGGAAACTGGACGGACGCTCTGTTGTCAGCAGTCCAATTATCTTCATCGACGACAGTTGATATGGCTGTCATCAGTGAAGAACCGCGCTGAAGAAGGCTTCAGGCGAGAACTATTCGGGAACTGGCAGGGCGGCTGGCAGGGAGCGCTTCCTCTCGACTAAGGAGTCTTTCACTAACTCGTCGGTAATTCTTGTGGCGGGATCGAGGCTTTCCACATCGAGTGCGCCTCTGTCAAATCTCCGCCAGCATGCAACCCTATGGATTCAAGGCTCTCGCTGCGTCTAATGCTTTCCGGGAAGGACCTCCATCTCCAAGCCTCGTATATAGCTGGGTATACCAGCAATTCAAGGACGAAGGAGGTGAAAATGCCACCGACCATCGGGGCTGCAATACGTTTCATCACGTCTGAGCCAGCGCCCGTCGCCCACATGATCGGAAACAAGCCAATGCAGGTGGTGGCGAAGGTCATGAACTTTGGCCGAAGACGCTTGGCAGCGCCGTGAACAATGGCCTCGCGCAGTTGGGCGAGACTGTGCAGACGATCTTCGCGCTTGGCCTCCTCGTAGGCCAGATCGAGGTAGAGGAGCATGAAGACTCCAGTCTCTGCATCAATTCCCAGCAAGGCAATCAATCCTACCCATACAGCGATGCTCATGTTGTAGCCGGCCAAATATAGCAACCAGATTGCACCCACCGCGGAAAAAGGAACGGCTAGCAAAACGATGATTGTTTTGGGCATCGATCTCGTGTTGATGTACAGAAGCAGGCAGATCACAACAAGTGTGATTGGCACCACCAACTTCAGGCGCCCCTTCACCCGCTGCATGGCCTCGTACTGCCCGCTCCAGCTGATCGAGTAGCCGGTGGGCAGTTTCAAGTGGTCGCGCAGGAGTTGATTCGCTTCACTTACATAGCTTCCCGGATCGCGGCCCGCGACGTCTACATAAACATATCCCGTGAGCAGGCCGTTTTCATTGCGGATCATGGCCGGTCCGGTGGCGATGCTGATTTGCGCCAGATCACTCAATGGCACTTGCCGCTGACCGCCTGCCGGGACTGGGATACGCCCGAGCGCCCCAAGGTCGCTACGGAAATCGCGCTGAAAGCGAACGTTTACCCGATAACGCTCCTGCCCGAGCACGACCGTGCTGACGTTGTCGCCGCCGATGGCATTCTCGACCACTCGCTGCGCATCTTCGACACTAACCCCATAGCGCGCCAGGTGTTCGCGATCCCATCGCAGATCGAGAAAGTGGCCGTCAGCCGTGCGCTCCGCGAGCACCGTGCGGGTACCTTTAACCGTGCCCAGCAATGATTCGATATCCGCGCCGATTTCCTGGATTTGCTGCAAATCCGCGCCCGCGATCTTCAGCCCCACGGGGGTCCGAATGCCGGTCGTCAGCATATCAATGCGCCCTCGTATGGGCATTGTCCATGCGTTGTTGACGCCGGGAATCCTCAGAGCTGCATTCATCTGGCTGACCAATTCGTCGGTCGAGATCGTGTCGGGCGTCACGTGACGGAATATATTCTTCCCCCATTCCGCCGCCCAGGAGGAATACCAGGTATCAACATGTCGCCACGCCGCGCGCGGCTTCAGGATGACTACCGTTTCAAGCATAGAGAGAGGAGCAGGATCCGTGGCAGTTTCCGCGCGTCCTGCTTTGCCAAGCACGCGATCCACTTCCGGGAATTGACGAAGAATGTGGTCACTGACTTGAAGCAACTGCTCGGCCTGGCGGATGGAAACGCCGGGCAGCGTCGTAGGCATGTACAAAATCGCGCCTTCGTCGAGCGGCGGCATGGACTCCGACCCCAAGTGGTAGAAAACTGGTATGGTGACAACCATCAGTGCCACCGCGCCGCCAATGACCAGCCACTTCGAGCGCAGCGTCCAGCGGACCACTGGCTCGTACACACGCATCAATCGCCGACTGATGGGGTGACGCTCTTCGGACTTCACTTGTCCAATCAGTACGGCATTCGCAACCCGGCATAACCATTCCGGCCGGAAGTTGAAGCGCTCAACACGGGTCAGCAGCAGACGCAAGGCCGGATCGAGTGTGATCGCCAGCAACGCCGCAACGAGCATGGTCAGCGTCTTGGTATAAGCCAACGGCCTGAACATCCGGCCTTCCTGAGCCTGCAGCGTCAGCACCGGCAGGAAGGAGACCGCGATCACCAACAGCGCAAAGAAAGTCGGTCCAGCCACTTCCTTGATGGCCGCGAGCACGACTTCCCGGCAGTTGCCCTTACGCCCGGATTTTTCCCAGAGCTCGAGTTTCTTGTGAGTTTGCTCGACAACGACGATAGAAGCGTCAACCAACTCGCTGAACGCGATGGCTACGCCGGCCAGCGACATGATATTCGCACTGATGCCCATCATCCGGAATGGTATGAACGCCAACAACACCGCGACCGGCATGGTCACAATGGGGATAGCCGCACTCGGGAAGTGCCACAGAAAGACCAGGATGATCAGCACTACGGTGACGACCACCTGAATAATCGTCCCTTTCACGGTGCCGATTGTGTTGTAGATCAGCTCCGACCGGTCATAAATTGGAACGAGCTTTACCCCTGCCGGAAACCCGGGCTCTATCTCTTTGACCTTGGCTTTCACCCGGTCGATCACATCAAGCGCGTTCTCGCCGTTGCGCATGACGACAATTCCAGAGACCACTTCGCCCGTACCATCCAGGTCGGCAAGGCCGCGCCGCAGGTCGGGCCCCATCACCACCTGGCCGACGTCTTTTATACGGATCTGCGAGCCGGTGTCGCTCACGTTCAGTGGAATGTTTTCAAAATCCTCGAGCGAGCGCGCGTAACCGCGCCCGCGAACCATGTACTCTGTGCCGCCAAATTCAAGCAATCGTCCACTGGATTCGTTGTTGCCACCTCGTACCGCCTCGACCACGCGGCTAACCGGGATCCCATAAGCCCTCAGCCGGTTGGGGTCGAGATTCACTTGGAATTGGCGCGTGTAACCACCGATGGGCGCCACCTCGGCCACGCCTGGCACCGACCGGAGGTAATAACTCAAATACCAGTCTTGATACGAGCGCAGATCGGCGAGGCTGTGCTTGCCGGAGGTATCCACCAAAGCATACTGATATATCCACCCGAGAGCAGTCGCATCAGGGCCAAGTTCGGTCTTAACCCCCTCCGGCAACCGTGGAACAACGCTTGAGAGATACTCCATGATTCGTGACCGCGCCCAGTACAGATCGGTTCCGTCCTCAAAGATGACGTACACGTAGGAATAGCCGAAATCGGAGAAGCCCCGGACCGTCTTGACCCGCGGCGCGCCGAGCATGGCAGTGACGATGGGATAGGTTACCTGGTCCTCGAGAATATCCGGACTACGGTCCCAGTGTGAATAGATGATGACTTGTGTGTCGCTCAAGTCGGGGATGGCATCGAGAGGCAGCGTGCCCATGGCCCACCATCCGGCGATGCAGGCAATTGCAATCGTGGTCAAGACTGCAAGCTTGTGCTCTGCGGAGAAGTCAATGATCCTGTTAATCATCGTCCTCCCCCGGGGCCCTCATTGGCCGAGCCGGAGGGATTGTTCTGAAACGCCTGTTTGCACTTGTCGGAACAAAAATAATAAGTGCTGCCGCGATAAGCGAGGGTGTTGCCGGAAGCTGCCGCCTCGGCAGGATCCACTGGCATGCCACACTTCGGATCTCTCGCCGTTTTCGCTGCCGCCATATGGCCGGCTACGCCAGCTGGCCCCTTCGCTGCGCGTTCCGGAGCAGGCCCGGACGCAGGTGTTTTCAGCCGGCTTTCCGAGTCGACAAGAAAGGTAGCGGCGACAACCACACGCTCACCCGGTTGAACGCCATGGAGAATCTCGACCCGTTCGCCGAAACGCCATCCTGTTTCAACCTCGCGAGGCTCGAAGATGCCTTCCCCATGCTCGACATAGACACGCGCGCGCGCCCCGGAATCGACCACCGCGTCCAGCGGGACAGTCACGGCGGGCGGTAGACGGACAGGCAATTCGACATCGACCAACATTTCGGGCCGCAAAATGAATCTCGGATTTTCAACTTCTAAACGAAGCTTGACGGTCCCTCCACCGGCCTCAGATTGCGGCAAGCTATCCGTGATGCGCGCGGACAACGGGCGTCCTCTGTCACTCAAGTTGATCTTTGCCAAACTACCAGGACGCAGGTACCGTTCTTCCTGTTCATAAACCTCGGCTACCACCCACACCCGGCCCAGATCTGCAATGCGGTAAAACTCCATGTCGTGATCGAAGTGTTGTCCCGCAGTAATGTTCCGAGAAACAATGAATCCGTCCGCTGGCGCGACCACATCAATATTCCCGGGAAGCTGGTGGCTATCGGCCATGCGCTTGATCTGCACATCGCTCATGCCCAGATTCCGCAGCCGGTCGGTATAGCCCTGGATGCTGCTTACCCCTTGCTTGGACAAAGCACCGGGAAATGGAACAGTCCGCGCCCCGTCATTGCCTACGGCGCCCGGTACGCTCGCGTTGGCGGCCAGAAATCCGGAAGCCACCGACAAAAAGTCAGGCGAATAGTAGCTCCCCAGCTTCTGGTCCTTCTTGACGAATGTTCCCACCGAATCGTGCTCTGTCTCTCGAATAAACCCGTCCACACCGGAGTTGATCTTGTAGACGCGAGTGTCTTCAGCAACCACGCGGCCCACGACTCGGAGCATGCGGGTGGCGCTGCTTTTCTCCACAGCAGCAATGCGGATCCCCATTAATCGCTGCGTGACACGATCAATGCTGACCGCTCCTGAGGACAATTGCGTCGTGGAAGAGGATGTGGGAGCGTTACCGAGGTCCTCGGCAAAAACCGGTTCAAGCGGCATGCCGCAATCAGGGGCCACGCCGGGCTTGTCGGATTTGTAGGCGGGATGCATGGGATCCACGTAATACAGTACATGCCGTCCCATTTTGCTGCCGGTTTGCGAATGCGAGCTGCGCCGGCCAAGTCCGTAGGACCCAGCCAGTGCCGCAACCACCGCAATTGCAAAACTCATTCGTCGCATTTGCCTCATCCCGCGCTCCCTTTGTGTCACTCCGGGTCAACCTAAAGCGCGCTTCCAAGCCGCACTTGGTTGGGAGCAGCCTGAGCAACACTGTGCTTCCCGAAAAACGCTGCACGGAAGAACAGCCCGAGCCGCCCTGGGGCCTTCCTAGAGTTAGGTGGTATCATGCATGCAGGCCTTAAATCCAGTAACTTACGCCAGCAATTAAGTGACCACGATGCCGAGAAGCGTCAGATCTGCAGCTACGCGCGGCAATTACAGTTATCGATGGTGGGCGTTCCAGTAGGTTTTGTCTTTGAGCCGGCGCAAGCTGGGGCCGCAACATCCTAAGTGGATTGATTCCCAGAATCCTGCATGGCAACTGGTTCGATGGGAGCAGCTCCAAAGATAAGTACTGTGTTTAGAAGGAACATCACTGCAGCCTGCGTCCCTACCGAGGCGGCCAGTACTAGAACTGCCTCGCCTAGACTCGTCAAACAGCCCACAAAGCCCTTGACCGAGCGCCCAACTTGGCCAAGCACTTGGCTGTTCTCCAAGCGGGGCCCTACACGCAGGTCAAACTCCCGCTGTAAGCTAGTTGAGCTTCGCCGCCACTGCTGCGACGTCCGGCTTCGAAAAGAGCGACTCCTCAAGCTTGGGATTCACTACCACCTTCTCGATAATGGCTTTCTCCGGTGGCACGGGAGTATCCATCATCTTTTTTTTCGCCGTTTGGGCCAACGGGAGAACTCTCGTCTCGAGAGTAAAAGGAATCTGCAGTCCGCTTACCGGCCGGTAATCGCGGTAGTAGACTTCCACAGGATGTAGGTTGCCATCGAGCCTCCTGGGCTGCCCTTCGATTTTCGCTTCCAAAAAGGTCTGGGCATCAATCCAAACATGCATTGCCTGCCCGTTCTTCAGGGTTAGCTTGAGCTTATAGGTGTCACGGTCCTCAACCTTCTCCATGCCAGCCAGCTCGATCTGCGTACCCTTGGCCGAGTAGTCAACCAGGGGACCATCGATGTCTGGTTTCATGGAGGACATCTTCATCTCTTCTGCCGTAAAAGGCTCAACGACACGCCGGTTGAGGAATGGCCTCAGCTTCCATCCATTGGCGCCGTCAAACACCTGAATCGCCGTTTGCCCGTTGAATTGCAACTCGAACCTCATTTTGCCAGGGCGCTTCAGTTCCATCACAAACGGCAGTTGAACCTCCTCAATCGCCCGAGGAGCAACCGTCCCTTTGAGCGATCCATGGCCTGGGACGGGAACCGGGAGAGCAGCGCGGCGATTTCCTCCTGCGCCCATTTTTCCGATCATGGACATGGTTTGCACCGCCCGCCAGGCCTGCAATCCGCCTCGGGCCGTTACATTCTTGGCCACGATATCGGCGGCCGAGAGTTTCGTTGCCGAAGTGGAAGTATCCGCTCCCGCTGCAACCGAAATGGTAAACACCAAAGAAAGGCCAACTGCCAGCGACTTTCGTAACATCGATCCATCCTCGTTGCGAAAATTTGGGACTGATCCCAGAGCTCAGAGAACAGTTTAAAACCAAACCATCAGCGTTCTTTGCGCTGGCTCAAGTTTCGGCCACCCTATCTTGGTTACGGGAATCGGCGGACCGCCCATTGCTATTCCACCACGAGCCCACCAGCCCGAAACTGCCCAATCACCACGTCCACGTGGTCTCCGCGCTTCACCAACCTTCCCTTGTTTGAGAAAGCCATCCAATACACCTTGCCCGCCTCCGGCGTGGCGCTCTGGCGCAACTGCCCAATTTTTTCGAGCGACGGGACCACCAGCTTGACCCCGGCCTTGGGGTCGATCAAGGAGGGCTGATTCTTCTTATCGTTGAGCATCTTGGCTTTGTCCGCATCCAGCACGCGGTAGTTGAATCGGATGACCTCACCCGACTCAGTCCACTTTACGCTGAGCGAGTCAACTCCCCAGACGAGGCGGTAGTGGAGATCCGCCCGCCTGGGGAAGTGCTCTGGCTGATAATGGGATGGAGCCCCAGTCACCGCTGGCTTCGCCGCCCCGGCGGCAGTTTGGGCTACCACACGTGAGACCAGCAAGCCGCTGGCCAGGACGCCTGTCATCAAGAACACCTTTGTACCCAGTTTTAGATAAGTATGATCAAACATGGTTTGGATTCATCCTCTTTTCAGTCGTCGTTAGAGACCGCTGGCTAGCGCCTTGCCGCAGCGCCAGGCGGGCTCTGCTGCGACCGCACCCCGTGGCTCGGGGAATGTTCTATTGTACTTCGACAAAGCTCTGTACCCTCGGCGGCTTTCTCTTTCGGTACCTCTTCTTATACTTCGCTTCCGCCTTGGGATTGGCATCGTTAGATCTTAGCCGCCGCGAGGGTTGCAAGCGCAAGAGCACCTACGCAACCATCGGCTGGACCTTCTTAACCGCTTTCCGCTCTCAAATCCGTTCGAAGAGTACCGTTGCCCGTTCACTTCCTCGGTCCGCACCTATGTTTTAAAACCCGCTCCGAAAACGACGCTGCTCGCGAAACTTCTCGCGAGCAGCGTGAAGATTAGTCGAACCAGCTTGGCCTCAGTTCGCCGTTCCGGCCAGAGTTGAAGTTTGCGTGCCCGCCGAGTCCGTCACGCTCACCGTAGCATTTTTGACACCAGCAGCTTCGCTTGTCTGTGGCCGGAATTGCACCCTGACGATGCACATTGCTCCCGGCGCCAGACTTGTAAAACTTAGCGTTTGGCCACTTCCGGTTGGACCACAGCTCGACCCCCCGGCTCCTCCTACCTTAAGGTAGTCAGCTGTGTTCGTGCCTGCCAGCACTCCTTGCCCAATGCCCGTCAGCGTCACGTTGCCCGTGTTGGTTAGCGTAAAGTTCTGCGCTGGACCGTTCGCGCAGGCGCTGATCTGGGCCGCAGTAGTGCCTGGGCAAGTGCGGGTTTCGGTTGGACTAAACGAGGCTGGCGTCAGGGTTGCGCTGACTACCGGAGCGACTCCGGTTCCGCTAAGCGTTACCGGAGAACCAGTCACCGGCACATTCGCGGTGATGGTCAAGGTCGCGGGTACCGCACCCGTTGCGGTTGGCGAGAACACCACGTTGATTGTGCATGTCAGCGCCGCTCCAAGTGTGGCAGGGCAGGTGCCACCCGCCGTCCCCGCCGGCCGCGAGTAGCGCGGCGACGAGAAAGCAAGGGTGATACCCGTCAGGGTGGCATTGCCGGTATTGTGCAGCGTTAAGGTCTGCGGAGCGCTGGTCATTCCGACGGCCACGTTGCCAAAGCTCAGTGGCCCGCCAGTGACACTGCCATTCGCTACTTGGGGAGGAGTCGGGAACTCGACCGCCCCGGCGTCAACCGCGTTGTTTGTCTTCCTCAAATTGCCGAAGATGTCAGTCGCCGGCGCCTCGTTGAAGTTCACCGTTGCAGTGGTCGGGATGTAGTTAACGACCGGCGACGCAGCCGTCGCTGGCCCGTAGTTCCCGAACGTAGCACCGGTCACTGGGTTGGTCTCCGCCAGTGGGCCCCAACTGATGTTGATCCAGTTGTTGCCCTCGTCCACTGTCGCCGCCGGTGTCAGGTTGAAGATTGGGTTGGGTACGGTTGCATCCGAGATGCCCGGAGGCACTTGGTAGCCCGCCGACCCAACGCATCCATTAGCCACAGTGCATTCCGGCGGGATTCGCGAGCCGTTGCAGTACTGGCTGGTGACGGCCGGGTTGGATGCACTGTTAGTGCTGCCATAACCTGCGGTGCTCGTCAGGAAAGAGTAGGTCGGGTTGAGCGTGACCCCCGAGCTATGGTTTCCAGGTCCCGTGTCGCCGCGCACGCCGATGTCCCAATAATTCGCACCGCTCACGCATGCCCCGGTGGCCGTCTGGTTCAACGTGGGAACCAGCGTAACTACGTGCTGCTGGTTGGTGGTTCCCGGACCGAGCGCGCCTACGGTGATGTTGAACGAACGGTTCTGATAGAACACATCGTTAGCCAGAAGCGGGTACGAGAAGCTTCTGCAAGTGCCATTATTGGCGGCGGTGTTGGGGCCGACAAAATGCCCTGCAGGGCAGGTGATCGTCGCCGGCAAATTCGCGGTAAGGATCGCGCTGTTCTGGATGCTCACCAGGCCAGCGGGCTGCGGCGTCGACGTCTCGACGCACGACGACGGGGGCAGACCAGTACCGGGGTTGGTAACACAGGGCCCCTGGCTGCTGGCTAGGGGAGCCCCGATGGTGTTGAAGAGCACTCCCGACGAGGCGGTGGTATCGTTGGACATGATCGTGTTGTTGATGATATTCACCGCTAACGCGTCCACCAGCGAGATTCCAGCTCCGTCCCAACCGGCAACGTTGTTGGCGATGATGTTGTTGGTGACGTTGACTGAATACCAACGCGAGGGAGTTGTGGGGAAGTTGACCACGTCCCCTCCATTGATGTTCTGTAACCGCAGGCCGCCGCCGCTGCCGCTGTCCGCGGCGTTACCCATGATGAGGTTGGCATTGATCACCAGGCCGGGACCGGTTCCGTCGCTTGGCCCAATAAGGTTGGTTGCCCCCACGCAATCCTGATCGCTCGTGGAGCAGGGAGGATCCACGTCAGGGGCGCCCATGATGAGGAGACCGCCGCCGTTGGCTGCGATCGTTGGGTTGGTACTCTGATTGAACAGGATCGAATTGTGTTCAATATCACCGTTGTAGACGAAGCCAAACTGGCCGACGCCGCCACCGTCACCGGTGCTCAGATTCCCGCAGACCCAGTTGTAGTTGAATTTATAGTTGTCGGCGCCAGAGCAGAAGCTCACGCCGCCTGCCCCCGCCGGGGTGGCTGAGAACAACTCGTCGCCGGTGGAAGAGTTGGCAGTGATCGCATTGTGGTGCACGTTCACGTTCAGGTCATGGCAGTACGGCAACTGAACGTTCGTTGCATTGCTGAACTGGCAGGAGCCTGGATCCGGGATGATGCCTCCCACGAGGTACGCGGGAGGAAATTCTCCTTGACCGACGCTGATGCCGCCGGTCAACGTTCCGGAGTTGTTGTAGACCCGGTTGTTGGCGATTTGCAGGTTATGTCCCCAGGCGTGCACGTAGATGCCGCCGCCACCCTGGGAACTGTTGGTAATCCCCAAGCCGTCGATGCTCGACGGGTTGCACCAGAAGTTACTCGGGAACGGATTGTGGCCAGTAGCGGTGTCCGGCCCGCAACCGTTGGGGTTGCTCGCACTTGTGCTGTTCGTCAGCAGCAACGTACCGGTTGGGAACGTGCCCCCTACCGGCGCAAACGGATCCGACGGGAAGTTCACTCCCTTCGACAACACGGTAATGGCTGCACCCTCCAGAGCGCCCATCAGGCTTGGCTCTTGCAGCATTTCAGCCAGGTTGCCGTTCAGTGTGGTATCCCACCCGACAGTCGCTTCCGTCGGGAGCCGATCTATCTGTGGATTGATGTCTGTCGGAGAGAAGGCAGTCCAGCCAGTACCGCAAGTCAAATCGCCATGGTTCGGCGTGCCATTGGCCGCCATCCCGAACAGACATTGCACGCGCGCGCGCCACCCATCCATCTTGCCTGCTGGATGTGTATTCGCGTTGATGATACTGGAGGCAGCTCCGACACCTTGCAGCCGGACCGGCTTCCACATCAGCAACAGTTCAACGTGGGAACTTTGGGAGTGAGGGACAGCAGTACTGGAGGGGGCAGTACACGTCACCGGCCCAGTAGCCGCGGTGCAAGTGGGGTCAATGATGAGCAGGTCGCCCGGTTGAGCGAGGTCAATCGCGCTCTGGATGCTGGCGCTGGCGCCGACGTGGGTCGGACCTTTGCCGCCAATGGTAACGGTCACGGTGTCGATCGACTGCCTGGCGTTCGACGGCTGGCCGCTAGTTGCTGTGTTGGCGGTGCTGATGACCAATTCGCCGCACTGCGCGGGTTGGGTCGGGGCTCCGTACTGCTGTTGTTGCTGTATGGTGCAGTTCGGCAAGCCGCTGGGCACCGCGCCAGTGATCAGTGTGTCACTCCACGACACACCCGTGAGCGGATGGGCAACGCCATCGCTGCCGACAAGTGCTACCACCCCCGCACTAGATCCAAAACCATAGTGGCGGACGGACTTCTTCTGATTGAAAGGAGCCACGTTGGCCGACGGCCCCGAGTAAGCATTGTTGTACACCGTTTGGTCGCCCAACGCCGTAATCGTGAGGGTGTGACCGGCGGCGCTGACCCAAGGTCCAATTTGATCGCCATCCACTTCGCTGATGGCCGGCGTCAAAGCCGGGTATGCGCAATCAGGATTGTTGTACCCCGCACCCGCGAAAGCGGACGTGGGCACTACCGGCGTGTCCATGTACTGAGTCTGTCCCGGCATGAACGGGATCTCGTAGCAGAACTGGCTGTACTGTGGGTTGAACAACGGATCCGGAGTCAGACCCGTGCCAGGGTCGTTCATGCACGTAACCATCATCGTGGGCGCATAACCGGTGGGATTGGGCGGGTTGACTTCCCAAGTCGAGTAAGTCAAGCCGTTGTAAGACCCCCAATGATCGGTATACGTGCGGGCGATTTCGGTTCCGGTCCAATCCTTGATGGAAATCGGCAGGTTGGGCGGCGAGAATTTCTCGCCGAATTGCGGCGAGAACGGGTCGAATTCCGACGTGAAGTCGTCTGTGATCACGCCGGTGAAGTGGGCGGCGACGTGAGCCGAGGTGAAGACCCAGAACTTCGCGAGCGCCGAGGTTTGGTCATCGAGCGTGACTTCCTTGCGGTCGCAGAGATTGCGAGTCGCTCCGGCGAACGGCGCGACTTCCGCTGAATGCGGGAACAAGCTGATGTAGTCAGGCACGATACGCGACGCACCAACGCAGGGCCAGAAGGTCTCCACGCTTCCCGTGTCGCCCTCATGGCTCGGCAAATTGTTTACTCGACCAAGTGTCTGCGTCGGGTTCTGGGGATTGTTGGCGTTATACGCGCTCGCGACTTCGGCCTGGTCGGGAACGATGAAGATGCCTCCCAATCCGCCAAACTGCTGGGTTACCGGCGCAATGTAGTTGTCGCCGATCAGGATGTTCTTGTCTTCTTCCTTGACCAACTCGTAGCCGGGAGGCACAAGCATTTCCACGACGTACTTGCCGGCTGGCAACATGGGGGTTCCATACCTATACGGATCAGTAGTGTCCGGATTCGGAATGCAGATCGTGCAGTTCGAACCGGCAACGGATCCCGCCCCACCGGTCGGCTTTCCGGTTGTCGGACTGATCCCGGCGACGCTGGGGAACTGGTACATACCGTCGTAGGGCGCCGGCTGCACTTGATTCCAGTTGTGCATGCCGTCATAGCACTTGAACTGCGAATTGGCCGGGAGCGTGTGCAACGGTGTGCCCCCGTTGTTGTAGGCATCGAGGTAATTCGGCTGGTTGAACAGCGAGAAAAAGAAGAGATCCGCGTCTGTGCCGGTATTCCTGCCCTGACCGGGGCAGTTCATGTTGGGATTTCCGTCGGACCGGAAGCCCTGCGCCCAATCGTCGAAACTGCTGGTCTTGGTGGTGTCCACCAACGTGAGGGCTAGGCTCCCATCCGGTGCTGTCGATTCCTTGTAGAGGTTGATGGTGACGCCCGGCACGTCCGGCGTCCAGCTGGTATGGAGGAGTAACTGGGGATCGTCGAATGGCCGCGTTGAGGCGTAGATCACTTCGCCATGGATGCCGCCGGTCTCGCCGGGCTTGAAGGGCGTCTTGCCGAATTCGATGAACGAGTTCTGGCCGGAGAAGCCCTGCCAACCCTCGCTCAGAACCCAGGGCGGATCGATGCGGCCGGTAGAAAGGTTCGTCGTTGGGCCGCTAGAACCGCCCACGACGGGCCCAGTGGCGATCGAGGATCCCGTGCAGTCCGCATTCGCACAATACACCGCGCCCGGTACCCGAAGGTTAGCGGGCACAGAGATATCTTCTGCTGTTCTCGCCAAATTACCGGCAATCGTGGAGTTCTTGCATGCCGGGGAGCCAGGTTGACCGCACGACGGTGAGCCGTCGGCGGGCCCGCCCGCATCATAGACCACGTGCGTCCCCGTGCTCTTGTAACGGATAGAATCGGTTTCAATCACATACCAGCTGAACAGCGGGAAAATTTCATTGAAGCCCGCGTTACCGCTCAGGTCGGTGTTGTTGAAGTTGGAGTAGCTGCCGTCGCGGAACCGGATGTTGGTCGGCACCAGCGTGAGTCCGGGATCGTCGGGCGTGCGGACTCCAGTGCCGTGCAGATCAAAAAAGGTACTGGTGTAGATATTCGCCTGCCACTGGTTCATCGCGATATCGCCCATATTGCAGGTTCTCCGGCCGGATCCTGTCCCCGGGCAAAAGGGACCAGTTGCGTTGCCCAGCCGAACGGGCGTCGAAAGGCCGTCCACCAGCATGTCGTTCCACTGGTCAAAGACGGTGATTCTCCAATCACCATCCGGCAAACCTGTGAGCGTGAATTGCCCATTGGCGTCGCACTTGGTGAACGCAAAGTCCTCGCCGTCCGGATCTCCAAAGCTTACAAAGCACTGGGAGAAAGCGAAGCTGCTGTTGTCGCCGCTGCTGTAAAGTCTCTCATCCGGCGTGCGGCTCATGCGCACGGTCGTGACCGTGCCCGTCACGGTATTGCCGGGAGTGCAGTTCCCAGTGATGAACGGGTCAGCGCCTGCGCAGACAGCCGCCCTGCGGTCATTGATGATCTTCGGGTTGGCAAAGCCGATGGACACGTGGTATCCGGCTGGACCGAACTCTTGGAAAAAGCTCGGCTCGCCGATGCGCAAGAAGGAATCGTGCGCCTTCTGCCCGTCGAGGGTATTGGTTTGGAGCCATTCTTCGCCCCTTGCGATGCGGTCGGCTCCCGGCGTGGCCACCACGCCGTACCTTCCCGGCATCAGGTTGGCAATCACGGCCTGGCCTGCCAGCGGCGACAGAGTAATGCCGTCCGCTTCGTACTTCGGGCAAGTCACAATGGTGCCCGTGATGCCGGTTGGACTTATAGCACCATAAAGATTGCTGTTCGACGAATCTACACCAATCCGCGCGGTCGCCGAAATCGGGCACGCATCGGAACTCGTGACCGGATCGATCGTTCCCGACAGGCTGTTCGACAAAGGCTGGTTGAACATGTCGTAAGTCATCTGTCCGGTCGCGTCACCTGTGCCGCCGGCATCGTCAAACAGGGTGATGTTGAACTTCCCCAGGCCAGGCTCGTTGGGCGATAGCACGTCGATTCCGCCACCGCCATCCTGCTCGCCGTTCAGTGGGAAGTCGTCTTGGAACACAAACACCGACAGTTTCGACGGTGGGAATGGAGTTTGTTGCGCCAAGACTGTGATAGCGGGAAAGGTGCCCGAACTGGTACAAGTTACCGCTGGCGCCAAGGGGATGCAGGCAATCGGAGCGCCGCCCATACCGTGGCCGGTACCCAGGGCCTCGAACGGGTTGGCCGCGTCACCCGGTAGGACCGAGATGTAGTAGTGCTTGGTCGGGTCCAGATACACTTGACTGGGATCTACAGCCGTCTGTTGTGAGGCCGTGGTTCTGCAAACGCCATTGCCGACATCGCATACCGCTGGCAGGCCCAGAACCGTCTGGCCATCCTCGCAGGCCAACGTTCCCATGCAGCCCGCCGCCACGAGCGGCATGTAGCTGGTGTGGAAATTCGTCCCAAACGTCGGAACGATCCCGCTCGTAGAACTCGGGCAGCCCGCTGGCGGGGGATTCGTTGTGCAGGCAGGGTTGACATAGAAGGTGCGGTCCTCCTCAATGATCCAGCGATAGTCGGTGATAGCAGCTTTTGTCCCGCCGTCAATAACATTCACAACAAGACCGGTCGCCGTCGGGAAGGTCAGTGTCGCCGACCCGGTGCCACTACTGATCGTTCCCTGTGAGTTCTTTGCCGTGTAGGTGAAGGTGTAAGTGCCCGCCGCGGCGGCCGTGGCATTGAAACCGCCAGTCGGATCCACAGAAAGAGACGCCAGACCTCCGTTATTGACGACACTACCTACGGTAAGAGGGTAACCCAAAGCGTCTTTGCAAACCGACAGGACGCCCGGGGACTTGATGCTCAGCGACGTGGCCACGTTCGATGTGAATGTTTGGGTGCCGCAGGTGATGCCGGCGGCCGCCTCGATCGGTGCCGCATTCAGTGCTACCGTGGTGCACGCATTTCCAGTAGTCGCGCCATTACCGCAATACGAAAAGGTTGTAGGAGCTCCAGTATAGGTAAACGTGCCGTTGGCATTGAGAGTCAGGCCGGCCGGCGCAGCGCCGGAAACCTGCACGCCGTATACATTTTTGTCGTTGGCGATCACACCCTTGGCTGGATCCGATACGATGAGCGTCTGGCCCGTAATCACGGAGTTGTAGGTGTCTGGGTTGGCTACCGCAGCTGCGAGTGCTGGCGAGGCTGGCAATCCGGCGCTGTTAGCACTGATGTAAGCCAGCATCCCAGCGTCCCGCGCGGTGGCGTTGCCCGAGAGACTCAACTCGCGATCGAACACCGGAAGGGCCGTTGTGCCGGCCGGCACATTCACCATCACATCGTAAGTCTTGCCAGCGGCCATAAATACTTCGCTCTGCACGCGGGGAGTGCCCGGCAGAGGGTTGCCGTCCTCGGCAATCAGCGAGAAGCCAGAAGGCGGGGTAGTAGCCGGGGCAACGGCGGTCCCGGTTTGCGATCCGACGATCGAAGGCACGTGCATGCGCGACCCAGCATTCACCAAGCGCACCAAAATCGTTCCGGTGCCCGCGGTCAGGCCGGTGGCCGGCGCAGTCGCGAACAGTGAGGGCGAAGGCGCCGTTTGGGTCTTGTCGAAGGCAACTCCATTGAAGAGGTAATACAGCGGCGTGTAGTTCACCGCCGGCGGATAGCAGGTGTTGAACGTCGACGAAGCGGGATTGCCGCAGCCATTGGGCTGCCCGGACCACACCGCGGTCTCGGTGAAACCCAAAGTGTTGACCGCAGCGTTGACGGCATTGTTTTGGAGCGGGTCAATTTCACTCATAAGCAGCGGGATTTCGGCGTTGTAAGTGATGGCGGGAGACGTTCCGACCGCCGGGTACGCCGTGCCTGCGGCGGTTGCGCTGACAGGTGCGGTCGTAACCACCAGAATTCCGTACAGACCCATGGGACCCTGGATGGACGGGTGCGTGCCAGATTCAATCAAGTACGTGCCCGGCCGGAGTGTAGTCCAAGTCAGTGCCGTTGTCGCGCCAGCGGCTACTTCTGTGGAGAACGACTGCACGCGTCGTTGCTGCGAGGGCGGCAGGAAACCCGGACCCCCAGCAATCGGCCACGAAACGCTGTTGGAGGGCAGGTTGCTGTGATCCGGACTCGCCGTCGACGTCGCCGTCGTTCCAAGGCCGCCTCCCAACTGACCCACGATCACCAGCGAAGTGGGTACGCTGTTGCCGTTGAGAAAGGTGAGATTATTCGTGAGGTTGATTGTCAGGGATTGTCCCGTGGCAACCGTGATCACCACGGGAGACCAGCCGGCCGGCAGCCCGCCCGCGGCGGGGGGAGCCAACGGATTCAATGCCGCGCATGTCCCTGTGCCGGCAGTCCCGGCCGCGCCGCAGCTGTAGCCCCACATGGGGACTACAGAGCCGTCGGGCAGCGTGATGCTGGTCGCCTCCGCGGTCAGATTGACCTGGGCGACGGTCAGCTTCGCACCGAGGAGGAAAACAATAGTTACCAGTAGCGCCGTTTTCAGGCTGGTTTTGAAATAGTTCAATCGCATTGCTTTTCTCCTCAATTAATTGGACTCGTCAATGACAAATTCCCGGGAATCAACCAGCATCATCATCAGCATTCCACCGGGGAAAATATTGTTGGTGGTGATCTCACGCTCGTTGTGCGAGTGCCACATAAACGCGAAGCCAGCTTCGGTCGCGGGGGGGTTTGCGATGGTGCCCGACGGCGGTGTTGAGCCGGTGGCGCCGCACGAGCCGGCTGGAGAACCGGCGCTGCATCCAGTCGCCCGAAGTGTCGCATTCGGACCAAGGTAGGGGCTACCGCCATACCAGGCGCCGTTCGTGAGGATGTTCGCGTCAGGCAGAGTTGCTGGCCCGCCGCTCGCCACATCGCCGAACGGAGCAACCTGCACTGGCTTTCCGTGATCCTGACACCACTCGTAATAGTTGATGGCTGACTGCGCCGCCGTACCGGTGTTGTAGCCGTTCGCATCAGGAATACAGGGAAGCTTAGCCAAAGGGTCAGTGGAAGCGGGAGTGTGACCGTACGCATCCCAGTTCAGACCCTTGGCTGTCCAGTAGAAAATTCCGTCGAAGGCCAACCCTGGAGTCGTCGTGGTGGTAAACAGTAGGGGTCCGGCAAGTTGCGTCACATCGGTCGCGCTGGTAATCAAGTTCCCGTCGCGCCCCAGGATGCGCACATGGTTACCGTGCTCGTGGAAAGGATGTTGCCACCGGCCCTGGCCAATGACACGTAACAGCACCTGCTCGCCTGGATGCATGTGAGGATTGCCGTTGTACGGCTGGTGCACATACTGGACAGCATAGTTGGGGTCCATGTCGTCGGGCATCGAGCGACCGTTGATCATGAAGTACGCAGGATGGTACGGTTCGGTCGGAACGTTGAGACTGCATTTCGGATCCGTCACCACACAGCCGAGCCTCGCGTTCACCTGCGCCAGTGCCTGGATATGGATGTTGGGATCCATTTCGGAGAACTGAAACAGGTATTCCCGGTCGTAGCAGGTCCTGGCGTGGTCGTAAGCGGCCGGTGCCAATCGAAAATCCTGCTCGGCAGTACCCGTGAAACTTGGCACCCCATACAAGTTCGTGCGAATCGCTGGGGTTGTGCAGGCACCGGGGACAGTTCCCGGGAGGACAATGATTGCGCCGAATAGGCCCATCTCGACCTGCAGATCGCCTTGCGTTCCGCTGTAATAGGCGCGTGTCCCTGGCGACGTGGGAGTGAACGTGTAGGTCACCGAGCCGCCAGGCACTGCCTCCTGTGTCAGCAGGCCAGCTACTCCGCCTGTCGATGTCACCGTAAACCCTGGAAACAGAATCGATGTGTTGCCCGCCGCCGTGGGGAGGCCATTGGTCAGCGTAACCGTAACAGGCACTCCTTCCGTGACGATCAGCGTGGGTCCGGGAATTTGCATCGGGGAGCAGTTCGCGTTGGCCAAATCAGCGCCGCCTGGCCTCGGGGCAAAGCCCGCCGGAGCGCCGTTGCAGCCATACCCCCAGGAGTAAATCGCCTGGCCGTCCGGCTGGCTGATGTACGCCGATTGCGCTGTCAAATTGAAGCTCGGCCCGGTGATGCCAGGGGCCGCGGCGTAAGCCGTTGCCGTGAGCAGCATGGCCCCCATCACCGCCAGTAGCAGTCGTGTTATCGAGATCGCTTTGTTCATTTTCGTCGCCCTCATTGTCGCTCTCCTAATTGACACGGACCTCGGTCATAAGCCCGCCAAAATTTTCGGCGTCGTTGGACAGGTGGTCGAGATTGGGGGTGTAGAGATAATAGGTGCCCGCCGGAATACCGTTAGCATTGAGAATCACATCGAGCGACTCGCCGCCACCCAGCGTGATCGAGTTAGTGGTGTAGTACATATTGTTTCCCGCTTGATCCCGCAGCAGCTTGGCGTTGTACCCGATGACCTGCATGGGAATCCCGACTGAGGCCAGCGTCTGGTATTCGCTAACGTCCAGGTCGGAAATGCGCAGCAGCGCCCTTCCGTTGTGCGGGATGGTGATTATCGAATTCAGGGGCTGCGAGAAATGATTCTTGCCATCTACCGCCGCCGTCTCCAATGCTCCTGCGGTAACAGTGTCGGGGTAACTCCGTCCGTTCAGCAGGAAGTACTTGTCCTTCATGTCCGCAAAACCTTCCGGGTTGAACGTCATGCCGACAAAATGGAAGTTGGGGTCGAAGCCGTGGATCTGGAGGGGATACTCAACATCGTACGCCGTGGAGCCATCGCCGTCGTTATACGCGTACTTCACGCCAGCCGTGGCCACCGTTGCGCCGGTCTGCCCGGGCAGGATCCCGGCGTCCGCCGGCAGGGGGTTGCTGCACAGGATATCGGCGGCGGAACTGCAAGCCGTCCGTAGATCCAACTGCTGCTGTTGGAGCGCGGCATAGAGGCTGCTGCCAACCGCGACTCGATTCTGTCGTGGACGCACATAAAGTTGCCCGACCATGCCCATCTGCAAATGCTCTGGAGGCGTGATATGGCAGTGCCAGAAGTACGTTCCAGCATCCGGCGCCAGGTAGTAATACGTGAAGCTTCCGCCAATATTGATAGCCACCGAGGCGTCGGGCACACCGTCGTAGAATGACGAAGCGTTGGGATATCCGTGGAAGTGGACAGTGTGCTGCTCAAACAGGTCCGGCCGCATGATCATGCCCACGTTGGTAAGCGTGAGGAAGAATTCGTCATCCTCATCGATAGCCATCAAGGGAGCCGGGATGTTGCCGTTCATCACCCCGACATCCATAATCGGGCGGGGATCCACGTGTCCGTCAATGCCGGTGGCTGGCAGGTTGGGACAGGGGAGGGGACCGGTCCCGGCCGCTCTATTCGCGGCGAGGCAATCCGCGTCGGGAACCTGGCCCACGGCGCCGTTAAACGTAAACGCGCCGGCGTTGTCTACCGTGGTGGCCGGATCACCGGGCTGCAGGGTTGCCGGATTGGCACCCAAGTCCGCGGCTGGGTAGACGTCATTAAAGACGGTCGGGGATTCGGTACCCGGCCGGCCGGCCGCGATGTCCGCGAGCCCCGATAGCGGTCCGAAGGAGAACATGTAGGTCTGAGTGCCGTCCCCCATCGTTGCGTAACCGTCTCCGCCCGAGATCTGCTGGCATTTGATGGCGCCGTTCACCTTCGCAGGCGCCGCCGGAAATCCGCTCGTCCCGGTGTACGACGGACCCGTGTAGGCCGGTTCCGCATCATTGTTGGCCGCCACCGGGTGAGTGATGGTACTGGCCGGACATTGAACCCGGAACGACTGAGCCCTCGCGACCCCTGTCGCAAGACAGACAAAAGCGATGAGCAAACAAATCTGGTGCAGCTTTCTCATAACAGTCTGGCCTCCTTGCTGACTTGCAGGCGCAAGCAGCGCCCCGAGAATCCCCCCGCTTGGTTGGGGGGCCACTCGCAGGCACCGGGGTTCTTTCCCAGTCCCAGTGTTGGCACCTTACCCCCAAACAGAATGTCCTCTTTGCGATGAAGCAAAAAAAGGGAAGAAAATTTACAAGGGTTGTACGAAGGCAAGCTTCACTTTAGGGGTCTTTAAGTCGTACTTTGACTATTACCAATGCTTGCGTAGGGGTGATCTGACCCAGTTTTCTGTGCAGTCAAAAGGGGAACTTATCGGAGACTGTTGATTGCCGGGGGGCGGGGCTAGCGAAAC
>WNFO01000970.1_pt1 | contig 21941 bp, 17 predicted proteins | sample 5400251 | NCBI WGS metagenome assembly WNFO01 (sample SAMN13153354, study PRJNA577476) | soil metagenome | isolation source: 100 cm saprolite under Madrone tree | place: USA:California | collected 2016-06-14
TCTGCCGCTGGTACGATGCGACCGCAATCGGCTCGGCGCCATGGGCTTTCAACGCCGCCTTCACACCTTCTAGCACTGCCGCGCCGAATGCATCCTCGGGATAGATCACGCCGATTTTCTTGTAACCCAGCGTCCCCCATAGGCCGTCGATTTGTTCGCGCGTTTCATCGAAATAGGACGCGCGGACGTTTACCACCCAATGCCGCAGCGGCACATACAGCGTCTGCGCTCCCGTGAAAAGTCCGACCAGAGGAATCTTGCTGCTTTCCGCCATGGGGATGTACTTCACGGCGGTGGGAGTGCCCACGAAAAAACCGAGCGAGAAAACTTTCTGTTCCATCAGGCGGTTGAAGCACGCCTCGGTCTTCGCCGGATCGTAACTGTCGTCGTAGGAGATGAGTTTCAGTTTGCGCCCATCCACGCCGCCGGCATCGTTGATCATGGCGAAATAGGCCTTGGCTCCCGTGACCGTTTCTGTCCCCAGAAAATGCGAGGGTCCTTCCAGGGCCGAACACGATCCGATGAGAATTTCTCTGTCGGTGACTCCGGGCGTATTTTGCGCTTGCAGTGGCAGAGAAACTGCGAAAAGACACCCAAGGAGCACACCAAGCGCCAAGACGTACTTCGGCGTATCTTTTTTCATCTCTACTCTCCGTTTTGAAACACGTTCCCTCGGACGGATCTTCTATGCCTCTTGTTTAGTCTTGCGCTGAAAGGATGTCAATGCGTTTGGCGTGACTCGGAACGTAGCGGTAAGCGTTAAGACCTATGGTAGGTACCTAATGGGTATCAATGGAGAGTGCCGGCGGCAAGACTATTGCTTCATGCGCGGTCCGAATACAACAAGTCCTATCCCCGCTACCAGCAGAGTTATTGAGACCGCGGGCGGGATTTGCAAAGTTTTCTCTTCGTCCACGGTTGCTTTGATGGGACCAATCTGGGCTACTTCTTCTTTTTGGTGATAGTTGAAACTAGGGTGCACAAGTCCAATCACACCCAGGACCAGAAAGATGACTCCAAGGACGATGACCACGCGCTTCATGGGTCAGAACCTATCACAACCGGCGCAACCTGGGTGAAAAAAGCATGCAGACACACCCCACCTCTGGTCGGGCACCGAGAGTGTATGGATTAACTTAAAAAAACTTACGAACGGCTGGCAGCAGTCGCGGCTGCGGCCTTCTTGGCGGCCTTAGCCGCAGTGGAGGCCTTGCGGCGACGCTTGGTCTTCGGCGGAGTCGCGGGCGCTTCGCCGATCAATTCGGCCGTCATGATGCTCGTGACGAACAGCTTGGCGCCATGATCGTCAAAATCCACCGCGGTGCGTTCCTGGTCGGAAGCCGTCACGATGCCCAGTCCGTACATCTCATGCTTGATGGTCTGACCTTCCTGCATTACTTGCACAACGTCCTCCTTGACCGAGCTCGCTTATAATCTCGATTCGAATCTCTTAGAGAAGAAGCCCCCGAACCGGTCGGAGGCCCTCCTGGAAAGGCTAGACGCCTGTAACGTTCTCAGCCTGTAAGCCCTTGGGGCCCTTCTTGACTTCAAATTCCACTGCCTGGCCTTCATTGAGGGTCTTGTAACCGTCCATTGCAATCGCCGAGAAGTGCACGAAAACATCTTCTCCGGTCTGGCGCTGGATGAATCCGAAGCCCTTTGAAGCATTGAACCACTTTACTGTTCCTTGTTCCTTCACTTGCCAGCCTCACACGCGCAACCCCGGCCGGGCCGGAATTGACGATATTGGAATTGCGTTGCGTCTCTTGGTACGCTTCCTGATGACGGCAGAGGGGATCCTTGCAGAGCCTCGAGCGAGTCATAAGATATTACAAGAGCTACAAACGCTAGGTAGACACTACCACAGGAAAGGCGCTTTGTCTACTGTCAGAAATCGATTTTCAAACGAGGAACATTCTATAAATACGTGATTCTAATAGAGTTACGGTGGCGCAGAGCGCAAAAAGATCCTCAATAAGAGTAGGAAATACTCATTCCAGGGATTCTGGTTGAAGGGTCAAATCGCCCTGACCTGAAGCCTTCTTCTCCCAATACTTGCTGACCCAGGCTTCCCAGCTCTTTCCCGCAGCGGTGTCTCGACCGGTGAAGGCGAGTGCCGCAATATTGGCATAGGCAATTTTCAACTTTTGCGTAGAATCCTTGGGTAGAATTCTCACGAAACTGGCAGCGAGGGATGGCCCGGTCGTCCGGTCGAACAAGTAACCCTCGATTTTTGAATTATCCTTGAGAGTCAACGTTATATCGCCGCGATAGTCGAAGGCTTTTTCCAACGCGATGCGCAACTCTTCTTCGCTGGCCAGCTTGGGCACCCACCCTTGCACGCTTTCATGAATGGCGCCAGGCGCGACTTCCAGAGTATCGGGATTTAGCGGAGAGCCTTCGGATGTACTGGCGCTCGTAAAACGAGCGACATGGCTGGGCCGGTCGGCGTGGCGCGGACCGCTCACGCGTGCGTCTCCTCGAGCTGGTTCTTGTCTGATTGAATCTGAACGAGAGGGTTGTAAGAGTGCACCGGTTTCGACGGTTCGTTCAGCATGGCGAGAGCATCCGAATCGTTGTATTTGGTGGACAATTCTGCCTTTACCGTCGCCCAAAGCCCACGCAGGCCGCTAAAGGTATGATCCACGGCCGAAGCTTCATAACCGCTGTGCACCATGCAGTTCGCACACTTTGGATTGCCGGATTCGGTGCCGTAGTTCTGCCACTCGGTGGCGTCTAGCAGTTCCTGAAACGTGTCAACGTACCCGTCCTGCAGCAGGTAGCAGGGTTTTTGCCAGCCGAAGACGTTGTAGGTCGGCATTCCCCAAGGGGTGCAAGCATAGGTGCGCTTGCCCATCAGGAATTCGAGGAACAGCTTGGATTGGTTGAATTGCCAGCTTTTTTTGCGATTCGACAAAATAGCCCGGAAAAGGCGCCGCGTGCGAGCCCGGCCTAGGAAGTGCTTCTGGTCGGGGGCTTTATCATAGGAATAGCCGGGCGAAAGCATCATGCCTTCGACGCCCAGCTCCATCATTTCATCGAAAAACGCGCGGACGCTCTTGGGATCGGCGCCGTCGAACAACGTCGTGTTTGTGGTAACGCGGAAGCCTTGCTTTACCGCTTCGCGTATGCCCTCGATGGCTAGCTCATAGCCGCCCTCGCGGCAAACGGAAAAATCGTGGTGCTCTTTCTGCCCGTCCACATGCACAGAGAACGTCAGATATTTGCTGGGCTTGAAAAGATGCAGCTTTTCCTTCAGGAGCAGGGCATTGGTACAGAGATAGATGTACTTTTTCCGAGCGACCAAGCCCTCGACTATCTTGTCGATTTCCGGGTGCATCAGCGGCTCGCCGCCGGGAATGGAAACCATCGGAGTGCCGCACTCATCCACGGCCTTGAAGCATTCTTCGGGGGTTAAGTCCGTTTTTAGAATGTGCGCGGGATATTGGATCTTGCCGCACCCCGCGCAAGCCAGATTGCAGCGGAAGAGTGGCTCCAGCATCAGCACGAACGGGTAGCGTTTGCGTCCCTTCAGCTTTTGCTTGAGGACGTACGTTGCCACCGTCCACATCTGTGAAATCGGTACCGGCATCCCTGCTTATCTCCAGAACTGGATAGGGTGCACCCAGGCCCCCAGTCACCACGTACAGTGCAAGCTACACGTTACCATTGTAACCGAGAAGCCGCACATTTCGCGCGACGGTTTTCACCGAGATGCACGGGCTGGTACCTTTCGTGGCACGGTAAGTGCACTTTGGGATGGGATGCACACTCCTCCGCAAACGGACTGTCTACCCCGCCCGAAGAGTTTCGCCACAGCTTCGGGCGTAGAATCGACCAATATCCGAAGCAAAGAAACTACGGCACTTATGCCCCGAAAGAATCTCCTGAGTTTGTTCGCAGAATTCGTCCGCTTCAGCGGAGACGTTGCCGTCGTCCAAAGACGCGGCTACCGTCGGGAAAAGCTGACGTATACGGAGCTTTACGCGCGCATCCTTTTTTGGAGTTATGCGCTCGCTGGGCGCGGCATCGTCCCAGGTGATCGTGTCCTTCTGTGGGGCCCGAACTCGGCCGAGTGGGTGGCCGCTTATTGGGGAATCCTGCTGCGAGGTGGCGTTGTTGTTCCAATGGACGCAGCAGCGGCCCCCGATTTCGTTCAGCGCGCGATCCAGGATGCGGGAGTGAAGCTGATCTTGCGTGACCGTCAACAAATGGAGTTGCCCGGCGCGCCACCGTCGATGATCATCAACGATCTTAAGGACGTCGTGGCAAGCCCACAACCGGCTTCAGATGCGGGCGTGGATCCGGGTGATGAATCCACACGCAGCACGATTGCCGAAATTCTCTATACTTCGGGGACGACAGCGGAACCACGTGGAGTTGTTCTCACGCACGGCAATTTTCTGGCGAATCTGGAGCCGCTGGAGCGCGGCATCGAAGAGTATCTGAAATATGAGCGCTGGCTTCACCCGTTGCGCTTCGTCACGCTCGTTCCGCTAAGTCATGTCTTTGGTCAATTCATGGCGCTCTTTGTCCCCCCGTTACTCGGAGCTGCCGTAGTTTTCGAACCGTCAAGCAATCCCGCCGAAATCATGCGCACCATCAAACAGGAACGAGCCACCGCGCTCATCGCCGTTCCGCGCATGCTTGATCTTCTTCATGCAGGAATCGAGCGGGAATTCGAAGCTCAGGGCAAATCAAAGTGGCTGAAGCGCACTCTTGAAAACGCGAGAGGCAGAAAGTTCCTCAAGCGCGCCTGGATGTTTCGCCGAATCCACCGGCGTTTCGGGTGGAAGTTTTGGGCGTTCATCTCCGGTGGCGCGGCGCTCTCGAATGAGACGGAGGACTTTTTCAAGCGCATGGGCTACGCGGTCGTTCAAGGTTACGGCATGACGGAGACCGCCTCGCTTATCAGCCTCAATCATCCTTTTCGCTCAACGGAAGGATCCGTCGGCAAGATTCTTCCGGGCCGTGAATTCAAGCTGGCCGAAGACGGAGAAATCCTTGTTCGCGGTGAAAATGTTTCCAGCGGCTATTGGGAAAAGGGCTCCGTTCGGCCCGCTGATCAAGATGGCTGGCTGCGTACGGGCGACCTGGGCGAGCTCGACGGTGAGGGCAACTTGCGTTTCCGCGGCCGCAAGAAGAACGTGATCGTTACGTCTGCCGGCCTCAACGTCTATCCAGAGGACCTCGAAGCTGCGCTTCGCAAACAACCCGGCGTGCGCGACTGCGTGGTTATTCCGCTCGAACGCAGCGGCAACGCCGAGCCCTGCGCTATTCTTCTGGTAAAGGATCTTGAAAAGACTGCCGCCAGCGTTGCCGTCGAGAACGCCAACTCCCCACTTGCCGAATATCAGCGGATGCGAACGTGGCTGGCCTGGCCCGACCTGGAATTTCCACGCACACCCACTGGCAAGCCGCGCCTTTCCGTCATCGCAGCCCGCGCAGCGCAAATCCTCGATGGCCGGGAAGCTGGCGACCTGGAAGATCTAGGGGCTGGCTTCAGCCCGCCCTCTTCATCAAAGAGCACGCTCGAACAAGTGCTGGATCGCTTCGGCAAATCGAGTGGTGGAGGCTCGCAGGCCCATAGTCACCTTGAGCAGCAACTGAACCTCTCCTCCCTCGACCGCGTGGAGTTGCTGAGCGCCCTGGAAGAAAAGTTTCACGTGGAAATCAACGAGACCGCCTTCGCAAATGCGAAAACCTTTGCCGACGTCGAGCGCGTCCTGCAACAGCCTGCCGCACGCCGCACCGAATACAGCTATCCACGCTGGACGCAGCGCGAACCCGTTCGCTGGCTGCGGCTGGCGGTCTATTACGCGCTGGTCTGGCCCGCCACGCAGGTCCTTGGCCACCCGCGCATTGTAGGCGGCGAGAATTTCCGCGGTTTGCGCGGGCCCATCCTGATCGTTTCAAACCACATCACGCGCCGCGCCGACATCGGCCTGATTCTCGCCGCGCTCCCCCTACGATTCCGACACCGCCTTGCCACCGCCATGGGAGGCGAAACAGTAGAAAACATGCGCCGTCCGCCGTTGCATTGGTTCTTCGCTAAACGCTGGGCCTATCAACTCGGCTACTGGCTCGCCACGTTGCTCTTCAACGTTTTTCCGCTGCCGCAATTCTCCGGCTTCCGCGAGAGCTTCCGCTTCGCCGGCGAATCCGTCGACCGCGGCTACAGTGTGCTCATTTTTCCCGAAGGCGAGGTCAACAATTCCGAGGATGGCGGCATGGCTCCCTTCCAGAGTGGCATCGGCCTCCTGTCCAAAAATCTTGGCCTGCCAATTATTCCGATGCGCCTCGACGGCGTGTGGCAAATGAAACGCGAGCACCGCCGCCTGGCGCACTTCGGCGAAATCACCGTCCGCATCGGCGCGCCGGTAACATTTCCGCCCGGCACATCCCCTGACGAAGTAGCCCGCTCGCTCGAATCTCTGGTGCGCTCTCTATAGGAACGTTCGCTGCTGCTGACTGCGTCCAAACGCTGGAGACCGCGCCCTCGCAAAGGCTTTGTAATTCCGCGCCTGCCTGGCGCATCGAATAAGTAGACCTCAGCGAGGCGTCCCGCGCGCCTGCAAGCAGGCCGTTGGCTTCTGTGGCAAAATAGTAGGTTCATAGAGCACGATTTATGGCACACCGTACAACTCTCGAAGAAGAACGCCCCGCAAGACCGGTGAAGACGGCCAAGAGGCCCGTTTCGGAACTCCCCGCGAAAACAGCTGGCAACGAAGAGCGCGAGCGCATATTCGACGCCTTCCGTCGCTGGGGCTACTTGGAGGCGACTCTCGATCCGCTTGGCTTGTTTGAGCCGCTAAAGCAACCTGACCTGGATGCTCTGACCGGCGAAGCGGCCGACGAGGCCCGCCGCATCTACTGCGGCACTATTGGCGCCGATTTTATGCACCTGCCGGAGCCGGAACGCCGCCGCTGGATTGCCGAGCGCCTTGAGGCTCCGCCGAGCCAAGTTGATCAGCACAAAATCCTCGAGCGGCTGATTCGCGCCGATCTTTTCGAGCAAGTCTTGCAGGCGCGCTACCTCGGCACCAAGCGCTTCTCACTGGAAGGCGTCACCGCGCTGATTCCGCTTCTCGACTCAATCCTCGACGAAGCAGGGGAACACGGCGCGGAATCCTCGATCATGGCCATGAGCCATCGCGGGCGCCTCAACGTGATGGTTCACGCTGCGTGCAAGAGTCCGCATGAAGTGGTCGCGGGCTTCGAAGACGTCGATCCGCGCAGCGTCCTGGGCGCTGGTGACGTGAAATACCACGTCGGCGCTACCGGAACTTACGTCACCTCCAGCGGCAAGGAAATCGGCATCCACCTGGTTTCCAATCCGAGCCATCTAGAGGCTGTTGATCCCGTGGCCGTCGGGAGAGCACGCGCCAAGCAGACGCGCCATGGCCTTCGAGGACCTTACGTCGACCGTTCAAAGGAAACGCTGAACAAAGTTGTCCCCATCGTCATGCATGGCGACGCGGCCTTCGCGGGCCAGGGCATTTGGGCGGAGACGCTCAACTTTGCCGACCTGCTGGCTTACACGGTTGGCGGCACGATTCACATCATCGTGAACAACCTCATCGGTTTCACGACCCGGCCGGCGCAGGAACATTCGGCGCGTTTCGCTTCGGACTTGGCCAAGCGCCAGTCCGTGCCGATATTCCACGTCAACGCGGAAGATGCTGACGCCGTCGTGCGCATTGGCAGGCTCGCTACGGAATATCGTGCCACGTTTGGCAGCGACGTGGTCGTGGACATCATCGGCTACCGCCGCCACGGCCACAGCGAAGTGGATGATCCGACCATCACTCAACCGCTCCTCTACGAGAGAATCAAGAACCATGCGCCGCTTTGGAGGATTTATGCCGAACGCACCGGCATCGACTCGACGCAACTCACGGAAGCCGTTCGCAAAGAATACGAAGAAGAACAAACCAAAGCCCGCGCGCTGAAGAAAATCCCGCATCTGCGAAAGCTGCCGGATTACTGGGCGCCGTACAACCACGGCCGGTACAAGCCGGAATATGAAGTGGACACGGGGCTCACTCGTGAAAAGCTGGAAGAACTCACTGCCGGTCTGGTGCGCGTGCCCGATGGCTTTCATGTTCATCCGAAGATCGTGAAGCTGCTCGAACAGCGCTCGGAAATGGGCAGCGGAAAGCGCGCCATTGACTACGGGTTCGCGGAGGCGCTGGCGTTCGCTTCCATCGTCCTGGAAGGCAATCCCATCCGCCTCACCGGGCAGGATACGCAGCGCGGCACCTTCAACCAGCGCCACGCCGTTCTGGTTGACACCGTAACCGAGCACGATTACCTTCCGCTCTGCCACCTTTCGCAGAACCAGGCGTTTTGCGAAATCTACAACTCCTCTCTTTCCGAGGCGGGCTGCCTTGGCTTCGAATACGGGTTCAGCCGCGACTATCCTGAGGCGCTCGTTTTGTGGGAAGCGCAATTCGGCGATTTTGCAAACGGCGCGCAGGTGATCATCGACCAGTTCATCAGCGCAGGCGAAGACAAGTGGAATCTTCCGGCCGGGATAGTGCTGCTTCTGCCGCATGGCTACGAGGGCCAGGGACCTGAGCATTCCAGCGCGCGCATGGAGCGCTTTATGCAACTCGCCGCTGAAGACAACATGCAAATTTGCCAGCCTTCGACCGCCGCGCAGTACTTCCACATGCTGCGCCGCCAGGTGCGCCGCGCATGGCGTAAGCCCCTCATCGTCTTCACGCCCAAGAGCATGCTGCGCCATCCCGACGCCAGTTCACAAATCGAGGAGTTCACGAAACCGCGCTTCCTGATGCTGGTTCCCGACCGCGAAGTGCAGGACGCCAAGCGTATTCTGATCGCCAGTGGCAAAGTCGGCCACGAGTTGCGGGCCGAACGCCGCCGCCGTAAGGACACCAACACCGCCATTTTCTTTCTCGACCAGCTCTACCCGCTGCCGCGCACGGAAATTGCAACCGCCATCGACGAGCATCCCAACGCGCGCGAGATTGTCTGGGTACAGGAGGAACCGGGAAATATGGGCGCGGCAGGTTATATTCTGCCGCGGTTCGAACGCCTCGCGAAAGCCAAGGGGCTCAACTTTCGCTCGGTTAAGCGTTCCGCCAGCGCCAGCCCTGCTACTGGCTCCGCAAAGGCTCATGAGATGGAGCAAAAAGCTCTCATGGCCCTCGCCTTCACAACTTCAAGCAGCGATTAGGCTTGCTCGTCTTTAACACTACATTCACATGGATGTAAGCGCAGCGTGACCCAAGCCACCCGTGCCCCTGCGACAATCAGGCGTGGTGCGTCAAAGCTCGAGTGATCAAAATCTTCCCGATGCCTATCGCAACCCGCCGCTATACGGTACACTGCCGACAAGCCGGCGTGCGATGCGATCAACCCGAATGAAACGCGTCCTTATAATCGAAGACGATCGCGATATCGTAGAACTAGTCCGCTACAATCTCGCGAACGAAGGCTTTCAGGTCAGTTCTGCTCAAGACGGCAGTACCGGCCTGAGCACGCTGAAAAAGACTCCACCCGATCTGTTGCTTCTCGATCTCATGCTCCCGAAACTTTCCGGCTTGGAAATCTGCCGTGAGATTCGCAGGGATGACTCGCTCAATCGTTTGCCCATTCTCATGCTCACGGCGCGCGGTGAAGAAGCCGACCGCGTCGTCGGGCTCGAGATGGGTGCTGACGATTATGTGACCAAGCCCTTCAGTCCCCGCGAATTGCTGGCGCGCGTCAAGGCACTGCTCCGCCGAGCCGAGCCGCCCGCAGATGCGCCGCGCACTATTGAGATCGGCAAGCTGGCGATTGACCCGGCGTCCTATCGCGTGAGTCATTCGGGGAAACCCGTACCGCTCAGCACGCTCGAATTCCGGCTGCTCTATTACCTTGCTTCGCGCCCAAACCGCGTTTTTACCAGGGATCAATTGCTCGACGCGGTCTGGGGAACGGATCGCTTCGTTACGCCGCGCAGCGTGGACGTTTACGTCCGCCGCTTGCGTGAAAAGATCGAGGCTGATCCGGAGAACCCCTTGTATTTGAAAACGGTCCGGGGCGCGGGCTATTTGTTTGAAACTCGTGCGGCTTAACCTTTTCTGGAAACTCGGTTTTGCCTTTTTCGCCCTGCTGATCGCGGTCCTGATCACCGTCGATTTCTATGCCGAGCGCGCCCTGCGGCGGAATTACGAACGCGCCGGTTTCGAACAGCTCACTTCCGTTGCCCATATCGCTCTTGCAAGTCCTCCACCACCGCCGTCTGTGGACATAAGTTCGGGCGGCGCCGATCGTCCCGCGCTGCGCGAATGGGTTCAGAAAATGGCGGCCAGCGGGGTTCGCGTGACCGTCATTGCCGCGGACGGCCGCGTTTTGGCGGATTCACAGTCTGATCCCTCGACGATGGAAAACCATGCGGGGCGCCCGGAAATCCGCGATGCCTTTGCAAAGGGCTACGGCCAGTCCATTCGTCACAGCGTAACGGTCAATCGGGACCTGTTGTATTACGCTGTGCGGCAAGACCTCCCCACTGGCGGGCCGGTCGTCCTTCGCTTCGCGCTTCCTGTCGCAACCGTCGATGAAGTCCTGGGCTCCTTTCGCCACAGTCTGTGGCTGTCCTCTTTTGTGATCCTGCTGATTTCTGGCGCTGTTTCCCTGTTGGTTTCGCGGAGCTTTGCGGATCGCGTGGACCGCCTGCAGGAGTTTTCCCGTCGCGTAGCCCAAGGCGATTTCCGTCCGCTCCTTGCCGACCCGGCTGGTGACGCGCTCGACAAACTGGCAGTATCGTTAAGCGAGACGGCGGCACGCCTTGACCTTACCATCCGCTCCCTCAGGGATGAACGCAATTTCTCGGCAGCAATCCTCGGCAGTATGGTGGAAGGCGTGGTGGTGGTGGACGCCACGAACCGCGTGGTTTTCTCGAACCCCGGTTTCGCGGAGATCCTTGGCCTGGATGTGCCGCCAAAGATCGGCAGTCCTCTTGTCGAATCCGTCAGGCAGACGGAATTGATTGAAGCGGTGCGCAAAGTGCTGCGCGGCGAACCTGCCGTGCACGCGGAAATTGTGACTGGCACGCTGCGGCAGCGATTTTTTGCCGCCACCGCGACGGCCGTGCGCGGCGGTGAGACGTCCGGCGCTGTACTCGTGCTGCACGACATTACCGAGCTGCGCAAGCTCGAGCGCGTGCGCCGCGATTTCGTAGCCAACGTTTCACATGAATTGCGGACGCCGCTTACCGCTATTCAGGGTTTTGCGGAAACGCTTCTCGCCGGCGCCATCGACGACCCGCAAAATCGCATGCGCTTCCTGGAGATCATTCTTGAGCACTCGCGGCGTCTCGCGCGGCTCACCGAGGATCTGCTGATGCTTTCGAAAATGGACGCGGACCGGCTGGAACTGGAGATCCGCCGCCTCAGCGTTTCTCAATTCGTCGAGGGCTGCATCGAAACCACACAGCGTCCCGCCGCCGAAAAGGATCTGCGTATCTCCGTGAACCTGCAGCAGCCTCTGCCGGACATCGCCGCTGACCGCCGGCGTCTTGCCGAAGTTCTGCAAAACCTGCTCGACAACGCCATGCAATACACTCCGTCCGGCGGCCAGATCTTGGTCAGTGCGTCCGCGAAGGGCGATGAAGTAACTTTCACGGTTTCTGACACCGGCATCGGCATCCCGAGGGCCGACCAGTTTCGCATCTTCGAGCGCTTCTACCGGGTTGACGTTGCCCGTTCCCGCGAAGTCGGCGGCACCGGCCTGGGCCTCTCCATCGCCAAACATCTTGTTGAAGTTCACGGCGGCCGTATCTGGGTCGAAAGCGACGTCGGCCAGGGTTCACAGTTTCATTTCACTGTTCCCATTTTCGACCCGCAGAGGGCCACCGTGCGCTCCTCACGGTGAGCCAAACGGCGGAATCGCGGCGAAACTCCCGCAGCCGCCTAAATCTCTCCTTTTGCAGCATTTTCACAATTGTGTGAACAAGCTGTAATCATTTTCGAGGCACAATCCCGTGTACGAGCGGAAGTGTGACTACTAAGCCTCCGCTCCGAAAGGGACTCATGGCCGAAACCGCCGGACTCACGGAAGTCGTGCTTTATGACACGCTCGTGAATTATCTCGTTTCCATGGCCCGCACCGTTGAGGGCGCTATGAACGCGCTCTCGACGCTATCGTCAGCCTGCAAAATCCCGGTACCTCGGCTCTCCCTGGGGAAGTGTTTCTCCTCGAGCCGCGCATCAACGAAATGGAAATTGTCATCGACGAACATGCCATCCACCTGCTGCGCCGGGGGTCATTCTCGGACGATGAGATGCGCCTAATTGTCGCTGCTCTGAAAATCACCAATGACCTCGAGCGCATCGGCGACATCGCCGTGAATCTCGCCGAGCGCGTCGTCTCCCTTCGAGAAATGCAAGGCGCGAATGTTCCCGAAGAGTTGGCTCCGATGGCCTCCGCTGTGCGCGCCATGGTCAGCAAGAGCCTCGGGGCGCTCATTTTTCGCAACGTTGAGATGGCCACCCAGGTTCTCGAAAGCGACGATGTCGTCGATCAATACCGCGACCGCATTTTCGAAAAGCTGCTCCAGCATATGACTCAGGAGCCGGCGCTCGTGAGCCCGGGTATGCAATTCATTCTTGCCACGCGGCACCTCGAACGCATCGCGGACCACGCCACCAACATTGCCGAAGACATCATCTTCTGGGTTCGTGGCCTCGACGTCCGCCACGGCCGTGGGCTCGCTGTTCGCTCCGACGAGACGGACCAGACCGTTCCGACTTCCGCCGGGGATTCTGCCATTACGGAGAATTCACACCCCCTTCATTCGCACGTGACCCCGGCTTGCGAGACTGAGCGGGCTTGATCTTCACGTACAGTCCTACCTCGGGGACCGGTGCACCCCTGGCTCCGGTCCCCATCTCCTCCCTCTCGATAGTTGACGTTTCCGGGCAAGACCGGAATCTAGGCGTTACGCTGAGTTAAGTCTCCGCGAAGACATATTGGATCGCGCGCGGCTATTGGGCGGTAGCGGCAGGCGACGACGAGCGAGAAACGACTCTGAAAACGGCGGCGAGGTGGACGGCAGCGTTTAAGGTGAAGAAGACGGAAGCAGCAGCGTCGAAGTCGATCGAAAGATGGATGACCTCGCCGGGAAGAATGCGGAAAACGCTGTCAGCGCCGTGTTCCGGGGCGATGCGAAATTCCGCGGCGGCGGCAAATTCCGAAGGGGCGAATTCCAAAGGCCACACCGAGCGATCAGCGAAGACGATGCAGTTCCAGCCAACGTTGCCGCAGGGGTTGCTTTCGGGGATGAGGTCATCCGGGGGCGGATTCCGAGGCAGGAGCCGGAGGCGTAGCTGACGGTATTCATCCGCTGGAACGGTGGCTGGGGCGATTGCGCCGACGCGTACATCCTGCGATGGAGAATTGCGGGACGAATCCAACTGGGCCAATAGGTCCAACTGCAGCGGATGTGCGGCCAATTCAGGGGCGAGTTCCCGCCAGCCAGAGGAATCCTCGTCTGCCGTCATGCTCGGATGGGCCTCGATACCGCGAAGGGTCAGAAAAATGTGCTGGACATGACTTGGCAATGCGCTTGGTGATGGATGCGCCGATGAGGGTGGCCCTGAAAAAGCCGCGGAGCCTGCGGGAGGTGCGGACGCCGTACTCATCTGCACGATCACGGCACCGGTGGCTGTGCTGAGAGGGCAGGACGTGTTGCTGACTTTGACGCCACTGCCACTCCCGTTCCAAAAGCCGCTGACGCAGGTACTGCCGCAACCCGACACGGCCAGGCAGAGCAGGAGCACGGCGGGAAAGATTTTTGTAGGAACGTTCGCCGCGGCTTCCATGGCGCCCGTGCGCTGCATACTGGCCTCACTTCTAGGGAACGAAGGTGAGGATAAGGATATCACTTCCTGAATTCATCGTGCGGAGCGCCTGCTTTTCGCCGGGATTCGATTTGCGCGTATTCCTTATGGGAATAGAATGCAGCGGAATGCGCCCTTCTCCTGAACCGCGATGGAACGGCGACTGCCAACTATCAATATCGCTTGACCCAAATCATCCTCGCCTATACCATCTCCGCACCGAAGTAGGTCCTTCCTCGCGGTGCCGAGGGTAAGCCAGGCCTTTGGAGGTTTCGGATGATTCGCTTTTTCCTACGACGCGCCAATGGACAAGACACTAGCCAGCAACATTTTTTTCGGCTGGTCTCGACCTTTGCGTGTCGTTGTTGATCCACCGTTAAATCCGCAACCTCTGATACGTCAATGGTTTCCCGTGGATTCCCGGGTATTGTTACGGGATATTCACATTCGATTGACGCAATTGTAAGACCGGGCCTTTACCTTTGCCGCGGGGTGGTTCGCATTATTTCGGTAACGCTTAGAATTTTGCTCCAAAAGAGAGAGGAAATGAAAAAACTAGCGCTCACACTATCGTTGTTCCTCGTTTCCGGAATTGCTTTTGCTGATACGCCGAAAGACGCCGATGCCCAGCCCGCCAAGGCTCAACCGGCAAAGCCCAAGGCGGCCAAGAAGGCTGAGAACTCCAATGCAGCCATTGCGGCCCAGCTCGAAGAGCTTCGCCAGACTCTGCAGTCGCAGCAGGAGCAGCTGCAGTTGCTGAAGGAAGAGCTCGCCAAGCGCGACCGCCAGATCGATGAAGCGCGTGAAGCGGCGGCGGCAGCCAATGCTCGTGCAGCCGAAGCGAGCACCAAGGCCACCGAAGCCGTGAATACCACCGCCGAAGTGAAGTCCTCCGCTGTTGCGCTCAACTCCACGGTCAGCGCCTTGAAGGCCAGCAACGAAGCCCTCAAAACGACCGTGGCCAAGGAGCAAGCGGAAGAGAAGAAGGCCGAGGAAACCGGGCCGACCACGATCAAGTACAAGGGCATCAATATCACCCCAGGCGGATTCCTCGCGGCAGAAACGGTTTACCGCCAGCGGGCCACCAGCGCGGACATTCCCACGCCGATGTCAGCTATCCCTTATCCGGGAAACGCGCTAGCTAAAGATAACGAAAGCAACTTCAGCGGCCGCCAATCGCGAATCAGCCTTCTTTTAGAGACAAAGGTCGCCAACGCTAAAGTGTCGGGCTACTACGAGGCAGATTTCTTTGCCGCGGGCACGACCTCCAACAACCGGCAGACCAATAGCTACGTGCTCCGTCAGCGCCAAGCGTGGGCGCAGGCGGCGTTTGACAGTGGCTTGTCGTTCACCGGCGGACAGATGTGGACACTGGCGACGGAAAACAAAAAAGGCATTGCTAACCGTGGGGAATCCATACCGATGACGGTCGATGTCAACTACACGGTGGGCTTTACTTATGCGCGGGGGTACGGCTTCCGCGTCGTCAAGGACTTCAATGGCAAGTTTGCCCTCGGCATTTCCGTGGAAGGTCCGCAGTCGACCATTGGTGGTCGCGGATTCTCGTTGGTTACGACAAATAATGTCGGAACCGCGTCGGTAGCAACAAGTGGGAACACTTTCATCAATGCTCCGGGAGCGGGCGGTGGCCTGTATAACGCTTTTGACCCGACTGGTTACAGCGTCAACAGAACGCCCGACCTTCTTGTAAAGGGTGCTGTGGATCCCGGCTGGGGCCACTACGAGTTCTTTGGCCTCCTCAGTGCCTTCCGCAACAGGGTCTATCCTTGCGGCGTTGTTGGCACAAACTCGACGGACACTGCTCCTCCAGCTACTACGACAACAATTCTTTGCCCGTTTGAGCTGGGCAACCCCACGCCTAAGCCTAGTGCACTCGGAGCGTACAGTGACACTAAAGTCGGCGGCGGTTTTGGTCTCAGTGCGAACATCCCTACGTTTGCGAAGAAACTGGATTTTGGCATCAAGGGCGTGGCAGGCAGCGGCATTGGGCGGTATGGTGCGGCGCAGATATCCGATCTTACGATTCGCCCCGACGGCACACAGGCCCTGATTCGCACGGCTCATGGCCTCGTTCGATTTGAATTTCACGCTACTCCGAAGATCGACATCTACGCCTACTATGGTAGTGAGTACGCATGGCGCGCCGGCTACCGTGGGTATAACAGCATCACCATTACCAACACCCCTGGCATCCCAGCCAACGGCGCAAATCCGGCCATTGCCCCCACAACAACGACGACGTTCAAACTGAATCAGATCGGCGGATACGGCAACCCGCTCGCCAATAACAGCGGTTGCAGTACCGAGAATTCGCCCGCCAACCAGCTCACTCCATCCGGCGGCGGCACCTGCGCGGGGGACATCCGCCTCATCACGGAAGGTACGGTGGGCTTCTGGCACAAAATTTACCAGGGCCCGAAGGGGGGCGTCCGCTGGGGGCTCCAGTACTCGTACATAACCAAGAGCGGCTGGTCCGGGGCTCCGGCCCCAGGTGGTACCGTGGGCCTACAGCCGAAGGCCGTAGACAACATGGTGTTCACCTCTTTCCGCTATTACCTGCCGTAGTCCAGGCCAAGCAATCGGCGCTCCGTCCCTCCTCTGGGGCAGAAAAGGGCAGCTCTTCACGGAGCTGCCTTTTTTTATTCTCCCCTCTGACGCGGCTCTAAACCACTCATCGAACGAGCCTTAGCCGTTGATGCCGCCCGCCGATTCAAGCAACAATCAACCCGCTGTAACAATTCCGTAACAATAAGAAGACATACTGGTTTTCCCCTGGGAAAACTCTCGATGATTTTAAACGGAGATAAAGCATGAATCGAATTGCAGCATTGCTCTTAGTAGTTCTGGCAGTCGCCGGTGTTCTGTGGGCGGATGCCACACTTTCCATCAATGGCGCCGGCGCGACATTCCCCAACCCGATTTATTCGAAGTGGTTCGACGAATACCACAAAAAGTTCAGCAACATACAGATCAACTACCAGTCCCTGGGGTCCGGAGCGGGCATTAAACAGGTAACGGATGGAACAGTAGATTTCGGTGCCTCTGACGGCCCAATGAACGATGAGCAGCTCAAAGCCTACGCCGATAAGCACGGCTCCGGCATTCTCCATTTTCCCACCGTGCTGGGCGGGGTTGTTCCTATGGCCAACATTCCCGGTATCGATGCGAGTTTGAATTTCACCGGGGAAGCCCTCGCAGGAATTTTCCTCGGCAAAATTACCAAGTGGAACGACCCGATCATTGCCGGCGAAAACAAAGGCGTTACGCTTCCCGCTGCGGACATTGTCGTCGTGCACCGCGCCGACGGCAGCGGAACAACGTACTGCTGGACGGACTATCTCTCAAAGGTCAGCGACGAATGGAAGACCAAGGTGGGCAAAGGCACTTCGGTGAATTGGCCCGTGGGCCTGGGCGGCAAGGGGAGCGAGGGCGTTACAGGTACGGTCAAGAACACGCCGAACTCCATCGGATACGTCGAACTCATCTACGCTGAATCCAACAAGATTCCTTACGGCAATGTGAAAAACGCCGCAGGCGCGTTCGTAAAGGCTTCTCTCGCGACGGTCAGCTCTGCTGCTGCCGGCGCCGCGAAAGATATGCCGGATGACTTCCGTGTTTCCATCACCAACGCGCCTGGCAAGAATTCCTACCCCATCTCTACGTTCACCTGGCTATTGATTCCAGAGAAGATCCCCGATGCCGCCAAGCGCGACGCCCTCAAGGGCTTCGTCAAGTGGGCGCTGGCAGATGGACAGGGCTATGCGGAAAGCCTGTTGTATGCGAAGCTGCCGAAAGAAGTCGTGGCCAAGGAATTGAAGGCCATCGATAAGATCCAATAAGACCGGCTGATAAAGCGTGGCAACAACAAGCACTACCGTGCCGGGCGCGGGCCCTATTTCGGGCTCGCGCTCGTTTCTTTCCAGGCTCCGCGAAGGAGACGAAATCGCCCGGCTGTTCACTTTTTTGTTCGCCGCTTCCGTTGTGCTCTTGACTGCGCTGTTGGTTTACGAACTCTGGATTGGCTCGTCACTGCCCCGTCACAAGTTCGGCTTTAATTTCTTTCGCACCTCGGTATGGGACCCCATTTTCGATCAGTTTGGCGCGCTGCCCTTTATTTACGGCACAACCGCCACCGCTATGGTTTCGCTGGTGATCGCCGTGCCTCTCGGCATCGGCGCGGCCATTTTTCTTGCCGAACTGGCCCCCGCAAGACTTTCCGACACGCTGGAATTCTTCATCGACCTTCTTGCCGCTGTGCCCAGCGTAATTTACGGCCTTCTTGGCGTGTTCATCGTAATACCGTTGATGCGCGATTACATTCAGCCGGTCCTTAAGAAGTCACTCGGTTTTCTGCCCCTCTTTCAGGGTCCTACTTACGGGTTTGGCATTTTGACGGCTGGTACGGTCCTCGCCATCATGGTCATTCCCTATATTATTTCCGTCTCGCGTGAAGTGCTTCTCTCTGTGCCGCGCGATCAAAGGGAAGCTGCCCTGTCTCTTGGCGCGACACGCTGGGAATCGACCTGGAAGGTGGTCGTACCGTTTGCCCGTGGCGGCATCATGGGTGCTATCTTTTTGGCCCTTGCGCGGGCGCTCGGCGAAACCATAGCCGTCGCCATGGTCATCGGCAACCAGCCCATTATCCGCGCGTCGCTCTTCTCGTCCGGTTATTCGATTGCTGCCATTATCGCCAACGAGCTCACCGAAGCTGTCAGCAATCTGCACTATCAATCCCTCATCGAGTTGGGGCTGGTACTCTTTCTTCTGACTTTCATTCTCAATGGGCTCGCCCGCCTGCTGATTGTGGCTACTTCCCAGCGCGGCGCCGGAATGGGGAACGCATGAGCTCCCGGCTCCGCTGGCGCAAATTCGTGAGCAACTTTATGCTCACCATGACCGGTGTATGCGCCTTGGTTTCTGTTTCCGTCCTCTTCTTCATCCTTGGCTACCTCGTTTATCACGGCGGAACGTCAATTAGTTGGAACTTCTTTACCAGGTTGCCGGTGCCTGTCGGTGAAACCGGCGGCGGCATGGCCAACGCCATCCTTGGCAGCGCGAAGCTGCTTTTGCTCGCCACGCTCTTCGGCGTTCCCATCGGATTTCTTGGCGCCATTTATCTCGCGGAATTCAGTGGTGGGACCACCGCTTTTGTCGTGCGCTACGCCGCCGACTTGCTCAACGGCGTCCCTTCCATCGTCATCGGCATTTTTGCCTACGCCATCGTCGTTCTTCCATTCAAGCATTTCTCTACGCTTTCAGGCGGTTTCGCTCTCGGCCTGATGATGATTCCGATCACTCTCCGCAGCACGGAAGAGTTTCTGCGCTCCGTGCCCAACGCTTTGCGCGAAGCGGCCATGGCCCTCGGCGCCAGCAGATGGAAGACTATCGCCACGGTTATCGTCCCCGCGGCCTATCGCGGCATTCTCACCGCCGTTTTGTTGGCCTTCGCCCGTGTTGCGGGTGAAACCGCCCCGCTCCTTTTCACCGCCTTTGGCAATCAATTTTGGAGCCAAGGCTGGAATCAGCCCACAGCTTCTTTGCCAACAATGATCTATGCTTACGCGCTCTCCCCGTACGATGATTGGCATCGTCAGGCTTGGGCCGGGGGGCTGGTCTTGCTTGCTTTGATTCTTATCATTAACATCGTTGCTCGGGCGATTCTTTCCCGGGGCATTGCTGTTCCGAGGTCGTAACCTATGCAAGCTTCTGTGAGGCCAGTTTTGCCCGTGAACATTCCACACATCGCGACCAACGCAACGGCTAAGGACCCCTCCGCGGCCCTCTCCATGCGCATGAGCATTTCCAAGGTCAATTTCTTTTACGGCGCCAAGCAGGTCCTCTTCGACATCAGCATGGGCATCGCCACCAATAAGGTCACCTCTCTCATCGGCCCTTCCGGTTGCGGCAAGTCCACTCTGCTCCGCACCCTCAACCGCATGCACGAGACCGTGCGCAACGCCCGCCTCGAAGGCGAAATTCTGCTCGACGGCCAGAACATCCTCGCGCAAGACGTCACTTCCTATCGTCGCCGCGTCGGCATGGTTTTCCAGCGCCCAAATCCTTTTCCCAAGTCCATTTTCGACAACGTTGCTTACGGCCTGCGGATCAACGGTTCGAAAGCGCCTATCTCCGAAGCCGTCGAAAAAAGCCTCCGCCACGCCGCCCTATGGGACGAAGTGAAAGATCACCTTCACAAGTCCGCCTACGAACTTTCCGGCGGCCAGCAGCAGCGCTTGTGCATCGCGCGCGCCCTCGCCGTCGAGCCTGAAGTTCTGCTCCTCGACGAGCCTTGCTCCGCGCTCGACCCCATCAGCACCGCCAAAATCGAGGAGCTGCTCGTGCAGTTGAAGGATCTCTGCACCATCGTCACCGTTACCCACAACATGCAGCAGGCCGCGCGTATCAGTGACTTCACTGCCTTCCTGCTCATCGGGCAGCTCATTGAGTTCAGTCCCACGCCGCAGCTCTTTACCACCCCCGGTGACCCGCGTACGGAGGCTTACATCACCGGACGCTTCGGCTAGTTTTGTTCCGTCATTTCGAGCGAAGCGAGAAATCTCTCTTCGTTCTGTAGCAACCGAATCCTGCGCGAGAATTTGAATTTAGAGTATTCTTTGAGACACAAGAGGACAGGATGGAACGTCACTTCGAAAAAGACCTCAACGAAATGAAAGAGCGCCTGCTCTGGATGGGCAGCCTCGCCGAACGCGCCGTTCACCAGTCCGTTCAAGCCGTTCTCGAATCCGATGAGCAGCTCGCCAAGCGCGTCCTCCAGGAAGAGGACGCCATCAACGAGCTACAAATGGAAGTCGACGATCGTGTGGTTCAGCTTCTCGCCCTGCACCAGCTCATGGCCACCGATCTCCGCTTCGTGCTCGCCGTCTCGCGCATCAACAATGACCTCGAGCGTATCGGCGATCAGGCCGTCAACATTGCCCAGGGCGCCTTGCGTATCCTCCGCCACCCGCGCGTCAAGCCTTACGTCGATCTCCCGCGCATGAGCGAACTCACTGAAGAAATGGTGCGCAACGCCCTCAATGCCGTCGTCCGCCGCGACGTCGAGCTCGCCCAGAGTGTCCTCGCCACCGACGATCAGGTGGACCACTACCGCGACCAGATTTTCCGTGAATTGCTTACCTATATGATGGGCGATTCCAGCGTGGTCTTTCCTGCGTTCGAATTAATCCTCGTCGCCAAAAATCTCGAGCGCATCGGCGACCACGCCACCAACATCGCCGAGGACGTCATCTACCTCGTCCAGGGCCAGGACATCCGCCACAACGTCGTCGACCGCCGCTAGCGCAATTCGACTTCACCGCGACTATCGCTTCGCGCTTGGGCGGAGTCCGCAGTGGGGGACGCGGATAGTCTCCCGGTCCCTTTCACGGCACCGCTCTCATTTGCCCTTTAGAAAATCCACCAGGCGGTTGGCCACGCCCTTCTGCGTCTTGTCCGCACCGCCGCCGAAAGCTCCCCAATTGGTTTCTCCAAAGGTCTGGAAGTTGTAGAGTTGCTTTCCAGTTTTCTTGTCGACCAAGTAGCAGTTAGCACGCAATTCTGCCCGGCCCGTTCCCCCGCCCAACATGTAGCGTTTCGCCCGGCTCCCTTTGTTAAAGGTGATGAATTCTCCGAACAGAATCACTGTTTTCTCATCGTCGTCCTTGTTTGTGCCCGCAAAGACCACTTTATTGTCGTCATCCGGGTCCTTCTTGGGGAAAGTGAGATCTTTATTGATGTCCGCACCGAACAGTTTCGATTCGTTGATCCTTTGCACAATCATCGCATGCACATCCTCGATCGTCTTGGCGTCGAGCGTGTCACCTACTTTGTTACGGAATGGCGCCAGCTCAATCTTGGCGTAGGGGATTAGTTTTTCGCGCTTGCTCTGATCGGCGTATGCCGCAAGCGTCATGAGGAAAATAAAGAAGAAGGCCCAGTGTCGACGTACTTTCATTTTGTCTCCTTGTTCCCAACGAAGACTGTCACCGTTTGGGATGAAGATGGAGCCACGCGACATTAGCGAGGGGTGACTAGAACCTGCTCAAATCCACACAGCACCTGTCCTTGGCG
>WNFO01003325.1_pt1 | contig 21933 bp, 17 predicted proteins | sample 5400251 | NCBI WGS metagenome assembly WNFO01 (sample SAMN13153354, study PRJNA577476) | soil metagenome | isolation source: 100 cm saprolite under Madrone tree | place: USA:California | collected 2016-06-14
AGCCTTGCCGGTGTCGAATTCGATGCTCCAGTCGCGCTTCGAAACGACGGTGCCGGTGTCCCCGCTTGAACTGAAGCTGGCGACGTCGGCTTCCGCGCCGGTCTGCGAGAGCATCGAAGAGGCTCCGAGAACATAGGAAGTGTCGAGAATCTCTTTCACGTCTGGAATCTTGTTGGCATCCTTGAAAAGTGCCGGGTATTGCTGAGTGGCGATATTTCCGAACACCGTGTAGGTGGAGCGAAAGTTATTGTTGGCACCGGGCTGCAAACCAAACAAAAGCAGATTGTCGTTCAGATTGTTGACCGCGGAGCCACCGAGCTCCACCATGTTTCCCGTTTTGTCCTGCTCGCGAGTTCCCTGGTAGTACTTCAGCCAATACTCGCCGTTCTGCTCGTTGTAGACCTTTGCGCTAATCGCTGCTGCGCGCTTCAGAGCTTCCGGATAAGCCTTCAGTTGATCCGCAGCTTCGAAACTCGCCGCCAGCATTCCCTGAACTTCGTTTCGATGGTCTTGATTAAACTTCCTGATACCAATAATGACGTCGGGCATCTGCGAGCGGTACTGCTTCGAAGAGACGATGGAGACAAGCCCGCCACGCCCGTGGGCCACGTTTACGTCGCCCGGCGTCCAAGTGACGACGCCGTTGACACAGACGTTTTTTGATTCTCCCGTCAGCCGACCATCGTGTACCACTTTGCGGTCTTCGCAGGTATTCGCGTTGTAGATTTCCGCGGCCTTGATGTAGTCCGGCGCATTGACCCAATTGAGAGCGTCGGGGTCCCATGTTTTTTCGTCTGGATTGTTCTTGATCTGGTTGTCCGCGGCCCACTTCATGGCGATATTCCAATCGCCGTCGCGAAGCACTCCAGCAACCAGGCCACCCTTGGCGGCCTGCGCGTCCGACTTCCATTCCGGCGGGCCCATCAGTTTGTCTTCACCGCGGGAGTATCCGGTGGAGCCGATGACCTGCGCGATATATTCGCCAGCACCGTTGTCGAGCTTTTTAAGTTGGGGATTGACGGCGGCGAAAAACTGGCCGGAGCCGTCACCCATAATAAGGACGTAGTTTGCGCCGGCGGAACACTGGCTTGCGCCGTCGTGGAGCTCCTTGGCGCAGGCAATCAAATCGTTCTGCATCTGGCTGGTGTCATCCTGACGGATTAACTTCACGTTTGCGCCGTGCTTCTCCATTAAACTGTTACGCGTGGTGTCCGGGCCGCCATTGGCATAGATATAGTTCATCTGGGCGTTCCAGGCCCATATTTCGGTGCGAATCAACGGCGCTTTCACTGACGCCGTAGTTGCTTCTGGGTACGGCGCTGGCTCGACGTTGGCCACGACCGCTTCCTTCAAGTCCGGCAGAGCGGCCTTTGAGGGAATGAGGGCCTTGGCAATGCCCGGGGCAGGAATCCAGCCGCGGCTCACGGCCGTCCGGAAACCGAAGAACAGGACAGCCCCGACAACCAGGAGTAGAACAATCTTCGCTCCGGGTTTCAGCCGATGCCCCGTTGGTGGCGTCGAAATTTTATCGCTAAACATTTGAACCTTCCCTCCGCCTACGACTTACTTGATCAAATCGCTGTAATCATCTTTCTTATTTGCCGGCATAGCTGCAGACTGGTCCGGTACACCGCCCGGCATCGCGGTCACCGATGCCGGCAAAAGTTTTTGCTGAAACTCTGACAATTGTTTGACGGCTTCGTCATTGATGGCCCCGGTTTCCAAATCCATGTTGGTCATCAGCTTGTTGGCAAGCCTATTGAAATCTTCCATCTCTCCCAGCATCTGCCCGGCGTCATCCGCGAGATACTCCAGCGTCTGGTCGTAAATCTGGTTGGCCACTGGATCGCCGCGAAAGATCTTCTTCGCCGCCTGGAAGACGGAATAGGCCTTTTTCAACGCCTTCCGCCGCATCTCTTCTTCACTGACGCGGTTTTCTTTGTCGGTGACCTGGAACTCTGCCGTGGCCCTCCAGCGGACAAGCTGGTCATAGAGAATCTTCAGTTTGTCACGCAAATCTGTGAGCGACTTGTTGATATTGATCAGGCTCGCGGCGTGCCGCTGGTTGGTGACCTTGGCCGATACGTACTGCTGCTGGTCGAGTGAGGTCAGCCCGCCGCTGGCCATCTTCTTATCGGCTTGGTTGGCCAGCGCCATGCTGTGCTCGGCATCTTTTTGGTTCGTGTCGATCTGATTCTGGAGAGTGCGGATCGATCCATTCAGGTTTCCGAGTTGCTCGTCCATGATTGCGAGATTCTTTTTCATCTCCCCGATGTAGTTCTTGAGGATACCGATGGGGTCCAACTCAATGAACAGGCCCGTCAGATACCGCATAACGCTTTGGAACATGAGCTTCGCCAGCGTTCGGACGCGCTTGTCGGTGACGATGAAAAGGAACACTAAAATCGCCCCGATCAAAAGAGCGAGGTGCAAAGTATCTGTCGCCGCCGCGATTAAGAACGGGAGGATCTGCACGAAACCGTACGCCACCGCGATACCGCCGCCGACCAGCACGACTTTCCCGACTGTTCCTTCGGGCCGCTGCCAGAAATTCTTCAAGCCCTGCAATACCGGGGAACCTGGAGTGGTTGCCATGGTGTCTCCCTATCCCAAAATCGTTTCAAATTCCTTGCGTTGTTGCTGAATCTCGGCACGTCGGCGTTCCAGCGCCGCCGCAAAATTGCTCTTCGCCTCTTGCAGTTTTGAACGCGATACTTCCGTCTGCGATTGCAGAGATTTCACTTGCTGCTGGAGGTCGGCGATCTCTTTCTGTTTTTGCTGAATGGCTTCATTGACATCGCTGACCTGGGCAATCTTGGCATCGACTTCCGTTCGTGACACTTCGTCGGTTTGCTTGTTGAACGTGCTCGCCGAGGAATTCAGAACATTCAGTAAAGCGTCAAAGCCTTTCAAGATCGCGTCTTTCGTCAGGCCACCCTGCGATTGGGCTGTGGCCAGGGCCGCCTTGTACCTCAATGCTTTATCCGTGATGACGGAGGCCAGTGGCGCAGCAAAAGCTTCGATCTTGGCCAGTTCCGGAACCGCAGAGAGGTCAGTCTGCTTGGCCAACCGAGTGTAGAACTGGTTGTCGCGCGTACCCGTGGGGACATATGAAGGAGCTGCCGGCTCGAGGGGCCGCGCCTTTCCTGAACCGGTGGCTGGCTTGGCAGGCTGCTGGGCCAGCGGTTCCTCTTCAAAAATGGCCTTCTTGATCAGGTCCATGAAGGGCATGGGTCACGTCCTTACTTCTTTAGCTCTGCTCGCGCTACCGAGAAGCACACCACTTCACTATTCCGAGGCCCAGCGCGACCGGAATTACAGTACCAAATCACCAAATCAGTCCACTATCCACCCGCATTCTATCCTATAGATAAGAAAACCCCTGCGTTTTATGCGAGATACGCGGCCATCGTAGACTGTGTCCGCATGTTTTTTCAATAAGGAAATTGTCACCGTATCGCATTTAATAAACTGGCAGTCTCCCTTGTCTTGATGGCCCTATTAAACCGCCTATAGGGAAATCATGCAATTCAGTTACAATGCACACTTTCACTGTTCAAAATGATGCCTTTTTTGAACTGACAGACTCACGCTAAAGGAACAGACTGTGGCCGCAAAGACGCTACCCAACGTACTGAGCCAGATTGTAGAGGCAAGGGCCGAGTACGACACTCGGCTGCTGGCACAGCAGCTAGGAACGAATTATCGCTCCTTGATGTATTGGCTCAGAGGGGACCGCCCCATCCCAGCGGAACTGCTGCCGAAGATATGCGTTCTTTTGAAGAATTTCGAAGCGTTAGATTTGCTCGAATCGCAGGCGGGACGAGTGGCCTTCAGAATTCCAGATCCGCAAGAGACTTCGGAGAAAGAGTTTTTGGTTATCTCCAACCTCATGAAGGATGTGGGTTCAGCGCTAGAGAGCATTGCAACCACTCTAGCGGACGGGGTTGTCGAAGAAAATGAGTTGAACGCGACGATCCCGAAGCTGGAAGCCGTAATCCAGGAATGCGCGTCGGTCAAATACCTGCTTGAGACTCTCTACAAGAACAGAAAACGGAAGATGAAAAAGTAGGGTTTGGATTTGAGAGCGAATTCGACCTTGTGATGCTGCTTGATCCGTAGGAGCAATAGTGATCACGCGCGGTGCGGTCACGCCGAGCCAGAGATAAAACACGAAGTCCAACAACCGATAGGAAGGCACGACGCGCTGAGGCCGCTTCATTCCGGGCACGAATTGAACGTAATGGAAGTGCGAGCCCTTCTGCAGGGGTCTGGATTTAATTCACAACGCCGTCTACCTGCGGTGTACCTCAATCCGTGAAATTTGCCCATTCTGGCGTTCTTGGCGTCCTTAGAAATCAGCAAGTTACGCGCTATCAATGGGCCTTAGGGGTTCGAATCCGAATCCCACTCGTCCACCAATTCTTCAACCAAGACGACGACCACCAACAGCCAAGGAAAGTGGCGTCGTACACAGAAAGGTACACAACAGCGGTGTCTACGACTGTCTTGCAATAACTCAGAATGCCGTCCGTGCTCTCGTAAGTCGTCGCAAGCACTTATGAATCGCTGACTGTCATAGCAGAAGTCTGGGCTCGCTGATTGGAATGGTGAAGCATCCAATCCCGCGATTCTAGCCCTTTTTGCAGTACAAATTGTACATAGGAGAGAGGTTGGTTACGTTGAAATTTTTCACAAGCACCAGTTTGATCTTGGGAGGACCGATCGCGGTAGCGATCTACGGCCTATAGTTCGCAATGATAAGATTTCCCCGGGCGAGTCGTTGACATTTTTTGTGCTTCTGTTTGCTATGTCAAAGCAGGCCGGGCAACAGATGGCACCTCACTTGCTAGAGGTCCCTCAGATCATTTCTGGCTTTTCCCGGATGTTGTCCCCGGACCGGGCTGACCGACAATAAGTCTAGTGTTTCACGCGTCGTAGCCAAGAAAAGCGCGTGTAACTCAAATCGTGCGGCGGAAGAAAGTTGTCCCAAATGTTGTACTTCACGGAAAGTTTTTTCCCGCAAGGGTATGAGCCCTTTCGGCCCAGAAGGCGATCGCCAATGGGCGTGCAGGCCGCAAGAAAACAGGGAGTGGGCCTATCAAATCGACCTCAACCGCCCCTTTTACCTCAAGGATTGGTGAGTCAAAATTGAACACAAGTAAAAGCCTGGGCAACCAGAAATTCAAAGTGCGCTGCCATTCGGGAAATTCTGTTCATCATGAGCTCGCCAGTGAGTCTGTCTTGCTCCAGATTGAGCAGCGGATTCGACGCGAAGGCAGGGAAGAGATGTGGGTATCTCTTCAGGTCAAGTGCGATGAAAAGGAAGACGGCACCTTGGCAGTTCAGGTCGTCCTCTGCAATCCCGATTGGGATGAGCCTTTAAGGATCGCCTCCATTCAATCAAATCCTAAGAATGGAAACGCCGCGGAACCCGTTCTTCGATGCGACCTGAATCAAAAGGAACTTTAATATTTTCGACGGCTCTGCTTTCCATTGCTGCGGGCTAGCCTCAAGCCTTCACACAGGAGCGCAAAAGTATCCCATGACAACCCCACAAGTCTTCATGTCTTACCATTCTTGATAGAGACAGCGGGCTTATGTTCCCAATTTTGAGCGGAGAGGCCTCAGGGAGCTGTGTTCAAGGGCCTCCAGTGCGACCTGCGTCCTGATTGTCAAACGGTCGAACAATTTGCAAATGGAGGTCAGCTCAGGTTGCGATAATCTCCCGACCATGAGGCTCAATCGGGCAAGACCGTAGTGCAACCGGAAGCGCATCCACAGCCAAAGACGTTCCGTTTCTTGCCGGCCTTCGACCTCTGGTGCCAGCGCCGCTACCGTACACATCAGACGGTCCAGGCGTGAAAAGTCCTCGTTCAACCCGACCAGTAGCTTCTTCAAGGTGCGGCGCCGCGCTGGAGTTAGGCCTTCGCGAAGGCCTCCTGACGCTGTGTTTTGGGTACGTTCTTGCTGCAGCTCGGCCGTGAGCCGCTCAATCTCAGAGGAATTCTCCAGATAGGCAGTTGGGAGCAACAGGTCGATGGGTAGGCAGGCGTCCTTTTCGGTGGAACGACGTGGAGCCAGGTGATTCAAGGTGATCCACACGGCCGATACGATAAGGACAAGAAAGATGATTAGGAAGACTGGGAGTTCCGTCACGGCTTTGTTACCTCCTGAATATCGCGATCCAAGTCCTTAAGGCGCTGGCCGATCAGCCGCGCATACGAGTGATAAACATCCTTAGGAAGCAGCGTGGGAGCCGGTTTCGTTTCAGGTAGTGGCCTTCGCAATGCGAAGAGCCATATGACCAATGCCACTTGAAAGGAAACTATTTGCACATTATTCCACCAAGAAAAATATGGGTCTAACCAATGTTTTAAGAGTGTGTTGTTCAAGATCTGGAAGGTCGAGTGGATGCACATGCCCAGTGCAACGAGGGAGGGAAACCGCTCCATCGGAATTCGATAGCGATTTGCTATAACGAATAACGAGGTCAAAAGGATCGCAACAGTTAACTCAAGACTACGTTGAAGAGCAAGGACAAAGCTCTCGACCACAGACACTTGGCGGAAGGCATCAATGGCTGCGTAGACCAAAATCCCGGCGGTAATGGCGATTAGAACTCTACGCACGTGCAACCAGAGGCCTGGGCGAGGTCTAAACGCCAGCAAACACAGTTCGGCGCAAACACCGGCACGAGCAGCTAGGAGAAGTGATTGTTTGGACCAGAAGAAGTAAAAAACGAAACGGGAGTCGTCCCCAAAACTCTTATAGACTAGCCACAGAGCTATCGTCATGAACAAGTTAAGAAACACGTAAACCGTGAACAGTGGCAGGAGCCGCCACAAACGGCGACGAACGATGAAGGCGCAGAGTATTCCCTCTAGGATGATGGAGAGATTCCACAGGGCGTACGCAGATGCGGTTAGGTGCATCTTTACTGGAGCGCATCTTAGCACCGCATTCCGAGCAAGTAAATGCAGGGAGACGCGCTCCAGTGGGTCACCAGACAGTCAGATAGAGACCCTTCGCCTAGACCGAAGCTAGGAGACCTTCCCCATCCGCGTACCGACTCAACTGTCGCACGTCTGAGTTCAAGCCGACTGGAGGATGTGGAAACGGAGGCGCTGGGTCCCCATCCGCAACAGAAACTGCTGTACCTGCGAGACTGGGAGACGGCGGTAGTGGAGGCTTCGGAAATGGGGGTGCCGGGTCCCCGTCCGCAATGACCACGGATTCGCTATTGCGAATCACGGCCGACGGTTTACGTGGTGGAAACGGTGGAGCAGGATCTCCATCGGCTCTCAGACCATAGGGTACGGACTGCGCCGACGGGAACAGCGTGGTACTGGTTTTGCTCCTTAGAGCATGCAGAATGCTAAACGTAAGCAGGATTGAGAATCCAACGGAACTGAAAACAGTCTCTATTCTTTTCATGGACAAAATCCTCCTTCGATCTGAGGGATGTCCCTCACTATGGTAGTGATGGTCAATGTCAGATCGATACACTGAGATGATAGGACTTTATATTGTTTAAGAAACCTGCTCGAAAGGTCAGTCTGGCGAGGCCCAGTACTCACCTTGGGTTTCTAGTATTCCGGTGGTTCGAATTATGACCAATCCGAGCGGAACACAACAGGGTTTTCAAAGTTGGAGGCAGTGGCACCCTAGGACAGCTCTGGTTCAAGGCTGACAAGGCGCATCGCAACGGCAGTCACGCGGCCTACAATCTCAGCCTCGGTGCGGTACTGAAAGCGGCGAACTTCCTGCTTTGACTGTGGGTGAGGGATCACGGTCAGTTGGTTGCCATCCAACTCGCACCAACTGCAAATATAGGCATCGCGAAGCTCGACGAAGTAGATCGGGCGTTCGAACTCGGTCCGCCACTCAACAGGCTTGATTTTGTTCTGGCGCGAATCAATCTCGACAAATGATCCTGGACGGAGCAGCGGGTAAAGCGTGAGGTCTTCCAGGCCGATATAACCGTACAGGGCCTTTCCAAAATTCAGGTGCGAGACCATGGAAACAGGGATCTTGCCCCAGTTTTCGATCAGCCGTGGAAGAAGGCTGGTCTTTTCCAGTTGGAACTCCGGTTCGAAGTGAGTTGGCAGCCTGAGGCCATCGCCTTCCAAATCGGCTGCCTTCCCGATCAGGTGCGTCGTGGGCAGCCGAATGGATAGGATATCTTTGGTCATCTCGTCCAGACGGAGCCCGAAAAAGGCCAAAAGGTCCCCGAACTTGTACCGGTAGATAGCGCTCAGCGTGTAAAGTTTGTAGATGCTCGGAGTGAACTCACCAGTTTCGATGTTCGTGAGCCACGCATGCGAGATGTAAAACTCAGGATTATTCTTCGTGTCGGCGACCTGTTGACTCAACCTCTCGACCTGACGCGTGGTAATGCCGAGGCGACGACGCAGCATCTTAAGCTGCTCTGCGGCCTCTGAGGCCATCTTGTTTCGTTTCGTCACCGGGATTCCAAAGTGCGCTCAAGACATTCTGCAGGCAAGAATAGCGTGCGCGGATCGAAGCCGCGTACCAGCCAAATACTTTGGGGGACATAGGTTCCCAGCCTGTGGCAAGCAACGATGCTTGTCTCTGACTCGGCTTTTGCCGGAATTGTCTCACATTTCACGTAGAAGGGCTACTACCTGTACTCGTCCAGTAGATTAGTGACACTTTGCCTTTCTCCGATTAGTTTTCCAACGGGTGACGAATTCCAGTGGGGTCAGGTAGGCGAGAGATTGGTGCGGGCGCACGCAGTTGTAGTTGTGTTCCCAATGGCGTAGCTGGTGATTGAGCCGGAGTGGCTGGTGCGAGTCCGCATGCACCTGATAGAACTCTTCGTGGTGGGTGCGATGGGAGCGCTCGACATGGGCATTGAGTTTGGGCGACTTCGGGGGGAGCACGAACAGGGGCAGTTGTTTTTGCTGGCAGGCGAGCTCGAATTCGGCGGCGAACTCGCTTCCGCCGTCGACCTGTAAGGCTTTCACGGGAAAAGGAAAACGTTCCAGCAGGGTATCGAGGAAGCGCGCCGCGGCGAACGAAGTGGCGCGGCGATGCACTTCCACCACATCCCAGCGGGAGACGACATCGCGGGCGCTGAAGTGTTTGAGGAGGATGCCGCGGCGCATGCGAATTTCCTTGGTATCGATCTCCACGAGATCGCCGGGATGCACGATGGGCCAGTATTTAGGCTTGCGAACGGCCCACGGACGTTTTCGTAGTTTGCGGTGCTGTCGCAGCAGGACCGCGGGTTTAGGAGGTTCGTGCAGCGCACCGCGACGCTTAAGGAGCGGACAAAATGCGACCGACCATGGAAACCGAAACAAAGAGCTTCTCACGAGCGAGCAGCACCACCAGCTTGTCCTTGCCTCAGCCGGGATATTGTTTGCGCAACGCTAGCACTCTCTCGGCCAATGCGGCTGTCCAGGTGGGCTGACGGATGTTGCGCGGGCGATGCGAGCGCCCTCCCAAGGTAGTGAGATCATGGCGGTCGAAGCGGCGCAGCCAGCGATAAAAGGTCTGCCGGCTAATGCCGAAGTGCCGACAAGTGCGTGCGGCGTTCCGCCCGTTGAAGAAATAGAAAAGCATCCAGTAAAGTCGCGTTTGTGCCGCTCGGCTTAAGCCCATCCCATCTGATTTGGCTCATCCTGACACTCTACCGAGTGTCACCAATCATTCTGAACGAGCACACTACCCCTGGGGCCGGTCCTACGTGGTTTTCTGTACGTGATTCTGCGGGAAAGCAATTCTTAGATAGGAGTCTCCTCCTAAGCAGCCCCGTTCTATATGATCCTCGCGGTCCAGAACGGACCGGTAACTTGGAGGTTCCGGTCCCACAATGTTTCTACAACAGTACGAATGTGTTTGGGGCGAAGCATGATGATTTTGCGCTTGCCGTCAGTCAATTCAACCCATTCTTCTTTCACGGCCTTTTTCATCCCGTAGATTGTAGTATTTTTGTTGTGGATTGAAACTAATCATCCCCCGGTGCAGTTTAGGGTGTGCAAAGAAAATCCGGAGGCCAGGCCACGACTCGGGCCCTTTGTCTCTGTTCCTACCCCCGGCGTATTGATCGACTACACTGCGCTTGCGGCTGATGTCACCCGGAACGAGCGGGCCTTTCACCGATGAGGACGCTGGTGCCTGCTTCCGCCGCCGCGCTTCTGGCGTTCTAGCCACGCTAAGACATCATTCCAGTCGAAACGCAGATAGAGACCCATTTTGATGTATGGGAACGAGTCAGCGTTTCGCATATGGGTTCGCTTTCGAGTCTGTTCGTATACCCAGGTCGGTTTGACATGCAGGCGTTCTGCAAGTTGAGCTGGTGTAAGTATCTCCATGGCGGCCCGGATTATATCCCTACTTATGTTCAGTAACTGCCTTCGATTTACGAGAGAACTGAGATATTCTTCTGGCGGCGCATTCGGGGCTTTCGCTGTGCGCACGCGAAGTGCGATTTTGTCCTTGACAATGCAAAAACATAGGGTAAAGATGTTAAGCCTAAGTAGAACTTACTCGACAAAGGAAGCAGCCAAAAAGGTCGGAGTTCATTGGATGACCTTGCATAAGTGGATCGCTGCTGGCAAGGTTCGCCCGTCAGAACAAATAGGCATGAATGGTGGTAAACACTGGCGGTGGACAGAGCAAGACATTCAGAAGATCAGGAAGTACAAGGCAGAGCATTTTCGTGAAGGCCAAGGTCGAAGGAACAAAGGGGTAAAGAAGGACAAGTGACATAGCGGGACGCGCCGGTGCGACTAACACCGACGCGCCCCTAACCAACGTCGCACGTCTGAGGTGCAACCATGGCTGCAAGAGAAGTTATCCATTATCTATCTCGGGCGCAACTCGTCTCGCGCCACATGATTCAGGCTCGCCCCACTCCTGAGCCGGTCGCTCAACCCCCTCCATAAAACTAAAACGCAAAGCAAAGTCTCTTCCATGGTCGCAAGTGGTCACCCTTCCGACCACCTCGCTATCGCGCTGCCTCGACGACTCTGCGAGCGAGGACGAGCAGCCTGCAAATAGTCAAGTAAATCCAGCGCCTGGGCGTTGCTCTCGATGAGCAGGTCGGTCTGAATTCTGACCGAAACGTCACTGAAACGAATCTCAAATCGTCAAAGTGGACAGCCAAAGTCGCCTGACGAGACAACGAACTGCTTGGGAACAGAAAGCACGGGTGGGAGCAACGCCGACCCCTGTCACTGAAAAACCAGTGTTGCACATCGTGATGGGACAACCCATCCCTCGAGAACCAATCACGCCCGCTGCGATGACAGCATCAGCGTTCAAGAGACTCATCGAACGCCTCGTCTACAGCCAAAGCACGCTTTGCTTCTAGGTGCTTTGCGTCGTAAGTCAATGGCTGGGCAATGGGTGAATGGAAAGCACAACTCAGCCTGCGGGTCCGGCAAGCTTTGCGAGCTGAGCTTGAGGACTTTGCTGCCCGCGAGAAACGAAAGCTCGGCAATCTCGGTGAGTTAATACTGGAATGGGCCTTCGAGCAGCTCAAGACCGCTGGCTCCACGCAGAATTTACTGAAATACGGGATTCGCCGTCGCGGACCTCGCACACCAGAACGATGATCCCTGCCCAGAAAGATAGCGTGCCTTAAGTCTCCGGCGGACAAGGAAGGGAAACCATGCCCCCTAACAATCAGCTCAAGTTCCAGGTCAACTGCAACGCAGGGGACCATGGCCAACTCCGCGTAGCCAGCGAATCGCTCGTCATGAATATTGGACAAACAATTGTCCGCGATGGCCGCACAGAGATTTGGGATTCCGTGATCATTAAGTGCTCTGAACAGCCAGACGGAAGTTGCACGGTCAATGTTCTTCTTTGCAATCCTGACTGGGAGGAACCAATGCAACTCGCGTGCCTTCGCTCTTATCCGGATACAGGCTCGCCAAGCCAAGTTCCACTTTTCTGCCATTTGACGTCTGAAGTAGATAGGTCGCGATGATCATAGAGCAGGTTTTCACGGTCAGGATTATGACCACGGCGAAGGACGATTGAACAAACAAAAGTCAGTTGCGCCTCATAACTTCAGCGGTGAATTGTCAATACTCTTGGCCAAATGTTCAGCTCACATAACGGACTAAGTAATTGACGCACCTAAATTTTAGAGGTCAGTAACTACCATAGAATAAAAGGCTTGCGGAATGCTCAAACGGGCGTACAGTGTGTGGTCAGGATTACGACCAAAGCATCAACTGTCTCGGTGCATGGGTCTCCAGCCGGTTTGGTTGCGGGTCGTAAACATGACCAACGACGACAGCTCCTGTAGCTCCCACACTGCATTAAGTTTGACGACGGAGCCGCACCGATGAGCTCCGATGCTCTTCCCATCGGTCTACCTGCCTCGCTAAAGAATTCTTCTCTGGTAGCGGAATCTGTTCCTCAGAAAACATCCACCGGTCCCTCCGATAATGATTTGATCGTGCTTGTCCAGAAGGGAAGCGAAGATGCCTTTGGGCAATTGTTTGATCGCTATTACGTTGCGGTTCGAAGCGTCGCCAGAAAGATCCTGAGGAATCAAGAAGACGTAGCAGATGTTATTCAGGAAGCCTTCATGGATGTTTACTTTGGCGCGAGAAGTTACGACCCTGCAAAAGGGACCTTAAAGACGTGGATTTCCTATCTTGCATATCATCGGAGTGTGAAAAGAGTACGACTCCTTAAAAAACGGGAGTGGCAAACTGGCGATTCGGACGAGGCCTTATCTGTCCCGGACCCTGACGTAACGCCCGACGACTGGATACGCTCCTTGGACTTAGGAAGATCTTTGGACGTTGTTTTAGCAAATTTGAATGAGAAACAACGTCGAACCATGGTGCTTCATTTCTTCGACGGCGTGGAAATGGAGACGATTGCAACTCTTCTTGGCGAGACGCTGGGCAATACCCGCAACCATCTTTACAGGGGCCTGGCGAAGCTTCGCAGTCAGCTGATGCAAAGTCATCTGTTGGCCGGCTATATAGAAATTGACGAGGATCAGAACAAAGAAAAGGTGCGTCCGTGACACAGGTGAAGTCCCCTCACGATTACTTTCAGCGCCTTTGCGCCATGGCGGTTACCAACCAGATTTCTCCCGAGGAAGATCAGCGGTTGGCCGAGCACTTGCAGGTGTGCCCCGTCTGCAAGCAGACCTTCGAGCACTTCAGCCAAATTGCTGCGCAACTGTATGGCGAGGCACCAACCTCTGAGATGGCCGCAGCGGCGTTCGATGCTTCTGGAGAGAACGCCTCAGAGCGGGTAAGAGCAAGAGAAAAGTTACTTGGGAAGGTGAGGCAGACGATCAACCTGCCATTGACCGAGGACCGGCCAGCGGCTGTTGCCGAGAGGCGGAAGATGGCATTGAGTCATTCACTCCAACAGGTGCCATCGTGGGCGACCTGGGCACTGGCAGCAATACTACTGCTTGCGGTGGCTCTAGACTTGACTCCGTCCTGGCTGTCTCGGAGAAACTTCAAAAACGAAGTGGTGACTTCGGCAAGGCTAAAGAGAGAAGTAGACGAGCTTCGTAGCCAGCTGGCTCGACTTAAGGCAGTTCCTTTTAAACCCGCAGTAGAAGCACCTATATCGACAAGGGAAGACGACCTACAGAAGCTACGGGCAGATGATGAGGCTGCGCATCAGGCTTTGCTAAGCCTGGAAGCGACCCGCCAACGTCAGACAGGAGAAAATGCAGAACTCGAAGCCCGAATCAGGTTGTTGCAGAGCTCACTTGAAGTCTTGCAGGCTTCGAACAACAGTCTCGAAGCAGAGAAATCGGGGCTTGTCGAAAAGGTTTCAAGCGTGACGGCTGATCTTCGGAAATCACAAGACGAAATAGGAAAGCTGGCCGCACGAAATGAGGAGCTTTCCCAAGAATCGCTTGTCCGGGTTAAGTCCGTGGAGCGCCAACAAAAACTACTCGCCACCGATCACGACATTACCGACATCCTCGGCGCGCGTAGTCTGCACATTATCGACGTATTTGACGTCAGTAGCCAGGGTGAATTTGAGCACGCCTTCGGGAGGATCTTCTACACCGAAGGGAAGTCCCTCATTTTCTACGCGTTTGACCTGGACCAACAAAAAGGGCTGAAACGTGGCGCAGTTTTTCAAGCCTGGGGACGAAGGGGAATTGGTAGAGAGGACGCCCGTAGTCTCGGAGTCTTTTACATGGATGATCCATCTCAGAATCGTTGGGTCCTCAAAGTGGATGATAATAAAGTTTTGTCTCGTATCGACTATGTTTTTGTAACCGACAGCTCGCACAAAGAGAACCTAAGGCCAAAAGGGAAGTCCCTACTTTCTGCATTTCTTACCGGAACTGCGAATCACCCCTGAATTAGAGCTTCCGACCGGATCGAGACTCACCTTCGTCAGCGAAGAGAAGTCATCGCTCAATTCATTGGTCAAAACTTGCTATTCGACTAAATCATTTCCACAGTAAGCGTCCGATTCCTACCGTGTGTACTCCAAATGTATTCGGGCAAAAGATTTCAACCGTCAAATGTCGCATGATTGATAAAACGTGCGCCCACCTCACCTAAAAGGAAAGGAACAGGGGGCTTCGCGGTCTCGAAGGCGAGGTGGTTTCGTATATGAAAACGAAAACGGTGGCGTGTGTTTTCATCTGCTTCTCATTCGCATGCACACTCACGCTTTGCACCTCTACTCGCGCTCAGACCGTGTTGGCAAGCGTAACAGGACTAGTGCTTGATCCGAATGCCGCAGCCGTCGTCGAAGCGACAGTTGCAGCGAAGAATGTTGACACTGGAATCGAGACGATAGTCCAAACGAATTCAGAAGGGCTCTACCACATTGCAAATCTCGAACCCGGCAATTATGAGTTCTCTGTTTCCAAGCGCGGCTTCAAAGTCGTCGTAAAGCCGGGTGTCACGCTCCACGTTGCCGACACAATTTCGATGAATTTCAACATGCAAGTCGGCGATCTCAAGGAGACGGTCACCGTCGAAGCCGGCGCCCCGATGGTCAATACGACCGATGCGTCGGTCAGCACGGTTGTGGATCAGACGTATGTGAAAAATATGCCGCTGAATGGGCGTAGTTTTCAGGATTTGATTTTGCTTACACCGGGAATTGTAACGAATAGTCCCCAGAACAGCGCGACGCTTGGTCAAACTGGGGAATTCAGCGTGAATGGTCAGCGCACCGAATCTAACTATTACACCGTCGATGGTGTAAGTGTGAATATGGGGGTAAGCCCAGGTTTTGGCATGGTTGCAGGTGGTGGTGCTAGTGGCTCTGTTCCTGCCGCAACGGGTTTGGGGACTACGCAGGCTCTGGTGTCCGTGGATGCTCTCCAGGAGTTTCGCGTACAGAGCTCGACTTACTCGGCCGAGTACGGCCGCAATCCGGGTGGCCAATTCGTGTTTGAGACGAAATCGGGCACCAATCAGTGGCATGGTACAGCCTACGATTATCTGAGGAATGATCTCCTTGATGCCACCGACTGGTTCAACGGGTACTTCGGTGTGAAGAAACCTGCCCTTCGACAGAACGATTTCGGCGGCACATTCGGAGGGCCGGTCAAAATTCCCAGCCTGTATGGCGGAAAGGACAAAACGTTCTTCTTTGTGTCCTATGAGGGCCTGCGTCTGATACAGCCGCAGGCGGCCACAGCCAGCTTCGTTCCGGACCTTTGTATGCGGGGCTTGGGTGCTTGCCCTTCTGGGAGAAATCCAGCCCCCAGTCCCCTCCAGCCGGCCCTCAACGCGTTTCCAATGCCCAGCCCCAGCGGGTTGGAGGATGCCACGAACGGGACTGGTCAATTCATCGGAAGCTGGTCTAACCCGGGTTCCGTCGACTCCACCAGTGTCAGGCTCGACCACGTCATAAATGATAGGTTGAGGGTCTTCTTCCGATTCAGCGACACAGGCTCCGACACCGCGTTTCGGGGGGGCTACGCAGTGACGGTATACCAGTTGGCTAGCTATAGGCTGCCGACCTACACAGCCGGTGTCAGCAGCATTTTCTCAAGTCGACTAAGTAATGAATTCCGCATGAACTACAGCTCTAACGAGGTCAAAACGAATCTTGTGATCGACAAGCTTGGAGGGAGCACGCCTGTCAATCTGGCACAGCTCACGGGCGTGGATCCCCAAATGGGTGTTGCAGTTTTCCTTTTCTTAGGCAATTTTCTGGGACTCGCGCAGCAGCGGAACGGCGCTACCCAATCGCAGTGGAATCTAGGGGACACAGTAAGTTTTTCTTTCGGGCGTCACCAGTTCAAATTTGGTGCGGACTATCGCAGACTGACGCCGGTTGAAAGTGAGCCTGGCGTGTCTCAGTTTTATTACTTCGGTGAGCAGGCCGCCGAGACGAACGGCGCGTTTACATCTGCGTATGTCAATGCTGTCGCACACCCCTTGTATACAAACTTCTCGGCATTCGCTCAGGACGCATGGAAAGTCTCTCCGCGATTGAGCCTCTCCTTGGGACTGCGGTGGGAAGTGAACCCGGCGCCAGGTGTTACGCAAGGATTGAAGCCGTATACCCTTCAAGGGTCCGGGCCCGATACGTGGACGCTGGCACCGCAGGGCACGCCGCTTTGGCGGACCACATGGTACAACTTCGCCCCTCGGCTGGGTGCTGCGTATGTCCTCCGTAATGCGCCAGCCTGGGAAACCGTTGTGCGTGGCGGAGGCGGTGTCTTCTTCGATACCGGGCAGGAGTCTGGGTCGTTCGGTTTCGAGGGGGCGGGATTTCAAGGAAACTCAGCGTTTCTGCCTGGCTCATTTCCGGTGCCGGCGACAACTCCGGTAATCGTGAATCCGCCTGCGCTGCCTTGCGGTTGCGGGATGTGGGGTTTTGCATCACATCTCCAACTGCCATACACGCTTCACTGGAATGCGAGCATTGAGCAGGCGCTCGGCAAGTCGCAAGCATTTACCGCTTCCTATGTCGGTTCCCATGCGGCAAGGCTGCTGCAGAATAATAAGTTTCAAAGTTCCATCAACCCGAATGGACCCCACTTTTACTTTACTGAGAACGGTCTGACATCGGACTACGACTCCCTACAGATTCAGTTTCGGCGGAGACTCAGCCAAGGCTTAACAACATTGGGTTCGTACACGTGGTCTCACTGCATAGACTACGGCTCCTCGAACCTACTGTTTGCCTACCAGCGCTCGAATTGTGACGTCGATGTTCGTCACAATTTGTCGGCTGCGTTTTCATACGATCTGCCAAGGTTGGGGCACAGCGGATTCGCGAGTGCTGTCCTTCACCACTGGGGTTTAGATGACCGGTTCACTGCGAGAACCGGTTTTCCAGTAGGTATATACGGCTTTTCGTACGGCGATACGTACTTTCAGCCCGGGACGCATTATCAAACGACAACACAGATGGACTTGGTTTCGGGCCAGCCGATCTACCTCTACGGTGCCAATTGCGATTCTACGCTTCAAGGGTTAGGGAATCTTGCTCCGGGGCAAGGATGTCCAGGAGGCCGGGCAATCAATCCCTGTGCCTTTGTTCCGGTTGGGAGTATGCCCAGCGCCCCATGTCCTACGAATGGAATTGTCAGTGGACTCGCGCCGCGCAACTTCTTGCGCGGGTTTGGTGCGTGGCAGATGGATCTGGCAGTGCGGCGCGAGTTTCCAATCTATGAAGGTCTGAAACTACAATTCCGGGCTGAAGCCTTCAACCTCTTTAATCACCCGAATTTCGGGAACATCAATTCGACCTTTGGTCAGACCACTTTTGGGCAGGCTACGAGTACGCTGGCGAATTCGTTGGGCGTTTTGAATCCACTTTACCAGATGGGCGGTCCTCGCTCGATGCAGTTCGCACTCAAATTGGTTTTCTGATGGGTCGATCACCAGGGCCTGCGAAAATATCGCAGGCCGTTCGTGACCGAGGAGCTTGTGCCAAGGAGAGTTGGCTTATCCATTAAACGTGCGACGCCGTATCTTCGGCCAATTCTGATTTCGATCTCATGTTTCGTCTGTGCCGGCCCGCTCTGCCAGGCGCAACAGGCCAAGAAGCCTTTCACCGTTGCTGATGACATAGGGCTGGCGTACTTTGGCGATCCGTATACGTCGCGAGCAGAGGCGCTGCAGTTTTCACCGGATGGGAAGTATTTCGCCGCCTATACCGAGCGTGGGCGTCTGGAACTGAACCGCGTTGAAGACTCGCTGCGGTTCTACCGCTGCGAGGACATCGAGAGCTTCTTGAAACATCCTGATGAGTCGCAGGCCCCGTCCCCTGTATGGGTAGTGAACCGTTCTAGCGCGGAAGGACTCATCATTAAGGCGTGGCGCTGGCTGGCTGACTCCGGCGGCGTGGCTTTTTTGGAGGGAACTCCGTATGGCAGTCAGCAACTCATGCTGGCTGATCTTACTAAGAAAAGGATAAAGCCCTTAGTAACACAGAAAGTCCGGTCTCTTGATGCTTTTGACGTTCGGGACAAAAGCCACTACGTCTATACCGTCGCTAATCTAGATCCCGTGCAGAAGATACAGGCCGAACGTAAGGCGGCGGCGATTGTCGGCACTGGACGGCCTCTCGCGGAGTTGGTATTTCCGGACTCGTGGATAAAATGGCTTTCGCGCCGCAGCTATCTGATGGCTGTGGTTGGCGGCAAACGCTTTGAAGTGAAGCGTAACGGTGCATCATTTATTGCCGACGGAGGTGTCGCACTCTCTCCCGATGGCCATTCGTTGGTCACAGTATCCTCAGTTGCCAAAGTTCCAGTGTCATGGGAAACACTCTACCCGCCGTCATACGCCTCCTCCCGTACACGTATCCGTGTCGGTAGCTCTGCAAACCAGTACGTTCGGATCGATCTGCAATCAGGTTCGGAACAATCGCTAACAGGGGCGCCTGTTAGCGGTGATGCCGGAATGTGGGTGGGAGACGATACGCCGAGTTGGTCGACTGATGGTCGGGCGATCTTGTTGCCAGGCACATTCCTCAAATCGGATCAGGATGCGCCGTCCCGGCCGTGCGTTGCCGTTGTGGATCTCACCTCGAACACAAGCACTTGCGTAGAAATTTTGAAAGGCCATACGGACGAAAAAGACGGCGTCGAGGAAGGATACCATTTTATTTGGGCTGCGAGGTTTGTTCACGGAGATAAGCGTCGGGTCAAGGTGACCTTCCTGAGCCATGAGGACGAGTCCATTCAAACCACGGAGTATCAGGAGGATCCTGAGGGCAGGTGGCGCGCTGTAGAACATGTGGGCCTCAAGGTTACCGTGAAGCAATCGTTCAACGAACCTCCGCGTCTCGTTGCGAGTGACGGACATGTATCTCGAATCATTTGGGACCCGAATCCGCAACTCAAGGACATCGAACTTGGAGAAGTTGCCTTATACAAATGGAAGGACAAAGAAGGTCGGGAGAGGAAGGGTGAGCTTTACAAGCCAAAGAACTACAAACCGGGACAGCGCTATCCGCTGGTGATTCAGACACACGGTTTCGAGGAATCAGGTTTTCATCCGTCTGGCTTATTTCCGACGGCGTTCGCGGCCACAGAGCTCGCTGCGGCGGGAATCGCCGTGTTGCAGGTAGGCGTAGTAGGGGCTTGTCCCTTGGTGACGCCTGATGAGGCACCTTGCAATGCCTCTGGATACGAAATCGTTGCAAATCAACTGGTGTCAGACGGATTTGTGGATCCCGAAAGGATAGGCATCATCGGTTTCAGCCGTACCTGCTTCTACGTGATGGAAATGCTCACGACAGGCTCACTTCATGTTAAGGCTGCTTCGATCACGGACGGTCTTATGTTCACGTATTCTGAATATGTGTTGAATACGGATCGAGTTTCTGGCGAAGCCGACGCCGTAATTGGCGCTCCGCCCTTCGGCGAAGGCTTGCAGCAATGGCTAAAGCGGTCTCCTGGCTTCAACCTCGATAAGATAACGGCACCCTTGTTAGTAGTGGGTGAGGGTCCTTTCAGCTTGCTTTACATGTGGGTGCCATACGCCGGGCTTCACTACCTCAAGAAACCAGTGGATGTGATCATGCTGAATACCGATGAGCATGTCTTGCGCAATCCAGAGGCGCGCATGGCATCGCAAGGTGGATCCGTAGACTGGTTCCGCTTCTGGCTAAAGGGCGAAGAAGATCCTGATCCCGCCAAAGCCGAGCAGTACGCACGCTGGCGCGAGTTGCAGAAAGTGAGAGACGAGAATGCAAACAACGTGGCGGCGTCTCATGCCAATTGAAATTAGCGTTCGTTGCGGAATCACGCCACGACGGTTATTTCATGCACGCCCACCACGACAGCCATTCGCTTTGAGATCACCTATTCTGGGAATTCCGCCGTGACGTGTGAAGTAACATTCTGGCGTATCGATCGGCAAGTAGACTGCCGGAGCGACTGCGTACCAGGCGCTCCGGCAGAGACTTACTTACTCCCAGTCCGCATATACGCCCGAGTGTTCGTTCGGGTTAGGCTGACCGGAATCACCAGGACCGGTGTGGTTCTTTGCTCCCGATGAACTCTCGATGGCATTGATCGCAGGCGTCAATACCGTCAGTTCTGGAGTTTCATATTTCATGATTCTCACCTCCTTTCTCTCTTGAGGTTCACGGACATAGCTAGCTAGCTAAACTCTTGGGCCGACTCCTTGCTTGCAGTTCCGTATGCTCCGGAGTCGCGAGGACAGATCCCTCGCTTCGCTCGAGATGCCGGGAGCGTTCCCATTCCTTTTTTGATAGCGAGTTCGTGAGGATCCCGTGACGCACAAGCTGGCGTAGCCATGACTCCAGCGTCAGCGTGCGCGCCACACTGTCGAGTGGAATTTCCTCGTTGTGCTGCGCCTTTTGCAGCGCTTCCAAAAATCTATTTAGAACTGTGATCCCTGAGGAGCTGCTGATCATGTGTTGGCCGATCTCAGCGACCCTGGGCCATTGTGTTGCGTTGACCTTAGGCGGCCCTTGCGAAGCGGTAGCTTTTTTCCTTCTGTTCAGGATTTCGTCCGGCACGATCCCAACAAGTGCGCGCTTCATTAGGGAACGACGCTGGCCCACGCGCACGACCTGCTCTCGGGGAATGGCGTACATGAATTCCAGGAACTCCCGATCAAAATAGGGATAGCGAACCTCGCCGCGGAGTTCTTGCTGTAGGGTGTACGACGCCAATAGTCTTCGATCAGCATTCAATGCACGAAGATTGTGCTGAAAGCTTGGCGAGGGACCGAGCAGTTTGATCCTGAATGGATAATCGCGCAGGGCAGCGCGATTTCGCCGCACAAAGCCAGGATGTAACCAGGGAGGCGTTAGGTTTACGTATTCGGGGATGTCCAGAAGAGTGAGAGCGGAAAACTGTCGAACTGCTTCCCAGAGCAAAGGGAGGCGGGGTTTTCTCATTTTTGTAGCCCAGGCTTTGAGTTGATGAGCGAGCCTAAAAAACCGGGCTCTCGCAAGGAGATCTTGGAGTTCTGGCGTTGGCGTTGGCACGCCGTCGCCCGTGACCTCCCCTCCACCGATTCCCGAGAGAGTGACTCGGTGTTCGTGTGACCTCATATATGCGGCGTGCTGTTCGAAAACCACGCGAGAAGTACTGCTCGGGCTCGGAGTCAGCGCAGAGCGATTTCCTTCAAAGCTTGACGTGAACTTTCCTTGTGAGCCAATTTCCGCTCGTCTTACCGCACTGAAATCGATATGGCAGCCGATACGTCCGCGACGTTCTTCCACTTTGGTGAAATACGGAAGTTCCCCCCAGTTTGGGTCGGACTCGTCGTACCATGTCACAGTGTTGAGGTGCGGAGTTTCGGCTTCGCCGCGGGCGATGATGATGTCGGCCATGCAGACGATTGAGGAGGAGTCCATACCGCCGCTGAGTTCCGCGAGAACGGGTCTGTCGGAACGGAGTTTTCGCTGAACGGCTTTCGCGAAGACGCTGCGGAAGTGCTCTTCGTATTCCGCGTCGGTGTGGTAACGGATTTTCTTCTCTGGATCGAAATCCCA
>WNFO01000971.1_pt1 | contig 21931 bp, 22 predicted proteins | sample 5400251 | NCBI WGS metagenome assembly WNFO01 (sample SAMN13153354, study PRJNA577476) | soil metagenome | isolation source: 100 cm saprolite under Madrone tree | place: USA:California | collected 2016-06-14
CCTATGATTAAGACGGCTGGAAACACCTGATACCAGTCTGCTGTCGCGGAATCTAGGGTTCCTCCACCGCTGAATTGCTGGGGGACTCACCGGACTGCACCATTTCACCCCGGGCGGCATGTGAAGCGCCAGCGAACAGTCTGAGGGCTTGGCTCGCGGGACGCGCATGGTGAAGGCGACGAACATGATTTTCCACGACAAAGCGCATCCTTCGGAGGTGTTATTGCCCGTTGTGCCATAGCGCACGCTTTCGCGGAGGTATGCAACCGCGAACCACGAAAACCTCTCTAACCTTGACACTCTGCGCGACCCGGCCTACACTACGTAGTTTTTAGATGGCCCCGGAAGCAGACAGAGGGGCGACACATTCATAAACAAGAGTCAAGGCTGGCATGAACGAGAGTGAAGGCGGGCATTGACAAGGACCAAGGCAGGCATGGACAAGAAAAGGCTCGACTACTACAGGAAGAAATTGCTGACGCGGCGCGAAGAGCTAATGAGGACGATCGCGCGCACGCAAGAAGAAGGCCGGACAGCGGACGAGGATCCGACAGTGGACCTCGCGGACAAGGCGGCGAACTCCTACACCAAGGAGTTTCTCTTCGGCATGACGAACACGGACCGCACGATCCTGAACATGATCGATGAAGCGCTGAAGCGCATCAAGACGGATGACTACGGGGTCTGCGCGAACTGCCAGGAGGAGATGCAGCAGAAGCGGCTCGAAGCCGTGCCCTGGGCCAAGCACTGCATATCCTGCCAGGAAAAGCTCGAACAGGGACTGCTGTAAGCGGGCACCTCAGGCCGGCCTTACGCTGAAGTTACTCCAACATAAATTACCTCTTTGCTTACGAGATGAGACGAAGTAAGCTCCTGCCTGCTTGGCAGAAGCAACTCCATCCCGGCGGCAGGACGGACGCTCACGGCACCGCGTGGGCGGCTGGTTCGCGGAAGTCAGCGACGCGGTGGCCAGCGTGCTCTTCCCAGCAGGCTGCCGCATTTGCGAAGAGTTGTTGACGCGGGCGAGCCGCGTGCCCATCTGCGAAGAGTGTCTCGATTCCTTCCAGCGCATTCCGGAGAAAGCGTGCGAGATTTGCGGGCAACCCATACCGGGGTTCGCGGCCAGGGAGGGCGAGAGGCTCATCTGCCGAGTTTGCGGGAACAGGACATACGCCTTCGACCGCGCGAGGAGTCACGCGATATATGAGGGGGCGCTGGTCAGGGCAATTGTTTTGCTGAAATTTGAACGGATCGAGCCGTTGGGGGCATGGTTTGCGGCAAGGCTCGCCGAGGTGGTGCAGCGCGAGATCCAAATCCTGGAGGCGGACGTGGTCGTTCCAGTACCGCTGCACCGCGACCGCGAGCGGGAGCGCGGGTATAACCAAGCTGACTTGATCGCGAAGCCCCTGGCGAGGAAGCTGAGGCTGCCACACAAGGCGGTCTTGCTAGTGAGGACGCGGCCCCGGCCAGACAAGCAAGTCCTTAGTTTTGAAGAACGTTGGGAGTCCGTCCGTGGCGCTTTTGCCACACGTCCGGGCAGGCAGGTTGACAACAGGCGCGTCTTACTGGTAGATGATGTATTGACCACTGGAGCGACGCTTGATGCGTGTGCAAGGGCGTTGCGTGAGGCGGGGGCCAAGTCGGTGATCGGGCTGACGGTAGCCCGGGCGGCGAGGAACCTTCCGCCAGATGCCGGTGAGTCCTAACCCAAGGAAAGCGCGATGAGCGCAAGACGGCTAGACACGGTCGATTTCCGGGGACGACAGGTCTCCGAAGCAGCTAGCGCGGCTGCGTCCGGCTCCGAGGGTCCCGCAGGTAGTAGAAGCCACAACCCGGCATTCCCAAAGCGTGCATCGCTGATGCAAGAGCCTGTGCTCGTGCTGAATGCGACATACGAGCCGATCAACGTGACAGCGGTGCGACGCGCGATGGTGCTCATGCTGAAAGGCGTGGCCCAGGCGGAAGAATTGCATAGCGCCGAAGTGCATTCCGCGGCGCATGCGCACCGCGTGCCGTCGGTGATTCGCCTGCTGGCTTACCGGCATATTCCACAACAGAGCCGGGCGCTTTCGCGGAAAAATATTCTGCTGCGCGACAGAAATACGTGCCAGTTTTGCGGGCGGATCTTCCCCAGTTCGGAATTAACCCTGGACCATGTTGTGCCACGCTCTCGCGGGGGGCGCTCTTCCTGGGAGAACCTCGTGGCGTGCTGCTACCGCTGCAACAATAATAAGGGCGACCGCACCCCGGAAGAGGCTGGGCTGAAACTGGCGCGGCGGCCGCGGCCATTTACGCTGCATACCTCGCGGCAATTGATGCGACTGATCGGACACCGCGACGAGCGGTGGCGTAAGTACCTGTTTTACTAATCATTTTCGGGCATCGCAGAGCTGAAAAGTTTTTTTTGGGGGGTGAGGAAACCGTTTTTGCTCTCGTGCATCTAATATTTTAACTACCACTTCGAGGACACACCCCGGGAGGCAGCTAGGGTTAACACCCTAGCTGCTTCTCTCCTTTTAGAGTCATTTTCCGCGCTAACTTTTCCGCGAGGATTTGCGGGCGGGATCGGCGGGGAAACTTTGCAGCGCCGATTGCTCGTCGGGAAACTCCGGAAAGACCTGGTAAAGATTTGTGACTTTCAGAACGTCCTCGACTTTGGATGTCAGGCCAACGACTTTCATCTCGCCACCACGCTTGATCACTGCGACATAAATCCTCGCCAGCTCGCCGATACCGGAGCTGTCGAGATAGTGCAAGCCACGCAAGTTGAGGACAATGTTCCGGTGTCCTTCTTTGAGGAGGCGGCTGATGTTGTCGCGAAGAACGCCAACCTCCAGAAAAGTGAGCCTGCCCTCGACCGTCACAAGAGAAACCTGACCTGAGTGCCTAATCGTCGCCGAGAATTCCAATCTCTCCACCCTTGGGGAACTGGGGGCATTATTGTAGCTTCGACACGACCAATAGCGACAGAGCAATTCGCGATTCGAATGGGGTGATCACCGAAGCAAAATCGGGAATCGGGCCGAGGTTTGCGGCTTGGACTACTGCCGCATCACGACGCGAAGACCGCGGCGCCAGCTTTCCGCAAGACCGATGCGGGTGACGTCGATTTCAGGAGAGAGGTATCGGAGGAGCGCGCCGGTGGAGGGATGAAACCGGAGGGCGGGTGCAATCAAGTAAACGAGAGGGGGAACAGGCTGCAAATCGACTCCGGGGAAGTAACCAAAGCGGGAAAAATTGCCCTGTTGGAGATGGCGATGGATCTGAAGCCAGTAGCCAGCGGCCTGGAGGGGAAGATGAATGTGTTCACCGGCTTTCAATTCGAGAATCGCGAGACGGCCGGAGCGAGTGACGGCGAGGAGATCGAGAATGCCGTGTTCGCACCCGGCGTTGGCGAAGACCTGCGAATAGACAAAGCGCGGATCGAGCGCGGGATCGATGCGAGTGACGTCCTCGCGGACGAGGGACTCGAGCCAGCGCTCGGCTTGGACGCGATAGAGCGGGTGCCGGGAATCGCTGGCGAGAGGGTGGCGATAGACCTCGAGTTCGTGGACAAGGCGTTTTAGAGCGGGCCAAGTGCCGGGAGTAAGCTCGTCGCGGGCATCAGTCGTTCCAAAAAAAACGCGGCCATCGTCCCAGCGGGCGAAGAGGAGTCCGCGGAAACGCAACGAGACTTCGCGGGAGTGTGGAACGGGGTGCACGGTTACAGCTTTTGGGGCCAGGGCGAGAATGGGAAGGAAGGCGGAACGAGCCCGGTCGAGAAGTGCCTGAGCTTCCCGATGCGGAACCAACCAGGTGTTTATATTCCCGGCGCTGCGCACGTCGACCTTGGCAAGAGTTTCGCGGATGGGGTCGCTTTCGAACAGCTCGATGGGAATACGCGAATCCAGCGCGAGGATACGGGAAGCAATGCTGCGACTTGCATTCCTGGGCGAGATGACCCGGAGCCCGGCGACGTGGCCGCGGCGGCAAGAATGGCGCGAGCGATCGAACCACAAAAGCGCAAAGGTAAGACTGTTCTCAGCCACGCCAACAGGTTCCCTATCGGGCACTCCGAGGACCGCGGTATGCGAGGAGCCGCAGCGGAGAAGGCCGCGAGCATAGTTTCCTGAGAGAGAGTGTTCGAGGTCCGGCGAGACCGTCAAGGACTCGAGGGACTCGTCTGGAAACTGCTGGGCGAGAATCCTGCCGAGACGATCACAAAAGGCTTGACGGGAAAGCTCGCGGGCTGACGGTTCGAACTCCACGCGAATAAATTCCAGGCGGTCGGGTTTGGCGCGACCGAAGCGCTCGACGGCCAAGGCCAGCCGCTGGTCGGAGTGATCGGTGATAGCGAGGACGCGGCGGGTGAGGTTGCATTGTTCCGACCAAAGATGGAGGAGGGGCTTTTCGGCTGCACCGCGGATTTCCCAGGAGAGTCCGTTAGAGGGGCTGATGCGGCCGCCGCTCTCGCGGATTTCGACGGCGCCACTGGCCATGAATTCTTTCAGACAAGCTTCGAGTTCGGTGGCGAGTTCCACGCCGCACAGTATAGATGAACTACGTACCTCTGTAACTACTTCAACTTTGGGGCGAAGTGCAACCCTTCCACGCGGAGGGACGGTGGTTGCCTGTTCCAGGAGGAGGGCAAGTGGTCAAAAGAGATTTCAAATTCCCGTGACTGGGCAGGAGCCAGGTGCAGGGCGGACAAACTCAAAACGGGGCGGGTTTCGCGAAGAACAACTTGATTGAGCTCGTCGGAGAATTCAATCGTGAGCCGGAGGAAATCAAGCGCGCGATCGCCGCGATTCAGACAACGACCAGAAATCGTGGTGACTTCCTGATGAAGAAAATTCTCGGCGCGGCTGAGAGATACACCCTCAATCTGGATTTTCTGGGCGTAGGCCATCTCTTCGGCGGTGAAAGAGAGAAAGCGATCGGGTTTCCTCGCGGTTGGTGTGGGGGAAGAAAAAATCCAAAAATAAAGAGCGACGACGGCCAAGACAACCGCGAGCGCGGAACCCAGGCGGGCGAAGTTCAACCTCCCGCGTTCCAACGGCGGTTGATCGGGGGGCGCGATGTGAGGTTCATTTTCCATGAAATCAGAGCGGGCAAAGGAAATATACAACCTGCGCTTCGTCCGGCGATAGGGGCGCGGCGGAAAAAGCGCTTTCGCAACCGCGCGGCTAGCGGCCGACGGCGATCCGGTGCACCAGCGGCTCCGGAAGCCGCGCCGCGCGCATGCGCGCCTGCACGGCGGCAATATCGTAAGGAACGCGCCAAAACTCGACGGTGTGGTGTTCGAGATCGGCGATGGCGAAGCCAGCGCGGGGATCGCCGTCGCGCGGCTGACCGATGGAACCGGGATTGAGCAAATAGCGGCGCGGCGGCTCGATGCGCAGAGCGGAGAAGGATTCGGAAGAGCGCGGGCGAATCTGTAGAACCTCAAGATTCGAATCCTGGTAGGAGAAGCCTCCCTGGTGGTGGGTATGGCCGAAGAAAGTGACTTCGGCGGTGGAATCAAGAAGGCCGTCGAGGGCTTGCGCGGGCGTGAAGACATATTCGTCTTCATCTTGAAATGCCCCGTGGACAAGAACAATGCCGTCGGTGGCGAGAGGCCCCTGTGGGAGCGCGGTAAGCCAGGAGAGATCTTCGGGCTGAAGTTGCGCGCGGGTCCAGTCAACGGCGGCTTTGGCGACGGGGTTGAAATCCGTCGTGTCCATAAGTCCGGAGACGGCTTTGTCGTGATTGCCGCGGATGGTGAGCGCACCCATTTGGCGGAGGCGCGCGGTGACTTCATGCGGATCGGGACCATAGCCGACGATGTCACCAAGACAAACCGCATTGTCCCAACGGCCCCGGACGGATTCAAGGGCTGCATCGAGGGCCGTGGCGTTGGCGTGAAGGTCGCTGAGAACGAGAATCCGCATCGCTGTCCCTAGAAAATGCTAACGAGTATAGATGAAGCAGAGAAACGATGCACGGGCGGATCGTGGAAGAAGATCGAGGGAATCAACGAGAGGGGAAGAAAAAGGTTACGTTACATAGAACGGTAATTTACGGAGAATTGATATGTCCAGGCACGGTGACTGCACGAAAGAGACCTCGCGCGCACGGATGGAAATAATTTTCGCGCAAAAGAAAAGGAATTTGTTAGCAGGGCGCGAAACATTCAGCAGGGACCATTCGTCTATATGATTGCAGCCGGGCAGGGCTGCGCAGGCAAACCAGAGGATCTGAAACAAAAACCCCGCGGTGGCAGCCGCGGGGCGATGACACGCAGTCTTTCCGGCCGTTAGTCCAGGAAGAACGAGGTGTCTTGCGGGTGAGACTACTCGCCCAGAGCGAGCGTGTCAACTCTGTTCGGCCTGCGGCAGCCCGAGGTACGGCTGACTCGATCCCGACCGAAAGGAAACTGACACGCATGAAATCCAAATCGATTCTCCGCAGTGCCGCGCTGCTGGCCGCTTTTGCGCTGGCGGTGCCCGTATTTGCCAAGCCTTTCAGCAAGACTATCAACATCACGCAGGGCGCCAAGGTCGGCAAGGCCGATCTGAAGGCGGGTGAGTACCGTCTGCTGATCGACGGTAACAAAGCCACCGTCCAGAAAGACAACAAGGTAATGGCCGAAGTCGAAGGCCGATGGGAAGACCGTGACGCCAAATCAAACTACGACTCCGTGCTCCTCGGCGCGAACGGGGAAATGAAGGAAGTGCGTTTTGCGGGACAGAAGCGCGTATTTGTTTTCAGCGAATAAGTAAGCAGCTTCCATTTTTCCTTTCGAGTGGATGAGGGGGAGGCTGCCGAGCGCAGCCTCCTTGCTCGTGAGTATCGCCGCGCACCCCGCGAAAGAGCGGGAGTAAAAACGGCGGCAGACAATTTGTGCCCGCCCGGGGCGTCAGTATTCGACACCTCTTGGCAAACCCCTCCAGAGGACAGCCGAAACACTAGCGGATCAACACGCAGTCGCCGTAGCTGTAAAAGCGATAGCCTGCCTCGACGGCGTGACGATAGGCGGCGAGAAGGCGCTCGCGGCCCGCGAGGCCGCACACGAGAGCAAGAAGCGTGGACCGCGGCAAATGAAAATTGGTCATCAGCGAATCTACAACGCGAAAGTGAAATCCCGGATAAATGAAGAGGCGGGCCTCGGCTTTGCCGGCGAGGAGCAAATTACGCGAGCCGGTTTCTGCCGCGCGGCTGGCTGCGTCTTCGAGTGCGCGGACGACGGTGGTGCCGATGGCCAAGATGGGACGGCCGGCGGAGTGGGCCTGGATGATGCGCTCCGCTGATTCCGGCGGGATTTCGTAAGACTCGGCGTGCATCACGTGTCCTTCCAAAGTTTCGCTGTGAATAGGCTGAAAGGTTCCGAGGCCCACTTCGAGAGTGAGCTCGCAGATCTCCGGGCCACGCGCGCGAATTGTTTGCAGAATTTCCGGAGTGAAGTGAAGGCCGGCGGTGGGAGCGGCGATGGCGCCGGGGCGCGTTGCAAAAACCGTCTGATAGCGCTCGCGATCGGCAGATTCGTCCGCGCGATGGATGTAAGGTGGAAGGGGTATGTGACCCAACCGTTCGAAATGCTCGGAAATGCCCCGTGTGTCACGTGAAACGAAACGCAGAGTGCGAAGACCCAACTCTGCGCGCGAAATGACTTCCGCTTCGAGTTCGCCCTCTCCAAACAAAACGCGCTCCCCCGTGGGCAACTTGCGGCCCGGACGCACTAGAGCCTCCCAAGTTTGCGGGTCGAGCTGGCGCGTCAGGAAAACCTCGACTTTGCCGGTCAGGTGCTGCGAGCGCGTAGCGCGCGAGGGCTGTTGCGAGTGAACTCCCGCGCGACGGCCGAAGAGGCGCGCAGGAATGACGCGCGTGTTGTTCAGAACAAGGAGCTCGTTGCCGCGGAGAATGCCGGGCAGGTCTGCAAATAAACCGTCCTCGAAGCTTCCTGTGGAACGGGACAAAACGAGCATACGCGAGGCATCACGGCGGTCAAGAGGGCGCTGCGCAATCTGAGCTGAGGGCAGGTGATAGTCGAGATCGTCGAGGCGCATGCGGCGGAAGTGTAGCAGCAACTACGCGGCGGGGATGGAGAGAAAGCGAAAAGAGAGACCCGGAAAGTGCCCAAACATCGCGGGAGTCGATGGATGGCGGGAGGCTTTGCGCAGAGGACTCCATGCCGTAACATGTTATAGTTAAATGGCTTAGTACCGGCAGGAGACATTGGAGAATAGACTTGACAATGATAGACGCATATTTTATTATTTTCCTGCAATCAGATACTGTGGAGGAGATACAATGAGAACCATGACTCGCTGGGAGCCTTTCCGCGGGGCCGCAACCCTGCAGGACCAGATCAACCGCTTTTTTGGCGATGTGCTTGAGCGTAAGGGAGAGGAATCGAACCTCACTGCCTGGGTGCCAGCCGTCGACATTTACGAGACGGAGCACGAGCTGGTGGTGAAGGCCGACCTGCCTGATATCGATCCCAAGGATCTGGATATCCGCGTGGAGAACAACATCTTGACGATTCGCGGGGAGCGCAAGTTTGAGAAGAAGGTGAACGAGGACAACTACCTGCGCGTGGAGCGCGCGTATGGCTCGTTCAGCCGGAGCTTTACGCTGGCGAATACCGTGAACGCCGAAGCGATCAGGGCGGATTACCAGAACGGCGTGCTGACGCTGACCATCCCGAAACGCGAGGAAGCGAAACCGAAGCAGATCAAAGTGAACGTCGGGACACAGGCGGCGGCCGCTGCCGCGGCGAAGTAAGCCAGCAGCAAAACTATGATATGAGAAGGGGCTGGCGATGGGGCCAGCCCCTTTTTCCCAAGAAGTGAGGAACGCCATGTTGCGATTTGAAAAACTGACAGTGAAGGCGCAGGAAGCAGTGCAGGGGGCGCAGGAAGTGGCGGCGCGCCATGATAACCAGCAAGTGGAACCGGTGCATTTGCTTGCGGCGCTGGTGGGGCAGACCGACGGAGTGGTGCCGTCGCTGCTGACGCGGCTGGGGATTCGAACGGAAGGATTGTCGCAGGAAATCGAGCGCGAGATCGGGCGTTTGCCGAAGGTGCAGGGATTCGCACAGCAACACCTGGGGCGGGCGTTGAACGACGTGCTGGAGAGCGGTTTCGACGAGGCGGAAAAATTCAAGGACGAATATGTTTCGACGGAGCATTTGTTTTTGGCGATAGCCGGGCAGGAGCGTGATCCCGCGGGACAGCTGCTGAAGCGGCAAGGGGCTTCGCACGAGGCGATTCTGCAGGCGCTGACGGGAGTGCGCGGATCGCAGCGCGTGACGTCGCAAAACCCCGAGGCCACCTATGCAGCGCTGGAAAAGTACGCGCGCGACCTGACGGATTTGGCGCGGCGCTCGAAACTCGATCCGGTGATCGGGCGGGATGAAGAGATCCGGCGCGTGATGCAGATCCTGGCGCGGCGGACGAAAAATAATCCAGTGCTTATCGGCGAGCCGGGTGTGGGCAAGACGGCCATCGTCGAGGGATTGGCGCAGCGGATTGTTTCCGGAGACGTGCCGGACGTGCTGAAGACGAAACGGTTGGTGGCCCTGGACCTGGCGGCGCTGGTGGCGGGCGCGAAGTACCGCGGAGAGTTTGAAGACCGTTTGAAGGCGGTGCTGAAGGAAATTACCGAAGCCGAAGGGCAAATTATCCTGTTCATTGACGAACTGCATACGCTGGTGGGCGCGGGCGCGGCCGAAGGGGCGATGGACGCTTCGAACATGCTGAAGCCGGCGCTGGCGCGCGGCGAGTTGCGCGCGATTGGCGCGACGACACTGAACGAGTATAAGAAGCACATCGAAAAAGACCCGGCGCTGGAGCGGCGATTCCAGCCGGTGCTGGTGAGCGAGCCGACCGTGGAGGATACGATTGCCATTCTCCGGGGGCTGAAGGAACGGTACGAAGTGCACCACGGCGTGAGGATCAAGGATGCGGCGATTCTGGCTGCGGCGACGCTGTCGCACCGCTATATTTCGGACCGGTTCCTGCCGGACAAAGCCATTGACCTGATCGACGAAGCGGCGGCGAGCCTGCGGATGCAGATCGATTCGTTGCCGGTGGAGATCGACGAGATCGAGCGGCGCATCATGCAACTGGAGATTGAGCGACAAGCGCTGCTGAAAGAGACGGACGCGCATTCGAAGGAACGGCGCAGCCAGATCGAGAAAGAGCTGGCCAAGCTGAAAGAAGATTCGAGCGCGCGGAAGGCGCGGTGGCAGGCAGAGAAAGAAGCGATCCAGAAAATCCGCAAGCTGAAGGAGCTGATCGAGCAGCTGAAGGCAGAGGAGCAACGATACGAGCGCGCGGGAGAATTGGCGAAAGTAGCGGAAATCCGCTACGGGAAAATCGCTGCGGGCGAACGCGAGCTGAAACTGGCGCAGGAGAGATTCGCATCGGTGCAGAAAAACGCGCCGATGTTGAAAGAAGAGGTGGACGAGGAAGATATCGCGAAACTCGTGAGCAAGTGGACGGGGATTCCCGTTGGGCGGCTGCTTGAGGGAGAGGCGCAGAAGCTAGTGCACATGGAAGAACGGTTGCGGCAGAGGGTGGTTGGGCAGGACGAGGCGTTGGGGCGCGTGGCAAACGCCGTGAGGCGGAGCCGCGCGGGTTTGTCTGATGCGAAGAGGCCGATCGGGTCGTTTGTTTTCCTGGGACCTACGGGCGTTGGAAAAACGGAACTGGCGCGGGCGCTGGCGGAGTTTTTGTTTGACGACGAAAAGCTGATGATTCGAATCGACATGTCCGAATACATGGAGAAGCACAGTGTGTCGCGATTGATTGGAGCGCCGCCGGGCTACGTCGGCTACGAAGAAGGCGGGCAACTGACGGAGCAGGTGCGGCGGCATCCGTACTCCGTGATCCTGTTCGACGAAATCGAGAAGGCGCATCCCGACGTGTTCAACGTGCTGCTGCAAATTCTCGAGGACGGGAGGCTGACGGACGGCAAGGGACGCACGGTGGACTTTCGCAATACGGTGCTGGTGATGACCAGCAACGTGGGATCGACGGCGATATTCGAGCTCGCGCACCGTGACCCGGAGCGCGCGAAGAAAGAAGCGATGGATGCGTTGCGCGCGTCGTTCCGGCCGGAGTTCATCAACCGGATCGACGAAATTGTGATCTTCAACCCGCTGGGGAAGGAACAGCTTACGCGGATCGTCGACCTGCTGCTGAAGAACGTCGAGAAGCTGCTCGCCGGACGGCAGATCACACTGGAGCTGACGCCCGCAGCGAAGGAGTTGCTGCTGCGCGAAGGCTACGACCCGGCGTACGGGGCGCGGCCGCTGCGGCGGACGATACAGCGGCTGGTCCAGGATCCTCTGGCGTTGCAAATCCTAGAGGGTGCGGTGCTGCCGGGCGACCACGTGCGAGTGGACCGGGACGGGCAGAAGGACGCGATGCGGTTCGAAAGGGTGCAAGCCAAAAAACCCGCGACGGCGGCGCGCATCTAACAGCACGAGGACGGGAGACCGCCGCATGACCTGTCCCTGTCTATGCTGGGAAAGTTTTCGGGGCCGTTTTACGTATATAGTTGTGAAAGGACATCATGAGGATTCTTCGAACGACATTTCTGCTCGCGGCGCTGACGCTTTTTTTGATGCTCGTGGGGAATTATTTTGGCGGGCGCAACGGCATGACGATCGGTCTGGGTTTTGCGATTTTGACCAACGCGTTTGCGTATTTCTTCTCGGACAAGATTGCTCTATGGTCGAGCGGGGCGCAGCCAGTGTCGCGCGAGGAGCTGCCGCGCCTCTACGCAGTGATGGAGCGGCTGGCGGCGAAGGCGAATATTCCGGTCCCTAAACTTTACGTGATTCCGGAAGCAGCGCCGAATGCCTTTGCGACGGGACGAAGTCCGCGACACGCTTCCGTCGCGGTGACACAGGGTTTGCTACAACTGATGAACGACGAAGAGCTCGAGGGTGTGATCGCTCACGAGCTTTCGCACGTCCGCAATTACGACATTTTGATCAGCTCGATTGCCGCGACGCTCGCGGGCGCCATAACCTGGATTGCGCACTGGGGGCCGTGGCTTGGCTACGGCGACCGGGACGACCGGCAGCGCGGCGGAGGAGGGGGAATCATGGCAATCCTACTGATGATCCTCGCGCCACTCGCTGCGCTACTGTTGCAGCTAGGAATCTCGCGGCAGAGGGAATATTCAGCCGATGAGACTGGGGCGCGGATGGTGGGTCAGCCTTATGGCTTGATCAGTGCCCTGCAAAAACTGGGGGCTTACAACCAGCGCATACCGACGACCTCACTTTCGCCATCGACGGCGGCCCTGTGCATCGTAAAGCCGCGATTTGGCGGCGAGGCGCTGAGTTCACTCTTCAGCACGCACCCGCCCCTCGAAGACCGCATTGCAGCGTTGCGGGAAATGACCGTAACGCCGCAACGATAACGTTATTCGTGGCAAGAATTCTGCGCAACTTTGCCGTCGGGCCTGTGTAATCTTTTCTGTTCTTGGACCAAAGCGGGTTCGTTGGATTCCGCAGCGGTCTCATTAACCCACTGATTCTTAAGCAAATAAGATTTGCACCGCGATTTTAGCTTTTGGTGAATCAAATGCACAAGTAAAGCGGTGCGTGGTCTCGCTGTTGTGGGGACTGAGGGGACGGGATTCATGAGTTGCAGGGACACTATCCATCTGATTTGCTGGTACTTAGAGGGAAGACTTTCGCCCGCAGTCGCCAGCGAGATTCAAAAGCACCTTAGTGAGTGCCATGACTGTCACCTTGTGCTCGATGCCGCAGTGAGCACTTTGGATCGGTATTTCGGGGCTGAAAAGGCCGTTGACGCCGGGGCTGCTACCCAGGCAGCTTAACGAAGCCTGGCTAAGGCTTTGTCAGACAGTAATTTAGAGCCGAGCAGTGCTCCATTGCGCGGCTGGTATGGTTTCACCTGACCTCTGGGAAAGAGCCGTCAGGAGAGACTGCCTAAACAGCAAAATTTACCCCAGCTAACGGAACAACGTAATCCTTACAAGTACTAGTACTTATGTGCCCCTAGGCGTGCAGCCTCGAATTCCCGCTCAACTATTTGGAGGCATTCGGGTTAGCGGCGACTCCTAGCACAACGCGCCTTTGGCTTAGGGCATGCACTTTTCCTCTTGGGAAGGGCGGAAGCGCCAAAGGAGAAGAAGTATATGAGCGAGTTTCAGGGACAGGTTAACCATGCCGCGCCCGGTGCGCCGAGGTGGGTAGGTCTTGCTGTTGCAGTATTAGGCGGAGTTTCGTTGATCGGCCTGGGAGTAGGATGGAGCGCGTTGAATCGCGCGAGCAATGCGGAGACGGCACAAACATCCCTCAAGCAGACAAACGATGCGCTGACCCAGCGGTTGGCCAAGGAAGATGACATCAATCAACAGTTGCAGAGCGATCTCAAGGTCGTGACGGACAAGTTGAACGTCACACAATCAGACTTGATCAATGCGCGCAAGCAGAACAAGAATGCCACCACCGCCGTGGACAAGAAGGTGACCAAGCTGGAAACGTCGGTGAATGAGCAGTTGGCGACGAAGGCAAGCTCAGACGATGTGAACAGGTTGAACGGTGATGTCACGGGCGTGAAATCCGATCTGGACGCCCAGAAGAACAACCTGCAGATGGCGCGCAGCGAAATGGGCACGCTCATCGCCCGGAACCATGACGAAATCGACCAGTTGCGCCATATGGGGACGCGGGATTATTTCGAGTTCACGGTTACGCGGAAGGCCGGGGCCCAGAAAGTGGGCTCTATCCAGGTCGAGCTGAGGGACACCAACATCAAGAAAAACCAGTACACCCTCAACGTACTGGCGGACGACAAGAGCTTCGAGAAGAAAAACCGCTCGGTGAATGAGCCGATTTTCTTCTACACGGGCGGAAGCCGCGCAGCGCTGGAACTGGTGATCAACAAAGTCTCGAAGAATACGGCGACAGGATACCTGAGCATACCGAAGGCGGCCGGGGCAACATCGGCGAGCACTTCGAACTCTGGGCAATAAATCGTTTCGGAAACGGGACAAACCGCGATTCCTTGGGAGCACAAAGAGAAGGAGGGCTCGAAAGAGCCCTCCTTCTCTTTTTTTGAGGAGCCTCATCCGGGAGAACCATTTCTCCGTATGCTGAAAAGGAACGTTCTGGACATCGAGCCGCTGGCTATGCCAAGCTAAGTTCCAGCCCGGCAAACTACAAAAGCCAAGTCAGTTTTTCTGGAGGGGAGAAAACCATGAAAGTACGTTTTGCGACAGGAATGGCAGTGGTGCTTTTCGGCGCGGCATTGGCGATGGCGTCGGAAGGCTCATGGACCGGCTACATCTCAGACAGCGCATGCGGCGCGAAGGGCACGAGCGAAAAGCATGCGGATTGCGCCGCCAAGTGCGTGAAGGAGAAGGGCGCAAAGTACGTGTTCGTCAATGACGGAGACAAGAAGGTTTACGTCGTCGACGCGCAAGAAAAGGTGGCGGCGCATGCCGGCCATCACGTTACGGTGAAGGGCAGCGTGGACGGGGATACGCTGAAGCTGGAAAGCATCGACATGGCAGCAGCCGCGAAGTAAGCCTTCGCGCAGATTGTTTCAAAACGGGCGGCTCGATCGGATCGGGCCGCCCGTTTTGTTTTTTGCAAGCAGACGGGATTCCGTTACGATACTTGCCGACCCATGACCACGCTCTTGCACGCTGGCCGCGCGCTGACCCCCACGACGGAGATTATCGATGCAGGCATCCTGATGCGCGAAGGCGTGATCCAGCAAATCGGTCCGCGTGAAGGGATGCAGCTCCCCTCAGGCGCAGAAGAAATCGCCGCGACGGACAAGACAGCCGTTCCGGGGTTCGTTGACGTGCACATCCACGGGGCGGGAGGACACGACGTGATGGAGGGCAGCGTGGAGGGGTTGAAGGCGGTGACGCAACTGGTGGCGCGGCACGGGACGACCTCGTTTGTGGCCACCACGGTTACGGCCAGTCCCGAGGACACAGTACGCAGTATCGATGGGATTGTGCGCTACATCAGCGCGCAGCGCGAGACGGAGGACGCGCGAGCCGAAGTGCTGGGAATCCATCTGGAGGGGCCGTTCCTCAGCGCCGTACGCAGAGGCGTGCATCCGCAGGAGTGGCTGAAGCTGCCGTCGGCAGAGCTTTTGGAAAAGTTCGTGCAAGCGGCGGCTGGGCATGCACTGATCCTGACCATCGCTCCGGAGCTACCGGGGGCGATACCGTGCATCGATGCCGCGCGAAAAGCAGGGATGGTGGTAGCGCTGGGCCATACGGACGCGACGTACGAACAGGCGCGGGCAGCGATAGCGCATGGAGCGCGTCACGCGGTGCACGTATACAACGCGATGCGGCCTTTTTCGCACCGCGACAGCGGCGTGATCGGGGCCGTGCTGACGTCTTCAGAGGTGACCGCGGAATTGATCGCGGACGGTGTGCACGTAGACGAAACGGCCATGAGAGTGCTGTTGCAAGCCAAGGGCGCGGGCCGCATGATCCTGGTAAGCGATGGGACGGCGGCGACGGGAATGCCGGACGGAAAATATACGCTGGGGAAAATGGAAGTGACGGTGAGCGGGGGAGTGTGCCGGAATTCGGAAGGAAAACTGGCGGGAAGCACGCTGACACTGGACCGGGCGCTCCGGAATATCGTGGGGCTGGGCGTACCGCTGGCGGATGCGGTGCGCATGCTGACGGCGAATCCTGCGGGGCTGCTGGGGATTGAATTCAAGAAGGGAACGCTGCGGACGGGTGCGGATGCGGATGTGGTGCTGCTAGATGCGAGCTTGCATGTGACGAACGTGTGGGCGAGGGGAGTTGCCGTGAGTTGAGGAAGACGAGGATTTCCGGCGGCCGTGAATCCCAGGCAAACAAAAAGAAGATCTACAAAGCAGGAATGACCAGTACCACCCGGGGAGAGGCGGCATGCTGCGCCCCAACGAAGAGTTCCATTATCAAAGCCTAGGGGTTGAGGGGGATGTTCAGCTCGATGGCTAGTTGGACGGGATTGAAGGGGCTGCAGGCGAAATAGCGGCCGCCAACTTCGAGCGTTGGAACTTTGCGTTTGCCTTTGTTGGCTTCGAGAACGATTTGCTCGGCCGCGGGATCCTCTTCGATGTTTACTTCGCGGTAGTCCACGCCGCGCTCCTTCAGAAAGAGCTTTGCACGGAGACAATCGGGACACACGGATGTGGTGTACATCGTGACGGTTTCCATGGGCAGATCCTAAATTATCAGATGCGTGGTGCGAGGCGAAGTCGCAAAGTCCCGGGAAACAGTGGTTCCTGGGGTGATCACTGGGCGTTGACGGGCGCGCCGCGATGCTTGCGCGCGACTTGAATGCGGATAAGGGCGCGCTGGAGGGAGATCGAGGCGCGGTCCCAATCGATGTTGGTGTCGCCGGCGGCGAGGCGTCTCACCGCACGAGCCTTGGCGGCCTCAGCGCGGGCAAGATCAATTTCCGCCGCCATCTCGGCGGTTTCCGCGAGAACGGTCACCCGATCGGGTAAAACTTCGGCAAAGCCGCGGACAATCGCGAGAACATCGGAGCGGTTCCCACCCGCACCGCGATACGTCAACTCGCCGATGCCGAGCTCGGTCATCAACGGCGCGTGGCCGGGCAGAATCCCAAGAGCGCCTTCCGCGCCGGGGAGCCCAACCTCGAGAACGCGCTCACGCAGCAATTGCCGCTGCGGCGTGACGATGACGAGCTCGATAGAATCAGGCAGCATTTCTTTTTAGGCGCCCGCCTTCATCTTTTCCGCCTTCTCAAGGGCTTCCTCGATCGTGCCGACCATGTAGAAGGCCTGCTCCGGAATGTCGTCATATTTGCCTTCGACGATTTCCTTGAAGCTGCGGACGGTGTCCTCGATCTTGACGTATTTGCCTTCGAGGCCGGTGAACTGCGCGGCAACAAACATGGGCTGCGAGAGGAATTTTTCAATCTTGCGAGCACGGGCCACAGTGCGCTTGTCTTCGTCGGAAAGTTCTTCGATGCCGAGAATGGCGATGATGTCCTGGAGGTCCTTGTAGCGCTGCAGAATGGATTTCACACTGCGAGCGACAGCGTAGTGCTCCGCGCCGACGATGCGAGGGTCGAGAATGCGAGAATAGCTGGCGAGGGGATCAACGGCGGGATAGATGCCGCGCTCGACGATCTGACGGCTAAGGTTAGTGGTGGCGTCGAGGTGCGTGAACGTCGCCGCCGGAGCGGGGTCGGTGTAGTCGTCGGCAGGAACGTAAATCGCCTGGACCGAGGTGATGGAGCCAGATTTCGTCGAGGTGATGCGCTCCTGAAGCTCACCAATTTCGGTGTTGAGGTTGGGCTGGTAACCGACGGCGGAAGGCATGCGGCCAAGCAGGGCCGATACTTCAGAGCCCGCTTGCACGAAGCGGAAAATATTGTCGATGAACAGGAGCACGTTGAGGTGCTCCTGGTCGCGGAAGTATTCAGCGACGGTGAGGCCGGTGAGGCCGACGCGGAGACGCGAGCCGGGCGGTTCAGTCATCTGGCCGTAGATCAGCGCGGCGCGGGACTTTTCTGAATTGCCGGGGACGACCACGCCGGATTCGGACATTTCGAGCCACAGGTCGTTTCCTTCGCGCGTGCGCTCACCGACGCCAGCGAAGACGGACACGCCGCCGTGCTGCATGGCGACGTTGTGAATCAGCTCCATGATGAGAACAGTCTTGCCGACACCCGCGCCGCCAAAGAGGCCAATCTTTCCGCCCTTGAGATACGGTTCGATGAGGTCAACAACTTTGATGCCGGTTTCAAACATCTCGAGTGTAGTCGACTGCTCCTCGAGCGTTGGCGCGGGACGGTGAATTGGAGAATAGTTTGCGCTGATGATCGGACCAAGCTGGTCGACGGGCTTGCCCAAAACGTTCATGACACGCCCCAGCGTGGGGCGTCCCACGGGAACGGTAATGCCCTTGCCGGTGTCGAACGCCTTCATGCCGCGAACCATGCCCTCGACCGGCTCCATTGTGACACAGAGGACACGGCCTCCACCGAGATGCTGCTGAACTTCAACGGTGACGTCGAGCGGCTCAGGGACGTTGTAGCCTTCGCTTGTGACGCGGACGGCATTGTAGATTGTTGGAAGATGACCCGCTTCAAATTGAACGTCGAGCACCGGTCCGATGACCTGAACGACGTGCCCGACAGCTGCATATTTCTCTGCCATGCGTTCTCCTAAGCGGTGGATGCGGCTCCGCTCACAATTTCAATAATCTCCTTGGTGATGGCCGCCTGGCGCACTTTGTTCATGTACAGCGTCAAGGCCTCAATGACATCGCCCGCGTTGTTGGTGGCCGACTCCATAGCGGTCATGCGGGCCGCGTGTTCAGCCGCTGAAGATTCCAACATGGCGCGCAGGATCTGCGTCTCGACGTAGCGCGGCAAAAGTTTGTCGAGTAGCTGCGCTTCGGGCTGTTCGTAAATGTAGTCCACCTGGGAGGAGGCCTGCTCCGCCGCTGATTCCTCCTCGGCGCGAATGGCTTCGATGGGAAGAACTTTTTCAATCACGAGGTTGGGCGTCATGACGGTTTTGAATTCGCTGAAAGCGATGTAGACGGAGTCAATCTTCTCGCTCGAATAAAGGCTGGCGACGAGCGAAGCGATTTCGCGTGCCGTCCCAAAATCGACGCGGGCGAGAACGTTCACGAACTCGGCGACAAGATTGAAGCCAGCTTTCCGAAGAGAGTCGCGGCCTTTCTTCCCCACGGGAACGACCGAGATTTTCTTGCCCTTGTGAGCGCGAAAAAGCTCATTGGCCTTGCGCAGGATGTTGGCATTGAAGGCGCCGGCGAGGCCGCGCTCGCCAGTGAGCACGATGGCGAGGACATTCTGTTCGGGGCGATGCGCGAGGAGCGGATGCTGCGGCTCGTCAATCCGCGCCATGATCGAGCGGAGCACGCGCGCGAGCTCCTTTGCAAACGGACGCGCGGCCAGCGCCGCTTCCTGCGCGCGGCGCAACCGGGCGGCGGCGACAAACTTCATTGCGCGGGTGATCTGCTGGGTGTTTTTCACCGAGCGGATGCGGCGCCGGAAATCGAGAAGTGTGGGCATCGCAGTACGTTAGCTGAAGTCCCTAGCTGGCGGCCGCGGTTGCGGCGGCGCTGAAGCGCTCCTTGAAAGCGTCGACGGCGGTTTTGATTTCGGCCCTGATGCCATCGTCGAGAGCCTTTTTCGCGGCAATATTTTTCAGGATAGACGGATGATTCGTCTCGACGAACTGGAGGAATTCGCGCTCGAAGCGGCGAACTTCAGGGACCGGCACGTTGTCAAGCGCGCCGCTCGTAGCGACGTAAATGCTGAGGACCTGTTTTTCCGCGGAGAGCGGCGCGTACTGATCCTGCTTCAGGATTTCCGTGAGGCGCTGGCCGCGGGCGAGCTGCGCTTGCGTGACTTTGTCGAGCTGATCGGAACCGAACTGCGCGAAAGCGGCGAGTTCGCGGTACTGCGCCATGTCCAGGCGCAAAGTGCCAGCCACCTGGCGCATGGCCTTGATTTGCGCGTTGCCGCCGACGCGGCTGACGCTGATGCCCACGTTAATCGCGGGACGAATGCCGGCGTTGAAAAGATCGGCTTCCAGGTAGATTTGGCCATCGGTAATGGAGATGACGTTTGTGGGAATGTAGGCGGACACGTCTCCGGCCTGCGTTTCAATCACGGGGAGCGAAGTTAGCGAACCACCCCCGAGCTTGTCGTTGAGCTTTGCGGCGCGCTCCAGCAAGCGTGAGTGGAGATAGAAAACGTCGCCTGGGAAGGCTTCGCGGCCCGGCGGGCGGCGCAGGAGCAAGGAGATTTCACGGTAGGCCTGTGCATGCTTGGAGAGGTCGTCATAGAAGGTGACGGCATGGCGCTTGGTGTCGCGGAAGAATTCGCCCATGGCGCACGCGGCATAGGGCGCGATGTACTGGAGCGACGCAGGCTCGGCGGCGCTCGAGGCGACGACGATGGTGTAGTCCATGGCGCCGGCGTCGGTGAGCGTCTTAACGACCTGGGCGATCGTGGAGCGTTTCTGCCCGATGCCGCAGTAAATGCAGATGAGGTCCCCGCCTTTTTGATTGATGATGGTGTCCAAGATGACAGCGGTCTTGCCGGTCTGGCGATCGCCGATGATCAGTTCGCGCTGACCGCGGCCGATCGGAATCATCGAATCGATGGCCTTGACGCCGGTCTGGAGCGGCTCGCGGACGGGCTGGCGGTCGAGCACGCCGGGAGCAATGCGCTCGAGCGCGTTGCGCTGCTTGGAAGCAATGGGGCCTTTGCCGTCGAGCGGCTCCCCGAGCGGATTGACGACGCGGCCGACGAGAGCTTCGCCCACGGGCACGGACATAATCGTGTTGGTACGCTTGACGACGTCGCCTTCTTTGAGCTCAGAAGTCTCGCCGAGGAGCACGGCGCCGACCTCTTCTTCTTCGAGGTTGAGCGCGATGCCGAAAATGTTGTGCGGGAAGGCGAGCATCTCGCCGGCCATGGCTTTCTCAAGGCCGTGAATGCGGGCGATGCCGTCACCCACGCTGATGATCGCGCCGACTTCGTCGACGGAAACGGTCTGCTCGTAGTTTTCAATCTGCTCGCGCAGAATCTTGCTGATTTCGTCTGCCTTGATGTTCGCCATGCGTGCTCCTGATCCCTTCGCGGCCCCGGTGCGGCATCGGGGCCGGCAATTCTATTCTGCCGCGAGACGCGCGCGCATTTCGTTCAACCGGCTGCGCACCGAGCCGTCATAGATCGTGTCCCCGACGCGAACCAGCGCGCCGCCGAGCAGCGCCGGGTCGAGAGAATATTTTGCCTCAATTGTTTTCCCGGTGATGCGCTCGAGCGTTTGCGCGAACTGCTTTTTCTGCCCGGCGCTCAACTCGACAGAGGAAAAAACTTCCGCTTCGGCAATTCCCTGCCGCTGCCGGATGACGTCCTCGAACGCGGCGATGATTTCTGGAAGCATATTTGTGCGCCGGTGATCCACAATCACAAAAAGAAAATTGCGGATGATTTTGCCGGCGCGCATACGCACAACGATTTTTTCAATCACTCCGTGCTTGGCCTCGCGAGTGACTGCCGGACTGGCGAGGAAATTGCGTAATTCCGCGGAATCCGCGAAGGTGGCGCCGAAATCGGTCAATTGCTTAACGGCTGGCTCGGCGGCGCCCTGCGCAAGAGCGATATCCGCAAGCGCGTTCGCGTACTGGAGGCTCGCGGACTTCAATTCGGCCTCCTTTCGAGACTCGCTACGAAGGAGTCGACGAGAGATTCCTGCGCCGCAGGCGTGAGCTGCTTGATAAGAAGCGATTCGGCGCCGTCAACCGCGAGTCTTGCGGCCAGGGCCTTGAGCTCGAGGCGCGCGGCACGCTCGGCGGCTTCGATTTCCGCCCGGGCAGCGATGCCCACTTTTTGCGCGTCACTTTTCGCGAGTGCCCGGATGCGTTCAGCCTCGGCGGCGGCTTCGCGCTGCGCAACAGCGCGCAACTCGCTGATTTCCTGCTGGAGGCGCGCCAGCCTTGCTTCCGCCTCACGGACCTGGCGGTCCGCTTCGGCTTTCGCGGAAGTCGCTGTAGCGATGGCGGAGCTGATGCTATCCGCGTGAGCCCGGAACTTTGGCGGCAGATATTTTCCGAACAGCCAAAATATGATGCCCAAAACGGTCGCGAAGTTGATCCACTTGAAGACTTCTGTGGCGTGTCCAGGGGAGGCGCTTCCGCCCTCTTCCGCGGCGTGAACGTTCAGGGCGGCGAAGAGAAGGACGCAGAACACGCTCGTCACGGCAAAGATTCGACGATTTCGCGTCATCGGGCCTCTCTCACAGGAGCGTTGGGAGGCGGCGGGATCTGCAGGATGCGGCGTGCGATTTTAGCAGAGAGCTCACCGACTGTGGCTTCGACCTCGCGGCTAGCGGCGGCGAGTTCAGCGGCGATGCGCTCTTTGGCGGCGGCGACTTCCGCGGCGGCCTTG
>WNFO01000974.1_pt1 | contig 21913 bp, 22 predicted proteins | sample 5400251 | NCBI WGS metagenome assembly WNFO01 (sample SAMN13153354, study PRJNA577476) | soil metagenome | isolation source: 100 cm saprolite under Madrone tree | place: USA:California | collected 2016-06-14
AGCCATTGTGAGGATGGCAAGTTGGATGCATCAGTAGCACGCACGATTACCCCTCAAGCCTGCTGGTAATAACTCCACAAGATCGCCATTCCCAGGAGAGTACCAACAACTATTCGTGCTGCCCAGTACCGGCGCGATTGACAAGGCGCATCCACTATCAGGTAGAGCACGCCAAGTGCTCCGACGATATAACGACTCGAAAACTGGTATGTGATTTTCATCGGCGCTAGGAGAAGTGCGCCAAGACTCATCAAAAGAAACACTTGGACCGGATCTCGCCGTTCTCGCCAAAATGTTTTGAACGTAGTCCACGCCCAAACCGCACCAATTGCAGCAAGAGCACAACCAAGGACGAACCCGATCCACAACCCCAATTGCATGCCAAATGCGTGAACAAGCAAAGACTTTGCAGGAGGGTCTTCATAGTTCCGAGCGATACACGCCAAAGCGAATGCAGAAGGGGTACAGATTATCCACACTGCTGGTCGCTGGCCGGCAAGCCATCTTGGATTCAGAAACAACGTAGCCGCAGCTGCATAGCTCAACGAAAGTAGCACGTTTGTAAGGCGCACTGATAAATGTGATGAATGAGTTAGCCGGTAGATGTGCGGCGAAACCAGGCCATGCCACAGTGCGAATAGCCAGCCGCAGACAGCAAGAGCCGCTATGATGCATACCAGTACAGCCGGCGACTTTCCGCGCACCCAAAATATCATCATGACTAAGACAGGAAGAACCACCAGATATGTTTGGCGTCCGAGAATTGCTGTCCCTAAACAAAATCCCGCCGCCAACGCTAGCCCGAAAGCTTTTCGTGATAACTCAAGTTCGGAATTGATCAACCTCAGAAATAATAGAACGAAACCAGTGAAGAAAACTAGTGCCGGTAACTCGGTCAGTGCCATACCTACAGCAGGCCAAAGGAATGGCACCGCCAAAAGCGTGCAACCGAACAATAGCCTTGTTCCGAGCGGCTCCGTTGGCTTATGCGTTGCAAGCAGTACAACGACGCAGAGAAAACAGCAGAAATTTACCCAACGAATCGCTGGCGGTTGCAAGTGCGTGATCGGTGACAGTGTCAAGTGAATTGCGGAATAAAGAGGTCCGACGTCGCTAATATTTTCAGGCGACAGCAGCGCGTGGAGCCACCCGTTCTTCGCTACAAGATGAGCTAGCCCGAGATTGCCCTGCTCGTCATACCTTAGTTGGGATGGACTCGTCGCAATCAATGCCACTAAGGCCAAGAGGCAGCCGGTTACGACGATAAGCTGCAAGCGTAGTCCGCGGCAAGGTATTGAAATACTCATTGTCGATCCTCCTATTACCGCTGTGACCGCAGACTTGCGCAAGGGAAGATCAACACAGGAGTGTGACCATCCCGGCAAACCCACTTCATTGCTTCAAGGCAGTGCAAGCCAGCGTTCATAACCTGCCCATGAAACAGGCCTGCGTTTTCGAAGGCAATATGGAATTCCAGCCACCGCCTGCAGCCACCAAGCGGGTTCGCGAATCACCCAGGACCAGCCGCGTTTGCAGGCGTAACGAAACTGCGAGAAAACGCGCCAGCCAGCTATTCCGACTGCGAACGGAAAAGGACATCGCAGTACAGTGCTCCACAATTCGTTGCGCGCGTGACGATGATGAGTGCGGATCTCGTCGCGTGCCTGCCTGGAGTAATGGTGACGGATCGTGATCACGGGAGAGAAAAGCACGTCATAACCCGCCGCTATACATTGCACAGCGTAGTCCGGCTCTTCATACGTGTGAAAGAACCGTGATTCAAAGCCCGGTAACTCAAGATACGTTGAGCGTCGCAGAACCGCGCCAGAGTTAGGAAACGTGCGCGTTAACCGCTCCGGGCCGAAGTTTGTTTGCGCGACTGTTTCGGGATACTCGTCGGTGCGCTGGGGAAAATGGAGCACCGCAAGGTGGTGCCGCTGTTCAAACAATGGGATGATGCGCGCTAAACAATCTAACTGCTCCGGATAACTGTCGTCATCCAGGGCCAGGACCAAATCCCCTCGCGCCTCGCGCATCATTCGATCGCGCGAAGCGACCGAACCGATCCCTGGCTGGTTCGCAATCAGCGTTATCTCGGGAAATTTGTCGGCTACCATATCAAGCGTTCCGTCGGTACATCCATCGGCTGTCACAAGCACCTCAATTGGAGCAGGCCGCAGCTGCATAACTGCCTCGCACGTCCGCTGCAAATCGGTAGCACGATCCCGCGTCGTGATAATCACGGACACAGTCATCAGTTTTGGTAGGGCGCGACCGCCGGGCGCGCCGAAAGCCTGCGGACGGCCTGGCCCGATTCTGGTCGGGCCAAAAACTCTTTGATGGCGAACGTGTCCTGGGACGTCCCAATCCACCAGTAGCCATTCGTCCGCACCAATGCACGCGATGCCGATCGTTCACGTCGACCCAAATGAAGATCTTCGAAATTGATCATGGCGGGTTGGACATCAGCGTCGAAGAACCAATTCAGCACGTCATAATCCATACCTTCAGTGTCAATTTGAAGAATGTGAACACGCTCGATGTGATCTGTCTCTGTCCGTCGAACGCTCCGATCTGCACAATTGGATCAGCCCATGGTGCGCAGACCGAAGAAGAGAAAACCCTGGAAGTAAGAGGTTTCCGTGGACCTCTGGCCAGCGGTGTTCGCGCGCTAGTCTATAGCCACACTTTCGAAACAAGCGTCCGAGTTGGTACCGGAGGTTAATGGACATCTTGGTCTCTTAATTTGCCACTTACTATCTCGTGGAGCTTTGCAAACACTTTTAAGTCGTCAGTATCCGCCAAAATTCCGGACTCAAGCCATGCGTCGTTAATGGAGCGGAACGTCGTTTGGTCCTGATCCAGGGCAAATTCTATAGTGCGGCGCGGCGAAAACCCGAACTCAGCGGGATCGATCCATCTGGCACCAGACAGAAACCTATTTTTCACCGTGACGTGGGCGTGATAGACGGGGATGCATCCTGCTCGCACGGCCTTAACGAATTTTTCAGTAAAGTAATAGGGTTCGGTGCAATTCTCCAGACATACAGCAACCTTGTAACCGGATAAAAACCGGATGGTCTTATCGCCGTAGAGATCGTCGCTGGGAGACGCTCGCCCCGTATAGTTATCCGGCGGCCTAACAATCCAGAGCTTCGGAAAATGGCGGAAGTTCGCCCATGCGTCAGGCTGACCGAACAGCTCAACGCGCCGGTCTAATATCATCCGATTCCGGAACCGGAAGTGAGACTTAAGGAACCAAATGCGTCCACCGAAATTGTTGACGGTAGCAACTGCGGCATGTCTTACGGAAGTTTCTCGTGGCCGTGACAAGCTTCCACTGTAGGTAGCATGCGGAATGCGGTAAGTTGCGTCCGGGTGCGCGTAAAAAGCCCGCTCCGAAGCGTCGAGCTCTCGAACCAGCCGCTTCCCGACAGGATGCGAGTGGAAATGGTGATGCCAGGAAGGTTCATTGGTGTACCAGAGCTTCGGGCCATGGAAGGCGAGCAGTTCTTCGCTGGGATCATAGAGCGCGAGCAGAGCATCGGTCCTCTCAAGCGGCACGCGTGGGGAATACAAGATGTCGTCGAGCTGAAACTGATCCCATGTATCAGCTCTAAGCTGTTGCGAGACGACCCTGCACCTGTATTCAGTTTTCAGGACCGTCCTCCTTCATATTGACTTTTTCTGTCCTACCGCGAGACCGATTTCCCAACAAGGCGTTGCAACCGGCGCCAGAATTTGCCCGCTAACACGTGTCGTTCCTCATTCAAGACTGCCAGCCAAGCACCGAGCCCGCCGTGCTGCCGGCGATGATGCTCCAACCGGGCAATAGTAAAAGGGCGCGAGTAACTCTGCCGGTCAAAGAGGAACGGCTTGCGCCCGCAAAAATGCGCTACCCGGGGACGCCTGATTTCTGTGGGAAAATGCCAGTCAGTGCCGACACAATCTTCGATTAATTCTTCTTTGCCATGATGTACCCATACGTCCTGCAAGTTGGACATGGCACTCTTGATTTCTCCGCGTTGTGACATCGAGTGAACGAAATAATTTAGCAGCGGCTGCTCGGAGAAATCACCAAACAGCCCAGGGCTTTCCTTCCCCCACGACTCCGCTTCCATCCACTTTTCGAACGAGATAACATTCCGTTTGCAGGCGAGGGCGCCGGTACAAAAGTACGCTTTTCCGCGCCAATCAAACTCGGGATCAAAGTTTCGCAGCTTTTGCGGATCGAATTGAAAGTGTGGCAGCCACGGTGGAATTTCAGTGGCATCTGCGGGAATGTCGATATCGCTCCAAAAAATCTGAAAATCGACGTCCGTTCGGATTTGGGGCCTAAAGTCGCCCCAGACAATCGCGTCCGAATCCAGCCAAACGTAAAATTCAAACGGTCCCTCCCACATCGCGGCGAGCTTAGCGCGGCCATTCCCACCTACGAGATTCCGCATTTGTTGCGACGGCAGTTCTGAAACACGGAGAACAATCAAGCCATATTCGCTTACCAAATCCGAGACATCAAAACTCCCGTCCACCACCAGACAAACAGGAATTTCAGGACAGAAATGGCTGATGCTGGCGAGCGTCGCTTGGACCATAAACTTGTCCTTCGCGTGGCAGCCTGTTACAAAACCAAATGGTGCTTGTACTTTCATGCTATGATGGTCGGTTCGTCCGCAGTTCGCTCCGCTTCCAGCGTTCTCAAAAGACTCAAAAGCGTTCCGGCGTGGTTGAAACTACGGCTAGCTTTTCACATCAAACTTTCTCAAAACCTCAGTCATGCACTCGGCAAAAGCCTCGTCGGTGAATGGCCGAAACGCGGTGGAACGCAAAAAGTCTTGTCCGGCCTGGCGCATCTCCCGCCATTCCGATTCCGGGCACAACTGCAAATACGCGAGCAATTCGCGGTGTGTGCGGAAGTTTCGCGCATCGACGAACGCTTCTTGCGGGACAAACTCCGCAATCCGCTCTTCGCCCAGATAAACTGGCACCGAGCCGGCTTGCAATGCATCAAAGATTTTCTCGCTAATATACCCGCGCCGTCCCCGAAGGTTTTCATAGGCCATCACAAAACGATACTCAGCGGACAATTCGTGCTTGGAAATTTCTACTTTGCGCCGCCAGCAGCGATAAGGCCGGTTGGGATACAGTGGACACCACGAGATTTGTTCTCCATTCCAACCAGCGCCAAAAACATCCAGAAAACCCGGCACGTATCTTTCCGCCTCTCGGGCGATCGCGCGGCGTTCACCATACAGATCGCCATATGAGAGCTCCGTCACCAATGACAGCGGGCATTCCCAGCCCGCCAACATTCTTCCAAAGAAAGGCAACCCCGCCAGTCCGGCCTGCCGAATCGCCCAGAAACCGCTCACGCGGTTGGAATAACACATCAACAAGCCCTTACGTTGGGAAAAGGGTGGATTCTTAACCGGCCAAAGAATGGGCACTGGCAAATGATAATGAAAATATTTCGAAATAGCCGGGGAACCATCTGGCAATTCATAGGTCACCACAGCCGAAACTTGCTTTCGATTGGCGGAAATCAATCCGAAAGGTGCGATGGCCGGGCTTTCGAATACTTGCAGTATTATCGGCGTACCCGGTCGCAGCTGGGAGCGAATATGTTCGAATTCTTTTCTGCTTGTCGGAAGATCCAGCAGCCATAACAAATTGCAAGTTCCCAGTGGTGCCTGATCCCAGGTATCTATTTGAATTCCCAAAGCCATCGCCTTTTCTTTCCAAGCAGAAAACGCGCTGCGATAACGGCCTTGCCAACTCGTGCCCTGAGTGAACAACCGGTTGCCACACCAGTCTTGAAATGTGGGCCTGATCAATACCCTCTTCATTCGCTCGTTCCCAAAAGCCGGCTGTAAAGCTCTACATAACGCCTTGCCATCAGGTCACTGGCAAACTGTTTTTCCACACGTTGGCGCGCCGCCAAGCCCATGTTTCGGCGCTCGCTTGGATGTTGCAGCATCCAATCCAATTGATCACGTAGCCCTGTGACACTGCCGACTTTCGTTTCCAGCAAACCCGTTTCGCTATCGACCACGACGTCCACCAGGCCACCGGTGTGGAACGCCACTACAGGCGTGCCGCATGCCATCGCTTCCAATGCGGTCAAACCAAACGACTCAATCCGGCTCGGCGCCGCGAAGGCATCACATGCTGAATAGAACAGCGATTGTAAATGTGGCGAGTTGACGCTGCCGAGTTCAATGAGTTGATACCTTCCGCCACTATCCGGCAGCTTGCCCGCGCCAAAAACCAGCAAGGTTATTTTCGCTTCGTCAGCCAAAGCGTGCAGAGCCTCCAGCAGCAGCGCGCCACCCTTGTCATGGCTGGACAAATCGGCGCACGCAAAACCAACCACGAACCGTTCGCTATCAATGGCCAAGGCCTGTCGGGCGCAGGATTTGTCGATGGGTTTGAATGACTCGAGATCCAACCCTAGCGGAATTGTATGAAAGGATCTCGCATGTCGTAGCAGGGCGCTACGTCGCGCCTGCGCACTCATCCAATTACTGCTGGAGATAATATGCAGATTCTTCCCGGCATAACATCGCTTCTTAATCTCAAAAAATCGAAAGGCATCGTCATGCGGACCGGGATTTTTCAACTGCGGACAGTCCCGGCAATGATTCGTGAACCGCTCGCAATCACCCGCATGATGACAGCCGCCGGTAAACGGATTCATGTCGTGCAGAGACCACACCACCGGTAAGTCCGGCGGCAGCGACGCGAAGAAACTGGGCTGATCAATCCAGTGCGAAATCCAGTGCAGGTTCACCACGTCAGGCACTGTTCCAACCGTCGATAGTGGCGTTTTCCGAATCCACTTTGGACTGGTAAAAAACGCCTCGGGCGCGCTACGACGATTCCGCCAGCTTCGCGCCAACGCCGCGGCGTTTCGCCAGAAAAATGAATTGATTTGAAAGACTGGCTCGCAGTTTTCAACGAACGGCGCGCCTGTTCCATAATAAAAGCGGCTCTCCACATTTTGTCGCCGCAAAGCATCATGCAATCGCTGGGCTGCAATGCCCGCACCGCCAAACGTTTCAGATGTGAAATGGGCAACGTTCATTATTGTTCAAATTCCCGGCTTCATAAAAGCTTTGTATCACCTCTTGAATTCTGTTTTTTTAAGACTTTCCGCGCCATTCCTTTCATCCAGAGAACGCTGCGGATTCGTGCCTGCCGGGTTCGTTCGCTTAGAGTCATCCATGGCACCATTCGGGCATAGATGGTTTCGGGGACGCGCTGATGTTTCTGGATGACCTGAATAGACTGAATCAAAAAGCGCCAATACACTTGTGGCGCAAACCATGTTTCATAGGCTTGCCGGGCTTTGCGTCCCCTTTCAATCCATTCATTTTCATGTTGCCGGATAATCTCGTAGAGAGAAGCAATCTGTGTTTCCGGGACAAACAGCGCGAACTCCTCCCACTTGGGACCGGTTGGCGGAACCCAGTCATCCGCGATGATTACGGGGGTAATGCCTGCCTCCATCAGCTCGAACAAACGCACACTGGAAGTTCCAGCACCGCGTGGGCATAGTCCGAATTTCGAGCGCTGCGCAAGCTGCCAGTAACGAGCCTTTGTCGCCTGCTGATTTATCTCATCCGTTTGAAAATGATTATAGGTTGAAGTGTCCTGCATCACGACATTACTTTCAGGAAAGCGCAACTTCATCAACCGTTTGCGGACTGGATGGCTAAGTCGTCCGGCATAGAAAAAAAGCAGGTCTTTCGCAGGCACGCTGACCGTTGAAACAGCGGGAACTTGGTTCGGAAAACAAATCTGGTGCATTGGATAAGCGCAAGATTGGAATCGGCCTGTGCGCATCCAGGACCGGCGAACAGAGCTGTAGAGTCCGTGCAAAAAACGCGGCGGATTGTCGCCTTCATAAATTCCAAACGATTTTTCTGGAAACCGCCGCCAAACATGATTGCGACGCAAATTGGTAAATACATCCGCTTCGTCCATGTCCACCACCAGGATCAAATCTGCATCTTCAGGCCGGTCCACAAACACCGATTGCAATGACGTGCACAGGCCGGCCATACGCTTTAATTCGCGTCCGTAAAACGACTCGCCGGTACCGCAGGATGAAATGAAAACCTTCAAGCGTTGGCTAAGCCCGATATCTACTTTAGAAATTGCCCTCAATGGTTTCGGCGATGCAGGGCTCCGGGTAGTGTCCTAATTTGACTGGATATTCCGCTTTCACGGCGGCAAAGAATTCTCCACGATGCGCGCCAAAGTCGGCGACAACTGCTGGTTTCGCTAGGAGCATCGCGAAAAATGAATGTCCTCTCAAGCGTCGGACGGCCAAACGAGCGAGGAGCAAATAAAAGATGCGCTTCACCACCGATCGCACATGCACGCGAAACGCAGTACTCTTTCGCATCAGCATTGTTTTTCGATGTAAGACAAAAGTTAATTGAGTTCAGGATCGCGCAATTTCAGTTCCAGTAGGCTGCTTGAACGATTACGCATTTGAGCCATCTCGGGAGTGAACCCCGCGCCTGAGGACATCCATGAATTGCTGTTGAATACGTGCCGGATTGAACTCGGCGGCGGCGGCCCCGCGCGCTGACTTGGCAAGACGCTCTTGTTTCGATGGCGAAGCAGCAAGTTCTTCCAAGGCGCGACGGAGTACGCAAGGATTCGGGTCTGTTACGCACAACGCTCGGTCACTCTGACGGGCCCACTGCACCGCCGAGCAGTATTCCGGCCCCCATACGACAACTGGCAAGCCGAGCTGCATCGCATTAATCATTTTGGAGGGAAAGCTGGTTATCATTCGTCGGCGAAGCGCAGCCGCAAAGCTCATGACGACTAAGACGGCTTGAAAATGTCGAAGTGATTCCACGAGTTGATCCGTGGGAATGAATCCGTGGTAAAGCTCCCGGGATCGGAAGTAATCCTCGACTCCAGATGTCCAAAGCGGGCTTGGCCCAAAGACTTCCAAACGCACGCGGTCGGAGCTATTTAGAGTGCGTAATGCGTCTTCGATCAATGGGCCATATTCGTAAAGGTTACCAAAATAGGCGATTCGCATCGCGGACGTGAAATCCGATCTCCAACCTTCGGACCTTCTGAAAGAGGGAATGTCATAAATGACCGAACTATTCGGCGGGGCACCTAATTCCTGCCGCATTCCATCGCTTACGCAGATCGCCACGGTGCTCTCCGCACACGTCCGGCGAAATTGTTGCTCAACCCGCGGACGGAACGCAACTGGAACATCTGGAAAGTCCGGCCACCAGTCTTGGAAAAAAGAGACCAGCGGGAGATTAAACTCCTTTGCAACTCTTCTGGCCTGTATATGCCACCAGCCATGAGCAACCGTGAGAAGAACGTCGGGCTGGAACGAATGAATCAGGTCGTGAACCATTTTCCGCCGAGGCAAAACCGGGAACAAACACTCCCAGGATCGAGAAACGGACGAAAGACAAAGTTGTTTGAGTTTGCCGATGAGTTTCAACCGAAACGGAAATTGCTGCCAGGACACTACCTCAGACTGAATGGCTGGGTTCAGCTTGAGATGGCGATACAAAACCAGCTCACCGCCCGAGCCTCGCGCGCTTGGAACGACAGAAGATAGGACTAACACCTTTATTCGGTCCATGGAAGACGGCGCAAATTTAGCTACGCACCCCGTCGGCTGCCGACAAGTTTTTCAATCTCGCCCACGAAAATTTCCTGCAGCCGGTCAGGATTGAATAATGTTTGATGGAGACGGTTAGCCTCTTGCGAAAGCTGTTCGCGCCACGCCGCGTCACGGGCGATTTGACGGCAGACAGAAATGATCGCGTCGGGATCATTCTGATTCACCACGACGGCGCCACCGTGCTTGCGCGCGACGCGAACCGGCGTGCAATAGTCAGGTCCCCAAAGAACCACCGGTTTTCCAAATGCGACATAGTCCAGGAATTTCGTCGTGAAACTCGTGCGCATGAACAGTTCGTGCTCGCTTTCGAAGCTCATCACGACAAGTAGTGCGTCGGTGCTGACCATCACGCCGGCGGCTTCCTCGGGCGATTTGAACCCAAGATAAATTCCGTTCGCTTCCGCGCGTTGTAGGATTGGCGGCGGCCAGTCAGCGTTTGGCCCCACCACGATGATTTCCAAATCGCTCGTCGCCTCGATTTTTTCGATGAGCGAGCATAGCATTCGTCCGTAAAAATTTTGCACTGAGCCGACATAGACCAGACGGAATTTTTCGGTGGAAGGCGGCCAAGACTTTTCGGACACACGATGCCTGCCAGGCATCGGATAAATCACATAGCTGTTGGGATGTGGGCCAAGCACTTCGTGCATTCCATCGCTGGTGCAAAACGCCAAGTCGCACGCGGCGTAAAGCTCGCGGTAACGCCGGCTCAGAATCCGCTGCGTCGACTTGTGACCGTAATGACCTCTCATGACGGGAAACCAGTCGAGAAAGAGTCCTGCCAGCGGCAGCCTGTGTCGTTCTGCCGTTTTTCGAGCGATGTGACATAGCCCGCATTCCGCCAGGGTAAGCACAATTTGCGGCTGGAAACGTTGCACCGCCTCCTCCAGCGCGTCATTAGCTGTCAGCGGCCAGATAAAATTTTCATAGTCGGTGATCCACGCAGCCAATCGCGGACCGAATCGGCTCTTTCTCAATCGATGAACAAGGTCTGGCAGCCGCAATTGTGTGTGTATCACAAGTCCGTCAGCGAAGTCTGCGTTGCTGGCGACGTGTAATTCAAACGGGCTTCGTTCGATAAAGTGCCGGTACATGACGATGCGCACACCGCAGTCGTTCCGCGGCGGCACAATGCTTACCAGCAGGACGCGAGTTTTGGACGTCCTGAAGACGGAATTACTTAATTGTGTGTCAGAATGAAGTGGCACCTTATGCGTCGGCAAAACATCCGTTCGGAGAGATCCGGCGCAACCTACAGCGCTTTCAGCAGGTATGTACTGCTCGACGCCGAAACCAAAAGCTACCAGGCCACACGCCGGCTCTGTAGGAAGGAAAGGCCTTCATGAGTAGATCCGGATGGTTGATATGCATCCAATGCCCGGCCCAGAGCACTTCGAACGCCGCATTAAAGCTAAGAAACGTCTGCAAAAGGTACTGCTCATTCCAGAATCGGCGGCAATCAAGTACCCACTGCTTTGGGTATTCTACAGGCATAAAGACGTCGTGGATATGCACGACAACTCCTGGCCGGATCCGCGGTAAAACCTCTAGAAACTCAAATTGCACGTCGCTCCCGATTTTACATACGTGGGATGAGTCAATGAAAAGAATGTCGTTTTCGCCGAGTGATTTAAACTCGCTGAGTGAAACCTCTTGAACAGGTACGCGCCAAAGCTCAACGCCGGATGGAAGCATAGCCTCCAGTTGCGCAGACGGGTAAGGTTCGATAGCAATAAAATGACACGGGTATCCGTCCACACGGTTACGACGTAACGCATCAGCTGCGAGGAGTGTGGAGAAACCGGACCCGATTTCGTACATACGTCGCGGCTTCAATAAACGAACGAGTCCGAACAGCAGTTCTGCGTCCACCGCCTCGAAGGCAAGGTTTCCCAGATAAAACTGGAACTCCTCTGTCGAAGCTCCTTGTGGTATGGCTGTATACTCATCCTTGAATTTTGACGCGATTTCGGAGAGAAGTCGCTTTTGCTCCTGTTCACGCATATCAACACCCGGCAGATCACTAATGCGATTCCAAAGCGAAAGGGGCAAACAGCTTGTATCAGGAATTGGCTGGAAGTAATTAGCCTGTGTAATGTGAAAACCATGACTTTGCCACAGCTCAAAGTATTTTGGATCTCGTGCCAATCTGCGTAGGAGTGGCGCGATCGCATGCGCTGCAAAATCGCGCCCAAACTGCTTCGCTTTACTCAGGGCAGACATGCGATCAACGTCTGTATTGCAACTCGATGAATGAAACACGGCCGCCGGAGCGACGTATGGACAAGAAGGTCGTCAGCGAAGTCCGCGTTGCTGGCGACCTGCAATTCAAATGGGCTTCGGTCGATAAAGTGCCTGTACATGACGATGCGCACGCCACAGTCGTTCCGCGGCGGCACGATGCTAACGAGTAGTACCCTGAGCTTTTCTTCCGAATTCAAGTCTGCTTCGTTGTGTGGCTGCAACTGAGGCTTCCGTCGCTTGGGTTTATACTCCGCGGAATGCAATTGCAGGCACGCTAATGAGACCCATTTGCGCGCAGGTAAAAAGCGCGTTGCAGTAGAGCAGCGGAGGCCGGCTGAAAGAGGCAAAATCGTCATCGTAAAGATCAACGAAATGATATTTCAAGCCCTGCAAGTACTCTGCGAAACGAAAGAACGACGTGTGGTACGTGTTCTCTGGGTGAAATGTGACCTCGGCAAGAATGAATTGAATTTGGCGGGCGCGGAGCATTACTTCAGCTCCTTTGAGGACCTCCAAATCGAATCCCTCTGTGTCGGTTTTTAGCAGATCAATGTGGTTGATGTTTTCTTCAGCACAGAAGGAATCTAATGTTCTGATTTCAACCAACTCGTGCGGCGTAGAAGAACAGTTGTTGTTCAGCTCGTTGTGCAAGCTGTTCCATCCTGATACTGGAACGAGTTGAATTCTTGCAGTCCGATTACGGTCAGCAAAAGCTAATTGGAACGTTCTCACGCGCGGCCATTTGGATACACGTTCAACCAGAGACTGGTACGTGGCGGCAACTGGCTCGAAGGAGTAAATCTGCGCAGATGGAAATGCACGCACATAATGTTCAGCAGTTTGCCCTTCATTGGCACCCACATCAAAAACAACCTTGACGTCTCCCACTGATCCCAGAAACCGGGCGACATCATGCGCGTGATCAAGGCCGATTGGCTGATAAGCGATCTTGAAATAACGATAGCCAAGATGCTCAACTATTCGACGCAGCAGCTTCTTCATACTGGATCTTGTGAATTGGAGTCTTTGCCCCCAGTAGACGGCGGCCAAGACTTTTAAGACAAAACCCGAAGAGGAAAGCGCGTCCTTCGAGTGTCAGTCTGTGCGTGCCGCAAAAATGGAGAAAGCCAGTCCGCTCTTTTTTTGTCAAGGGCGACAGGCCAAACAATTTTTTGTACCGCCTCCTGTACTCTTTAAAGGCATTGCGGAAATTAGAAAGGTTTTCTCGATTAAAATCGAAATCGCTCGACACAAAGGTCCAACCGATTTCTTTTTTCACGACCTCCAGCAGGAGCTGGCCGTGCGCTTTGGCCAGCAGCTGGGCGGGAGTTAGATTCGGCATAGCTTGTTCAAGCACGTTCATGTAAACCCCAAAGGGAATGCGAAAGAGAAATGGAGAGTGTGTAGAACGCGCCGTACGGTTTCCGTCGCAGCCGCTATAGGTCAAGGCGCGACTCATCGCTCCAAAGTCGAAGCAGCAAATCCCAAGTTCGCGGGATAACTCGTACGCCAAGATCTTAGCCCCTCCTCCCAGCGACAAAAAAAGAGTATCAAGTCGATGTTCCTTAACGAAGCCTCGCAGGTCCTCTTTTACCAAGTCCAAGTTGGCATCCAACTTACGCCCATCATCACGCACCTGGTGATAAAAGATGTACGCCTTTTCGGGCCAATAATCCGCAGCCGCTCGCCTGAACTCAGGCATTTTTGAAAGGAATTCCAATAGCCGTGCCTCAGCGGCAGCAAACCCAACGCGGCGGTCCTGGCAATACTGCCTGAATTCATGTTCAGTCCATGTGAGAAACACGAGCGACGCCTCTGTTGTCGGGTTTCGATAAGACCCCGGCGCCATTTCGAGAACTAACCGGGGCACCAAATGCTCGTTTGGCCAATTCTGCTCGTGAAAATCCACGTAGTCTGCCCCTTCATATGCTTTGCGCAGTCGCTTGGCGTGCCTTGCGCTCAGGCCGGGATTCCCGTACGCCTGCGTTCCAGACATCGGCCCGCCAGCAAACTGGATTTCATCAACTCGGTTGGACTGTGCAGCCAGTAGATAGGCGAGTTCCATGTCGCCCATGCGCAAAAAGCAAAATGGTCTTCGCGAACGCATCAGCTCCGACAATAGCTTCGCCTGAGAGACGCGCGCTTCGTAGCCATCTTCCTTCCTGCCAAATGGGCTTCCAGATGGCGGCGGACAACTTTGCAAAAGTTCTTCGTAGAAGGTCACGATTGGTTTGGATCAGTTGAATCCGTTTAGCGCGAACGGCGCGGTATTTAATCTTGAGCCTGGGGCAACGCCCCAGGGTCTATGGAGGGCCCAAACGCCAGCGCTGAAAGCGCGATTCATCACCAGCGCCGAGTTCGACTGACTCGCCCGATTGAAACGCGCTTTCAGCGCTTGTTTACGCAACAATTCGAATTCCTGGGGCGATGCCCCAGGCTCAAAGTGACACAGCACCTTTGGTGCTAAACTCAAACCCCTTACGAAGGGAGGTGGGGGCGGTGAGGGTTCATAGGCTACAACTGCCGGAATCAGATCCCTCACCTTCATTCTCTCCCCTTCTCCAAGGGGAGAGGCGGGAATGACGACTTCGAACGTCTTAAAAGCACTCATGCTAAAGCACCAACTGCTTGCAGCCTTTCAATCGAGGACTGCAAAGGACTCTTTTACCTGTGGTTTGTTGGATTGGCCCAGCATGGATTTCACCGCCTCAAATACGGTCTGGTCCTCGAGTTTCTTCATACAAACAATGTCGTTCGGACAGCCGTCAAACCAATGGCCAGGCGGCATCTGATGATGGCAGAACAAACAGGGAACATCGCTCATTAGGGCAAGCGCCGGAGACTCCGGCGGCAATCGCAAAGCCGGGTTGATGGCTCCAAATAGACCAATCACGGGCGTGCCAACTGCTCCTGCCAGATGCACCGGGCCTGAATCAATAGTGATGATCAGATTACAAATGGCAATCAAGGCAACGCCTTCTGTCCCTTTGAGCCGCCTGGCCACAGACTGTACGCCGCTCAAGTTATCATACTCAGCAGATCTTTCACCTGCGTTAGTTCCAAACTGGATGAACAGTGTATCGTATTCAGCGTGAATTTTGTTTATCAGCGCCTGCCATTTCGAAGCTTCCCATTCTCTCACACGCCAACTTGGACCTGCATTGATGCCGATGATCAAACGGTCTCCAATCGCCCCTTCCGTCAAACCGTAGGCAATCCGAGCTTTTTTGATCAGGCCAGGTGACGGATAAAGCCGAGGCTGGCGCGCAGTAAGGCTAAATCCACAAGAGGCGGCCAGATCGTCGATGAGATGGCGAGCCTCGCCGCCGCCGGTCAGTTCGCCTGTCGTTTGCGGATTATAAATTGCGTCCACCAGGCCAAGAAGTTTGATCTTCGTTGGCATAACAAACGGGTGTACCCATGATTTGTTCGCATAGACCAAATCTGCCTGTCGAGAAAGCCTAACTACATCTCTCCAAACGGCCGACGTCACAAAAACAAGGAGCCTTCCGGCGTGGCGATGACGAACCTCATCGCACATCGGTAAGGTGCAAAGCACGTCGCCTATCCCGCCAAACCGGCAAACGACAACGGCTCTCTTTCGACGCCGAACGCATTGGAAAACCAGCCACACGGCCCAGACGCTGAAAGGGATCCACCATTCACGGGCTCGCCTCTTAAAACGGAAAAACCGACGCCACCACGGCCTGAGTGCCGAATGCACCGGACCAGGCAATATTGAAACCACAAATCGCCGAAGACTGATCATGGCTAATTTACGGTACAAGATAACCTTGGTCAGTGCATGTGCCAACGCGCCCCGCGTTTTGCACGGTTGCGTGTGGCATAGACACAAACGCTTGGAACTTTTACGCGCCCGATCAACCGCCTCACCCGGGTCCGAATGGCTAATGACATCGTGAGTTGGTTCCAACGGTTGAGACACCAGTATCCTCCATAGGCGGCCCAACCCAAGGCCAACACTTTTAGCGGCATCAACCGCACCAGACGCGAGGCGGATTCCCAGTATAACCATCTTGCCTCCCGATACTTTCCGCGCTCTGCGAGGCTGCGGAGCAATGTCCGCCAGACTTCGTATTCGCGCGACATCAATAGCCGGTGATAGCGGCCCCCAAAATGAGCGTCTAAAAGATCAATCGCCCTTTGATTGCACTGTAGTTGATCTACGGCCGACTTGGTGGTCCAGATGCCTCCTGTGTGGATCCGCCAGCAAGACACGACTTCGCTTAAATAACCGACCGGACCCTTTTCCGCACAAAGTGCAAACACACAGGTATCCCGTAGCATCACCAACCCATTGAGCCAATCCGGAAATTCCACGAAATCCCGTCGCAGCAGCATACTGCTGGTGTGCATGGGGTAGGCCGTCAGGAAATCATGCAGGTCGTATTCCGGCTTGAGCATCGCCGGTTCCAGCACTCCGGCATCTTTTTCGGCACCATCGCTGGGAGTGGTAACGATTTGGGTCTTGGTTCCACACATGGAATAGTGCGGGTTGGCTTCCATTAATGCCACCTGCTTTTGCAATTTTTGCGGCGTCCGCCAATAATCGTCCCCTTCCAGCCAGGCAATGTATTTTCCCCGGCAGGCCTGCCACACCGCTTCGTAGTTCCTGGCCATGCCCAGGTTTTTTTTCGGCAGGAGGGCACGGATCACGTTGGGATACTTCCCGGCATACGCTTGCACGATTCGCCGCGTGCCATCCGTGGAACAATCCTCCCCGATCACCAATTCAACCACAAACGCCGTCTCCTGCATGAGCACACTCTCAATCGCCTGGGCGATGAACTGCTCGTGATTGTAAGTGATCACCGCCACGCTGACCGTGGGCTGGTCGCAGGCGGTTTGTTCAGCAACGCGGATCATGGATTAATGTTTTAAAAGGTTTGACTGCCAGCCGTTCTCTATGCTTCCGGCCGGCACAGTGGTTTCTGAGTCTTATTACCGGATCAACCAGCCATCTTCCCAGCCGGTAATCGATTGTTTTTATTTGTTTATATAGCCCGGTCGAATTTTTGAAGTTCCATCTGCTGATTCCTGACCAGCGAAGTGCCCGATTTCCGGCTTGTTGAAGCATGGGACTATGATTGAGACCTACCTTCAGTTGTCGGGGTCGTCATTTGTAGGTTTGGCTCTGAACAGGCGTGTGTAATTTAGACTTCATCCAACGTTTAAATCGCGATCCCATGATTCGAAACCACAAAACAAGAAAGGAGAAAATCTTCCGGACGACACGTCGGTTGTGAGACAGGCGCAGCGCTTCAAGAATCTGTCGCCAGGCAGGAGCGAAGCCGACTTTCACTAGCAGTTCCCGGGCGTGGAAAACAGCGGCTTCCGCCCACCACAAGCGGGCTTTGCTGGCAAGGGCACGACTACGGGCAGGAGTGTGATAAGTCGCTGTGAGCTCGATCATATGGCGCACTTCGCATGTATCCGCAGCGTCGAGGCTCAGCCGCGATGTGGCAGAGTGCGGATGTAATCGGTAGCAAGCGAGAATTGAAGGTTCAAAGCAGAGCGGGAATTGAGAGGCAATTCGTTGCCACATTTCCCAGTCAGGAACGAATCGAAGGTGCGGCAAAAAACCGCCAAGCTGCTCGTACACGCGTCTTCGAACGGCAATTGCTGCACATTGAATCAGTTGTTGAGCCGTGATCTTAGCGTGCCAGTCGTCTAGCAAACCGGCGGATTTCCGGTGCAGTTCGGACATATGAATCCAATGTCCTTTCGAATTCGCGATTGCGTATCGACAAAAGATCGCGCTGGCATGGCTTTCCTCCGCTCCTTTGCGCAACCGGTCGTAAAAGCCCGGCAACACAATGTCATCCTGGTGAAGAATATGAACCCAATGACCTCGGGCGCGCTCAATGCATCTGTTCCAATTATTGGCTAAACCTCGATTCTGCGATTCGGCATGGAACGTCACCCGTCCCGCGCCAACGCGATGAATAACTTCGGAAGCGGTGTCATCCTTCGAGCAGTCGTCGACTACCTCGATCTGCATCTGTTCCGGGCCGGGGTCCTGCTGAAGGACACTCTTCAACGTTTCCTCCAAGTATTCTGCTCGCGGATTGTACGTTGGAATCATTACGGACCAGACGGGGCGGTAGTCGTCGACCGGCAGTAGACCGATTGCCGGAGGTCTGAGACTACTGGCGGTGTGCGGCCTTTTTGACGACATTTTGCAACCAAATTATAGTCGGGGTGTAAGCCTTCACCAAGCGAGAGAAAAACACGGCCACGGCCGACAGCCGTGCGCACATTGCTCTGCAGGATTCAATCGTGGCACGACCGTCCAAGAAAACTGCGCATAATAAGGCACAGCTCAAAAAGCTGGCTCAGTGTGTGCGCTTCAGGCGGCACAGCCTTGATCTGGCAGAGAGTAATCTGCAGAGGATTTAGGCACCGGGACTTAGGTAATGAAGACCCTGATCAGAGCATTGGTTCCCAAACGGTTGCGGCCTGCATTTCGTAGGCCGTACAATTACGTTCGCCACAAGCTTTACCTTACAAAGCTATTTGGTCACTACGCCTCGATGATCCCGCCGTTGGAGTTGATGTACGACCGACCCGGTTGCGTTCGAAGAATTTAAGACAAACGGGGAAGAATTTTTTCGCTACTACACGAAGCTCTGCGATCTCAAACCTTACGAGAGGATGCTTGATGTTGGTTCCGGCATTGGAAGAAAGACATTTCTATTGACGGACTATCTAAATCACCAGGGCAGCTATGAAGGTCTGGATATTGTTAAGACGGGTATTGACTGGTGCACCGAACGAATTACCTGCAAGTATCCCCGCTTTAAATTTCAGCTCATTGATGTCTTCAACCAGCACTACAATCCAACCGGCAGGTACAAAGCCTCTGAATATAGATTTCCTTTCCCGGACGAGTCTTTTGATTCTGCGTGCTCTGCTCAGTGTTCACTCACATGCTAGCCGAAGACGTGGAGCACTATCTTTGCGAAGTGGCACGAGTCTTGAAGACGGGCGGGCGCTGCCCCATCAGTTTTTCTTGCTGAATGAAAGCTCGCTTACGCTAATGCGCGCCAATAACAGCACGATTAATCTAAACATCAATTTCGGCTCTTGCTGGGTGGCCGACGCAAGCGATCCCGAAGCAGTTACCGGCTATGAAGAAGATTTTGTCCGGGCGGTTTATGACAGGTACAATTTTGAAATCAAGGAACCGATTGATTACGGCGCCTGGTGTGGGAGAGAGAAATTTCTGAGTTACCAGGACTTGATCTTTGCATTCAAAAGCACGAGGGAATACCAGAAGTCGAGATGAGGCTAAGAATGGGGCCAAGCGCCAGCTTGAACCGGCGCGTTCGGAGCGTTGAGCGAACCAATCACAGTTAGACGAATGAAAGTCTGCGGCGGCCGGCGCTAAGATGAGGATTGCGGTTTGGCACAATCTACCTAGTGGCGGCGGCAAGCGCGCACTTTATTACCACGTGCGCGGTCTGGTAGAGAGAGGGCATTCGGTTGAAGCATGGTGTCCTTCAACGAGTGATCGAAACTACCTGCCCTTAAGCGAGTTCATTACAGAACACGTAGTGCCTTTCGACATTCCCCAGCGAAACAACTTTGTGGCCGAATTGCCCGGGGATGAGCTGCGCAAAGCGAAGGCGCTCGATCAACACTGCCAGAGATGTGCGGAAGAGATCAACCGCGGAGACTTCGATATTCTGTTTGCTAATTCTTCAGTCATTCACGCCGTCTCCTCAATTGGCCGTTATGTTAAGACAAAGAAGGTGCTCTACTTGCAGGAGCCTAATCGCGGGCTGTACGAAGCAGGGGGAGACGGATTACCATGGGTTGCAATTCCCGCGGTGACTCGGCCCTGGATGCACCCCCGATCGTACCTACGCTGGTTTCTTGGCGATCTGATACATACCCACCAACTCCGAATCTTAGCTCGAGACGAGCGGCTCAATGCCAGTGCCTTTGATCTGATTCTCGTAAATTCTTACTTCAGCCGCGAGAGCCTTTTGCGCGCGTACGGGCTGGATTCCACGGTCTGCTATCTGGGTGTGGACACTCAGTTATTTGTAAACCACCGATATCCTAGAGAGAACTTTGTCGTCAGCGTGGGCCAACTATTTCTAAATAAAAATGTGGAGTTTGTCATCAAGGCAGTCGCAAAAATTGGGGTTCCGCGACCACGCCTGGTATGGATCGCTAATAGGGGCGTGGACTGGTACTACGAGAAAATGCGAAGTTTGGCAGAATCACACAGAGTAACCTTTGAAGCTCGAGCGCGTATCGATGATAACGAGCTGGTAGACATTCTTAATCGCGCTACCGCGATGGTGTACGCCCCTCGTCTGGAGCCGTTCGGGCTCGCGCCTCTGGAGGCCAATGCGTGCGGTTTACCTGTGATTGCGGTCCCCGAAGGTGGCGTGAGAGAAACGATCATAGATGGCGTAAACGGCTTGCTCGTGCAGCATCAGCCGCAAGCTATGGCGCGCGCAATCGAACGTCTCAGGGATGATAAACATTTAACAGCGCAACTTGGCAACAACGGATCGGAGTTGGTGCGGGAAAAATGGTCTGTGAACGCGGCTGTTGAGCGTCTCGAGATGCAACTGACTCAAGCGGCGACGGCTCAGGCTTCTCCGAATTTTGAGTAGCTATTAAGGACAAATCGGTCGAGTTAGCTTGGAAGATGGCGTCATTGTTCAGCCGCTTCCTTCGCTTGCCGCATAGCAACAGCGAAATCTTCTTCCAATAAGATTTGCGACGGTAAAAACGGTTGACCAACGCCCGTACCCTGGGGCGTAACACGAGTTGAAAGACCCGCCGAGATCGTATGAAGTCATCGGAGATTTATAGCTTTCCGCTAACCAAAATGGCGGCTCCGTTTGGATAAACCCACAGGTAGGACACAGTAGTATCGCATCTTGTGCCGCCCAAGTACATTGACGGTCTCATAGTAGCTACTGGTCGCATTACAGCACCAACAGCGCTCAGTTGTCCCTCTATTCATCTGATCGATCCGAATCTATTGCGTCGAGCTCCGTCTCAACCATTTCCCGGACAAGCTCGCGAAAAGTCCCTCGAGGCTTCCAGCCCAGTATCTTGCGAATCTTATCCGCGCAACCGACCAGCTGGGCTGGCTCTGTCGGCCGATCAAATGCCGAATCGTGCTTCACATATTTCTGCCATGGAAGACCGACAACGGCGAAAGCCGCCTCGACAAATTCGCGCACCGAATGTGACTCTCCAGTTGCCACTACATAATCATCGGCTGTGTGGTGTTGGAGCATCAGCCACATCGCCTGGACATAGTCCTGGGCACGACCCCAATCTCTTTGGCTCTCAATATTCCCGAGCACCAGCTCCGTCTCCAGATTCCGTGCGATCCGCGCAGCCGCGCGCGCAATCTTGCGCGTGACAAAGTTCTCTCCGCGCCGCGGCGATTCGTGATTGTAAAGAATGCCGTTGCAAACAAAGAGGCCGTACGATTCCCGATACACTCGGGCCAATTGTGTCGCGAAAGCTTTGGCGCATCCATACGGGTTCGTAGGGCGCATCGGCGTGCTCTCGGTTTGGGGAATTTCACACGCATTCCCGAAAATTTCAGAACTCGAAGCATGATAAAATCGCAACGGCTGTGGCTGCGAGCGCACGATTTCGAGTAATCGAAGCGTGGCCATCCCCGCTTCTTCGCAAGTCGCTTCTGGAATCTCGAAACTCAGGCCGACATGGCTTTGTCCGGCGAGATGATACAGTTCCGTCGGCTGAATCTCGGCAACAATGCGACTGAGAGTCGAGTTGTCGTAAAGATCGCCATAGTGGAGAAAGAACCGGCGTCCATACAGCTTTTGATCCCGCCGAAGATGCTCGATGCGTGACCGCAACAGATTGCTAGTGCGCCGCACGATGCCGTGCACTGTGTACCCCTTTTCCAGAAGCAGCTCGCACAAATAGGAGCCGTCCTGACCGGTGATCCCGGTAATCAGCGCGACT
>WNFO01003900.1_pt1 | contig 21911 bp, 7 predicted proteins | sample 5400251 | NCBI WGS metagenome assembly WNFO01 (sample SAMN13153354, study PRJNA577476) | soil metagenome | isolation source: 100 cm saprolite under Madrone tree | place: USA:California | collected 2016-06-14
TGTTCGATGTCGCCGTCTATGGGCTGGCCGAACTTGACTCCGCTACTGAGCTGAAACGTCTTGACAATGAAGGCCTTCCCACCGTCGTCGTTAGTCGCCGGTTCGTCGCGCCTTTCCTGCGCCCGAGTGGTTGCCGTGATCGCGATCATGATCAAAAGAATTAGTTTGAGTTTCATAATCAACTCTGCCCTCCGCAGGCCAGTTGAAACAGCGATCAGTCCGGTAACGCTTATGGCGTAGTCACGCTGAGCGCAAAGTCGTCGACCACAAAAGACGTTTTCAAACTCGTGTCTTCAACACCGACGAGATAAATTTGAATTGTCTGACCCTTGAAGCTGCCGAGATCGAAAGATACTTGCGCATAGCCGACCTTAGCACTTAGATTCGAATACGTCGCCAGCGTCGTCAGCGCTGTACCCGATGAGTTGCGAATCTGGACTTTCAGTGTGTCATACGCTGTCGTGGCCGTCGTTTCGGTCGTGTCGATGTGCAGCCAAAACGAAAGCGTCGCTTGAGTCGCGTTCGCGGGAATCGCGATCTGCTGCATGACCGTGTCTGTGTGCGCTGAACCATAACCATCGAGCCAGGCTTTCCACGATCCTAAGTGCGCAGGTTCGGACGCTGAATTATCGACGACTCCTGAAGTAACGCTCCACGGCGCGGGATTCGTTGAACCATTTTCAAAACCGGCATTGCCGAGCAATTGCTGCGTCGTGCCTCCGCCGCTGGAGACTGTCAAGGTGATCGTGATCGAGTGCGTCGCCCCCCCGCCGGCGCCCGCAACCGAAATCTTATAAGTTCCCGCGACGGTGGAAGCACCAACCGAGATTGTCAATGAAGATGATCCCGCGCCGGGCGCGCCAATTGAGGATGGATTGAAACTCGCAATTGCACCTGCCGGCAAGCCGGACGCTGATAAGGCTATCGAGGAATTGAAGCCTCCGGAAGTCGTCGTCGTGATAGTCGAAGAGCCCGAGTTCCCCTGCGAAATTGTCAGAGCAGACGGCGAAGCCGACAGCGCGAAGTCGCTGCTGCCGGATATCGTCGCATAAAGAGCGAAATCATCGACGACAAAAGAAGTCTTTAACTTCGAGTTTTCAACTCCGATCAAATAGACTTGAATTGTTTGTCCTTTGTATGAAGTCACATCGAATGAGACCTGGCGGTACCCCGAATTGGCATCAAGATTCGAGTAGGTCGCCAGCGTCGCCAGCACCGTGCCTGATGCATTTCGAATCTGGACCTTCAAGGTGTCATTGGCAATGATTGCCGTTTCAGCCGTGTCGATGTGCAACCAAAAGGACAGCGTCGCCTGCGCTGTATTCGCGGCGATCGGCACTTGCTGTTGCAGTGTATCAGTGTGCGCCGAGCCGTAACCGTCCAACCATGCTTTCCACGATCCCGTGTGCGGCGCTTCATAAGTGGAGCTATTGTCGATGACTGCCGGCGTAACGGTCCACGGCGCCGGATTGGACGATCCAATTTCAAACCCCGGATTGCCCAGCAACTGTTGGATCGTCCCGCTGCCGGTGGTCACTGTCAAATAGATCGTCGTAGGATGTGTTTGTCCGCCGCCTGTGCCCGTAACTAGCACGTTATAAGTGCCAACCGGAGTCGAAGCACCGACAGAGATCGTTAAGGTAGATCCACCTGAGCCTGGCGCAGGGATAGTCGCGGGCAAGAAGCTGGCTGTAGCTCCCGCCGGCAAGCCTGAGACCGACAACGCAACTGAGGAGTTAAAGGTCCCTGAAAGGGTCGAGGTGATCGTCGCCGTCGCCATGCCGCCCTGACCAATCGTCAGCGAAGATGGTGACGCTGATAGTGAAAAGAACGGGCCAAACTTGATATCAATGATTGGGTGCAGCTCAATTGCGTTAGGAGCGACGCCTTCCTGACCTTCGATGAAATCGAAGAAGCCGACGCCGGTAATTTGAACCGGGACATTGGCAGTTTGGAAACTACCGGTCGCGGTGAACATAGCGTCAAATTGTGCTCGCGCATGCGCGATGCCGGCGGCAAAAGGACTGCCTGGCCCGACGCATCCTGGATCTGGGATTTCCGCAATCATCGTATGTCCGGCGCTATCCGTTAGCACCATGTGATAGTCCGAGTCGTACGCGAGTTCATACTCCTGCAACGTCACGTTCATAACCCATAGAGTGGTTTCAGTGGGTTGCACGCGGTTATTATCGGGAAGAAAACTGGGCGGAGGTATGGCTGATAGGTTACTGATTGTCGTGCCGGTCGCAGAGCTAAGATTCACCAAGCTCGCATCGGGATCCGTGCCGGTTTTTACGGACCAACGCTCAACGCCACATTGTGCGAAAGACTGGTTAGCGAGGAAAAGCGGAAGCACCCCAACGCAGAGCAATGATATAAGAGAGAATCGTTTCATCCCTTCCCCTACAGTCCCAGGTAGACTTCGCTAATAACGAGGACCAGGCGAGGCAGTCCGAAGCCTTCGGAAATCCACCCCCCAACAAACGGCACGTTATAGCTAGATAAACTGAGAAGGCCGCGGCCTTTCCATTTTTTGAATCAAGTCAGCACATGGTTTCGGAGAATTATGAGGATGCTAGACCGTCCGCTGACTTGTTCTCCTGTACGCGGTTTATACAGCTTCTCAATTTTTCTGCCAGCGCTCCGACGTGTGGTTCCTTGATGATGTTGATGTGGTTGCCGGGAATTTCATAAGTTTCGATCTCGCCCCGTACCAGTTCTCGCCAGCCATCGTGTGAGTCATAGTCGGCAGTGAGATCAGTTGCGAGAAAAAGGGTGATGTCGCCTGAGTATGTTTGCGGCGTGTAGTCTTTCACCGCCGTGAAATTGATCTCCTCGATGTTTTTCAAGACTGGAGGCAGGCGCCTGCCGAGGCGTTGGTAAATTTTGTAGGCCCGGCGATAAAGCTTATGTTTCGCTTTCTCTGGCGCGTAGGCCAGCTTGTTTAGGAGATAGCCAACTTTCTTGGTTGCATTGAGCTGGCGGAGATTGGTCAGGTGTGAGTGGAACTTCCGAGCTTGACGGCTGAGACGCTGACCCAGCGATGAGGAGCCGGGCAAGAGTTTGAAGTATCCGGCCGGATACGTGTCGAGAAGGGCCAGCAAGTCAACCTTCTCTCCCTCGGCTGCGAGCTGGCAAGCCATCTCGAACGCGATCGTGCCACCCGACGATCGACCGCCGAGCAGGTAGGGTCCTTCGGACTGCAACTCGCGCATCTCTTTTATGTAATGCGCCGCCATCTCTTTGACACTCGTGTGCGGCTCTGACCTTCCATCCAATCCTTTCGCTTGCAATCCATAGAAAGGTTGATCGGGGCCGAGCAAGCGCCCGAGATCGCGATACTCGAGCACGTTACCGCCAGCCGCATGAACACAGAAGAAGGGCTGGAGTTGGCCACCTTGAATCATCACCAGTGATGACCATGCGGCTTGCCACCCTTCACCACGCAGCACTCGCGCAAGCTTTTTCACTGTAGGTGCTTGAAAGAGCGTAGCCAGCGGAAGATTCTTGCCGAATGACTTTTCGATTTGCGCGAAGAGTCGCACCGCGAGCAGCGAGTGACCACCGAGATCGAAAAAGTTGTCGTCAACGCCAACCGGGCGCAAATTCAAGACCTTCTCCCAAATCCTGGTGAGCTTCAACTCAAGCTCATCACTCGCGGCGACGAAGCCTTTCGCGGATTTCGGCCTGAAACCGTCCGTCGAAGGCAACGCCCGTCGATCGACTTTGCCCATCGGCGTCAGCGGCAACGTTTCGAGGACGACAAACAGCGAGGGCACCATATGGTGGGGGAGCTTCTGCTGTAAAACATCGCGCACGTTATCGATGGTCAGTTCGCGGCCCTTGCGTGCAGTCAGATATGCCACCAGATGCTTGTCTCCCTCATCTTTGCGAGCGATTACGACTGCCTCGCGCACCGCAGGATGATCAGCCAAAGCCGCTTCAATCTCGCCCAGCTCGATGCGGAAGCCGCGAACCTTAACCTGATTATCGATACGCCCGATGAACTCGATCTCGCCTGTCGCCCGATAGCGAACCAAGTCGCCCGTCTTGTAAAGACGGGCATCGGATTGGCTCGAAAAAGAATTGCGAACAAATCGTTCCGTGTTTAGTTCCGGCCGATCCAGATAACCGTGCGCGAGTCCGTCGCCGCCGATGTAAAGCTCGCCCGGCACACCTATGGGTGCAGGATTAAGATACCGATCGAGCACATACACGGAAGTGTTCGAGATCGGATAACCGATAGGAACAGAGCCGTTGACGCGCGTCAGATCGTCAACCCGAAAGCAGGTCGTAAAGGTCGTGTTCTCTGTCGGGCCATAACCGTTGATGAGCCGGCAGCCCTTCAACTCTTCGCAAACCTTCCGCACGTGTGGCACGGACAAGACGTCGCCGCCTGCCAACAACTGCCGGAGACCGCGCAGATCTTCGAGATGGTTATCGACCATCAGATGAAATAGACCAGCGGTAAGCCAGAGCGTGGTGACGTCGTGGCGTTTGAGCGCGTCGCCCAATTCTTTCAGCGAAGCCTTGCCGGCAGGCATCAACGCCAGACGCGCGCCGTTCAGCAGACTGCCCCAAATCTCAAAAGTCGAAGCGTCGAAGGAGATCGGCGCGTACTGAAGAAAAACTTCATCGGCCGAGAAGCTGGCATAATTCGTGTTCTTGACCAACCGCACGACGTTGCGATGCATGATTGCGACGCCCTTCGGCCTGCCCGTCGAGCCGGACGTGTAAATCACATAAGCGAGATTGTCGGCGGTCGTCTCGATCTCCGGATTTGATTGACTCTCAACCGCAAGTTGCTTCGATAGCTCGTCAACGCAAACCACTGCCACGGTATCGACAGTGAGATCGCCGAGCAGCTCCCGTTGGGTCAGCAGCACTGACACACGCGCATCTTCAATCATGAACTGAAGGCGCGGCTTCGGATAATCCGGATCGAGTGGCACATACGCGCCACCGGCTTTCAGAATTCCGAGTAGCGCCACGATCATTTCGGGTGAGCGATGCAAACAAATAGCGACGCGGGTGTCCGCCACAACTCCCCGTCTTCGGAGGTAATACGCGAGCTGATTTGCCCGAGCATTCAGGTCGCGATAGGTCAACGACCTGTTTCCGCCAATCAGCGCGATTGCGTCAGGGGTGCTTTCAACTTGCTGCTCGAATAACTCCTGGATGCATTTGGTCGAAGGATAGTCGGTCCTCGTATCGTTCCATTCAACCAACAACTGAAGGCGCTCGCGCTCAGTAAGCAGTGGCAGCTCCGAAAGCCTCTGGACGGGATTTCGGACGACGCCTTCGAGCAAGTTCCGGAAATGGCCCATCATTCTCTCGACTGTCTCGCCTTCGAAGAGGTCGGCGTTCGATTCGAACAAACAAACGAGCTGTTCGTCGCGCTCGACGATGTCCAGAGTGAGATCGAAATTCGCCATTACGTTTTCAACGCGGAACTGAGTAGCCACCAAGTCGTGAAGTTGCAGCGGCGGTATATCTTCGCTCTGGAGCACGAACATCATCTGGACCAGGGGGTTATGAGCCAGGGTGCGTTCCGGCTGTAACTCCTTCACCAGGCGCTCGAAAGGCAAGTCCTGGTGGGCATACGCCCCGAGCGCGGACTCCTTCACGCGATTGAGCAGCTCAGTAAAAGCGGGATTACCGGAAAGACTTGCGCGCAATGCCAGCGTGTTTATGAACAACCCGATGACATTTTCAGTTTCCGGCGCGTTCCGTCCGGCTATGGGTGTGCCGACAACGATATCTTCCTCGCCGGTGTAACGATGCAGCAGGGTTTTGAACGCGGCCATCAGAGTCATGAAGAGCGTGACGCCCTGTTTCTGGCTGAGCTGTTTGAGACTTTGCGTGAGTTGCCGCGAGAGACAAATTGTATGGTGCGCGCCGCGGAAGGCTTTGAAAGCCTGCTCGTTCGGCCGCGGATGATCGGCGGGCAATTCCAGAATCGGCGGCAGCGTTTCGAATTGTTTTTTCCAATAGGCGAGTTGCGATTCGTACACCTCGCCGTCAAACCATTGACGTTGCCAGTGCGAGTAATCTGTGTATTGGATCGGCAACTCGGCCAGCGGGGACGGTTGGCCTTTTGAAAAAGCGTCGTATAGCGCCGACAGTTCCTGATTAAAAACGCCCATCGACCAACCATCGGTAACGATGTGGTGCATCGTGACCAGCAGCAAGTGCTCTTGCTCGCACAGACGGACCAGGATTGCCCTGATTAAGGGCCCTTGCGAGAGATCGAATGGTATTCGTACTTCGCGCTTGAGGATGCGTTGCGCTTCTGCTTCGCGATCTGTTTCCGCCAAGTGGCTCAAGTCCGTTAACGGCATTTCGCAAAATACATTCTTTGCGACCACCTGCGACGGCTCTCCATCCACGGTTCTAAACGTTGTCCGCAAAGCAGCGTGACGCGCGACGATGAAATCCAAAGCTTGCTTCAAAGCCCCAACATCGAGCGCGCCGGTCAGGCGAACTGCCGTCGGCGAGTGATAGAGAGCAGTCCCGGGCATCAGTTGACTCAAGACCCAGAGACCTTGCTGGTTATAAGAGAGCGGCGCTGATTCGCGCACCGGCTGACGTGGAATCGTCTGATTAGCCGCTTCGCTGCGGTGCTGCTTTTTCATCAGTCGCAATTCGAGCAGCGAGCGCTTGGCCGGCGAAAGCGCGGCCATTTGTTGCGCGAGACTTGAGTCATACGACGAGGCGATCTTCATGCTCATTTGCAATTCATATTTTACTGACTGGTCACCTAATAGAACTCAGGATGAGCGAGCAACCGAGTCGGCGAGTTGAATTTGATGACTGAATTCGTGATGAAAATCCGGGCGACTGAGAGCCGAGTTCATTAAGCTTCATATACCGCTGAGCCATATTTCATCCTAACTAAACAGTGAATCGCTTGGAGGTTCCCCAAATATGCGGGAGATGCGGGAGACTGATTAGATGTAATCATGGTCAATGCGTCTGGCGCGTGTTAATACTTTCCGGCGAGCAGGTAGCGGAAGAAACGATAGTAAAATCTCGGATAGGATTCCTCGAAATACTTGAAGGGCTCTTGAGCCATCAAGCGCGACTCGTGCTCGGGAAGCCGTTCCATGGCGACGTTAATATCGTGGTGATGGCCGACGTGATTGCAGTTGTTGTTAACGTACCATTGGGCCAACTTGCTTGCCCTGATGCTTCGCGTATTCAGTCTCGGGTTAGTACTGAAAGTTTCACATCTCCAGTGTTCAGGCAGTTCGATCAACGCGTGGATTGGGGCCCAACCGATGATCATGGGGATTAACCAAAGCTGGATCAGGATGTCCGTACGAAAGGTCACGGAGACCATAAACGCCAGACATAACAACGCCGCCATGACCAGATAATCGCGGCGAATTCTGCTTATCACCATCTGATTAGGCTTCGGATTGGTTTCCGAAAGTTTCTCTTCGACTTTGCCAGCAAACGCAAATCCGATCCATTTCAAGGTTCCTGCGAAATGATTGAGCATGGAAAGGTGCAGCAAGAAACCAGTTATGCGGATCGGTAATGACTTGGACTCCATCCTTTGGTAGTTGTAGCTGAAACTCTCCTTGGTTACATCCTTATGATGACGAAAGTGGTCAGTAAGGTAGCGCCAAAAGGAAATTCCCAGCGGCGTTGCGATTAACATGCCCAACGCTTGATCGCGGGAGGCGCGACCTGTCGCTGTTCGGTGCAGACACTGATGGATCAACTCGGTCGCGTGAGCAAGAACAGCTCCGAGACAAACTTGCACGATAATTCTGAGCAGGCCATGTGTAACCAATACCGCGAAGCCTGCCAATCCCAACAAACTCGCCAAGACGATGAGCTTGGCTACGAAGATTAGCGGCACGACTTTCCTTAAAAAAGTTCGCTCTGAGGCAACATTATTGGCCGTCCAGGATCCGAATGAGTTGGCTCGCAATACGGGGTATGCTTCCATTAGACCGTCGGTGGTAATCGAGTCCGGCTGTAGGTTGGTCATAGCTGATGTCTACCCGGCATCGGCTGGTACAGGGCAGCCTTGTCAATAACTACGGGTAGAAGCAGACTTCAACCCAGAACTACGGGTGAAAGCAGACTTCAACCCAGCAAACGGTCCCCATGACCATTGCGCCGTCTCTTGGGTTTCATCGTGATAAAAGTTCCAACGACGAAATGATTCCAGGAAAAGATGCTTATTGACGCGTTTTCTCTGGTAGATTTAATCCGGGGATCCTAAGAAAGAAGAAGGTCTATCTCGTCGGCTAAAGACGATCAAGCTGCGGCTTCGTCGATCCACAATTCGCGCTCAAGGCACGCCTGAGCTTCTTCTTCAGACAAATTCGCTAATTCGTCGATTAATCTTGCCAGCTCACTCTGTGACTGCTTTTGCGCTACGCGAGGACAAAGCATTTCAGCGAGGCCGGAGATCGTGGGCGCCTGAAACACATCAACCATGCCCAGCTCGACGTCCAGAACGCTTCTTACCTTCGATACAACTCTCGCGGCCAGCAACGAATGCCCGCCCAAATCAAAAAAGTTTTCGTGTATGCCGATCTGATCGATCTTCAAAACGTCCCGCCATGCATCAGCCAGCAGTGTTTCAAGTGGCGTTCGTGGCGGAACAAAACTTTCGTCTGCTTCCGGACGAGTGGGATGCGGCTCGGGTAGCGCCCGCCGATCGGTCTTTCCATTGGGCATCAATGGCAACACATCGATCACTTCAAACGCCGCCGGCACCATGTAGGAAGGTAGCTTACTTTTCAAAAAGTTACGCAACTCGCTGGTTATTGCCCGCGACCCTGGTACCCAGACGACATAAGCCACCAGACGCTTGTCGTCATCTTCGCGCAGCACAACGACGCAATCATCAACATCATCGTGACTTCTGAGGGCCTGTTCAATCTCTTCCAACTCAACGCGGAATCCGCGAATCTTGATTTGATTGTCGACTCGTCCGAGAAACTCTATGTTTCCATCCGCTTGATAACGAACGACGTCGCCGGTCTGGTAGAGGCGCGCGCCCGGATCGTCGCTGAACGGATTGGCAATAAACTTCTCAGAGGTGAGATCGGGACGGTTGAGATAACCACGTGCTACGCCAGGCCCACCGATGTGCAGTTGACCCGGAATGCCCATCGGAACAGGCCGCAGCCCGGGATCGAGCACATAAAGCTTCGTATTTGCCATTGGCCGAACAATCTTCTTCCAGGCGCCGACGCGATCAGATGCTGCCTTCTCGCCGCCAATGATTACCAGGCGAACGCTTTGCGGCAGCGTGAGATTCTGTCCGCTCAAGGCATCCGTCAATTCATGCCAGTAAGCAGTCGGCAAATCGAGGATTGAAAGGTTCCATTCCTCGCAAAGCCGCAGAAAGTCCTTTGCCGAGCTGATCATTTCATCAGTGCGCAAGACGATGGTTCCACCACAGGTCAAAGCCAGATAGATTTCTTCCGCGCTGAGATCGAACGAAAGCGACCCAAATTGCAGGATGCGATCCCCAACCTCGATTTCATATGCCGACTTGGCAGCCATTATGAAGTTCACCAGCGAGCGGTGTTCGAGCATCACACCCTTCGGATTTCCGGTCGAACCTGACGTATAGATCACAAAAGCGACATTAGAGGACGTCATTGGGACTGTCAGATTCTCTGCGCTTTCTCTGGCGATCATTTCCCAATCTTCATCTATGCAAATCATCGTGGCGTCGCCAGGAATATCTTTCGCAAGGTGTTTTTGGGTGATCACGACGGACAACGCTGCGTCCTCGACCATGAATGCAATTAGATTTTGCGGGTAATTGGGATCGAGTGGAACGTAGGCGCCGCCGACTTTGAGCACGCTCAGAATGCTAACCAGCATTTCGAAAGATCGTTCGACACTGACGCCGACCAGCACCTCCGGGCCGACACCTTGCTTTCGCAGGTAATTAGCAAGCCGGTTCGCGCGAGAATTCAACTCGCGATATGTCAATTGCTCGTTATGAAACTCAGCGGCGACTGCGTCGGGCGTCCTGGCGACCTGGGCTTCAAACAGGTCATGTATACACGAGGCTTCAGGAAACTCGGTGCGCTTATCGTTCCATTCAACCAAGAGCTGATGACGCTCAGCGTCACTGAGCAGCGGCAGATCGCCGAGACGTTGCGCGGGATCGGCAGCCACGGACGCAAGCAAGTTCTGGAAATGTCCAAGCATCCGCTCCACAGTCGCCGGAGCAAACAAGTCCGTGGCGTACTCGAAAGAAAGGCAAAGCCGGTCGCTCTCGTCTTCGACTTCCAGACTGAGATCGAACTTTGACGTTGCGGTACTAAGTTTAACCGGACTCACCGTCAAACCCTCGACCGCGAGATCCGGCGCAGGCGTGTTTTGCAGCGCGAACATTACCTGGAATAGCGGCGAGCGATTGATGTTACGCTCGGGATTTAACTCTTCAACTAACTTTTCAAACGGAACATCCTGATTCGAGAAAGCGCCGAGCACGGTTTCGCGGACTCTGCCAAGAAATTCACGGAAAGTTGGATTGCCGACCATGTCTCCGCGGAAAACCAGCGTGTTCACAAAAGCGCCAATTAGATCTTCCGTCTCGAGCATGGTGCGGCCCGCGACGGGCGATCCAATGACGATGTCTTCCTGTCCGCTATAGCGAAACAGCAGCGTTTGAAACGCGGCCAACAATGTGATGAACAATGTGCCGCCTTCGCTTTGACTCAACTCTTTGAGCGAGTTGGTCAAGGCTCTTGGCACGGTGGCTGATATTCGCGCGCCACTCATGTTTCCCGTCTCAGGCCGCGGAAAATCCGTCGGCAGATCCAGAGTTGCCGGCGCATTGGCCAGCTTCTGTTTCCAATAATCAAGTTGCTGCTCGAGCGTCTCGCCTTGCAACCGGCGCCGCTGCCACAAAGCAAAGTCCGCATACTGAATCGGCAATTGCGGAATGGCGGCGTTGTCATCGTCGCCTTGATAGAGGGCTGCTATTTCGCGGAGCAGCAATCCAATCGACCATCCGTCGCAGATAATATGGTGGATTGTGATAAGCAGCACGTGCTCGGTTGTGCTCAGCTTCAGCAGTTTGGTTCGCAGCAGCGGGCCGTGATTCAGATCGAAGGGCGTTTCTGCTTCCGCGGCGAATATGCGATCGATTTCCGCGTCCTGATCCGAAGTCAATGCAAGATCGGAGACTTCGAGGGCTGCGGTCATCGGTGGCGTAATCACCTGCATCGGCGATCCTTCTATCATGACGAAGTTCGTGCGGAGAATTTCGTGACGTGCGACGACCGTGTTTAGAGCGCGCTGCAACCTTTGAATGTCGAGCGCGCCGCCAATCCGAATCGCGCTGCCAACGTTGTAGGCGGAACGGTTCGGCGCTGTCTGATCCAACAGCCAGAACTGTTGTTGCGTGAATGACAGCGGCGCCGTGCCGTTACGCTCAAAGCGGGCGATTGATTGGGGCAACACTCCTTCGTTGCGCTCTTTGAGCGATTGAAGCGCTGCGGCCAGCGAACTAACCGTGGGATTGTCGAAGAGAATACGCAACGGCGCTTCAATCAAGAGCTCGCTGCGAACCCGCGAAATGACGCGGACCGCCAGCAATGAGTGTCCGCCCAGCTCAAAGAAATTGTCGTTGACGCCGACGCGCTCAACGCGCAACACATCACCCCAGATTGCGGCGAGGCTTTTCTCGAATTCGTTTCGTGGCGCGAGATACTCGCTCGATAGTTTTGTTCTCGCCTGTTGAGGATCAGGCAAAGCGAGGCGGTTAACTTTTCCATTTGGGGACAGAGGGAGGCCGTCCAGTAGGACGAATGCCGCCGGAACCAAATGCTCCGGCAATTGTTCGCTCAGAAAGTTTCGCAACTCTCCGGCGTGGGGCGCCGTTGCGTTGGCGACCAGATAAGCAATCAGCTTTTTATCACCGCCGGCATCATCGCGCGCGACGACTACGCACTCGCGGACCGATGGATGTTTCGTCAGCGCCACTTCGATTTCGCCCAGCTCGATCCGAAAGCCACGCAACTTCACTTGCTGATCGCGCCGGCCGGCAAATTCGATCTCGCCACCCTTTCGCATGCGCGCCCAGTCGCCGGTCCGATAGAGTCGCGCGCCGCTTTGTTCGCTGAACGGATGCGGAATAAATTTCTGAGCGGTGAGTTTCGGATGATTCAGGTAACCGCGACCGATACCGGCCCCACCGATGTACAACTCGCCGGCTTCGCCGACATCACAGAGGCGCTGTTGTTCATCGAGGACGTAAATCTCAGTGTTGGCGATCGGCGTTCCGATGGGAATTATTTCAATGTTCTCGTCGACCTGCTCCGGAATGCGATACAAACAAACGATGCCCGCGGTCTCAGTCTGTCCAAACATGTGCACATGCCGAGCCGAATGCTGAAACTGTCTCATCCACGTTTGCGGAATGTCGGATAACAAAGGCTCGCTGGCCGAAAGGATCAGACGCAGTCGATTGTCGAGCAGGCGTGTGCGCTCTTCGTGGCCGAGACTTGCCAGGATAGTCGTGCAGTGGCGCCAAAACGACGGCACGGCGTCCATTACGGTTACGCCGCGCTCCTTGATCGTAGTGAACAGCGCCAGCGGATCTTTTCGGTGCTCCGAATTCGCGATCACTACGCCGGCGCCTTGCGACAGCGGCAACATCAATTGGCGCCGCGACGACGAAAAAGCCATCGAGGCGGTGTGTAGATAGAGATCGTCGGGATTGATTTTCAGCTCGTGATTGAGCGCAAGCAGATAATTTGACAGATTCCCGTGCGTGATCATTGCGCCCTTGGGACGGCCCGTCGATCCTGACGTGTAAATCACGTAAGCAAGATCATCCGGCGATGGTCCATCGGAAAGATTCGTTCCGGATTCTTTTGAAATCGCGGACCGGTGCTGATCGAGCAGAACTGTTGGAGTTTCGCTTGCCGAAAACAGATTTATGAAATTTGATCTCGTCAACAGGAGCCTTGGCTGCGCATCCGCAAGCATGAAAGCCAAGCGCTCACGCGGGTATTCCGGGTCCAGAGGTAAGTAGGCGCCGCCGGCTTTGAGGATTCCGAGAATGCCTATCGCCATCTCAAGCGAGCGATCGATGCAAATCCCAACCAGCGATTCGGCTCCCACCCCCAAAGCCCGCAAATGGCGCGCGAGCCGATTCGCGCGCACATTCAAGTCCTCAAACGTCAGTGTCTCACCATCGCAGGAGAGGGCAGTCCTATTCGGATTGTGAGCGGCTTTCTCTTCGAACAAGCGCGGGAATGGCCGTTCGGTAAAGTGAGCCATCCGTGGGCCCCGAAGTTGGGCCGACGAAGCGGATAGGACGTCAGAAATGTTCTTGGGCGCGAGACTGGATGTCTCGATCTTTGGGTTGGACATGTCTGGCAGCACTCTGAAGTTTCTTGAGTCACCTAGGGCGGGGTGACGCGTTATCTTTTGGCTATTTCAGAATTCTCCTTGCTGATTTCGATGATGGCGCCAACTTTTCGCTTCAGGTCAGTCTGAACCGAGAGATAGATGTTTCCCTCGTCGTCGAGCGTTACGCCCTGAACGTTCTTCAGTTGCCCGCCAAATGCCGCGATAGTTTTCAGTTCTTCGTTGGGTGTGTAAACGTAAAGCTTATTGTTGTGGCTGTCGGTGATGTAAAGCGAACCCTTCGAGTAGAAGATTGTCTCCGGCGAAAAGGAATCTTTTCGATCGACAACGCGATGCAGTTTCTTTTCACCGTCCAGCAAATAGAGCACATCGTCTTCGTTGTCCGCGATGTAGAGATTGCCGCGATCGTCAAAGACCATGCTCTCAGGCTTGGTAATCCCATATTCTTTTCCCAGAAACTCAGAAACCTGGCCATCGCGCGTGACGCGGAACACTTCATGTTGCTCGCCATCGCCAACCAAAAGCGATCCATCGGGGGTGAGCGCGATGCCTTCAGTCGAAATTAAACCTTTGTCTTTGCCGGCCACGAGTCGCGGCGTGCCATTGGCGGTAAATTCCCAAAGGCCACCCGCATCGTCATCGGTGAAAAAAATGTTGTCTTGAGAGTCGATTACCAGATCTTCGGGAGACTGAGTTCCAAAGCGCGAATCGATCAGCGTCCTCAAGCCCTCCTGTTTGCTCCAGGATTCGAGCGCGACGCCGCCCTCGTCGGCCAGGTACAGCTTTCCTTTGTGCCATAGCAGCCCGTCAGGTGATCCGAATTCGATCTTATTGTTATTCGCAAACAAGGTCGCCTTGTACGACTCGTCCGTCATGACAACCAGACCTTCCTTCTGAATCTTGCAGGAAGTCAGAAAGACGAGAGCGCCGGCAATGATGGCAGTGCCTATTAGCTTCATAGAATTACTTCGCTTCACGATGCTCCTTAACTGATTCCGAACAGCACGTGCCTCCGCATTGCCGCCAGCAATCCGAGAAACGCTCTGACGTGGATCATTGTGCTGGAGACTTCGAAAGCTACGGCGAAGATAAGTGCGCTCGACAGCGCGCTGTAGCTCACGGTTAAGCCAGCGAGTTTGTCGAGCCAAACACTAAACCTCTTTCTGAGGGCGTACTGGATGATCGAAACTTCGGCAATCGCAACCCCGGCGCCGGCGGCAATGTCCAGCGGCGTGTGCTGTGCGCCAATCATCTTGCCCATTAGGATTACCAGGATGGTCCAGCCGAGTGCGATCAATCCCAGCCGGCGCGACGCCAGCCAGATGCCGAGCGAGATCGCGATGAAAAAACCGGCGTGGTCGCTGGGAAACGATCCCAGATCGTTGGTTTCGACGTCGCCGTTTAGCAGAGCGCGATGATCCTTCTGGCTGGTTTCATCCAAAGGCACGCGCACCGGCATGCGCTTCATCTCGACGAGTTGATCTCCTTCGAGCCGATAGATTTTGCGCGATTGAATATCTGGCCTTGGCAAGAAGATGGTGTGTGAGAGCACTTTGGTGGTAGCGATCACACAGACCGAAGCCATCAGACCGACAATCAGAATCTTGCGACGCGTGGTGGTTCCATTAGTTGTTTTTCCGCCATACCAGGCAGCCAGAAAGCAACAACCAATCACGCCGGCCTTCGCCAGATCGTTGTCTTGAAAAAACGCGACCGTGCTGTCGAACAACCAAGATCGCCCCGCCAGGCCATTAATGCCCAGCAGAAGCCGATCGTTTAAGTTCGTCAGCGTCGTCACGAGCGAAGCGAAAACCGATGAAACAATAATTGCGCCGACCAATTCGTTTGCCTCCCAAATCAATTCAACTCTCATGAGATAAAGGTTCAAAACGCCAAACTTGCCAGAAATCTAAGCGGACGCAATGTCCTGATCCCAACCAGGTTGAGATCGAACTTGGATGACCATGGCTTCGACTCCACGACGGGCAAATTAGCGTCCAAGGAGCACGGAACCTGCTTGCTATTAATCATTTAACCTTGCGGGAGGTTTTTCAGGTCCAGCGACTCCGGAGGACCGATTCACATGTCCGCTTCAATCGCGCGCCACTGTTCTTACGAAATCCATCCGCCTTCAAAGTCCGAGGAAGAGATGTCTTCCGCCCTGACCAGGCAGACAGTTTCCTTAACGCGGAACGTCGCTGAGTTGGTCGCCGCACAGGCCGCGGCAGCGCCACATGCGCTCGCTATTGCTGGCAACGGCACAGTGATGACGTATGGCGAAATGGATGCGCGCACGAACCGGCTGGCCAACTATCTCATTACGCTGGGTATTGGGCCGGATACGATTGTGGGACTTTGTCTGGATCGTTCACCGCTGTCGATCGAGTGCGCCCTCGCGGTTCTTAAAAGCGGCGGCGCTTTTCTGCCGCTCGATCCCGCCTGCCCGGTCAAGCGATTGCTGTTCATGCTGAACGATGCGCAGCCGAGCGTAGTAATAACCCTCGACGCGGAGGCGAAGAATATATCGCGGGGGCCATGGAAGGTCTTGATTATCGATGGCGATCGAACCTGCGAGAATTATTCCACGGAGGCGCCCGCAACCACATTCAGCAGCGAACAACTGGCTTATGTCATCTATACGTCCGGGTCAACCGGACAACCAAAGGGAGTTGAGATTACGCACGCCGGTTTGCTGAACCTCATCGCCTGGCACAGAACCGAATTCTCCGTGACGCCATCGGACCGAGCAAGCCATTTGGCGAGCGTGGGATTCGACGCGGCCGTTTGGGAGGTTTGGCCATATCTCACGGCGGGCGCGAGTTTGCATCTGCCTGACGAGACCACGCGCGTGTCGCCAGAACAACTTCGCGATTGGTTAGTGAAAGAAAGAATCGCGATCAGCTTTCTGCCGACGGCTTTGGCTGAACGTGTGATGGCTTTGGAATGGCCGAGGCAAACAGCGCTGCGATTCCTGTTGACGGGTGCGGACACTCTGCATCGTTATCCGGCCAGCAGCCTGCCTTTCGAATTGGTCAATAACTATGGCCCGACGGAATGCACTGTGGTCGCTACCTCGGGACGTGTGCGGCCGGACATCGACGCGAAGGGTTTGCCGACCATCGGCAGGCCGATCGCGAACACCTCGGTTTACATTCTTGACGAAAATCTTCGGGAGGTTCAACCGGGCGCAGAAGGCGAGCTTTGCATCGGCGGCCTGGGCGTGGCGCGCGGTTATCTCAACCGCGCGGAGCTGACAGCCGAGAAATTCATCCCCGATCCGTTCAGTCTCGAGCCGCATGCGAGGTTGTATCGTACGGGCGATCTGGCCCGATATCTCGATAACGGCGAGATTGCGTACCTCGGGCGCGTCGATGAACAGATCAACATTCTCGGCTACCGGATCGAACCCGCCGAAATCGAACGCGTGTTGAATCGCCATTCCGCGATCGAGTCGAGCGTGGTCGTAGCGCGCGGTCTTTTTGGTGAGGAAAGGCGGCTCGTCGCTTACCTGGTGATGAGCAATGGGGCGGTTCCAATTCCTTTGGAATTACGCCGCTTGGTGACGAGCGAACTCGCACGATATATGGCGCCCTCGATCTTCGTTCGCCTGGATAAATTGCCCACGATGCCAAACGGCAAAGTCGATCGTCTTGCGCTGCCGGAACCGGATGTCGACAACACCTTGCGTGACGAGAGGTTCATTGCTCCGCGCACCGCAATCGAAAAACGTCTGGCGATGATTCTGAGTTCAGTGTTGAATTTGAATGAAGTCAGCGTCAACGATAATTTCTTTCTACTCGGCGGCCACTCGCTACTGGGCACGCAACTCCTCGCCAGGGTTCGCAGTACCTTTGGGATCGATCTGACGCTGCGTGCTTTGTTTGAGTCTCCAACGATAGCGGAATTGTCCCGCGAAATCGAGAACTTGATCATCGCGCGCGTGGAAAGCATGAGCGAAGAGGAAGCGCTACTGCTACTTGCGTGAGGTGAAACAGACGGATCATTTTTCATTTGACTTTTTTCAATTTGACATCGGCGAATCTACCTCTTAACCCAATCCAACCGCGGGAGGCTGTCTGTCCCTACCATGGATGATCTGAGCAGCGCGAATCTTTCCGAGGCCAAGCGCGCCCTTCTACAAAAATATCTGCTCGGAGAGTTGACGCTCAATGGGGCGCGACGAATCAACGCGCGCACTGAACCGAATGCTGATCAGTCGCCTTTGGCTCAGACGGAGCCTGATACTGATTTTCCAATAGATCGTCCTCTTCCTTTGCTGTTTGAAGCGCAAGCAGACCGTTCGCCTGGTGCAATTGCTGCCTGCTATGAAGATCAAGTCTTGACGTATGACACGCTGAACCGAAAAGCAAACCGACTGGCCCATCACTTAAGAAAGCGTGGAGTAGGCCCGGAAACTTTGGTCGGACTGGCAGTCAACCGATCGCTCGAAATGCTGATCGGCGCTCTGGGAATCCTTAAGGCGGGAGGCGCCTACGTGCCCCTCGATCCGGCGTTCCCGCGCGAGCGCCTCCGTTTCATGATCGACGATGCAAGGCTCGCCATCTTTGTGACTCAGGAAGAACTTGCTGCACAGCTTGATCAGTCAGACGCCGTAGTGGTCAAACTGGATTCTGATTCGGATCTCATCGTACGAGAGAGTGTTGAGAATCCGATCTCAAACATCACAGCTAATAACCTCGCCTACGTTACCTATACGTCTGGCTCTACCGGTCAGCCCAAAGGAGTGCAAATCGAGCATCGCGCGCTGACAAACTTTCTCTGCTCAATGCGCCGCAAACCAGGGTTCACCGCAGAAGACATCTTTCTCTCAGTTACCACATTGTCGTTCGACATCTCCGGTCTGGAGCTCTTTCTACCGTTGATTTGTGGCGCGCGCGTGGTCATCGCCCCGCGCGACGCCATGATCGATGGCCGGCTCTTGAAAGATTTGATCACCACCTCTGGCGCGACTGTGATGCAAGCAACGCCGGCTACCTGGCGCATGCTGATCGATGCCGGATGGACCGGCAGCGACCGTTTGAGAGTGCTTTGTGGCGGCGAGGCCCTGTCGTGCGACCTCGCGAACGACTTGTTGGCAAGATGCGACGAACTCTGGAACATGTATGGTCCGACAGAGACGACGATCTGGTCGTCGCTAAGCAAGATCGAATCGACCGCTGGGCCAATCACTATCGGCCATCCGATCGCGAACACTCAGTTCTATCTGCTCGATGGAAGTATCAATCAGACGCCGCCGGGAGAGATTGGCGAACTTTACATTGGGGGCCTGGGCCTGGCCCGCGGTTACTTGAACCACCCGAAACTCACCGTGGAACGGTTCATTGCCGATCCGTTCGCCGATTCGGCCAATGCCCGCCTGTATAAGACCGGCGATGTGGCTCGGTTTCTTCCTGACGGCCGGGTTGAGTTTCTCGGTCGCACCGATACGCAGATAAAACTGCGCGGGTTTCGAATCGAGCTGGGCGAAATCGAAGCCACCCTGACAGGGAGCGGGAATATCGCGCACGCCGTCGTTATCCTGCGCGAAGACCAACCGGGCGATCAGCGTCTGATAGCTTATGTAGTGGCAAAGGATGGCGAGCGGATCGATGCGCGGAAATTGCGCCTTCAGATTGAGAAGAAACTGCCGGACTACATGGTTCCCGCGACAATTGTCGAGCTTGATCGATTACCGCTGACTCCTAACGGGAAAATTAACCGCCAGGTGCTGCCGGCTCCCGCTGAAATTCACCGCCACTCAAGGGAAACGCTGGTTCAGCCGCGCAATGACACTGAGAGATCCATCGCACGAATATGGCGAGAAGTTCTCAAACTCGAAGCCGTCGGGATTCATGAGAGCTTTTTTGAGTTGGGCGGCAACTCTTTGCTGGCCGGATCGATGCTGGCGCGCATTCGTGATTCATTTGAAGTAGATTTGCCGATGCGCGCAGTCTTTGCTGCGCCCACGATCGCCGAACTGGCGCGTGAGATCGACAGGCGAGAACCCGACCGACTGATTCCGGCTGCGATTCCCTCGAAGTCCAAGTCTCGACGCCGGCTTTCTTTCCCACAGGAGCGGTTGTGGTTTCTCGATCAACTGAATTCTGGTTCCGCCGCTTTCAACATTCCGGTGGCTGCGCGTCTGACGGCGCCGCTGGACCTGGCGGCTTTGAAGCGAAGCATCGAAGAGATAGTTCGCCGCCACGAAGTTCTGCGCACAGTCTTTCCAACCAGAAACGGCGAGCCCGTGCCGGTAGTTTCATCGGCAACCGAAGTCGATCTGGTCTTGATCGACCTTACTGTGTTTCCTGAAACCGAACGCGAAACGCGCGCGCGCACAATCGTCAAGAACGAAACGCTTCGTTCATTTGATCTCGCCAATGGTCCTTTGCTGCGCACGACCTTGGTGCGTCTGGCGGAAACCGATTACGTCTTTCTGATCACGATGCACCATATCGCGAGCGACGGCTGGTCGATGGTGCTTTTCTTTAACGAGCTATCGCGGCTTTACGAAGCTTTCTCACATGGGGAGCGGTCGCCACTGGCGGCTTTGCCAATTCAGTATGCCGACTATGTGGCGTGGCAGAGAGATTGGTTGGCAGGAGAGGTGACTCGGAAACAGATCTCTTACTGGAAAGAAAAGCTGGGCGGAGAGCTGCCTGCGCTTGATCTGCCGACGGCTCGGCCACGGCCAAACGTGCAGACATTCAATGGAGCGCGCAAATGGCTGGTGCTGACAGAAGCGCAGACCGAAGCTATCAACGAGCTTTGCCGTCGCGAAGGCGCCACGTTGTTTATGACGCTGCTCGCGGCCTTCAAGGTTCTGCTCAACCGTTACACTGGACAGGAAGACATCATCATCGGCGCGCCGATCGGGGCTCGCCCGCTCACCGAAACCGAAAACCTGATTGGGTTCTTTTTGAATAATCTCGCTCTGCGTACGAACCTCTCCGGCAATCCGAATTTTCGCGAAGCCCTCGCGCGCGTGCGACAGACGTCGCTGGAAGCGTTTGCGAACCAGGACGTGCCTTTCGAGAAGTTGATCGAAGAACTCAGACCGCCGAGAGACCTGAGCCGCACGCCGATCTTTCAAGTCTATTTTAATCTCTTCAATTTCACGGAAGACATCAGCCTTCCCGGCGCGAACGATAAAATCTCTTTTGTAGACGCCTGGTCGCAGTCAGAAGAAAACTTTTCGAAATTCGATCTGACGTTCTATGCAGGCATCGATGAGCGCACGCTCAAACTGGCGATGGTCTATAACGTCGATCTGTTTGACGAAGCATTTATCGCGCGGATGCTCGCGCACTTCGAAAGCCTGCTCAGTGGCATTGTCGCGAATCCGGCAGGAGCGATATCGGATTTTACGCTGCGCGAAAGTTACAGAACCGCGAGCGGTAGCGACCGGATCGTGGGTTCAGTGTTGTGTCCTGCATCCGGTCGCTACCGCTCGCGGTTCTGTAACGAGGACCACTTCGAACGCTTTGAGCGAAGTGAGATCGAACAATCGATCACGAGTCGATTCGAGCAACAAGTTAGAAAACATCCTGCGAGCACGGCCATCAAGAGCAAGCATTACGATTGGTCTTATGCGGAATTAGACGGCATTGCCGATCGGATCGGGCGATCGCTTGCGTGTTTGAGCGCTGAAGTAGAACATGTGGCGCTGTTATTCGAACACGACGCGCCAATGATTGCCGCCATGCTCGGAGTGTTGAAGGCCGGCAAAACTTATGTGCCCCTCGATCCCAGTTATCCGGGAGACAGACTGTCGTGGATTCTCGAACATGCGCAGGCTGGAGCGCTACTGACAAATGATCGGAACCTAATCGCGGCTCAACCTCTGGCTTCTTCAGGCGTACGTCTAATCAACATCGATAGTCTCGGCGCCGTCGATCGCGAAATCCATCTGCTCGCGCCCGGACCAGACCGGCTGGCTTACATTCTTTACACCTCAGGGTCAACCGGCGAGCCGAAAGGCGTGATGCAAAACCACCGCAATGTCCTGCACTACATTCGTATCTATACGAACAACCTGCGCATCAGCTCCGAAGATTGCCTGACGTTGCTTTCTTCCTATTGCTTCGACGCCTCCGTGATGGATATCTATGGCGCGCTGCTGAATGGCGCCACGCTCTATCCAATCGACGTCAGGCACGACGGTCTCGCCAACTTGGCTGAACAGATCAACGACGAGCGGATCACCATCTATCATTCCACGCCAACTGTCTATCGCTATTTCATCGAGACTCTCGAAGACAGAAACCCGACCGTAAGGGAGGGTGCACAGGAAAGCGCTTATTGCGCCCTCCCTGACGGTCGGGCTTCTGCCTTGCGCCTGATCGTTCTAGGCGGCGAAGAAGTCAACCGCCACGACATTGAATCGTATCGGAAACATTTTTCCGACGATTGCATCTTCGTTAACGGCCTCGGTCCCACTGAAGCAACTGTCGCTCTGCAAAACTTTATCGATAAGGACACGGCGATCTCCGGTGAAAGCGTCCCTGTGGGATTTCCCGTCGAGGACACCGAAGTACTTCTCC